>WNFV01000813.1_pt1 | contig 42837 bp, 39 predicted proteins | sample 5400101 | NCBI WGS metagenome assembly WNFV01 (sample SAMN13153361, study PRJNA577476) | soil metagenome | isolation source: 115 cm soil or saprolite under grassland replicate 1 | place: USA:California | collected 2016-06-15 | reverse complement strand
CGGCACGACGTGGCGTTCGAGGTGATCGCCAATGTCCAGGGACGCGAAGCGGTCCGGCTGCGCGCCGACATCTTGTGGGCGGGCCGGCGCTGGCGCGAGGCGGCCGAGCAGATCGAGCTCCTTTACGGCGAGCGCTGGCGCGACTTCGAGCCGCTCGGCGATGCCGAGCGTCCCGACATCTTGCGCGCCGCGATCGGGTTCGCGCTGGGCGAGGACGCGATCGGGCTCGTCCGTTTCCGCGAGAAATACGCCGGCAAGATGGGCGACGGGCCCGACCGGCGCGCGTTCGAGGTGGTCACCGCCCCGGTCGGCAGCAGCGCCGCCGAGTTCCGCGACATCGCCCGCGCCATCGCGTCGATCGACACGCTCGACGCGTTCCTGCGCGACCTGCGCGCGCGCTATCCGGACACCGGTGCGATGCCCGCCGGACAGCAGCGCACGCAAGGCCCGCCGCCGCCGAGCCAGAATCCGAAATCGGAGCCGGTGAGCACCGGCGCCGTCGCGCCGCGCGCGGCCGCTCGGTAGCTAGCGAATGACGTGCGCGGCGGCACCGCCGCCCAAATAGGCCTGTCGCACGCGATCGTCGGCCTGCAAGGTCGCGCAGCTGCCGCTGGCGATGATCTCCCCGGTCTGCAGGACATAGCCACGGCTTGCCGTCTCGAGCGCATAGCGCGCGTTCTGCTCGACCAGCAGCACGCTGGTACCGTCGGCATTGATCGCCCTGATCGTGTGGAAAATATCCTGCACCACCATCGGCGCCAAGCCGAGCGAAGGCTCGTCGAGGCAGATCAGGTGCGGCTCCGACATCATTGCCCGGCCGAGCGCGAGCATCTGCTGCTCGCCGCCCGACAGCGTGCCGGCGTTTTGACCGGCGCGTTCCCGCAGCCGGGGAAACATCTCGAATGTCTTGTCGATCAGCTTGCGCACCCGGGCGCGATCCTTGCGATACTTGAAAGCGCCGAGCTCGAGATTTTCGCGGGCGGTCAGGAACGGAAAAACCCGCCGTCCTTCCGGCACCAGCGAGATTCCGAGCCATGCGCGCTCATGCGACGGCAGCCGCGTGATATCGCGCCCACGAAATTCAATTCGGCCGGTGCGCGGCGAAAGCGCCCCGGCGACCGCCCGCAGCGTGGTCGACTTGCCGGCGCCGTTGGCGCCGATCAACGTGACGATTTCTCCCGCATCGACATGGAACGTGATGTCGCGGCATGCCGAAATCTCGCCATAAGCGAGCTCGAGGCCTTCGGCTGTCAACAACGTGCTCACCGGTCAGGCTCCGAGATAGGCGGCGATCACCGCGGGATTCGCCTGAACCTCGGCGGGGGCGCCCTCGAAAAGATATTGACCGTAATCCATGACCAGCACGCGGTCGGCGACCTTCATCACCAGATTCATGTTGTGCTCGACGATGATGATGGTCAGGCCGCGTTCCCGAAGCAGCCGGATGCGTTCGAGCAGCCGCTCCACTTCCGCCGCGTTGAGCCCGGCCGCAGGCTCGTCGACCATCAGCAGGCGGGGCGAGGTCGCGAGCGCCCGCGCCAATTCGAGCATTCTCTGCTCGCCGTAGGCGAGCGATGCCGCGGGCGCCGTTGCGCGCCGTTCGAGGCCGACGAATGCCAGGAGCGCGAACGCCGCATCGCGGCTGCGCGCACGGTCGCGCCGGAATGCCGCGCCATGGACGAGGTACTGCCAGGCCGGGATGTCATGATGGATGTGAAAGCCCGCGACCACGTTGTCGAGCACCGACAGGTGCTTGAACAGCCGGATCTTCTGGAACGTACGCGCGAGGCCGAGCCGCACGCGCCGGTGCGCTTGCCGGCCGAGGAGGTCGATGCCGTCGAAGGCCATGCTGCCGGCGTCGGGTTGATACACCCCGCTCATCAAGTTGAGCAAAGTCGACTTGCCGGCGCCGTTCGGCCCGATGATCGCGAACACGATCCCACGCGGGATGCTCAGTGAAATGTCGCGGACCGCCTGCACGCCGCCGAAGCGTTTGTGCAACCCCTCGGCACGAAAAAACACCGGAGTCGAAGCACGGCCCGCATGCGTCTCGCTGACAGGCGCGGCAGGAACGGTCATCGGCCGCTCCCGCCTGCTCGATCAGCCGGCACCCTGTGCAAGCGCGCTCGCAGCAGGCGCGCCGCTTGCGCCATTCCTCCCGGCATGAACAGAACGACGACCGTGAGCGCAAGGCCGTAAAGGACGAGGCGAAAGTCGCCGAAGCCGCGCAACAGCTCCGGCAAGAGCGTGAGCAGGATCGCACCCCAGACCGGCCCGATCAGCGTCCCCATGCCGCCGACGATCACCATGGCCAAAATCGTGAACGATTCGGTGATGATGAAGGCATCCGGGACGAGCGTGCCGACGAAGCTTGCATAGAACGCTCCGGCCGCGCCCGCGATGGCCGAGCCGACGCCGAAGGCGAACACCTTCCAAAGCGTGCAATTTATCCCGAGCGATGCCGCTGAGACTTCGTCTTCGCGGATCGCCGTCAGCGTTTCTCCGATCGGAGAACGCACCAGCTGGTCGAGCAGCAGGTACGAGAGGAATGCGAATCCGGCAAACAAGTAGAACAGGTTCGCCGAATTGTTGAATTCGATGACCGGGAGTCCGGGCAGGGCGATCGCCGGCGGCGGCCTGATCGCATAAATGCCGAGCGGTCCCTGCGTCACGCTGATCCAATTCAGCAGGACTTGGTGGACGATGACGGCAAAGCCGAGCGACGCGATCGCGAGGTAATGGCCGCGCAGACGCACCGCGAACAGCGACAATGCCATTCCGGCGGCGCCGGACAATGCAATACCGATGGCGAATGCCGCCCAGAACGGCACGCCGAGCCTCATGACCAGCAGCGTCGAGACGTAGGCGCCGATGCCGTAGAATGCCGAATGACCGAGGTTGAGCTGCCCCGCATAGCCGAGAACAAAATCGAGGCTGATAGCCAGCATGATGTTGATCGCGCAAACGGTCAGGTTCGCCCGCCAATAGGAATCCTGGAACGCGAGCGGCAGCAAGGCGATGATCAAGGTGGCGACGATGAACCACCGGCGCCGATGCGATTGCGTCCCGTGAACCGGATACGCAGGCGCCGAATGGGACTGGCTAGACATTCTCTTCGCGCTTTTCGGCAATCAACCCGGTCGGCCGCACCGCCAGCATCAGGAGCAGCAGGGTGAAAACCACGATGTCGATCAGGCCCGGATTGAGAAACTGGGTCGTGTAGCTCTCGATCAGGCCGACGAGCAGGCCCGCGATGATCGTTCCCTCGACATTCCCGAATCCGCCGATGATGACGATGGCGAATGCCTTGACGATGACGGTTGTTCCGGCGAACGGCGTGAGCACGAGGATCGGGCCGAGCATTGCTCCGCCCATGCCGGCAAGTGCCGACGCGATCACGAAGGTCAGCATGATGATCTGATTGGGATTGATGCCCATGAGACCCGCGGTCTCGCGATCCTGCGCGACCGCCCGCAACGCCTTGCCCATGAAGGTGAACTTCATGAAGGCATAGAGCAGCCCGATCGTCAGCGTCGAGACCACGATGATGATGACGTTCTGCCAGGTGATGAACGTCCCCCCGAGGCGGATGACCTGATTGCTGTACGGACTATCGAACGAGTAGGGGATCGGCCCGAACCACAACAGCATCGCATTCTGCAACAGGATCGAAACGCCGATGGTCGCGATCAGCGGCAGGAGCTCGCTGCCGCGCTCGCGCAACGGGGCGAAGATGGCGGCGTTGACGAGCCAGCCCAGCGCGGCCCCGACCGCGAGTGCGACGCCGATGCTGGTGAGGTAATTGCCGCCGAAGGCGTAGGTGAAGAAGTAGGCCGCGAACGCGCCGATCGTCACCACGTCGGCATGCGCGAAGTTGATTTGGACGAGAACCCCGTAGATCAGGGTGAGCCCCAACGCCACCAGGACATAGAGGCTGCCCATGACGATGCCGTTGATCCCCTGCTGGAGGGCGACCGTGAGCATGTCGAAGCGGTCAGTTCCAGCCGAGCGCCTTCCAGGACAAATCCGGCAACGTCTCCATGTAGTGGATCGTGTCCATCTTGATGTTCTGGTTGGTCTTGTCGAACTCGACGCTGCCGGTCACGCCGGAGAAATTCTTGGTGGCGGCCATCAGGTCGCGGATCGACTGCGCGTCCTTGCCGCCGCGCTTCACGACGTCGGCGATCACCAGGATCTGGTCGTAGCCGTGGGCGTTGATGTGCGTCGGATCCTGATTGTACTTGGCCTTGAAGGTACTGACGAAGTTCTGCACGACCTCGCGTTTGTCGGCGGGATCGAATTGCACGATGCGGACATAGCCGAGCGCGGCCTTGCCGGCCTTCTGCTCGAATCCGAACGGCAGCCAGATGGTGCCGAGCTGGATCGACTGCCCGCCGCCGCCCTTGGTGACGCCGGCTTGCGCCAGCGCCTGGGTGATGCGCAAGCCTTGGCCCTCGAGCGTATAGGTCGGGATGACATCGACCTTGCCGAGCCCCGCAATACGCGTCGCGATCGCGGTGAAGTCGTTCACATCGCGGCCGAAGCCGATGTCGGCGAGGACTTGCCCGCCGAGCGACTTGAACGTCTCGCCGAAGACCTTGGCGTTTCCGATGCCCGCGTTGGTATTCTCATAGAGCAGCACCGCCGTGCGGGCGTTGAGACGTTTGTAAGCGTTGGTCGCGATGTCCACGCCCTGCATCACCTCGTTGGGCATGATGCGGAACGTCCACGGGTTGCCCGGCTCGGTGATCCTGATCGACGACGATCCGGCATTGAGCAGCGGGACCTTGGCCTGCTCCATCAACGGCATCACGGCAAGCGTTGCGTCCGAGCATTCCTCGCCGATCACGATGTGGGGCTTGTATTGCTCCAGCAGCCGCTTGGCGGCTTGGGTCGCGGGCAGCGGGCCGCAGGCGGAATCTTCGTATTGGATTTCGAATTTGTACCCGCCGACGCCGGTCTTGTTGAGTTGCTCGATCGCAAGCTCAATGCCCTGCTTGTCCTGGGCGCCGAAATAGGCGCCGGGCCCCGACATCGGGAACAGCCCCCCGATCTTGATGGACTTGTCCTGGGCGCGGGCGGTGCCGGCGCCTGCGAGCAAGCCGAAAGCCAGAGCCACGCCAAGATGCAGAACGGCAGAATGTTTCTTCATGGGACCCTCCTGACGGCGATCGTCAATTAAGCCTGAAACCGGGGTGCCTGCCAATCCATCATGCAGTTCGGCTGGCGACGTTCAGCGCTACCTCTCCGCGCAGGCGATGGCAGGCTCATTTGCCCAGGATGTGGCCCGACAGCGCGCGCGGGTCGCGGTTCGGCCAGCGCCCGGCATCGACCATCTGAAAGAACAGATCGAGATGGGCATTGAAGGCGGCCGGCTCCTCCAGGTTGAGCGTGTGGCCGGTATTGGGCATCACCACCAGCGCCGCGCTCATGATCGTGCGTTTCATCAACAGCGCCGGTTCGAGGCAGGGCCAGTCCTCGTCGCCGGTCATCACCAGGGTCGGCGCCGTGATCGTCTTCATCCGCTCGACCAGGTCGAACAGCGAGGGGCGGCGCTTCTGCACGCCCCGCATCGTGCGTGCCGAGCCCTGCGTGGAATTCCGCGCCAGCTGATCGGCGAACTCCCGCCAGCCGCGCGGGTCCTTGTTCTGGAATTGCACGCGCGAGGGCGCGAGCGCATAGGCCTCCGCGGCCTTGGCCATTCCGGCCTCCTCGATCCGCCGCGCCACCGCCTCGGTCTCCTCGGCGAATTGCCGGCGCTTGTCGGGCGCCGCGCCGTAGCCGCAGCCGCCGACCACGAGCGAGCGGGCGCGCGCCGGATAGGTGAAGCCGAAATGCAGCGCGGCAAAGCCGCCCATCGACAGGCCGACCACATGCGCCTTGTCGATCGACAAGGCGTCGAGCACGGAACGGATGTCGTCGCGGGCACGATCCTGCGAATAGCGTTCCGCATCGTCCGGCACGTCGGATGGCGGATAACCCCGCGCATTATACGCAACGCAGCGGTAGCGCCGTCCGAAATGCCGCAGCTGCGCTTCCCACGAGCGGCAGTCGCCGGCGAATTCGTGGACGAAGACGACCGGGACGCCCGCGCCGACCTCTTCGTAAAAAAGCTTCACGCCGTCGTCCGTCGTCAGGTGGGGCATAGGTGCTCTCCGGCAGGTTAGGTGTGTGCGGTTTTACGGGAGGACATGTCCGGTCGCATCACCGCGAGTGCTCCGCGTCAAGGACAAGATCGGCGATGCCGGTCGGGATGCGCCCATGCCAGTCGGTGGCAATCTGGAACCGACGGCCAAGATCCAGCAATGCAAGGTCGCTTCCGGGACGGCCGACGACCTGCAGTGCGACCGGCAATCCGCGGTCGTCGAAGCCGACCGGCAGGGCGACCGCCGGAAAGCCGAGCATGTTGACGAAACGGGTCAGACGGCTCAGCGCATAAAGCGTCTTTGGCGAAAACCGGTCCGAGGTTGGATCGCATTCATCGGCTTCTGGCGTGCGGATTGCCATCACGGGCAGCGCCGCAGCGTGGGCGCCGCGCAGCACTTGGTCGACAAAAGCGGCGGCGAGGGATGGTCGCGCATCGCGGCTCTCCTGCAGCGCCCGATCGTCGATTTCGAGCCCTTTGGCGAGCCGCCGCCTGAGACTCCGGTCGAGTGTCGGGTCGTTGAGGCGAGCGCGATGAAGGCGCGCCGCCTCGCCCTGCAGGACAATCAGCGCATGGCCGTCGATCGCCTCGATGGCGGCCATTGCGTCCACTCGGCTGAGCGTCAGCTGGCACGCCGCGAGCGCCGCCAAGCCGTCGTCCACTGCGCGGCGGACCGCCGGGTCGCACTCGGCAATTGCGTCGGACAGCACGGCGACGCGGGTTATCCCCTCGGCCGCGGGCAGTTCCGCCATGTGGCCCGCGACGGCCTGAAGAACGTCGGCGCTGCGGGCGAGCAGCCCGATCGTGTCGAGCGTAGGGGCAAGCGCCATGGCACCCGAGGTTGCAACGAGCCCCCAACTGGGCTTCCACGCACTCACGCCGCACGCGTGTGCGGGAATTCGCAGTGAGCCGCCGGTGTCGGACCCCAGCGCCGCGACGACCGATCCGCTGGCCACCGCCGCCGCCGAGCCGGAAGAGGAGCCGCCGGCGACGAAATCCAGGTTCCACGGATTTCGCACGCGGCCGCGGGCGGCATTGAATCCGGACGGCTCGTAGGCGAGCGCGGTCATGTTGGTGAAGCCCACGCGGTCGGCGCCGGCTGCGTCGAGCCGGGCGAGAATGTCGCTTTCGCCGAGGATGTCGAGTTCGCCCGCTGTCGCCAAGCCGCATGTCGGCGCATGTGCGGGGGCCATGAACATGTCCTTGGCCGCATAGGGCAGGCCGCCCAAGCTGCCGCCGGTCTGCGGCGATCCTCGATCGATCATGACGAAGGCATTCAAGCGGGTGTCGAGATGTCGTGCGCGCTCGCGTACGGTCGTGCGCATCCGTTGGCGTGCGCCTTCGCTCGACGCCGTCCAGTCGGGGAAGCGGGTTGGCGACAAGAAGCAGCCTCACGCGCGGTCAGGTAGCTGCGGATTGCTCGGCAGATCAGAATATTCGATCGGCAGCGCGTTGCAATCAACGATGCCCGCTTGTGAGGTCGTCGCGCGTCATGTCATTACTCTCGCGGTCGATTGATCTCGGGAGGTTGCCGGTGCCGGACACTTTGGGATTTCGCAAGCGGATCGGCATCGTCGTTCCGTCGACCAATACCACTGTCCAGCCCGAATGCGACATGATGCGGCCGCGCGGCGTTACCAATCATACCGGGCGTTCGACCATCAAGGAGCGGCCGCTGAATACCGAACAGGCCTTCTATGAGCACATGCAGGCCATGCGGGAGGGGACCGGCACCGCCATCGATCAGATCATGACCACCGGAGTCGACCATCTGATCATGGGCGTCGCGCTGGAGACCTTTTGGGGCGGTGTCGCCGCCGCCGACAAGATGCAGCAGGAGCTGGCAGACCGTGCGGGCGTCGGCGTATCGATGGGCTCGACCGCGGCGGTGGCCGCGCTGCGCAAATTCGGAGCCGGAAAGATCGCGGTGCTGACGCCGCATCAGCCGAGGGGCGACGAGATCGTGCGGAACTATCTCACCGAAGCCGGCTTCGATGTCGTCCGGCTGAAGGGTTTGGCCTGCGCCTCGCCCCGCGTGATCGCCCAGGTGCCGGTCGATGTGACCCGTAATGCGCTGCGCGAGCTCGATGGACCGGATGTGGACGCACTGCTGCAGGTTGGGACTGCGCTTCCGACAGTTGCGGTCGCAGCCGAAGCGGAACGATGGTGCGGCAAGCCCGTGCTTGCAATCAATACGGTCACCTATTGGGACGCGCTGCGCCGATGCGGCATCGACGATCGCGTATATGGCTGCGGCCGTATACTCGAAGAATTCTAGGGCGTGGACTCATAAACGCGCAGCCAAATCCGAATAGATGCGATCCCGACACCCTCAATACCCAACACGCGTTTCCGTATTAGGCAAATTCCTGAAGCTGTGCACTGGCGATGTCGGTTATTGGGGGAAGAACGGAAAACATTTGCTCGTAGTGAGCTTTTCTCAATTTGACCCAAACCAGACCTCGATTTGGCGTCGATCTCGGCGCGGCCGAACGCCACCGCCTCATTCGATCATGTTCTCGGCGGGGCCTATTGCGAATTTAGATTGGCACCGTCCTTCCATTCTGCTTTGGTGGTGATTATTGGGTGCAAACCCGCATGCGCCAGCGGACCGCTCTTATGCCTCCCGGAAAGTTGCTATCCATCGGCTGGATCGGGCTCATCGTTTTTGGCCCGCTGAATCCACCATCGCAGGTTTTCTCGGCAGAACCCGCACGATTCTCAATCGCCATCCAGGGCCGCAAGGTCGATCCAACGCAAAAGACGATCAGGGCAACGCAGGGGCAGACGCTCGACCTAAAATTCACAACTGACGAAATGGTGGAACTACACCTGCACGGTTATGATCGACTCCTCACAGTGCAACCAGGGTCCGTGGCGGTGATGCGATTGCATGCGAACACCGCCGGTCGGTTCGCAATTGAAGGGCATCGCTTCGGCAGCGGCACGGGCGGTAGCCGATCCCGGCGCCATGTCGTGCTGCTCTATCTCGAAGTCCATCCGCAATAGAACGTCATGCCGCGATGCTGGCGAAAGCTGGTTGCAGGACTTTTGTGTCTTCTTGGATCAGCTTGTACCAGCACGGCCGTAGCCCATGGTTTCGGCCAACGCTACGATCTACCGATCCCGCTGTCGTTCTACATCTGGAGTGCCGGGGCAACGGTAGCATTGTCATTCGTTGGCTTCGCCTTGTTTCTGCGCCAGGAACACGGACACCTCGGCCCGCAAATTGAATGGCGTCCCACGGGGCGACTCGTCGGCGCGATCATGCTGAGTGTACGCACGCTGACTGTGGGCATGCTGATGCTGATCGTTGTTGCCGGTTTTTTCGGAAATCAGGATCCGATACGCAACATTGCACCGGTGATGATCTGGATTGTCGGTTGGGTGGGATTCGGGATTCTGTGTTTTTTGCTGGGAGACGTCTGGGCGTTGGTCAATCCCTGGAACACGGTCTTCGCGGTTGCCGAGAGCTCCTATCGGCGAATCCGTACAGGCGCCACGCTGGGTCTTGGCAGGCCCTATCCTGAATGGCTTGGAGTGTGGCCGGCATTCCTGCTTTTCGTGTTGTTCGCCTGGATGGAACTCGTGTGGAGCGGAAGAAATATCCCCGCGCAGCTTGCCACCGCGCTTCTGGTCTATTCAGGAGTGACCTGGCTCGGCATGTTTGTGTTCGGACGCCGGGCATGGCTCGGCCATGGCGAGGTCTTTACGCTCGTCTTCGGGACCTTTGCGCGTTTCGGGCCCCTCGCGAGAACGCCCGATGGCCGAGTAGGCATCCGCGCGCAGCCGTCGGCGGTCGGCTTGCTCGAGGATCATCCCTCGACGATCTCGATGGTCGCGCTGGTAATTGCCCTTTTGGCGATCGTCACATTCGATGGGTTTCTCGAAACCCCGTTATGGGCGCGGGTCGATTTGGCCGTACTCGATTGGGCATCCGACTCATCATTTTGGACAGCGCTGGGTCTACGCGAGGATCAGGCGGTGCAGGTGGTTCGCACCTCGGCGTTGCTTGGATGCGTTGTGCTGTTTCTGGGAGCGTTTGCGGGCGTGTGCTGGGTCACCGCGGCGGTTTCAGGCGACCGTGAAGTGAGCGCCGGAATTGTCATCCGTCGCTTCGTGTTTACGTTGGTACCAATCGCGCTTGCCTATCACCTCGCGCACTATTTCTCATTGCTCTTCATCGGCGGACAATATGCAATACCGCTGCTGTCCGATCCATTGGGCCGCGGATGGAACCTGTTCGGGACTGCAGGATATCAAGTGGACATCGGCTTAGTCACACCGCGGCTGCAGTGGACGGTCGCCGTCGTCGCCGTCGTGTTGGGACACGTAGTCGCCGTGTATCTGTCCCACGTTACGGCATTTCGGGTTTTTCGCAGCCGCAGTGCTGCGTTGAAGAGTCAGATCCCGATGGTCTTGCTGATGGTAGGGTACACGATGATCAGCCTCTGGATCCTCTCGCAGCCGATCGTCGAAACAGGTGCCGGCTAGCACCTGCTTCGACGATGTCGTTCACGCCCTCTCGCGACAAGGCTAGTTGGGGTCGTAGACCTCATTCACCTTAACCCCCTCATGTGGCCCGCCGCCGCCGGCCACGTTGGATCCGCTCACGGCGTACATCTTGCCGGCGATCTCAGCGACTGCGAGGCCATGACGGGGCGTCGGCATCGGCGGCAGCCGCTGCCAGCTGTTGGTCTTCGGGTCGAATGCTTCGTGCGTGCGATAGGTGCCAACGAGATCGTTCAGGTAGGCCTCGCCGCCGAGGACGTGCATACGACCATTCAGCACGGCGACCCCAATCCCGCTCCGTGGGGTCGGCATGCCGACGACGGATGACCAGGTGTTCTTCGCTACGTCGTACACCTCGTTGGTGCTGACGTTGTTCGACAGGCCGATGATGAACGTCGAGCCGATCCGGCCACCGACCACGTAGATCCTGCCGTCGATGAGCGCGGCGCCGTGATGATTGCGCGCCGTCAGCATCGGCGCCACTGACGACCAGGAGTTGGTTGCGATGTCGAACACCTCGTTGGTCGCAACGTTCTCGACCGGCACGTTTGGCCGCAGCTCCGGCGTCGAGTAGCTGGGGTTCTTGGCTCCGCCGATCGCATAAATCTTCGTTCCGACCGCAGTTGCAGAGAGTGCGCCGCGCGGTGTCGGCAGGTCCGGCCCTTTCGACCAGCTCTTGGCGTTGATGTCGTAGATCCAGAGTGATTTGCTCGGGACCCAGGCGGGCAATCCGGTGGCAGGTCGGGCGATTGTGAAGCCGCCAATTGAGTAAAGCTTGTCGCCGACGGCGGCGAAGCCCGGATGGTGAATGCCCTCCGGAATATTCGGCAGCTTTGTCCATTCGCTCGACACCGGGTCGAAGCTCCAGAGCATCTGCTTGGGTTCCCAGCCGGGGAATATGCCGAGGCCGCCGAGCACGTAGAGTTTTCCGCCCGCCGCCGTCCCGTAGACCTCCTCCTCGCCCTGCGGGATCTGTTTCAGGCTGGTCCATTTCCCTTGCGCGATCGCCGAGCCGGCCATCAGAAGAACTGTCAGTGCGGAAACCGTCGCCATTGTCAGAGTACGCATAGAAATCCTCCCTTCGATTTTGTTGAACTATGCTCCGGCGCTGTCAGCGGCGCTGTCAAGCGCTTTGTCGGAGCATAGGCCTTATTTCGATTCAAGTAACAGCGGAAGGATAGCCGAGCGCTGCCATGCAACCCGAGCGGCAAGCGGGCCAATGAGTAATGCAATGGGCAAATCGCGGCAATCGTCGCTCACCCACCATGCTTTCACTGCGCCCGGCACCATGTCTATGATGGCTCCCATTCTGTTAACAAAGGGGACAAGCATGGGGCGTCTGCAGGGCAAAGTGGCAATCGTCACGGGCGCCGGCGGTGGCATCGGAACAGCGATAAGCCGGCAGTTCGCGTCGGAGGGCGCGGCGGTGGTCGGGGTCGACGTCGACACCGGTGCGCTGGCTCGGATGGCGGCGGCGGTGCGCGCGGCGGGCGGCGGGGTGTCGACGCTCTCCGCTGATGTCGCCGACGAAGCGACCGCGGTGGCCGCGGTGGCGTGCGCGCTGGCCGAGTTCGGGCGTCTCGACGTGCTGGTATCGAACGCCGTCTATGACCTGCCATTGGCGCCGCTCACCGGCCTTTCTCTTGCTGACTGGCGCCGCACGATGGCCGTCAATCTTGACAGTGCATTTCTGCTCTCAAAGCACGCGATTCCGGCCATGGATGCTGGAGGTGGCGGCAGTATCATTTTGGTCGCCTCCCAGCTCGGGAGCGTCGCACGGCCAGGGCGGCCCTGGTACTGCGCCGCCAAGGGCGCGCTGATCCAGCTCGCAAAGGCCATGGCCCTCGACCACGCCGGGCAGCATATCCGCGTCAACAGCTTGTCGCCGGGACCGGTGGAGACCGACCGCTATGTGCGCAACTTCGACACCCTGGAAGCCGCGCGGGCTTCCCACCATACGCTGCTCGGCCGCTTAGGTGCGCCCGACGAGATAGCGGCGGGAGCGGTGTTCCTCGCCAGCGACGAATCCGCGTTCATGACCGGCGCGGACCTATTGATCGACGGCGGCTACACGGCCGTTTAAGCGCGACGTCAATGGAAGCCGCGGCCCATACACGTAATCCGCCGAAGAAAGAGTCTGGGTGCGGCGATGAAACGGTCGGGCACATCCGCGCAAGATTTACGGACGCAAGCGTCCCGTCGTTGGTTGTATCGTGATCCGCGCGCGGGTCACTCATGAACCAACGCATGGCTCCTCGGCGACGGACTACGCGTCATCTTACACCGCCGCGGCCCATCGCTTGCGGACGCTGTCGATCAGCGAGGCGCGCAGCAGGTAGGCGCGGTGCGCGGCCGGGTCCGCGGCCGTCTTGCGCAGCGCCTCGTTGCTCTTGGCCCGTACCGCCGGGTCCTTCTCCTCGAGGCGCTTCTTGTTGGCGACCGTCTGTTGTTGAACATATTCGATGTTCAGCGGCCGGCGGAAGCGGTCATATTCATCGAGGATATCCGCCGGTGCCTCGTGACGCAGCACGCGGCCGAGCAGCGTCGAAAGTTCGACGGCGTCGTGGATACCGAAATTGAGTCCGAGCCCGCCGAGCGGATTGTTCACATGCGCGGCGTCGCCCGCGAGAAAAACCCGGCCCCGGCGGAAGGATGCGGCGACGCGCTGGTGCACGCGGTAGAGATTGCGATGGACGATCGGGTAGCGGCCCTGCTTGGGAAAGAAATTTTGCAGCCGGATTTGTGCGGCTTCCTCGTCCAACGCCTGCTCGTCGCTCTCTTCGAGCCGGGTGGGAAAAAGAACGCGCCAAAGGCCCTTGCCGTTGTCGCCCGTGACCTTGAATAGCGCGCACCATTCGTCGGGATCGGAAAAATAATTTCGCGAGCACTGCGCGTACTTGATGTCGAAAGCGAACGTGGTGGTCAGCACCAGGAATCGTTCCGGATGCGTGTAGCCGTCGAATTCGATGCCCAGTGCCTTGCGCACGGTGGAGCGGCCACCGTCCGCGCCGACCAGATATGATCCAACGACCTTTCGATCGCCGCGCGCGCCTTCCACCGTGACTTCCACGTGATCGTCGAATTGCTCCAATGACGTCACGCGGGCGGCGAACTCGATGGTTGCATGCGGAAAGGAGCGCAGTCGCTCGATGGTCATGTTGGCGAGCTTGTGCTGCTCGCATTGAACCACGTAGGGGAACCGGGTGTCGTTCTTGAGAATCCCGAAGTCGAACTCGACGGTCATATCGCGGGTCGCCCGGTCCCAGATGCGAAACTTCGGCTCCACCAGCCCGCGCCGGATGACTTCGTCGACGAGCCCGAGCTCTTCCAGCATTTCCAGCGTCGCGGCATGGGTCGTCGCGGCGCGCGGACTATCGTTCACACGCGTCTCCGCCTCGAACACCTGCACCGGAATGCCCTGGCGCGCGAGCGCGAACGCCGTGATCACCCCGACCGGCCCGCCGCCGGCGACCAATATTGGACGGCCCGTTTGCATCGTGATCCGGGTCACCTTTAGAATTTCAGCCCGGTCGATTTGATCACGTCCGCCCACAGCGCGGTGTCGACGGCGATCAAGGCGGCGAACTGCTCAGGGGAGTTGCCGAGCGGGTCTGCGCCGTACTGTTCGAGGCGCGCAATGAACGGCGGATCCTTGACGGCGCGGGCGATCTCGGCGACGATTTTGCCGACAATCTCTTTTGGCGTTCCCGCCGGCGCCATCAGCCCGTTCCAGGTCAGCACGTTGAAGCCCGGGAAGCCCGATTCGGCGATTGTCGGAACATCAGGGAGCTGCGGCGCACGCTTCTCGCTCGACACCGCGAGCAGCCGGATCGAGCCGGCGGAGGCCTGCGGCATTGCATCCGAGATGTTCGAGAACATCGTCGGCAGGTGTCCGGCGACGACGTCGGTGAGCGCCGGCGCGTTGCCGCGGTAGCTGACACTCGTCATGTCGAGACCTGCGCGCTTGAGGAACAAGACCATGGCGAGGTGCGTCAGGCTGCCGGCGCTGCCTTCGGCGTAAGCCAGCTTGTTCGGCTGCGAACGTACGTAAGAGACGAACTCCGCGACGGTTTTCGGCGGGAAGTTCTTGTTGACCAGCAGCACGAAGGCGTTGACCCCGACGACGCTGATGGGCGCGAAATCCTTGATCGGATCGTAGCTGACCTTGGTCATTGCCGGGTTGATGGTGATCGGCGGCGTCACTCCCCAAAGCAGCGTGTAGCCGTCGGCGGGTGCGCGCGCCACCGCGTCGGCAGCGATGGCGCCATTCGCGCCCAGTCGATTCTCCACCACGAAGGTCTGGCCAAACGCTTCGGTGAGGCGCTGTGCGGCAATCCGCGCCATGCCATCGGAATTACCGCCGGCGGCGTAGGGAACGATGATGCGGACGGGTTTCTGCGGCCAGGATTGTGCCTGCGCGCCGACGGTCATCAATGCTCCGGCGAGCATCGCGACAATCGCCGACAACACCTTGCGCCATATCATCGTGTTCCGCTCCAATTGCAAAGCCGCCGGTCGCGACGCCGTCGGCCTTTCGTCTTCGCTCTTCTCCCAGGTGCGCGCTAACCTGCGACAAGCTCATCTCGGCGTCGCGCGTTTTCAGTCCGCCTTGATGTTGGCGTCCTTGATCACCTTGCTCCAGCGGGTCGTCTCCGCCTTGATCACGGCGGCGAACTCGTCGGGCGTGTTCGCCACCGGCACGAAGCCGATGGCGTCGAGCCGCTCCTTGACGTCGGCGCGCGCCACGATGCGGGCGATCTCGCGGTGGAGATAAGCGACGATCTCCTTGGGCGTGCCGGCCGGGACCAGCACGCCCAAGAGCGTATCGGCCTCCTGCCCGGCGAACCAGGCCTCCCCGATGGTCGGCACGTCGGGTAGCGCCGCGGAGCGCTGCGCGCTCAGCACCGCGAGCCCGCGCAGCTTGCCCTCCCTGATCTGCGGCACCACCGGCGCCAGCACCACGAAGCCGAACGGCGGGTGGCCGCCGAGCGTCGATTGGATCGCGGGCGCCGAGCCGTTGAATGGCACGTGCACGAGGTCGGCGCCGAGCGAGAACTTGAACAGCTCGCCGCACAGATACGGGGTGGTGCCCATCCCGGCCGACGCGAAGCTGAATTTGCCCGGGTTGGCCTTGACCAGCGCGGCCAGCGCCTTGACGTCGTTTACCGGCAGCGACGGATTGGCGACCAGCACGTTGGGCGCGAACGCCGGCAAGGTCACCGGCGCGAAGTCCCTGGCTTGGTCGTAGGGGACCTTGGGATAGAGGCTCGGATTGACCATGTAGCTCGACGAGACCAGCACTAGAGTGTGGCCGTCGGGCGCGGCGCGCGCCGCGTTGCCCATGCCGATATTGCCGCCGGCGCCGGGCTGGTTCTCGACATAGAACTGCTTGCCCGATTGCTCGCTGAGCTTTTGCGCCAGCAGCCGCGCCACGATATCGGCCGGCCCGCCGGGCGCGAACGGCACGATGATACGCACGGCATGGGCCAGATAGGCCGGGCCCTGGGCATGGCCGGGGCCGGCGACGAGCAGGGCGGCCGAAACGATGAGAAAACGGGCAATCAAGTTCATCAACAATCCTCCGCGCGCTATGAACAAGAACCGTAGGTTGGGTTAGCGCGGCCCGGGACCTCGCGAGTCTTGCCGAGTTCTTATTCCGCGCGTAACCCAACGTGACGGACCGAAGTGTTGGGTTACGCGCGGAACGGGTCTCAGCTTTTCAGGCTCGGAATGAGCCGCATCGCGTTGCCGCTCCCGATGCCTTGCAACTCCTCCTGGGCAAGGCCGAGCTGCCGCAGGTTTGTGATCTGGTCGAGCGGGAAGTACGGATAATCGCTGCCGTAGGTGATCTGCGACGCCGGAACGAGCTTCATCAGCGCCGCGATCGCGGGTGCGGACGTTGCGTTGGCGGTGTCGTAGTGGAGGCGCTTGAGCTCGCCGGTGATGCCGTCCGGCGCGAATTCCTTGAGATTCGGCCGCGTGCCGTAGAACGAGTCGATGCGGCCCGCCATCATCGGAATTGTTCCGCCGGCGTGCGAGAACAGCCACTTGATGTCGCGGTAGCGCGCGAACGACCCGCTCAGCAGCAGGCTGGTAACGGTGCGGGTGGTGTCGTGCGGCACCTCGATCACGGCCGGGAAGGTGCCGACGCTCAGCTGGCTGCAGCAGGCGGCGACCAGCGGATGGACATAGATGACGGCCTTGCGGCGGTTGAGTTCCTCGAGCACCGGCTTGTAGACCGGATTGCCCAGCCACTTGTCGCCGTAGTTGGTCTGCAGATTGATGCCGTCCGCCTTGATGACGTCGAACGCGTGCTCGATTTCCTTGAGCGTGGCATCGATATTCATCATCGACAGCGGCGCGAATATCCCGAACCGGCCCGGATGGTCCTTCCGCATCTCGGCCGCATAGTCCTGGCATAGTCTCGCCGTCTTGCTCGCCGCCTCGGCGCCGTCGTCGAACCACAGGCCGGGCGTGGATGCGAGCGACAGCACCGCGCTCCTCACCCCGCTCTTGTCCATTTGCTCGATGGCCCTGGCCGGCGTCCAGTCCGGCACGCCGGGGAACGGCGGAATCTTGCGCGCGCCTTCCCAATCCAATTGCCGCTTCAAATAGGCGGGCGGAAAAAAGTGATGGTGCGTGTCGATCAATTGCCCTGCGGCCTGCCCGCGCACCACAGGCGCCGGCAGCATCGTCGCGGCGCCAACGGCTCCAAGCCCGGCGAGAAACTGGCGTCTGGACGCGTGGCCGGATTCGCAAATTCGGCAATTGTGGAAATTCATCGTCTTCCTCCCGGGTATTTTTGCTTTATCCGATGACCCAGATGGCCACTGGCGCGGCCCGGATGATAGCAATCTGCGGGTTTCATGACATCCGTAATTGCTCGAAAATCTTTCGACATATGCGCGCCGTGCCCACGCGGACATGAACGGCAAGCGATTTTGCCCGCCCTGCGTTCGCTCGATCGATGCCCCTAATCGCGCGGATTGCGCCGGCGCGGGTCCGTGGAGGTTTCGAACTGATTCGGCGCGCAATATCCGCTTCCCACCCCGGAAAGGGCGGCGCGGCACTGCTCGATCGTGTAGAAGCCGCAATTGGTGCCGCTGCCGGTGCCGTAGTGCGCGCACCACGGCGCCGCGCGCGCGTCGGTGCCGGTCAACGGCAGTGCAGCTGCCGCGAGGGCAGCGAGAAAAATCGTTCGCATCAGAGTCTCCTTTCTTTATCGGTTGCGATGCCAAAGCGCGCGCCCCCGACGACGGCGCTTTATTCCTCCGGCTCGGTGGTGAACAGCAGCGGATAGCCCTTGCTGCGGCCGGCTTCCGTTCCTCTCGTTGCCTTGGTCTCGGCGATATCCCTCGCGTAGACGGCGACGACGCATACGCCGCGCCGATGCGCGGTCATCATCACCCGATAGGCCTGATCCTCGCTCATGCGGAATTCCACCTTCAGGACCGTCACGACGAACTCCCGCGGCGTATAGTCGTCGTTGACGAGAATGACCTTGTGAAGGGGCGGCCGTTTGGTTTTCGTCCGGACTTCGACGCGTGGTTTGGTAGCAATGGTCTTCACCGGAGGAGGTGCTCCCGATGACTGCGCAGCCGCAGCAGCGTTATCGGAAATTTTCGCACGTTCGGGGCCGTGCGTCTATCCGGCGCCGCACGTGACTTCAAGTCGAGCGTCGCTCTCGCCGAAGATTGCGATCTCGGTCGTCGTGTCCCGGGCGCAGCGCAGCGCGGGCAGGCGCTGGCTTTCGGCAGAGGACAAGGCCCGCGGTGCGCTGCAGACACCGATCTCGGGTTTACCCGAGATCGGCACTGTAATCTGCGCAAGTCGGGTAAACCCGACTTGCGTGGACCGTTACGGTCTGTGGCGGTCCCGGATCAGCGGTGCAGCGCAACGCAGTCAAGCCTGCGCAGACTGCGTAAACTTGTCTGCGTGCGCACCCTTGCGCACGGTCTGCGTAGGCTCCTCAGCTGCGCTCCGCGCTGCGCCGCATCCGGGACACGGAGAGCCTTCGCCGGCTCACATGGTCGGATTGGCGTAGCGGCCGCCGAGCGCCAGCGATCCGTACGCCGCCCCGGCGATGTCGAAGTTGAACGAGAAGTGCTGGTTGATGGCGAGCACGTCGCGCAGGTGCCGCTGCAGCGGATCGCGGGTGTAGAGGCCCTGCGCGCCGTAGCAGGACCACAGCGTCTCCACCGCCTCGCGCGCCTGGTTCACGGCGAAGGCCGAGTGCGTCCGGAACCGCAACTTCGTCTCGATATCCATGGCCTCGTTGCGCTCCGCGGCGGCGTGAAACGCAATCGCCGACTGGCGCAACAGGTCGCGCGCCGAGTCGATCAGGCAGCGTGCGCGCGCAACCTTGATCTGCACGGCCTGGAAGTCCGCCACCCGAGCGCCGGTATAGGTGCCCATCCGCTTCGCCATCGCCGCGAGGAACAGCTCGTAGGCGCCCTCGGCCGCGCCGAGCGCCGCCGGCGCCAGCGGATGGCTGGAGGCGGCCACCACCGGGATGCGGAAGAGGGGACCGGGGTTGAGCGCGGCTCCCGGATGCTCGCGCCCGCCCCGGCAGCGCTGCAGCGGCAGCGCCCGGCGCTCGGGCACGAACAGCTCGCTGACCGCGATGTCCTTGCTGCCGGTGGCCGCCATGCCCATGGCGTACCAGGTGTCGATGATCTCGTAGTCGGACTTCGGCACCAGGCACAGCCGCCAATCGATGGGCGTCTTGCCGTCGTCGTCATGGACGGTGACGGCCAGCATGTTCCATTCCGAATTGTCGACCGCCGAGGAGAACGGCCAGCGGCCGTTGACGATGAATCCGCCCTCCGCCTTGCGGCCGCGGCCGGCGGCCAGCGCGATCGACGAGGCGATCAGCGCGTCCGGGTTCGCGTCCCACACTTCGCGCTGGGTCTCGGGATCGTAGTATCCGAGGATCCAGTGATGGCAGGCCACGTTGCCCACGTTCCAGGCTGTGGACGGGCAGCCGCGCGCAAGCTCCGCCGGGATGTCCACCACGGCCACGAAGTCGAGCTCCATCCCCCCGAACGCCTTCGGCTGATGAAACCGGAACAGCCCGCTCTCGTGCAGGAGCTGCTCGTTCTCGCGGATGAGCATCCGCGCGTCCTCGGCCTGCTGCGCGCGCTCACGCAGGATCGGCACGATCTCGCGCGCCCGTCGCATCGCCTCGCCGTAGCCGACGGCGGAGAAATCACGCCGCACCGTCTGCGGCAGCGTGCCCACGCGGTCGCTCGGCTCGCTCGCGCCGGCCATGACCGTCTCCCTCCGCCGCTCTCATGCCCACATCACGGACTTGCCGCACGCTGCCCTCCCGCGCAAGGCCTTTCGGCCGCCAGCATCGATCCTGTTGCGCGCCGGCGACGTGATCGAATGAGCCGAGCGGTGTGTTCGCGCGAGCATCACGGGATCATTGAAGCCCGATGAGCACCTTGATCTGCTCGACCGCTTTTGCACACTCGTTCCCGTCTCCTGCCGCATCAAGTGAACGTGCCCGGGCGAGTGCTGCATCAAGGCGGGCACGCGCCGACTGCTCCGCCTGCTCCACCGTCTGCGGTGTTGGCTGCACATGACGCTGGGCAGCAGTTGTTTGCTGGCCGGTCGGCCCAACATTCGATTTGCCTCCGGCCTGGCTCAGGGCTTTTTCAATCTGCTCGATTTGGGCGCTGCAAGGTCCCGCCTCAACGGCGGCAATGCACGCGCCCTGCATGATGCAGAGGGTGAGCCCGACCGGAACGATTCTGGTAAGCCGGTTCATCTGACATTCTCCAGACGCCGTGTCATCCAAGCGCCAGGATGCGCCCCTTAGGCTGTTGCGACAACACCAATGGAGCGCCGACTCTGCTTGAGGTTACCGACAAGTTGATCAATGAGCGATTCGCGGCGTGTCCGCTAAGGGTCATGCTATTTTGGATGCAAGCGCGACTGGCGGATCATTTCGTTGGCGAGTTGCGTTGGATCCATGAGCCGCTTGGCCTGTTCGGCGCCTGCCACCGGAAGCAGCGTCGGGTCGAGTAGGCCGACCTGCACCAGGAGCCGGAATCATGATTTGCTGACACAGCCAGTGCCGCGAACTCCCACCTCCCCCTGAAAGGGGGAGCGTAGGCGGCCTTCGGCCGCCGTTCTTGGCGCCAAGAAACGCCGATGCGAAGCATCGGCTATGCGCCGAAGCGCCGCGAAGCGGTGTGAAGGCGGTCGGGTGGGGGTCATCGTCGACGCGCTCCAATTGATCCCCACCCCAACCCTCCCCTTTTCAAGGGGAGGGAGCCCACCGAGTCTGCTGACGGATCATAGGCTCAAACACGAATTCGATTCACGCTTCAACGATAGTGGGTACTAGGACCGTTTGCCCCCGCAAGTCGGCTGTACACAGCCGACTTGCGGCACTTCATTAAATGCGGAAGTCGGGCAAGCCCGACTTCCGATGCCGGGTGGCGATCGCCTGGTCGGCAGCGGCGATGCCGGTGAGATAGGCGCCGTGCGCGGTCGAGTAATCGCCGCGCGAGCACGCTTCGCCGGCAAAGAACAGGCGATCATCCACCGGCGTGGCGAGCGCGGCGCGGCAGTCCGCCTTGCCGGGCAGGGCATAGGAGTAGGAGCCGCGGGCGAACGGATCGACGCCCCAACGGTGAAGATGCAGCGGCTTGAGCCGGCGGGCGAAATCGCTGCCGAGCAGGCCGACCAGCTCGGCGACGGCGAAGTCGAGGAACGCGGGCTCGCCATCGGCCTCGAGCTGCGCCGCCAGCGCCCCCCCGAAATACGCCTCGATCTGCGGCCGGCCGAACGGCCGCAAGTGATAGGTTCCCGTCTCGCTGCGGTCGGTGCGCCCGAAAAGACGGCTGTCCTTGTCGAATTCATCGGCATCGGAAAGCGACAGGAACAACTTGTCGGCGAGCCCCAAGGGCAGGCCAGCGGCCGCCTCGGGTTTCTCGTGCAAGGCCGGGGTGAAGCGAAGCTTCTCTTCGGCGAGCAAGCCGCTCGGGAGCGTGACGATGGCCGCATCCGCCGTGATCGTGCCCGCCGCCGTTTCCACTCTCAATCGCCGTCCGCTGTGATCGATCCGCAGCACCGCACAGCCGAGTACGACCGGCAAGCCGGCCCCGTGGCGCGCGATCACCGCTCCATAGCCCTCGACCACCCGCCAGTTCACGCCACTGTCGTCGTAGCGAGCGAAATCTCGGGCTGAGACCCGGTCGAGCTCCGCCCCGTTCACGTAGGTGCCGACCGCGTTGATCAAGTTGTTCCAGCGGCCGCGCGGCTCGAGCAATGTCGCGGCCGGACGGTCCGGCTCTGCCTCGGCCAGCGAGTCGAGCCGCCGATAGAAGCTCTGCAGCGCCTCCAGAAAGCCGCTCTGCTCCGAAAGCGGAAACCCGATCGGAAGCGAACGTCGCGTCCAGGGCGGTGGCGTCCTGTCGATCGAGCAGCCTTGTGCCTCGGCAATCTTCGTCCAGGGATTGCGATCGGCCGAGTGCAGCCAGCCGCAGCCGAGATCGATGGGAAATTCCGACGCGTTGCCAATCGTCCATGACCGTCCGCCAAGCCGCGGCCGCGCCTCGACGACGAGACAATCGATACCGGCGTCCTTGAGCCGCCGGCCGGCAGCAATGCCGGCGGCACCGCCGCCGACAATCACCACCTCGGTCTCGCTGCTGGCCATTCGTTATCGCTGCGGACTTCCTGGAGCCCGTTGCCAAAGGCGCGGCACAGCCGTGTGCCGTTCAAATCGACCCATGTGCCCGCCGCCGACGTGATCAGGTGATGGCATCGAGGCCCTTGGTCTTCACGATCGACAGGAGTTTCAGCGATGGGCCGCTCGGCTTCTTCTCGCCGCGCTCCCATTCGCTCACCAGCTTTGGGCGAACGTTCAAATAACGTGCGAACACGCCCTGGCTGATACGCTCGCGCCGACGCAGAGCAACGATTTCTTTGGGGGAAAGCGCCGCTACGGCAGTCAGGCAAGACGCATCAAATTCGCGCATCGTCTCTTTGTCTAGAAGGCCCGTACGGTGCAATCCCGCTGCGGTCTCGTGGATCGCCTCGGACAGCCGGCTGCGGAATTTCCTCGGCTTAGCCTTCTTCTTGGTTTCGGTTCGCATAGTCTAGCTCCCTCATTTCGCGTGCATGCAACAGATTTTGAATTTCAGCATCGGTTAGGCTGACAAAGCGCCTTGCCAGCGTCTTCAGTTCGGCAAGCCTTCGGGGATCGATATTGTCCCGCTCGCTCTTGGCGAAGCCATACAAAAACACGCTCCGTCGCGTCGTTTGATAAGCGATCAACGTCCGGTAACCACCGGATCGGCCGCCTCCCGCCCGTGCCACGCGTTGCTTGATGAGGCTGCCGCCAAGGTCGGCGTCGACGGAACCCTGTGCGGCCCGCGCGATGGCTTCGCACAATCGCTCGTCGCTGATGCGTTCGCTTCGCGCGAAGCGCGTGAACCACTTCGTCGCGAAAACCCTCAAAGCCGGTCTCCTTGACCGACACTATACCCCTAGGGGTTATAGTTCAAGACCGCGGCCTTCATCGATCTGGGCGATCAGTTCCTCGCGCTGCAGAAGGGCCGCCGCCAGGCCGCCGACGACGGCCGTCATTTCGGGCTCGTGGTCGACGACAAGGACGCCGTCCGCCGTGCGCTGGCGGCGGCGGGCGTTAAGCCGCTGCCCGGCCGGTTTCTCGATTTCCTCGACCCGTGGGGCAACCGCGTCGAGATCGTCGGCTACGACAATATCCAGTTCAGCAAGGCGCGGAACGTGCTGCGCGGCATGGGGCTGTCGCATCTGTCCAAGAACAAGAGCGCGATCAAGGAGCTTGCGGGCAAGGGCATGGCGCCGAGCTGAACGTCGGGGCTTCATCCTACGCAATGTCACCGGTACGGATCAGGATTGATCCATCCGGTTCACGCCGGTCCAGCAGATATTTCCGGCGGGCAAGCGCCTCGACCTCGGATCGGTGTTTCTTGAACGCCGCCTCCGGCCGCAGCCGGTCGCCGTCGGAAAAATGATCATCGAGCGCCTCGCGTGAAATCCGGCAGCGTACGCGCGTCGTGACGTCCTGGCCCCAGAAGGTCACGCCGTCGCTATCGGTCTTGTATTCGGGATCGCCGAACACGAGCGTGCGCTTGTCGGTCATGCCGAGCACGTCGAGGATCGCCAGTGCGGAAGAAAGCTGAAGGTCTTTCTCGGCCTGCTCGAAGCGTGAAACGGTCGGCGTGCTCACCTTGGCGAGCGAAGCCAACTGCTTCTGAGTCAGCTTCATGTCGCGCCGCCGCCGGACCGCTTCTTCGACAACAACTGGCCAATTGATTTGAAACTCCCGTTCCATCGCCGCTCCATGAGCTCGAGAAGTTTTTTTCCGAGAGCCTCGTCAGCCACACGCTTGGCCGCATCGGTGACGGCTTTCTCCGCTGCCTTGCGGCGGCGGTCGAGATTCCGAACCGCCTCGGTGAGGACATCGGCATCGAGGCCATAGGCTTTGCTCAAACCGACAAGATGCTTGGGCCTCAGCTGCTCGAGAACGAGATGGGAGGCGTTGCCGATTGCCAGCGCGAGTTGGCGGTATTCAGGATAGAGCGCGGCGGCGACAAGATCGTAGGCGGGCGTGAGCCGCAAACCGTCCGGTGTATGGAACATCGCGAAGTTCTTGAGATGCGCATCGGTGTTGCCCGTCAGCAGGCAGACAAGAATGCGCTGATAAAGCCGCCATGCATCGACCGGCGTGCAACCGGGCGTGCCCAGAATGAACGCCCCCATGTCGTCATATGAAGCTTCGTACTTGTCGTCGCCGGAACGCTTGCCGAGAAGCTGGTTGAGCTCCTCGAAATGCCGCTTGGCCCCGCTGCGCAGGCGGTCGAAGCGCGGAACGACCAGCGCCCGCTCCCCGATGCCTTCCAGCTTGGCGATGACGGGTTCGACGATTTCGTCATCCGGCAGCAGGGCACGGCAGGCAATCGTGGTCAGATATTCGTTCTCGACGATGTCGCGCAAGGCGCCCGAGGAAAATTTGGCAATGAATGTCGATGGCTCGTCGCGCCGCGCCGGCCGGTAGCGGCGCCCGTCCCTGACGGCAACAAGCTTGGGCTGAATCCCGGAAAGCGATGCCCGGCTGGTGAGCGCGGCGGCGGCGATCGGATCACCAATCTCAATCGACGGTTCGACAAGGGGCGCGGGGTCGATGATCGAAACCGCCCCGGCGCAATCGCGGCCGAAGGCAAGAAGCAACGCGAAGCGATGACTCGGATCGACCTTCAGCGCCCGGGCTTGGGCGTTGCGAAGCCAGCCCTCGGCAACCAGATTGTCAAAGAATGGATGCAGCCCCTGCTCGCAAATATGCGGAGCGGACTGCAGCGGCAGCGTGAAGGCAATGGCCGGATGCTTACCCTCGAGATAGGCCGGATCGTAAGTGAACACGCAACGCCCGCCCGGCTCTTGCCGCAGCTCGCCCGCGTAGAGGTCCCGGAAATAGACCCTGCCCCATAGCGCCGCCGCCATATAAAATCTCTTTGATGTGTCCGCCAAAAACTACGTACTAGATAAAATATAATTTATCAATTTAATGAGACGAGATCAAGAAACAAAATATGTTTTATATCAACGCTTTGCGGGTTCGACCTTTGATGACGCGGCGGCCGCGCCGCCACGCCATCGAATGGCGATCATCACCCTTCCAGGCCGGGTCGTAGCCGATGATCAATGGACCGGACGGCTCGCACAGCGCCTTGCGCGCCTTCGCGATCAGCGTCGGCGGGATGAAGCTGTCGGGCCCGCGCGGTTCTCACGCGCGGTAGGGCAATCCCCCGCGCGCGTGCTCCACGCCCGCGTCGGTCACCGCCCGGCGTTGCACGCGCAGCACCAGCTTGACCAGCTCCACGAGGACGAGCAGCGTGGCCGAGACGCCGGTCACGACCAGCCAATCGGTCGCCGACAGCGCAACCGTATGGAACGCCGTCTGCAGGAACGGGACATAAATCACCAGCACGTGCGTGGACAGCGAGAAGATCACCGCGACGAGCAGCCACTTGTTGTCGAAGAATCCGCTGAAGGCGCTGCGCCAATTCGAGCGGCAGTTGTACACGTTGAAGAGCTGGAACATCATCAGCGTCGTAAAGGCCATGGTGCGCGCGTAGGTCTCGTCGGCCATGTTCGGTGCGGTGCCCTTCGCAAACAGCGTGAACAGCCCGCCGGGATAATAGGCGTCGAGCACGGCGAGCGTTCCGACCATCATCACCAAACCGACGCCGGCGATGTACCACCAGTCCGCCATCGTGAGCACGCCGGTGCCACGCTGTCGCGGCTCCCGCTCCATGACATCGGAATCTTTCGGGTCGACGCCGAGCGCCAGCGCGGGCGGCCCATCGGTGATCAGGTTGATCCAAAGCAGCTGAGCAGCGAGCAGCGGCAGGAACAGCCCGGGCTCCGCCGAGGTGAGGCCGAGCACGCCCGCGAACATCACGCCTGCGAACATCGTGAGCAATTCGCCGGCGTTCGAGGACAAGAGATAGATCAGGTACTTGCGGATGTTTGCGTAGACGCCGCGTCCTTCCTCGATGGCTTTGACGATGCTGGCGAAGTTGTCGTCGGTCAGCACCATGTCGGCCGCCTCCTTCGAGACGTCCGTGCCGGTGATGCCCATGGCGACGCCGATATTAGCGGTCTTGAGCGCGGGCGCGTCATTGATGCCGTCGCCGGTCATGGCGACGATGTGGCCCTTGCGCTGCAGCGCGCCGACAATGCGCAGCTTGTGTTCCGGATCGACGCGGGCGAACACGCGCACTTGCTCGACGATCGCATCGAGCTCGGCATCTTCCATGGTCCGCATCTCGACGCCGGTGACGGTCCGCGCCCCCGGCTCGAAGATTTCCAGCTCGCGGGCGATCGCCTCGGCGGTCGCCGGGTGGTCGCCGGTGATCATCACCGAGCGGATGTGCGCCCGCTTGGCGGTGGCGACGGCGACCTTCGCCTCTGCCCGCGGAGGGTCGATCATGCCGACCAGGCCGAGCAGCACGAGGTCGTCCTCGATGCTCTCCGGCAGCTCGATCGTCGACGTGCGATCGGCGGCGGCGGCCCGCGGATCGACACCCAGAGCGGCGGCCGGCACGGTGCGCGTGGCGATTGCCAGCGTGCGGAGCGCCTGGGCCGCGAGCGCGTCGTTGCGCCGCGAGATGTCGGCGCGGCGGTCCTCGCCGAGCGGGACGACCTTGCCGTCCTCCCACAGATGACGGCAGTTCGCGAGCAGGATTTCGGGTGCACCCTTGACGAAGACGTGCAGCTCACCGAGGTTTTCGCGATCGACGTGGACGGTGGTGTGGCGCTTGCGTTCGGAGGTGAAGGGGATTTCCGCGATACGAGGGAAGCGCGCCAGCTCGGACTCGGCCACCCCGAGCTTGCGCGCCGCAACGATCAGCGCGCCTTCGGTCGGATCGCCCTGCACCTTCCAGCGCCCCTCGCTGTTCACCAGCGCCGCGTCGTTGGCGAGCGCCGCCCCGCGCAGCGTTTTCTCCACGGCGGCGCGAGTGCCTGACGTTTCGGCGAGCTTGGCCCCCCCGACGGTGAACTCGCCCTCCGGGATGTAGCCGCTGCCGCCGACCTCGACGAGCGCCTCGGCCGTCATGATCGCACGCACGGTCATCTCGTTGCGTGTCAGCGTGCCGGTCTTGTCGGAGCAGATCACGGTCGCAGCGCCGAGTGTTTCGACCGCCGGCAGCTTGCGAACGATGGCATGCGCCGCCGCCATGCGCCGCACGCCGAGGCTCAGCCCCACGGTCACGATCGCCGGCAGCGCCTCGGGGATCGCGGCGACCGCCAGCGCCACGGCGAACAGGAACAGGCTGAGCATGGCGTTGAGATTGAAGACCGGGCTGGTCAGCGCCCCGGTCGCGAACACGACGGCGCAAATCCCCAGCATGATGATGCTCAGCCGCTTGCCGGTGCGGTCGAGCTCCTGCTGCAGCGGCGTCGGCTCCTTTTCGGCGGCTTCCAGCAGCCCCGCGATGCGGCCGACCTCGGTCCCCATCCCGGTCGCGACGACGATGGCTCGGCCGCGCCCGTAGGTGGCGACCGTGCCCGAGTACAGCATGTTGCGGCGGTCGCCGAGGCCGACATCCGCGTCGATCGGCCTGGTCTCCTTGGCCACCGGCACGCTCTCGCCGGTCAAGGGAGCCTCGTCGGCATGGAGATTCGCATTCTCGATGACGCGGGCGTCGGCCGGGATCTTGTCCCCGGCCTCGACCATCACGATGTCGCCGGGGACGATCTCGTGGGCCGCGATCCGCTTGCGCTCGCCGTCGCGAACCACCGTCGTTTCCGGGGCGGCAAGGGCCATCAGCGCCCGCACCGACTTCTCGGCCCGCGCCTCTTGGAAGAAGCCGAGCAGGGCGTTGAGCACGACAATCGCCAGGATGACGATGGCCTCGTAGGGCAGGGCGGTCTCGCGCGGGTCCTGCAGCAGCCATTCGACCATCGAGATGACCGTGGCGACGAGCAGGATGATCACCAGGAAGTTCTGGAACTGCTCGAGCAGCCGCGTCCACCAGGGCGTTTCCGGCGCGCTCTTGAGCCGGTTCGGCCCGTACTGCTCGAGGCGCCGTTGCGCCTCGGCCCCGCTCAGGCCGCGCGCAACGTCGGAACCGAGCGCGGCGACCACGGCTTCGGCCGGTTCGCGGTGGGGCGTTATCGGAATACGCGCGGCGAGTGCGGCGCTGTCTTGAACCGTGGAGTGCTCCAGGTTCGGCGTCTCAACATCTTTCAGCTTCTGTTGCAGGTTCACGATGCGGTCCTCATACGAGCGCGATACCGTCGGCGCGGCGGTGATGGAACAGGTCGAGCGGATGGTGGCGTTTCGGGCGCTCGCGAGAGCGCGCCGCGGTCGGGGGCATCGATGCGTCAGCGCGTCGCGCGCTGCAAGACAACGGGCACAAAGCGGCCACTCCACGAGATGTCCAGTCCGACATCGCAGCCCATCGAGCTGCCAGAGGGGCCCGGCCTGGTCGTTTGTTTGCGCTATGGGGCCATCGCGATGTGGCCGAAGAGTTGGACGACGTGCTCCGGCTGGCTCAGCGTGCCGGTGCCGGCCCAGATCAACGCGAATACGCCAGCTACGTCCCAAGGTGTTATGCCGGGTGCGTGACGATCGGCTCCGCAGTAATACGCGAAGAGGGCAACGACTCCCGCCGCCAGGAACGACACGATGCTCAGCGCGGGCATGACCAGCGGAAGCGGAACCGACCAGACGAGCAGAACACTGAATATCGCCGCGGTGGCGGTCAAGACCGCAAGACCGAGCTGCGGTGCCGGCGTATGAAGGGTCGGTCCGTATGCGGAGCCGTGCTCGGACCTCCGGAGAACCATGGGACACTCCATCGCGCAACGTACGAATGCCTGTGGACCTGTCGTGGCACGGACACACCGTGCCGATGCGTCAGCAGCCCGCGTTACGCCGTTAGGGCGCAACTCCGTCACCGACGGAGTGCGTCCTCTGGCGCTTAAGTTAGGGGGCCACGATGGATGGGAGTATCCGCAACGATCGGGTGGTAGTTCTACGGGTTGATGCGTCCGAGACGGATCGCTTGCCGCACCAGCACTGCGACGCTTTCGGCCTGCATTTTCTCCATGATTTCAGCGCGATAGCTTTCGACTGTCCGGGCGCTGATGTTGAGCTTCGCAGCGATGGCCTGGCTGGTGTAACCGGCGGCGACGAGGTCGAAGATCTCGGCTTGGCGCGGCGTCAACCGCGCGAATTGGGCCGCCAGCGTCGCTGTCGATTTCTCCTCGGTCTGTTGCTCGAACAGGCGCGCCAACCCGCGATTGATCGCCGCGACGAGCTTCACATCGTCGATCGGCTTCTCGATGAAGTCCTCCGCACCCGCCTTGATCGCGGCCACCGCCATCGGGACATCGGCGTGGCCGGAGATGAGGACCACCGGGAGCCGAATCTTGCGGCGCGCGAGCTCGCGGGTGAGCTCGATGCCGTCCATGCCGGGCATCCGGACATCGGCCACGACGCAGCCGGGACGCGATCGATCGAGCGCGCGCAGGAAGGCATCGGCGGATTCACAGGTCTCGACCGCGAAACCGAAGACGTTGAGCATCTCGCCGAGCGCGTGGCGGACCGATTCCTGGTCGTCGATAACGAAGATCGTCGGAATGGACGTCGTCATCGCGCTTGCGATTGGTTGAGGGGGAGCGAAAACCGGAACTCGGTCGCGCCCGGCTGCCCCGAATGGAGCCACACGCGCCCGCCGTGGGAGTCGACGATCGCTGCACAAATCGAAAGTCCAAGACCCATCCCCTCGGATTTCGAGGTCGTCAGCGGAGCGAACAAGCGGTCCGCAAGCTCTTTGCGGATGCCGGGGCCGTTGTCCGAGATACTGATCTCTACGCGCGCGGGCGCGTCGAACCGTGTCGCCGCGATCTTGATCCGGCCGTCCGGTTGACGTGCCCCGGTGATCGCCTCGACCGCGTTGTGCACGAAATTGAGGACCACTTGCTGCAACTGGACACGGTCGCCGTAGACCGGCGGCAGATCGTCGGCCGCATCGAGCTCGATGGTAATTCCATGCGCAGAGGCCTGTGCGCGCACCAGCGATAACGCGTCGTCGAGCATGATTTGCAGATCGAGGGTGCTGACGTGGGGACGGCCACGACGGAGGAAATCGCGCATGTGACCGACCACGCTGCCGGCATGATCGATGTGCGCGATCAGGGTCGTCAGGTTGCCGGCCGCGCGCGGCAGGTCCGGATCGGGCGTGCCCAGGATATGCTGGGCGGATCGGGCGAGCGCGCGCGCCGCCGTCATCGGCTGGTTGATCTCGTGCGCCAGCGCGGAGGCCATTCCGCTCACCAGATTGTGGCGCGCGGCCTCGGCGGCTTCCGCCTCCTTCTGCTTGAGCCGGGCTTCGGCTTGCTGGACCAGGCGATCCGCGCTCCTGCGCTCGCTGACGACCACCCCCACGATCAGCCCTGTCGCGGTGAGGACCAGCATGAGGATCTGGAATTCGGTGAACGTGCGGGCATCGAATCCATACAGGTGCATGATTCCGACCAGCCCGAACTGGGTGAGGGCAAGACCCACGCAGGCGCCGTCGAGACCGTAGCGCACGGCGGCCACCATCACCGGCAGAAACAGCAGGTAAAAGAACTTGAACCCGTCGACGGTCTGGGCCCCGACGATGATCCAGAGGGACGCCGCCACCAGCACGGCATAGAGCAGAAGCTCCGGCACCAGGTCGCGGAGCCGGCCGATCGACAGGAGGCGGCTGCCCGAGGCGAGGCGCAGCGTGAGCGGTGTCATGACCGCCATGCCGATGACGTCACCAACGAGAAGCGGGACGGAGGCGACGAGGACATCACTCGATTCGAGCTGCGCGTCCAGCAGCAGGAGCAGCGAGAGGAGAAGCGCGGCGAGGACCGCACCGCAAATGCCGGCAACGAGCAGGAGAACCACGTCCCGCAAGTGATAGAGGCCGACGTCGAGTCGCAGGTACTTTCGGGCGACGGTGGCCACCGTGCCGTAGACGGTCGCCAGAATGGCGGCGATGCCGAGAATGATCAGCCATTGCAGCTTGGTCTGCAGGACCGTGGTTTCGGCGATGACGACGCCGGCGAACAACACGGCACCGAAGCGTGGACCGCCCAGCACCATCAGGGCGAAGACGACGCCCAGGCCCGGATTCCAGGGCGTGATCGGCACGCCCTTGTATTCATGGATGAAGCTGATCCACTCGAGCACCACGTAGGCGAGGAGGAAGGCTCCCGCGGCGGCCGCCTGGTGGGGAAGGCTCAGCGACTCTAGCCGCGTGAGCATTCCCTCCAGCTCCAGCGTGCGTGGGACGGAACGTTCCATGCGATCGAGTGGCGTCATGGTCGCGATCTTCGAATTGGTCCGCGGCGGTCCGGCGAAATCCGGGATGCCATCCTTGCCTTAAGCCGCCCCTGGATCGAATGTGTCAATCCGGGTCTGGTCGGCCTGAATGGCGATCGTCGCCCTTCCAGGCCGGGTCGTAGCCGACGAACCCGGAGCGCCTCTTTAGTGTCTCCCTTTCCCCCGAGAAGCGCTACAGTACAGTCGTCCAGTTTCACTGTGGAGGCTCCGATGCGCCGAGTGAATGTCGTCGCTGCCGCGGCAACCCTTGCTCTTGGTGTCCTTGCCGGATTGGCTGTTCCAGCGCGCGCGCAGACCGGCGTCACGGCGTTCGAAGGCGCGCGGCTCATCGTGGGTGACGGCGGCGCCCCGATCGAGAACGCGACGTTGGTCGTCGACGGTGCGAGGATCGTCCAGGCCGGCAGGGCTGCCGACGTTCGCGTGCCCGCAGGCGCCACGCGCGTGAGCCTCGCCGGCAAGACCGTGATGCCGATGCTCGTCGACACGCACGTCCATCTCGGCCCGACGCGCGAATGGGTTACGCGGGATTTGAGACGGCGCGCGTACTACGGCGTGAGCGCCGCGCTGAGTCTCGGCGCGGACAACTATGAATTGCTCGATCTGCGCGGGCAGACGATTCCCGGCGCCGCGCGGTTTTTGAGCGCCGGGCGCGGGATCACGATGCCCGAACCGGGGCGCATAACGGTGCCGCACTGGATTACGACCGAGGCGGAAGGCCGCAAGGCGGTGCAGGACCTCGCGGCGCACAAGGTCGACATCGTCAAGGTCTGGGTCGACGACCGGGACGGCAAGTACAAGAAGCTGACGCCTGAAATCTATGGCGCCATCATCGACGAGGCGCACAATCGCGGGCTCCGGGTCACCGCGCACATCTTCAATCTCGAGGACGCGAAGGGGCTCATTCGCGCGGGAGTCGACGCGTTCGCGCACGGCGTTCGCGACAAGGACATCGACGACGAACTGGTGGCCATGTTCAAGCAGCGTCCGAACCTGATCCTCACGCCGAACCTGCCGGATCGCGGCGTGAAGGTGGATATGAGCTGGTTGCGGGCGGGTCTCCCGGCCGCCGATTTCGAGAAGCTCGAAGCGGCCAACACCGACCGGCCGCAGGCGCAGCACTTTTACGCAATTCAGGCACGCAACCTGGCGAAGCTGAATGCGGCGGGCGTGCGCATCACGCTCGGAACCGACGGCAACAGGCCGTGGGGTCCGCACGAGGAGATGTTGGACATGGTGACCGCCGGGATGACGCCGATGCAAGTTATCGTGGCGGCGACGCGCAACTCGGCCGAGTTCCTGCGGATCGCCGACGCGGGCACGCTGCAAGCGGGCAAGAGCGCCGACTTCATCGTGCTCGACGCCAACCCGCTGGACGACATCACCAACACGCGACGTATCTCGTCGGTGGTCCTGCGCGGCGCGGCCGTGGACCGCGCGCAGCCGGTCCAATGAGCGACGTCGTGTCCGCCGCCAGGCGGACCTTCGGCTCAACGTCAGGGGCCGCTCACTTCCGCGGCGGCGTTTGTCTCGCCACACCTTGTTGTGGCGCAGCGAAAGGGCTGCAAGCCTTGCGCGCCTTCGCGGCGCCGTTTCCAGCTCTATCCAGGCCAATCGCGATTGCATTGATCGAGGAGCTTACAAGCAAGGGCATGGCGCCGGGCTGAAAGGCTGACCGTCGAGAAAACGGCCGCGCGCACAGACCGGGATGGGGGGCCGGCTGATAGTGGAAGGGGGGTAGTGGGCTCCTTTGATTAAGGCAAAGCCCAGTGAGCAATTTTATACAGACGCCCGTCGGTCAACGAGCGCATCCTTCCCGAAATGGAGGGTGCCATGCACGATTCGCGACGCTACCGCGATAACGCGGCAGAGTGTCTGTTGGCGGCCCAAGAAGCATGCCAACCTTTTCCACCGCCGCGTGGACAGACGTTGGGCCGAACGCACGAACTCGGCTACCGCGGATGCGCATGGCTCCATGGCTGAGGCCCGATCGGCAGGACAGCGACGGAACGACGTCCGGCGTGTTGGGTTACGCGCGGAACAACGGTCACGTCGAAACCCGGGCATCCAGCCGCGCTAATCCCAACCTACCGAGCTTCTTGCCAAGAGACATTGTCGTGCCCGACATGCAATCCCATCTTCTCCAATGTCGGGCCTGGTTGGCGGGACGGTGGGTCTAGCCAGCGAACAGAAGCCGATCCTTGCATCATCAGACGTTGATGCGAGTGCAAATGATCTACAAAACCAGCTGGAAAACTTGATCGGCCCATCCACTGTGTACAGAAGGGTGCCCAAGACGACGATCACGAAAGCAGCGAGCACATAAATCCAATATTCTGCATGAAAAACGGGATAATGGGTTTGCATGTTGTGAAACTCGTTATCTCCTAGATCAGTGCCGGTTCTCTTATTTGAGCGCGGCTGACTTCGGTGCAAGCAACAGCGTGTAGCACGCGTCCGCAAGGGCGGAATTCGGGCGCGATTCACCCGGGAGGGTCACGAACTCCTTGGGGAACTCGTCCGGACGCTTCCACGAGTCGACCTTCGAAAGGGCGACTTGCTTCGCCTCGGCGTCCGGCAGTCCGCGGAACTTGTCGGCGCACACGGGGGCCAGCGCCGCTACGACCGCGAGCTCCGACCGCTGTTTTGCCATCTTGTCGGCGGTGCTGCCGAGCGACCAGCCACCCCAGTAGAAGCCGACAACCATCGTTGCGACGGCACCGGCGGCTGCGCCTTGCAGCAGACGCTTCACCGATTCTCCTTGCAGCATTGAAGGTACTTGCATGGTAGTTCCTTTCGTCCGACATGTTTCGGAGCGAGGCCACGGACACCCGGACGGGTTCCGGTTCAAAGTAAAATTGAAGACCGAACGCGTTGCGATGGCGTTTCGATTCGTATTGGCTTACGCCTTTGTCCGTCCGGAGTCTGAGCAAAATAGCTCACGTCTACAGAATGATCGTGACCGGGTCGTCGGCAATCAAGCTCGTAACCATCGAGGTCGGCGCTCAGGCGTCAGTTAACGGCGCGCGCCGTGGCTGAGATTCATCTAAACTGCTTAGTCGATATCTCGGGAGGTTCTAATGCCAGGCTATGATGACACGCATTGGGCACAAACTGAGCGGAGTGTTGCGGATTTTACCAAGAAGTTCGGTAAGATACCTGCAGAAGATAGGTCTGCCGAAGCAATGGCCGAAATTGCAATCCAGCTTATGTGGGTCAACGCGCATCTCCAAGAGCTACACACCGTCGCTCGCCGCATTGCAGATGATCGATGACACGTCACGATCAAACTGGTCCACTACCCGATTGCGGGTAGTGGGCGGTTTGATTATTTTGGAACTTGACTAGAGCCGCACTCTTTTACGGTCCAGTCGCGGCGCCTGAAGCTTGTCTCGAAGCTCCCGTGGACGGCCCGGGACAAGCCCATGTCGGCTTGTAATAACGGCCTTGCTGTCGCGATGCCGACAGCAAGCTTCACGACGCGCGCGACTCAGTTTTGGTGCTCTTCAATTTCCTCGACTAAGTTCACAATCCGTCGTCGCAATTGGGCGTTGGTGATCCGCATGAATGCTTTTGCAAGCGTCAGCCCTTCGCGCGTTGCCATAAAATCTGTAAATCGTTCGTGCGAGGGTTGCCGCTCCGTAGAGATAGGCTCGGCCAGCACCTGCGGCGCCTCCTCGAAAAAGAATGAGACCGGCACTTGCAGGGTATGGCAAACCTGCTGCAAGCGGCTTGCGCTGATCCGGTTAGTGCCCTTCTCGTATTTCTGGACCTGCTGGAAGGTGATGCCGAGCGCGTCGCCGAGCGTCGTCTGGCTCATGTCCAACATCATTCGGCGCATGCGCACGCGACTGCCCACATGCTTGTCTATGGGATTGGGAGTCTTGTCACGTATCATCGTCTTCTCCCACATAGGGCGGCAGCCATCGTGCGCGTAATTGTCATTCGCCACCCGCTCCATTCGCGGGCTCACTGCGAACTCAAGACCGGCCGCCGATATCGCTTGACGCGGTATTATTCGGCTCGACGACAACGCCTTCGCACACGACGGTATCGATGGGCTGACCGCCCATGGTCGCCCGCACTAATCGAAATTCGAGACTGTCGTGCCTCGGCATTGGCGTTGCGCTTTGAGCTGGCGCGCGTGGGGTCATCTTTATTTCGGCCTGTATATTCAAGGGTAGAAGGCCTCTCCCGCGAGTTTCCGGGTTCCACTCTTTAGCACCGCTCTTTCCACGCAGCGCGTATTACCTTTTCACGTTCCTGCTTATAGTTCATCCGTAATCTCCAGTGTGCTTTCGTTTAGTGGAAGGCCCGGAAAATCCAAACAAGGGCAAGCAACAGAGCGAACATGGCTAATGCCAGGCGCGACATGGCAAATGCTAGTCGCGCGGTTGCGTCAACCAGAGAGGCGATTGCTGTTATTAGCGCCACTGCCTGGTCCGGTGGTTTCCGTCGCTGTTTCTGGCGTCCATCCATGGCCGCGTCCACAATCGTAAAGGCCAGCATAAGGGCGTTTTGACGGGGTCAACCGAGGAGCCCTTCGCCGCTGTCTGGACTTGGCCCGAGGGCGCGGGAACCGCAACGCACCGCCTCGGGCTTGGCCGTGGGATTTGGCGTGTAAATATCCTTGGAGCCACTTTTAGGTTGTGGCATGGTGCCCGCATTGCTGCGCAATGCGGGGTTAAGGAAATGAACCTGCAACGAGCACGTAGGGTGGATTAGCGTAGCGTAATCCGCCTTTAGACCAGGCCGCCGATATCGTTTGACACGCGTCGCCGAAACACTTACTTGGCGAAATGCGATTCGACGAACTGCGCCCGCCGGCCCGGCCGCGCGGGTTTTTTGATTCGGGCGGGGCCGCGTTGGCCGCGAGACCAAAGCTTTCATAGCCGCGACATCGAGCAATGACCCGTCATTCCGAAGTGCGGCCCGGCCGCTGGGCCGGGAACGCCTCGCAGGTTGATCCGCGCGCGCCGGCTCGGCACTCTTCGAGCTGTCGCCCAACCGCGGCGCGCGCCGGTGCGACGATACCGGCGGTGGAGCGGACCAGACGTGACGCCACATGTTTTCCGAACGCCCTCGATCGCGGACGTCAACAAAGCGGGGGCGGCTTTTCCGTGTCGTGCCACAGGGCGTCAAATCGGCAGCGATCAGGCAAGCGGGCAGGGTCGCTATTTCTCCCGGCCGGTCGGAACCCCGCCGTGAGTCACGGATTGAGGACTCGAAAGACAGTATAACTTGACAAGCACCGTCCGATGCTCACGCATCCGGTCGCCACCTCGGGAGAATGTCGTTGAACGTCGGCAGGCATCGAACGTCGTCGCAGAGCTGGAAAGTCCGCATCGGCGGGATTGCGGTCATTTCCGCCCTCGCAATCAGTTCGCTGTCGATTGCTTGGCCGATCGGCGCATCCGGGGAATTGAAAAAACAGTATTGGGCAACGAGCCTGACCAGCACCGTCGACGGCGGTCTGTTGCGAAGTTTGCAGGACGCGGTCGCGCGCGGCGAAGTCGGCTGGCTCGACGTCGATCCCAAGTTTCCGGTTCCGGCAACGGCGTCCGGGATCAATTTGATCTTCTACCATGTCGGTGGAAATTGCTACATCGGCAGCGATTGCGCTCGATTTCCGTCCTCGGAGCCGACCGGGGATCGGTGGGGGACCACGGAACGCATGATCGATCTCAATGATCCGAGGACAAGGAAGATCGTCGTCGCGGATTTGCTCAGAATCGTGCAGCAGGCCGATGAACTGGCGGCGAGCGGTTCAACCGTCGGCGTGCACCTCGACAACGTGCACAAGCTCGACGCGGACGGTCTTGCCCAGATCTTCAACGATTATCTGCAAGCGGTCGAGGCTGCGAGGCAACAAGGCCGCATCTCCAAAACCAGAACCATCGGATACATCGCCAAAAACAACCCGGAAGCGTTCAGCAAGGCGCTCGACCAACGATCGCTGCAGGCCGCGCCATTGTATCAGATCAACGAGAACGCAACCTTGAGCCAAGACGGAATGCTCGACGGCAGCTCGCGCGTCGCGCAACAAATCGGGCGGCGATATGGCATCCCGGTCTTCCTGAAGACATTCGGCTCGGACGTTGCCTATAAGTTCGAGCACGATGGCAAGCAGGCGAGCGTTTACGTATCGGAGGAGATGACGAGGCGAATGGCGCAGATGCCGGACGTTTCCGGTGCGGCATGGTCCGCCGACGAAGGACGCTATCAACCAACGCTCTTCGCCCAAGGATCGCCGGTCCCACACGTGCTGTTTCCGTATCGCAGTCGCCTTGCCCGATGGTTCAATTAGCGCAGTTTCCGCTGACATCGAATCATCTGCCGTCAATCCGGGGCGCGCCACCGATCTCGGGTTTACCCGAGATCGGTGGCCCCGGAATGACAACGGAGAGATTGGCGCAAATCCACCGGTGCTGGCAGCCGTCCACATCTCGCGGCTGCCTTGCAGGAGGGCCGAAAAAAGCGAATATTCACGCCGGTTCGACAGACAATCTTGGGAATCCCGAATACTTCGCAGGCCTGCTGAGGACTTGGAGCCGATCATTGTTCGCAAGGCATGCCGCGGCAGCGAACCCGGACACCAACGCTGGCGGAGGCCTGGCGCAGTGGGAGCCCGAGAAGACCTGGGTTTTTGCCGTCGGCGTTTTGTCTTATCCCAGCGGCCAAGCTTGGCCGGAAGACGGTCGACGCGACGCCGATATGATCAGCCAGCTTCAGGCCCGCGGCGTTCCAGCGGGCCAGATCACCTTCATCAAGGACGAGAACGCGACCCTTGCAGCCGTTCGAACATCGTTCGACGCCTTCATGGCCAAGGCTCCTGCCGACGCAATCTTGTGGCTCTACTTTGCCGGGCACGGCACCAAGCGCAAAAGCGGCGTGAGCGAGTTTGCGCTGTACGACGAGCCATGGCCGATTCCGGACGTATTTTCCACGATCGAGCGGCGGTTTCCAGGAAACACGGCCCTGCTCTTTGCCGATTGCTGCTATTCCGGCTCGCTCGGGACGGAAGCGACGCTGCGCGCTGGTCGAGTGAGTTATGGCGCCATCACCTCCTCTCTCGCCAGCACGGCGTCGACAGGCGCCTGGACCTTTACCGAGTGTTTGATAGCCGGGTTGCGCGGGGCGATCCCGCTAAGCGCTGACGGAGACGGATTGATCACCTTTGCGGAGCTTGCTCGCTTTGCCGAGCGGGAGATGGCATTCAATGACGGACAGCTCTCGACATTTGTAGCGACAAACGGTTTCGATCCCGGCCTTGTCCTGGCCTCTGGAATCAGGCGGGCGCATCCGCTTATCGGGGAATACGTTGAAGCCAAATGGAATGATGGCAAGTGGTATCCGGGCCGTATCGAGAAAGTGGACGGCAGCACGTTTTGGATTCGTTGGGCCGGGTACAAAGAGAGCGAGAATGAAGGGATCCAGGATAGCAACATCCGGCCATTTGTTCCCACGCAGCACGCCCCCGGGACCCGACTCGACGTGGAGTGGCAGGGCTCTTGGTATCCCGCCGAGGTGCTGACCGGGCGCTGGGGCATGCACTTGGTTCATTACGATAACTTTGAGCCGGTCTGGGATGAGTGGGTCTCATCCAGCCGGATTCGGCTCAAATAGCATTACAGCGCACGCGGCGCGCGGCCATGCGGCCGAGGCCACTGCGCCGCCGACAAGCGTGACAAACGACAAACTCACGCGTTTCAATTGATCAAGTTGCATCGGGTAGCCCACAGTCGAGTGGGGTCCGCGGTGGGCCGCTTGTGCACCAGGATGATAGCAGACGGAGCGCAAGCCGCGTCAGGTCCTCGTAGCGGTAGCCCGCGCCGCAGGCGTCGGCCCGCAGCGAACCGGAATCCGGAATCCGCACGGCGGCCTTGCCTTCGTGCCATCCTTCGACTTCATCCAAATTTCGGAGCGAGGGTTGAGCGGGCCGCCATACGGCCGGCCTTGCTCGTCGAGCGGGGCAGGCTCCACCGGCGCCGAGCCGAAATTTACCGCCTCGACGGCGGTCGAATGGGGCGGTCCCACGAAGTCTGCCCCCGGTTCCGAGCGCGGCCCCGCCGCGGACCGGCTTGCGGCACTCCTATTGCCAGTACCAGGGCACGACGATCGCGATGTGGTCGCTGGGGCCGTTTTTCAGCCGCAGATATCGCTTGACGCGCTTCGACGAAACACTTACTTGGCGAAATGCGATTCGGAGTTCTGCGCCCGCCGGCACCCCCGCGCGGGTTTTTTGATTCCGGCGGGGCCGCGTTGGCCGCGGGACCAAAGCGTTCATAGCCGCGACATCGCGCACTGACCGTCATTCCGAGCTGCGAAGTTCTGTTACGCGCGCAATTCGAATTGCGCCGCGGGTCGTAGGGTGGGCCATCAGGGCGTTTTACGCCCGTCTTCGACGGGCTATGGGCGCCTGACGGAAGGTCGAAATTCGGCACGGCGCCGCGCGCCTTTGCCCACGCGGAGCCAACCGGGAACGTCGTATCGGAGGTGGACGCGTGGGCAACGGCGCGCAAGGGTGGTGCCTTGATCGAATGCTCCGTCAGGCGCCGTTACCCACCCTACGGGTTAACCCACCCTACGTCCCGTAGCTCTGGATCAGGCTGCCCGCCACCAGGCTCCAGCCGTCGACCAGCACGAAGAAAATCAGCTTGAACGGCAGCGACACCACCACCGGCGGCAGCATCATCATGCCGATGGACGCCGCTCGAAGTCGCTTGGCGGACCCCCGGGATGACGGCAAGCTTTACGAAGCGATCGTTCAGGAGCGCGGAAAGCAATCTCTCCTACATGCCGTTTCCGCGGCGGATTACGAGACGTCAACGAGGCCGCTAACTCGGAGCGGCCAATAGAAAGAGCCCCGGTCGATGTTGGCCGCGATCGGGGCTCTCGGGAGAGGCGGCGTTGGTCAGTCTTGAGAAGTTATCGCCGCCGAACCCGGACACAACAATATCTGAGTCGAGAAGAGCCACGACGGTATCCTGCCACATCCGCCGGTTAAGAAAAATCTCGGCAACGACATTCGGACAGTTCGCGCGACGCGCCGCATCGGCCTCGCCTCAATGCGGCACCACCGGGCGGCCCAGGATGGTCTGCGCGAACTTCTTCGGCGCGACCGGCTTGGCGAACAGAAAGCCCTGCACCAGATCGAAACCCATCTCGCGCACGGCGAGAAAGTCGGCCCGCGTCTCGACGCCCTCGGCGACCGTGCGTGCTCCGTATCCGTCGGCGAGATCGAGGATTTGCCGGCAGACCGCCCGCTTCAACCTGTCGTCCGCGCAGCCGGCGATGAACGTTCGATCGACCTTGAGCTCGACGAACGGAAAGTTATCGAGCCCGACCAGCGACGGCCATTCCGCCCCCAGGTCGTCGATCGAGATCGCGATGTTGTGGAAGCGAAGCTGCCTGGCGACGTCTTTCACCAGCTCGAGATTGCGAACGACTTCAGTGCCGTTGATCTCGATGATCATCCCTTCGAAAGCCGGATGATCCGGCATCTGCAGGCACAAATTCTTGACCGCTTCAGGATCCTTGAGAAATGCAATTGGCAGATTGATGGCGAGCTCGATCGGCCCATGCTGGGAAACGAAGTAGCGCCAATCGCTGATCGCCCGGCCGATGACGAATTCCGATAGCCCGCGCAAGTGGGGATCGCCGTCGCTGGCGATGAAATAGGCCGGCGGGACGACCCCCCAAGTCGGATGGCGAATCCGAATGAGCCCCTCGGCTTCGCGGAGCGCGAACGTGCGCGTTCCGATCTTCGGCTGGTACCATAATTCGAGCCAGCCCGCGCGCACCGCTTCGGCCGCATCGACCGGTGGGCTAGGGGGTGCTTCGACCGGCAAGAACGTAGCGACACTGTCGTGCAAGCCATCGGTGCCAAACGGCGTGGCGAGCGTGGGCAGCATTGCAATGCCGAGGTTCTCGCCGAGCTCTCGGACGGCCGCCACTACCGATGAATCGCGGGGACCAAGCAGCAGGACCTTGCCCTCAAATTCCTTGACCGCAAGCGCCTTCAGCATCTCGCGGGCCTCCACTCCACCGGCCGATAACCCGAGGACAACGAGGTCGGGTAGTTGTGCATCGAGCACCGCACCCAACTGGCTCGCCTGCATGCACTCGCAAGTGACGAAACCGAGCTCTTCCAAAGCCTCTGCAAGGAACGTTCGAATATGCTGCTTGCTGTCGGCGATGCATACGCGAGGCGTGACTTTTCGCCGGCCGAACGTAGCAAGCTTGGCTGCTTCTTCGATTCTCTGATTAACCATGCCGCCCTCCTGCATTGATTATTGATTGAAGGCGCATCTCTGCCTGCGCGATGACGAATGTATGGAACTGCTCGATGAGCGGGGCCAAATTTTCGCATAAACATTAATCCCGACACTGAGAATAAATCTTGAGCGAGGAGCAATGCAGAATTGCTTGGTCGATGATTTGAGATTTCACTCGTTTACCGCTGCGCGCGGTGTCCATCGCGGTACCATGGTGTCCATCGCGGTATCATATGAATGAAAGCCGCCTGCTAGGCCAGACCGCCGCGCTTAGCTGCACCGCGGAGGCCGCGGCGTGGCGGGCCACGGGGGCGTCTCTCAACATATCCTTCGGCCTTACCATCATGTATCATACCGACATGAGCAGGAGCTCTCTCGTTTCACGCCAGCGCACAGGAGAAAGTCATGGTTCCAGTCGTTGCTTCCGAAAAGCTCGACCGTGCCCATGTCCAGGGATCGCAGGACAAATCGGTCCGTTGGGCCGGCGCGTTTGCGACCTGCGGCGGACATGGCGCAATCCAGTCGTCGACCATCGTCTATGAGATCGAGCCGGGCGGACACCTCGGTTGGCACACCGACGCCACCGAGGAGACCCAGTACATCATCGCCGGCTCCGGAGAGCTGCGCATGGAAGACGGCAAGCATCTGGTCGGACCTGGCAGCGTCTTCGCGCTGCCGGCGAATGTGCGGCACGACCTTGCCAATGTCGGCAGCGAGACGTTGCGCGCGGTCGCCTTCTTCGCGGCGGCGATGTTCACGCAGACATTCGACGAAGTCATGCTGCCGCCGAAGACCCACGTTCTCGGCACGCCCAATCGCGAGGGCTGATCGTTCATGTAGCTCCCAAACTCACGCGCTCAATGACCGCATCAATGTTCGTGGTCGGGCAGATGTTGTAGCGCGGCTGCATATTGCGGGCAGGCGCGTCCGGCGTCAGCCGATACAATCTCACAAGTTCTGGCCAGGTAAGCCGATACGTGAAGCGCCCGCACATGGGGCAATAGAGACGCGGATCGCGG
>WNFV01001772.1_pt1 | contig 42878 bp, 30 predicted proteins | sample 5400101 | NCBI WGS metagenome assembly WNFV01 (sample SAMN13153361, study PRJNA577476) | soil metagenome | isolation source: 115 cm soil or saprolite under grassland replicate 1 | place: USA:California | collected 2016-06-15 | reverse complement strand
GTCGCGGTCGCGATCGCGGCCGGGCTCGGAGTCGCGGTCGTCGTCAGCGCTGCGGGCACGAGCGTCGCGGCGCGCGCTGCCTCGTCAGCCGCCTTGCGCTGTGCCTCGAGCGCCGCCTTCCGCTCGGCCTCGTCCCGGACGCGGCGCTCCTCGTCGGCCTTGCGGGCCTCGGCCTCCGCCTCCTTGCGCGCCTCATCCTCCTTCTTCTTCACCTCCGCCTCGCGCCGCAGCCGGTCGCGCTCCTCGCGCGCGACCCGCTTCTTCTCTCGCTCGATCGCCTTCGCCGCGTCCTTGCGGTACTCCGCGATCTTGCTCTCCTTGCCGCCCTGCTTCTCGTACGCGTCGAAGTACGCGACCGCCTGCTCGAGTCTCCCGAGCGCTTGCGCGCCGGGCTTGTCGCCGTCGAGGTACAGGACGGCGAGATTGAACTCGATCTCGGTGAGCGAGGCATCGAGCTCGAGCGCCTTGCGGTAGGCGGCCTCCGCCTTGTCGAACTGCTGCGTGCCGCGGTAGGCGTTCCCGAGGTTCAGCCACGTCGCGGCGCTCCCCGGCGCGAACCTCACCGCGACCTCGAGCTCGGTCAGCGCGCCCTGGAAGTCCTCTGCGTCCGCGAGGAGCGCGCCGTAGTTGGCGCGCGCCTCCGGGTAGTCGGGGCCGAGCGCGGCGGCGGTCCGGAAGTCCTCGAGCGCCTGCGCCCGGTTCAGGAGCGCGAGCTCCACGAACCCGAGCCGGTTCCAGACGGTCGGATCGCGATCGTCGATGAGGCGGGCATTCTCGAGGACCATCTTCGCGAGCTCGTTCCGCTTCTTGCGATGGTACGCGGTCGCGAGGTTCACCATCGCGGAGACGTTCCGCTCGTCGAGCTTGAGCGCCTTGCGCGAGGCCTCCTCCGCCTCGTCGAGCCGCGCCGCCGCGAGGAGCACGTCGACGAGCGCGTTGAGGAGCGGCGCGGACTCCGGGCCGCGCGCGAGGCGCTCGCGCGCCTCCTTCTCCGCGCCGGCGAGATCGCCCCGGCGGAGCGAGAGGCGCACGAGGTTGCGGACCGCCGGCCCGAAGCCGGGGTTCTCCTCGAGGAGCCGGACGTAGAGGGCGCGCGCGCCGTCCGGGTCACCGAGCCGCTCGCGTAAGAGCGCAGCGTTCACGCCGGCGTGCGCGAGGTACGGGTCCGCGTCGTACGCGCGCTCGAACGACGCGGACGCCGGGCCGAGGTCCCCTGCGGCCTCGAGGCGGAGCCCCTCCGAGAAGGAGTGCTTCGCGATGGCGGACTCCTCCGCGGTCGGGGGAGTGCGCTCCGGCGGGGGCGCGGCGAGCGGGGCCGGGGTCGCGGTCGCGGTCCCGTTCGACTCCGCGCCGCCGTCGGCGGCGCTCCGCTCAGGGTGCGCTGACGTCGGGGTCGCCGCCGTCGTCGCCGCCGAGGTCAGCAGGAGCGCGGCCGTGAGGGCGGACCGTGCAAGGCGGAGGCTGAGGTTTCGCGTCGCCATCGCTCTAGAGCCCCTTGAGCCGTCGCTTCGCTTCCGCGACCTGGCTCTTCGCCTCGGGATCGGTGACGCCGTCGAGCGCCGCCGCCGCGGCGTAGGCCGACTTCGCCTGCGCCTCGAAGAGCCGGCCGGCGCGGACGAGCGCCCGGGCGGCGATGTTCGGATCCACCTTCGCGCAGCGCTCGTCCTTGCCGAAGGCGAGGTAGCGCGCCGCGGCGTCGGCCGCGCGCTCGGCGACGTCGAGCTCCGACGCGACGTTGCGCAGCGCCACGCACCGGCTCGGCGACTCCGGCCACCTGCGCAGGAAGTCGTCATAGAGCCGCGCGGCGGTCGCGTGGTCGCCCTGCCGCGAGCGGAACGCCGCGAGCCGCAGCGCGTCCTCTGCAGCCACGGGCGCTTCCGGATGGTCGTGCAGGAGCTTCTCGCGCGCCGCCGCCGCCTTGGCCGGCTGGCCCGCGTCATCCCAGGCGACGCCGGCGTTGTGGAGGGCGCCCGCGGGATCCGCCGCCCCCGGCTCCGCGGCGGCCGCCTCGAACGCCTGCGCCGCGTCGGCAGGCTTCTCGTGCTTCAGGAGCTCCTCCGCCTGCCCGAAGCGCGCCCCGGCGCGGGCGCGCGCGAGGCCGTCGATGACCTTCGCAAACGAGGGCTTCCGGTCCGGCGGCGCCTTCGCGGCCTCCGCCTCGGCGCGGGCGCGGAGCTTGTCGACCGCCGCCGCGTGCCCGGCCCGATCGGCTCGCGCGAGGAACGTCGCGAGGTAGAGCGGGACGGCGCGATCGAGGAAGTCCGGATCGGATGCCCAGCGGTCGAGCGCGGCGTCGACCCGCCGCCGCGCGTCGTCGAGCTCTCCGTGGGCGTACTGGACCTCCGCTGCGACGAGCGCGATCTCGGGGCCGGACGGGTGGTGATCCGGCGGCGTTCCGCGGCGCAGCTCGGGATCCGCCGCCGCGCGGGCGAGGTACGCGTCGGCCGACTCGACGACGCGGCGCCACGGCGCCGGCGGCGGACGCGGGCCGTCCTTGCGCTCGGGGCCGAGGTCGAGCTTCTCGAGCTGCCCCGCTTTCACCGCGGAGTTCGCCGCGCCGATCCAGGCGGTCGCCGCGAGCCGCGCGGCGACGGCGCGCGAGGCGTCGCTCGCCTGCGGATAGGCGATGAGCGCGGAGGCCGCCTCCTCCGCCTTGTCCCAGCGCTGCGCGCGGAGGAAGAGCTCGGCGACGCGGAGCCGGAAGGGCACGCGCCACTCCGCGAACCCGGGCCGTGCGGCGAGCTCGGCGTAGCCGGCGGCGGCGGCGGCCCACTCGGCGCGAGCCTGGTCGTGGGCGGAGCCCGCGGCGTCTCCCCTCGCCTCGTGCATCTGCACGGCAGCGAGCGCGTCGCGCTCGACCCCCTCGGGCAGCTCGGTGGCTGAGGGCGGCGCCTGGTCCGCCTGGCGCGCGGCCACCCCGGTGGTCGCGCACGCGGCGGCGCCGAGGAGGAGCAGGACCGGGATGGTGATCGGTCGCGTCACGCGTTCGCCTCCTAGTTCGCGGCCGCGGCGGCGGCCGGCCGCTGCTCCACGGACGCGGGCGCCTTCGTGTCGGCGGTCGGGATCGAGGTCGGGGGGGCGGTCGGCGTCGGCACCGCGGTCGCGGTCGGCGTCGGCGTCGGCGCCGCGGTCGAGGTCGCGGTCGGAGTCGGCGTCGGCGTCTCGGTCGGGGTCGGCGCGCCGGCGGGCGGCGTCGGCGCTATGGCCGGATCGGTGGGGAGCGGCCGGCGCGAGGGCCCGTCGAGCGTGTCCGCGAACCGCGCGGGCGACAGGTCCTCCGCGACGAGGCGCGCCTTCGCCTCCTTCAGCACCGGGTACTCCTTCGGCCGGTATCTCGCGAGCGACTCGCCGATCTTCTTCGTCCACTCGTTCTTCACGTGGAGCTTGCGGGCGGCCTCGATCGCCTGGACGTACACGCCCACCGCCTGGTCCTCGTACGGCTGCGCGGCCTGCGCGAGCGCGTCCTGGTAGGCGGCGAGGTACTCCTCCGCCCCCTTCTTCTTGAACTCCGGCGGGATCGGCGCCTCGTAGATGGTCTGGGCGAGCCGCTCGAGGAGGAATGCCTTGCGATAGAACGCGGCCAGGATCCAGTCGGGCCGCTTGTACTTCATGACATCGTCGTACTGCGGCGCGACCTTCTTCGCCTCGCCGAGCTTCGCCTCGAGCGCCTTCTTGAGCTTCTTCGTGTTGGTCGTCGCGGGCAGCGTGATCTGGTCGTAGCGCTCGAAGTCGTACTCGGCGAGGCGGAAGCGCGCCTCGGCAGCGGCCGCGGCCGCGCGGGGGCTCTGGTCGGGCTTGAGGCCGCGCTGCACGAACGCGGCGACCGCGGTCTGGTAGCTCGCCTTCGCGCTCTTCTCGTCCCCGAGCGCCCGGTGGGCGAGCGCGATCTCGAGGTGCGACTGGACGACGAGCTCGTGCTCCTTCGCCTTCGCGAACCGCTTCACGAACTCCTGGAGCGCCTGGATCTCGCGCCTGCGGTCGCCCATCTTCTCGTAGACGAGGGCCGCGTGGAACTGGGTGCGCGCGGCGTCCTCGGCGTCCGGGTAGAGGCTCGCGTACCGCGCGAACGCGGCGGCCGCCTTGTCGTAGCGCTGGAGGTTCTCGAGCGAGCGGGCCGCGTTGTAGAGCGCGTCCTTGCGGTGCTTCGAGCCGGGGTAGTTCTCGACGAGGGCGAGGTACCGGTCGACGGCCTTGTCGAAGTCGTAGGTGTTCTCGGCGTTGTACCCAACACGGAAGAGCGCCTCGTCCGCGAGGTCGGCGCGCGGGTACTCGACCGCGAGCCGCTCGTAGAGGCGCAGCGCGCTCTCGAACCGGCGGGCGCTCTCGAAGCAGCTCGCCGCGTTGTAGAGCGCCTTGTCCGCGAACTCGTGCTTCGGCTCCTCGGCGACGAGGGCGAGGAAGAGCTTCGCCGCGTCCTCCCACGCCTTCGCGTCCATGAGCTGCATGGCGCGGTTGAACCGGCCGCCGAGCTTGAACTTCTGGAGGGTGGTGTAGAGCTTCGGGTTCTTCGCCACCTCGGACGACTGGAGGCGGGCGGAGGTCTGCTCCACGGCGGCCCAGTCCTTCATCGTGAGGTAGCTCTCGATGATGAGGTTCGCGGCGAACTGCGCGACCTCGGTCGTCGGCCAGCGCGAGACGATCTCCTCGTAGCGGCAGCGCGCCTCGTCGAAGTCGCCGTACTTGTAGAAGACCTCGCCCGCCTTGTAGGCGAGCGGCGCGGCCTTCTCGTGCTTGGGATAACGCGTGAGCAGGACGTCCGAGTCCCGGACGAGGTGGATGAACGCGTACGGGACCGCCTCGGCGCGGACGACCTCCTGGGCGCGCCGATCGGTGGAGAGGAGGACCTTGCGCTCCTCGAGCTCGCCGTTCCGCTGGAGGCGGGTGATCTCGCCCTCCCAGGAGATGACGGCGGAGAGCGCGGCCTCCGACTCGTACCGGTCGTCGGCCGGGTCGTCGCGCACCGCGGCGTAGACCCGCGCCGCGGCGTCGAACTCGAGGGCGTTGTACAGGCAGTCGGCGTAGTTGTACGAGAGCTCGTACGCCTGCTTCGAGTGCGGGAACCGGCCGAGGTAGTCGCCGTAGGCGCGCGACGACACCCGGTACTCGGCGACGGCCGCCTCGAGCTTCCCCTCCTGCTTGAAGGTTTGCGCCTGCTGGTGGTGGAAGCTCGCCGCGCGAAGCAGGCTCTTCTCCGAGAGCTCGCGCACCGTGGCGAGGAGGTCTGGGTCACCCTTGTTCTTCTCCCACCAGGGCGTCCCCTCCGAGTACGTCTGCACGAGCAGCTCGCGCTCCTTCGCCTCGCGGTCGAACTGCCGATCACGGGACCACGCGAGCACGATCTTCGCCTGGATCTTCGGCGCCTCGGGCGCGAGCGGCGCCGCCGCGAGCACGTTCCTGTACGCGTCGACGGCGAGGCCGTACTTCGTCTCGTCGAAGTAGACGTCGCCGAGCCGGGCGTAGACCTCCGGCTCGTAGCTGCGCCGCCCCTTCGCCTCGAAGAAGGCCTTCGCGCGCTCGACCCCGCCCCAGGTCTCGTCGGAGAAGCTGATCGCGGTGTACTGGATCGCCTCCGGCCAGACGTCGCCGCCCGGCTTGCCGCCGGTCTTCTTCGCGGCGGCGACGTAGTGGTCGAGCAGGCGGGTGAACGACTCGACCGCGTGCTCGAAATCGTCCATCCGGTAGTAGGTCCACCCGAGCTTGTAGATGGCGCGCGCGAACAGCGGGTGATCGGGGAACTCGTACATCCGGGTGAACGCCTCGGTCGCCCGCGGGAGCGAGTCGGCCTTCACCTCGTCGAAGTGCCAGTCGCCGAGCCGCACCCAGGCCTCGGGCACGAACGCGCTCTTCGGGTACCGCTCGATGAGGATCTGGTAGGTGGCCTGCGCCTCGTCGCCCTGCCCCATCTCGCCGAGGCAGTAGGCGAGCAGGTAGTACATGCCGTCCGCGAACTTGTAGCTCGGGAACCCGGTGATGAGCTGCTGGTAGAGCGCGATGGAGGGCGCGTAGCTCTTCATCGGCTCGGGCGGCGGCTCGCGTCCCTCGGCGAGCGCCTTCTTCGCCTCCTCGCGGTGCGCGGCCGTGGCAAGGTCGAAGTCGTCGTTCGCCTTCTCGTAGTAGAGTTCGGCGAGGCGGAACATGGCGTCGGGCGAGAACTGCGGGTCGTCCGGGTACCGGGCGATGAACTCCCCGAACCGCGCGATGGCGGCCTCGCGCTCGTTGCGCTCGAGCACCTCGAGATCGCGGATCGCCTGCTCGTAGTTCTCCGAGAGGAAGCGGCGCCGCTCGTCGAACTGCTTCTGGACGATGGTCTGGACCTCGCTGCGGAAGGACTTGGCCTCGTCCTCCCAGCGGCTGACGGCCTCCTCGAGCTCGCCGCGGGCCTGCGCCTCGGAAACGGCGGGGCGGGCGGCGTGGCGCTTCACGATTCCTGTGCGGGAGCGTTCGGCGGTCGCCGACCGGTCCTGGCAAGAGACGTAGCTCGGCGGCTTCGCCGTGGGCGAGGCCCGCAGGGACGCCGTCTGGGCGAGCGTGGCGGGAGGGAGGAGCGCCGCGACGGCGGCGGCGAGGGCGGCGGCGGCGCGCACGGTCAGTCGATCTCCCGGAGCATCGCGCGGTACTCGCGATCGAGCTGGTCGATCTCGGCGTCCTTCTGAATGGCGAGCGTCTGGATCTTCTCGAGCCGCTGGCGCTTGCGGCTCCACGCGACGTCCACGATCCCGATGTCGGCCTTGAGCACGAGCCGGTAGAACTGGCTGCGCACGTCGGCGATGGAGCGCACCGCGATCTGCCCGAGCAGGTCCTTCGAGACCGCCTGCACGCCCTCGAGCGTCCCGCCGTGGGCGGCGAGCGCGATCTTCTCCGCGCCGATGCGCGCGCGCAGCTCCTCCGCGCGCCGCGTGGCGTCCGCAGCGATCCCGAGCTTCAGCGCGCGCGCGCGGGACCGGAGCACGCCGAGCCGCACGTGGCCGCGATCGGCCCGCTCGAAGAGCACCTGGTCGGCGGCGAGGACCCCGCCGCGGGCCTCCTCGGCGGCCGCGCGCTCGCGCTCGACCGCCTCGAGGTACTCCGTCCGCACGCGCGACTCCTCGGTCATCGCGTCGACGCCACCCTGGGCATCGCGCACCTTCGCGAGCTCCTGCCGCAAGGCCGCGAGCTCCGTGTCGTATCCGTCGATGATCGCACGGTGCTTGCGCAGCTCGTCGGTGAGCTCCTGGCGATCCGCGGCGTCTCCCCCGAGCTCCGAGCGGTGCCGTTCGATCCAGGTCTCGGACCCGGCGATGGCGCCGGTGCAGGAGTCGATCTCGAAGCGGAGCTGGAACGCGTGCCGGTCGAGCTCGGCGATGCGCCCACGGATCCGTTCGAGCCGGTCCTCGACCTGCTGCGGCGTGCGGGGCAGGCCCTCGATCCGCGCCTCGAGCGTCTCGCGGGCCTCACGCGCCTTCGCGAGGCCGCCGCGCCGCTCGGGGGCGAGCGCGGCCTCCGCCGCGGCAGAGGCCGCCGCGACGTACGCGCCCTCCGCCCGCGCCGCGGCGTTCTCGACCGCCTGCGCGTGCGCGTAGCCGCGCTGCAGGGCGGGGAACGCGTCGAGCCCTCCGCCGCGCTGGAGGAGTGCGTCGAGCCGATCGGCGAGGTCACGCGCGTCCTGCACGTCGCGGCGGGCGCCGTCGATCGCCTTGACGAGCCCGAGGGCGACCGCCACCTCGCCGTTCGTCGTCGCCCACTTCACCGCGACCGGAGGGAGCACGCTCGCGACGTCGAACGCCTTGCCCTGCCGCCCGATGAGCTCGTTGAAGTAGCGAACCGGATCCTCCTGCATCGAGAGGATCGCGTCGATCTCGTCGCGCACGGGGGCGTAGGTGTTGATGACGACGTTGTACGCCTCCGTCGCCTCGGAGAAGCGGCCGAGCCGCAGGAGCAGGTGACCGCGCAGGACCGTCGCCTCCGGCGCGAGCGGGGAGTCCGGGGCGAGCTCGGGGATGAACGAGGTCAACTCGAGCGCGCGCTCGAACTGCTTCGCGCGGACGTGGGCGAGCGCCATCTCGTGCATCGCCTCGCCGAACCGAGGCGACTCCCACGGCACCGCCGCGTACCAGCCGATCGCCGCGGCGGCGTCACCCATCTGCGCGTGCACGCGGCCGAGCGCGAGCACGCAGAGCTCCCGCAGCTCCTCGTCGCGCGCGCCCGCCGGCTCCGCCCGCGCGCAGCCCTCGAACCACTGCAGCGAGCCGTGGAGGTTCTGCTCCTCGAGGCGCAGGACCCCTTGGAAGTACCAGGCCTGGAGCTGGAAGGGCGCGCCGACCCGCTCGAACGCGGCCGTCGCCCGCGCCCTCCGTTCCGCGGTCGGGAGGTCGGTCCGCTGGAAGGCCGCCTTCGCCGCGAGGTAGCGGACCTCGGGCGGCGGCTCGGTCTTGAAGACGCGCTCAGCCTGGGCGAGCAGCCGGTCCACGTCCGCGTGCCGCCGCTCCTTCACCGCGCACTCGAGGGCGCCCGAGACCGCGTCGGTCCGGTGCTCCGCGTCGCCGAGCGCGAGGTAATCGCCATAGCGGACGCGGGCGGCGCCGCAGAGCCCCTCGCGCCGGAGCGCGTCCGCGAGGAGGAAGAGCGCGGTCGTCCGATCGCGCGCGTCGCTCCAGGTGGGCTCGTCCACCGCGTCCGTGAGCAACACCGCCGCATCGAGCCAGTCGCCGGCCCGGTACTGGCGCTCGCCCTCCTCGTAGCGACGCTGGGCGCGCAGGCCGGGCGGCTCCTCCGCCGGAACTCCGTAGCGCTCGACCGACGCGAGGCGCTCCTCGATCTGCGCGACGTCCGCGTCGACCTGCGCGAGCGGATCGACGACGCGCGACGCGGCGGTCGCGCGCGCGGGGGCGAGCGCGGCGGCCGCGAGAGCGACCGCCGTGCACCTTGTCCAGCGCGAGATCACCGACCCGTGCCTTCCGCCGCAGCGGGCGCGGTCCCGCGACGCGCCTCCTCGCGCTGGACGTCGACGTCGTAGCGGACGGCAGGGCGATCCTTGAGCTCGGCCGTGATGCCGCCCCTCTCGAAGCCGACGACCTTGATCGTGTTCACCTTCCCCGGCTCGGCGTTGAAGGTGTACGAGGACTGCACCTTGAACTTGTAGCCCTCGAGGTAGCTGAACAGGCCGTGGCCGTGGCCGTGGTAGGTGAGCAGGACCGAGATCTGGTGGTTGCCGGGGACGATCCGGCCGTTGAAGATCTCGAACTCCTCGCGCTTCTCGAGGTCGCCTTCGACGTCCACCTTCGTGTAGATGGGCGCGCCGTCGAGCGCGTAGGCGACGGACTCGAGATAGAAGGAGGAGCCCATCTCGTTGCGGTGAACGAGCACGGCCTTCGAGCCGGTCGTGATGTCGCCGCCGATGACCATCTCCTGCAGGTTCATCAGGCGCGCCTTCGTCCGGAAGATCTTCTCCTTGAGATCCGAGACGCGCTCCTCGAGCGTCCGGACCTTGAGCTCGTTCGCCTCCTCGGCGGTGAGCGAAGGCTTCGCGGGATCCGCCGAAGACGCTGCGGGCGACGGCGCGGCGGGGGAGGCCCCCTGTGCCAGCGCGAGCCCCGGAACGACGACGCACAGCAGACCGGCCATCCTGAGGTAGCGCACCACGATCACCCTCCGCCTCCGGGGAAAAACCCCGGCGAATCAATGGCAAGCAACGAAGATATACCACAGGGTACCGCCAGGGTGGCGCTGGGCTGACCGCCTGCTTCCCCTCCGTCCCGGTCCTCAGCTCCCCTTCTTCAGCTCCGTGAGGACCAGCTTCGCGACCGACTTCAACGTGTCGAACACGCCCACCCCGGTCGGCGCGACCGCCTGGTATTCGGGCACGTTCTTGGGGTTGAGGAGGCGGCGGAGCTCCTCGACCGTCGCGATGTTGGGCAGGTCGCGCTTGTTGTACTGCACGACGTAAGGGACCTTCGAGAGGTCGTAGCCCTGCTCGGCGAGGTTCACCCGCAGGTTCTCGACCGACTCGAGGTTCGCCTCCATGCGCTCGATCTGCGAGTCCGCGACGAAGACCACGCCGTCGACGCCCTTCAGGATGAGCTTGCGGGAGGCGTCATAGAAGACCTGGCCGGGGACCGTGTAGAGGTGGAAGCGGGTCTTGAACCCCCGGATCTCGCCGAGCGAGAGCGGCAGGAAGTCGAAGAAGAGCGTCCGCTCGGTCTCCGTGGCGAGGGAGATCATCTTGCCCTTCGCCTCGGGGTTCGTCTTCGCGTAGACGTACTGGAGATTCGTCGTCTTCCCGCAGAGACCGGGACCGTAATAGACGATCTTGCAGTTGATCTCGCGCGAGCTGTAGTTGATGAAGCTCATCCGGGGATCACTCGCTGAACAGGTTGTCGATGTCGTCGTCGGTGATCTCGGCGAATGGGCTCGCGGCCCCGGGCGCCGCCTGTTTCTTGGCGAGCACCTCGAAGACCTTCGCGAGCTCCTCTCCCGCCTTCTTCACCCGCAGGCGAACCAGCCCGAGCGAGCTCTTCGCATCGAAGATGACGACCAGGACCACCCGGCCGCCGACGATGCTCATGTGCAGCGACTCCCGCTCGCCCTCGTGGAACTGGTTCGGGAACTCCTTCTCCCCGATGAGCTTCGCGAGGCCGCCCATCGCCGCGACGTTGCCGGCGGTGAGCGAGGCGAGGGACGTCGTGTCGAGGTTCTGCGCCTGGCCGCTCGACGCGATGAGCTGACCGTTCTTGTCGACGAGGAAGACGACCTTGGCGTTCGCGTCTCGCGTCAGCCGGTCGCAGATTCCGGCGATGAGCCGGAACTCCTCCTCGTACATCACCAAGCCGGAATTCATGCGCGCTGGCTCTCCGCGAACCGAGTCATGGCCGAATAGCAGGGAAACGCGCCGCTTTCAATCCTGGAGGGCCGCTCGATCACGGGGCTTCGGCCTGGAGCTCGGGCTCCTCGTCGCCGCCCCTCGTCGCGAGCGGTGGATACGTGAACGCCGTGTACACCGAAATCGCACCGCGATGGCTCGAGCCGGCGTTGCGGTGCGCGCCGACCGCGACGACGAGCCGGTCCGACGCCCAGGTGGCGCTGCAATCGCCGGCGACCCGGTCCGGGCCGTACGGTGGGCACGTCGTCTCGGGCGCGCGGCCGATGTCTCGCTCGAACTTCTTCACGAGGACCCGCCAGGCGGCGAGCGCCCGCGCGTCGTCCGGCACGAGCGGATGGATCTCCGTCACCGCCGCGGCGCGCCCGTCGCGGAAGAGGACGATGCAGGTGAGCGCGTCGCCCGCACCCTGCGGACAGCCGACGTAGGTCGTCGTCCCCGCATCGCGCTGCATGACCATCGCGCCCTGAGTCTCGAGCGCGTGCTCGACGTCGTCGCGCAGCCGCCCGAGCGGCACGCCGGCGACGACGGGTGGGGTCGCGACGTCGTACTCGACGCGGCAGACGGCGACGCCCGCCGCCGCGCCAGCCCCGCCGCGCGTGACGCTGATCGTCCAGCCGGGCCGGTCCCAGCCCGCGACGAGCACCGGCGCGCCCTCGGCCGCCGCCTGCCGATCGCCCGTCCGGTCCGGCACGCCGAGCCCCTTGCGCACCGCGTCCGCGAGCGCCCCCGCGTCCGCGGCGGGCGCCTCGAGCTCGGCCGCGTACAGGCCGCGGGGGCCGAAGAGCAGGCGGCACGGCCCACTCACGGGCGCGCCGGGGCAGCGCTCGGCGACGAGCGCGTCGGCGTCGCCCTGCGCCGGGCGCACCGCTACGCCGGCGGCGCGCAGCTCCCGCTCCGCCGCGGCGCGATCGCTGCCGAACTCGAGGCCGAGCGCGCGCGTACCGGCCGGCGGATCGAGCCGCGCGTAGCGGAACGAGCCGCACCCGGAGGACGCGAGGAGGGGGACTGCCAGGGCGAAGGCCCCGGCGGTGCGCAGGGTGTGGGTCATAGCTCCCGTCGGCCGGCGAGGGCTCGCGCCAGCGTGACCTGGTCAGCGTATTCGAGGTCGCCGCCCATGGGAACACCTTGCGCGATGCGCGTGACCTTGAGCCCGATCGGCTTGAGGAGCTTCGACAGGTAGAGCGCGGTCGCCTCGCCCTCGACGTCGGGGTTCGTCGCGATCACGATCTCCTCCGCCGGCTCGCGCTCGAGGCGCACGAGCAGCTCGCGGATCTTGAGGTCGCCCGGGCCGACGCCGTCGAGCGGCGAGAGCGCGCCGTGCAGCACGTGGTAGCGGCCCCGGAACTCGTGCGTCCGCTCGATCGCGAGGAGGTCCGGCACGCCCTCGACGACGCAGAGGAGCTTCGGGTCGCGCTCCGCCGAGCGGCAGATCTTGCACGGATCGATGTCGGTGAGCGTCTGGCACGACGAGCAGAGCCGCACGTCGCGGACGACGCCGGCGATCGCCTCGGCGAGGTCGGACGCGTAGCCCGGGCCGGCCTTGAGGATGTGGAACGCGAGCCGCTGCGCGCTCTTCTCGCCGATGCCCGGGAGCTTCGCGAGCTCCTTCACGAGCCGCGCGATCGGATCCGCGACCGCCATGCTCGCTACCCGAGCCCGGGGATCTTGATGCCGCCGGTCGCCTCGGCCATGTGCGCGTCGGCGGCCGTGCGCGCCTTCTCGACGCCGGCGTTCACCGCCGCGACGACGAGGTCCTCGAGCATCGAGAGGTCGGCGGGATCGCTCCCCTGCTGCGGCAGCGCCTTCGGGTCGATCTCGAGGCGCGCGATCTCGCACTTCCCGTTCATCTTCACCTTCACGAGCCCGCCGCCGGACTCCGCCTCGACCGAGATCTCCGAGAGCTTCTCGCGCGCGTCGGCCATGGCCTTCTCGAGCTTCTTCGCCTGGCGCATGAGGTACTGGATGTCCATTCCGTCTCCGTCCTTGTCTAGAGCTCGTCGATCTTGTCGACGCCGCCGTCGAGGATCTTCGCGGCCTCGCGGATGTTCGGGTGATTCCGCGCCGCGTCGCGCACCGCGGACGAGCGCGCCTGGCGCTCCGCCGCCTCGGTCTGCGCGAGCGACGCGGGCGCGGCCGGCGCCCCCGCGGGCGGCGCGGCCGGCACCGCGCCGCGCTTCACGACGAGCCGCGTGGGCCGGCCGAAGAACCGCGCGAAGACCGCCTCGATCTCGGGGCGGCGTCGCTCCGCGGCGTCGCCGAGCATCCCGGGCGGCGAGAGGATCGCGATCTCGCCGTCGCCGAGGGAGAGGAGGGCCGCCTCGCGCAGCGCCGGGGCGGCGAGGGGGCTCACCTTCTCGACCTCCGCGACGGCCGCGCGCCAGCGCTCGGTCGGATCGGAGGGCGTCGCGGTCGCGGTCGCGGTCGGGGCCCTTCGACTCCGCGTCGAGGCATCCGCCTCGGCGCTACGCTCAGGGTGAACGGCTTCCCCCGCCGCCGGGGTCGCGGTCGATATCCCTCCCTCGCCCCCGCGAAGCGGGGGAGAGGGTCGGGGTGAGGGGGCGGTCGGGCTCGCGGTCGAGGTCGGCTGTGCAGCCTGGCGTGCACTCCCACCCCCCGCCGGGCCGGAGCGCGGCGGGACGGGGGCGCCGCGCGCGAGCGCCTCGAGCCGCGCGAGGAGCTCCGACACCTGCACGCCGGGCGCGAGGAAGACGCCCTCGAGGAGCGCGACCTCGAGCGCGTAGCGCGGCTGCTCGGAGAGCTTCACGTCGACGACCGCGCGCTGCACGAGGTCGAACAGGCGCGTGAGCTGCGCCGCGTCCGCGGCGGCCGCCTGGGCGCGCACCTCCGCGAGCTCCGCGTCGGACAGGTCGATCGGCGAGGCGGGGACGAGCTTCGTCACCACCACGTTCCGCAGGTGGCGCACGAGCTCCTCGGCGACGCGCTTCATCTCGAGGCCGCGCGCGTGGAGCGCCCCGAGCTCGGCGAGCACGACCGCGCCGTCCCGCGCGAGGAGCGCGCCCGCGATCCGGGAGATGGCCGCCGCCTCCACCGCGCCGAGCGCCTCGGCGACCTCGGCGTCGGAGGCGGTCTCGCCGCACGCCGCGCGCACCTGGTCGAGGAGCGAGAGCGCGTCGCGCATCCCGCCCTCGGCCTGCCGCGCGACGAGCGCGAGCGCGGCGGGCGAGAGCTTCATGCCCTCCGCCTCGGCCACCTTCGCGAGCTGATCGGCGATCTGCTGGAGGGTGAGCCGGCGGAAGTCGAACCGCTGACAGCGCGAGAGGATCGTCTCCGGGATCTTGTGGACGTCGGTCGTCGCGAGGACGAACTTCACGTGCCCGGGCGGCTCCTCGAGCGTCTTCAGGAGGGCGTTGAACGCGCCCTGCGAGAGCATGTGGACCTCGTCCACGACGAACACCTTGAAGCGGTCGCGGGCGGGCCGGTACTTCACCGCCTCGACGATGTCTCGGACGTTGTCGACGCCGTTGTTCGAGGCGGCGTCTATCTCGACGACATCCACCGCCCGCCCCTCGGCGATCTCGACGCACGGCGTGCAGACGCCGCACGGCTCGGCGGTGGGGCCCTTCTCGCAGTTGAGCGCCTTCGCGACGAGCCGCGCCGTCGTCGTCTTCCCGACGCCGCGCGGGCCGGTGAAGAGGAAGGCGTGCGCGAGCTGGCCGGTCTTGAGCGCGTTCGAGAGCGTCCGGACGACGTGCGCCTGGCCCGACATCTCCCCGAAGCGCTGCGGGCGGTACTTCCGGGCGAGGACGAGGTAGGTCATTCGAATGGCTCGCTCCGGCGCAGCCTCATTCCGGCTGGGCCTGCGGTCGCGGAGGGATCTCGGTATCAAACAAACGAGCCGGCCCACAATCCCCGGGCGCACGGAGGACCACCTACCGTTGCTCCCTTCCGGGCCTGGCGGGGTTCGGCAACCCCACGTCGCCCGAGGATTCTGGGCCGGCTCTTCTCTGCAACACCGCCGGCTCGAGCCCCTTCTACTAATGCGCGGGGGCTCGTGCTGCTGCTGGCGGAGAGGGTGGGATTTGAACCCACGGTACCGTTCCCGGTACACACGATTTCCAGTCGTGCTTCTTAAACCGCTCGAACACCTCTCCAATCCATGGTGGGGGCCTCCGCCCCTCACTGATCCTTCGATGATCTCGACCGGTGCTGAGGGGCTACGGCACCCCCACACCCCCGGCTCGCGTCCGGGGCAGCCTCATCCGGCTGCCCCTTCGCTCGCGTAGCAGACTGCAAAAGAAGCGGAGAGCGAGGGATTCGAACCCCCGGTACCGTTACCGGTACACCTGATTTCGAGTCAGGCGCCTTCGACCAGGCTCGGCCAGCTCTCCGCCGGCGGATTTAACCGATCTTCCGTGCGGTGCCAAGCGGCAAGCTATCCGCCCGCCCCGTTTCCGTTCGCGCGGCGCGCGCGGAAGAAGTCGCGCAGGAGCTCGCCCGCCTCGTCGGCGAGCAGGCCGCGCTCGACCGGAAACCGGTGATTGAGGCGCGGGTCGGCGGACAGGTCCATGAGCGACCCCACCGCTCCCGCCTTCGGATCGCTCGCCGCGTAGACGAGCCGGTCGATCCGCGCGAGCACCATCGCGCCCGCGCACATCGCGCACGGCTCGAGCGTCACGAAGACCGTCACGCCGGTGAGGCGCCAGCGGCCGAGCGTCCGGGCGGCCTCCTGGACGGCGAGCAGCTCCGCGTGCGCCGTGGGGTCGTTCGCCGCCTCGCGCGCGTTCCCACCCCGGCCCACGATGCGGTCCTCGAACACCGCGACGGCGCCGACCGGCACGTCGCCGCGATCGCCGGCGGCGCGCGCGATCGCGAGCGCCTCGCGCATGAATCCCACGGCGTCCATCGACGCCTACATACCGCGGCGCCGCGGCGCATGTCCCGCAAGCCGTCGGCTTGACGACCGCTCGCCTGGCCGTGAAGATGGCGCGTCGGGGTCCTGCCGCTCCAGCGGGCCCAATCCCGAGGGGTGCCAAACACATGAAAGCTCGCGCCAGGACGCTCGTCGTCGCGTTCGCCGTCTCCGTCTCCGCCGCCGGCTGCACGAAGGAGAAGAGCGGCGCCTCCAGCTCGCCAGCGGCGCCGGTTCTCGTCCTCACGCCGTCGGCGACCTCGGTCGTGGCGAACGGGACGAACACCGTCTCGATCGGCGTGATGGACACGGGCGGCGCCCCCGTCAGCTTGACGATCTCCCCCTCGAACCGTGGGACGTTCTCCCCCGGCGGCGGCACGACCGCGACGGTCAGCGGCGGTGTGGGGACCGTGACGCTCGTGACCTGCAACGCCGCGGTCGCGGGCTGCACCGGCGCCGCCACCGTCACCGCGACGAGCTCGAGCGGCGTGGCGACGACGTCGATCACCTTCGGCTCGCTCGCCGCGGTCTGCCCGACGAACTGCTCCGCCGACCCGGGCTGCCAGAACCAGACCTGCACGCTCTCCGGCGGCGGCTCCGGCACGTGCTCGACCTCCCCGGTGTCCACCTGCGTCGCCGCGCCCTCCTGCGTCGCGAGCCCGGCCGGCGCCAGCACCGAGACGAGCTGCAGCGACGGCCTCGACAACGACTGCAATGGCACGAAGGACTGCGCGGACTCCGCCTGCGACGGTCAGGCCTGCGGCGGCGGCGCGACGTTCTTCTGCAAGGCGAGCAAGTGCACGGACGTCACCTCCGGGCTCGCGGTCACCGTCACGCCGGTCCGCACGCGGCTCCCGGCGAACGGCACGACGACCACCGTCGTCGAGGTCGAGGTGACCGCCGACGCCGAGGCGGCGTCGAGCATGTCGGTCTCGATCTCGACGAACCTCGGCTCCTTCGTCGCGCCGACGACGGGCGCGACCGGCTCGGACGGCAAGGTGCGCTTCACCTTCACGACGAGCGCGGTCGCCGGCGTCGCGACGATCACCGCCCAGCTCACAGCGCTCCCCGCGGTGAAGGGAACGGCGACCATCACGATCCCGCGGCTCGGCGCGCTCGCGATCGTCGAGGACGCCCCGGGCTCCGCGCAGTACGAGGTCATGGGCGTGAAGGGATCGGCCTGGAACGAGTACGGCTGGATCCAGGTGAAGGCGATCGACGACCTCGGGGACCCGTACCCCGACGGCCTCGCGATCCGCTTCGAGCACAAGCCGCTCGGCGGTTCGACGTTCGCGCCGCCGCTCGTCGTCTCCCCCGCGTGCGCGAGCTTCACGGGCTGCGTCGCGTTCGACGGGATCGTCTCGTCGGGCGCCGAGGTCGACAAGACCGGCCTCGCGAACGCGTGGGTCTACACCGGCACGCTCTCGGGGACGCTCGCGTTCACCGCGACCGCCACCGCGGGCGGCTTGACCCGCACCACTGCGCTGCCGACCGTCGCCGTCGTCGGCGCGAAGGCGAGCGGCGCGAACTTCGCGATCGTCTGCAGCCCGCGGAACCTGCCCGCCCTCGCCGAGACGGACTGCGCGATCTCGCTCGTGGACGCGCCGTTCACCTGCGAGGCGATCCTGAAGGACCGGTTCAACAACGTGCTCGGCCGCGACACGCAGGTCCTCTTCGTCTCCGAGGCGGCCGCGGTCGGGCTCGTCGCGACGAGCCCGGCCTACGATCCGAAATCCGGCGGCGCCGGGCAGATGGACCTCGGCCTCGCCGTGCAGGGCTTCAACCCCCTCGGCTCGGGGCTGCCGTTCGACGTCGATCCGCTCACCACGCTCGGCGAGCCGAGCGTCTCGCACGGGGTCGACGGCTGCGGCCCCCGCACGCACAACCCGCGCGACGGTCTCGTGACGATCATCGCGATCGCGGACGGCGAGGAGGCCTTCTGGGACGCGAACGGCGACGGCTCCTACGTCCTCGGCGAGCCGTTCGTCGATCAGGGCGAGCCGTTCGTCGATCAGAACGACAGCGGCGCGTACGAGCCCGGCGAGTGGTTCCTCGACGTCGACGGGAACGGCGCCTGGACGCCGCCGAACGGGAAGTGGGACGCGGCGACGAAGATCTGGACGCAGACCGTGGTCGTCTACACCGGCGAGGCGAGGACGCTCGTCTCCGGCGGGAAGCTGCTCGGGACGCGCTTCGCCGGCCCGGACTTCGTGGACCCGTGCCTCGCGACCGCCATCGCGCCCTCGTTCGACGTGGACCACGCGACGACCGCGGCCCCGGCCACCACGGAGGCGTACGTCGTGGTCGCGAGCGACATGAACCTGAACTTCCTCGACACGGGGACGACGTACGGCACGAAGATCGTGCCGGACGACGCGCCCATCAAGGTCTTCTACTCGGGCGTCGCCGCGTACACCGACTGGCTCGGCGTGTCCTATCGCTACTGGCCGTGCGACAAGACCGGCGCCTGCGCCTCGCAGTGCCGGGCCACCGGCGCCGCCGCGCCGTGCACGATGGTGCCGTCCATCACGAACTACTCGTGCGGCCTCGCGGCGGGCGTGTCCATCACCGGGGGCGAGAAGGCGGGGTCGGGCGCGGTCGAGTGGAACGTCGCCGTCCCGTGGACGGTGTACGGCGCGATCGGCCGGATCTCGAAGGGTGGCGCCACGCTGAGCGGCATCGTGAGGTGAGCGCGCCGTAGGACCTCGAGGGCCGGTCCGTCCGCGGGCCGGCCCTCTCCATTTCTGCAACCGGCCGCATCAGCCCTGCGGCGCGCCGACGGCGAGCTCGGGGTGCTCCGCGCAGTCGAGGCCGCAGGCGCGACAGGTCGCGACCGCGCACTTCGGCGTGAGCTTCGCGCCCCTGCCGCGCCGCCACTCGCGCGCGAGGAACGCCTTCGTGAGCCCGTGGTCGAGGAAGTCCCACGGGAGCTGCTCGTCCACCCCGACCTCCCGGTGCACGAAGAACTCCGGGTCGTGCGGCCAGCGCCGGAGCGCGGCGCGGAGATCGCCACCCGCCTCGCGGTGCGCGAGCTCGAGGAGGTCGGCCACGCGGCGGTCGCCGCGCGAGAGGAGCGCCTGGAGCGACGCCTCGCGCACCGAGAGGAACTCGACGTCGATGCCCTTCGGGCGGAGCGTCCGCTCGAGGACGCGCCGGCGGGCCTCGAGCACGTCCTTCCGCTCGAGCGGCGCCCACTGGAACGGCGTCCAAGGCTTCGGCACGAACGGGTTCACGGAGAGCGTGATGCGCCCCATCCGCCCGCGCTCGCGCGCTCGCGGCATCATCACCTCCTCGCGGATCCGGAGCGCCAGCCGCGCCATCCCGAGGACGTCCTCCTCGGTCTCGGTCGGCAGCCCGCACAGGAAGTACATCTTCACGTGCTGCATCCCCTGCGAGATGGCGCTCTCCGCCGCCGCCACGATCCGGTCGTCGTCGAAGTCCTTGTTCACGACGCGGCGCATCCGCTCGGTGCCCGCCTCCGGCGCGAGCGTGATGGAGCGCTCGCCCCCGTCCGCCAGGCGGCGCGCGAGCGACGGCGTGATCGCGTCCACCCGGAGCGAGGAGGGGCTGACGGTTCCACCCTCCGCCGCGATCGCGCAGGTGAGTGGGTCGAGCCCGCTGTGATCGCTCGTGTCCGGGCCGACGAGGCCGATCCGCTGGCCGCGCGCGATGCCCTCGCGCGCCTCGGCGCGCAGCGTCGCGAGGTCCACCTCGCGGTAGGGGCGCTGCACGAACCCCGCGGCGCAGAACCGGCAGCCCCACAGGCAGCCGCGCGCGACCTCGGTGAGGAACAGGTCCCCGAACTGCGCGTCGGGAGAGTCGACGACGCGCGAGGTGGCGACGCCGCGCAGGTCCGGGACGTAGGCACGCGCCACGCGGGCTGGGGCCCCGCCGCGCGGGGCGAAGCGGGTCACCCAGCGCCCGTCCGGCGCGCGCGTGTCGGAGTACTCGACCTCGTAGAGGGCGGGGACGTACGCGCCGCGGAGCAGCGCGACGCGGTCGAGCAGCTCCACCCGCGATGCGCCCGCGGCGAGCGCGGCGCGCACCGCCGCGAGGAACGGCGGCACGAGCACCTCGCCCTCGCCGACGAGCGCCACGTCGAGGAACGGCGCCACCGGCTCGGGGTTGATCTGGATCCGGATGCCGCCGGCGACGACGAGCGGGTGATGGGCGTCGCGCTCGGCGGCGCGGAGCGGCAGCCCGGCGCGGTCGAGGATCGCGAGGACGTTCGAGTCGTCGTCCTCGAACGAGAGCGAGAACGCCACGACGTCGAACTCGCGCAGCGGGCGCCCCGACTCGACCGTGAGCGGCTCCCCGGCGCCGTCCGGCAGGAAGGCGCGCTCGCAGCGAGCCCCCGCGTCGGCGTTGAAGAGCCGGTAGACCGTGTGCAGCCCGAGGTTCGCCATCCCGAGCCGGTAGGAGTTCGGGTACACGAGCGCGACGCCGAGCTTGCCGCCCGGCTCCTTGCGGAGCGCCCCGCGCTCGCGTGAATGGCTTCGCTCCACGGCCGCCGTCCTCCTAAGGAAACCACGGGGAGATCGCCAGGATCAAAGGCCGTCTTCCGGTGTACGATCCGCCTCCACCCGCCGAGGGAACGATGATGACCTGCCGCAGCGCCGCCGCCGTGCTCGCCCTCGCCTGCGCCCTCGCCGCGCCGGCCGACGCGGCCGGGCCGTCCGAGCCGCCCACCTCCGACGCGACGGCCCTCCCGGGGGTGCCGCTCGACGGACTCGGCCCCGAGCAGCGGCAGCTCCTCGTGAACTGGGCGAAGGAGACGTTCTGCTATTGCGGCTGCCCGCACACGCTCGCGCAGTGCCTGCGGGAGCACCGGACCTGCCGCCACGCGCCGCGGATGGCGGCGTTCGCCGCGAGGCTCGTGCGCGGCGGGGCGAAGAAGGACGAGCTCGCGCGCCTCGTCACGACCTACTACGCCTCGTTCGACAAGCGCGCGAAGCTCGACGTCACGAAGTTCGGCCCGCCGCTCGGCAGCCCCGAGGCGCCCGTCACGATGGTCGAGTTCTCCGACTTCACGTGCCCGTACTGCCAGCTCGTCCGCCCGGCGCTCGAGTCGTTCGTGGACGGGCACCGGGCGCGGGTGAAGCTCGTCTTCAAGCCGTTCCCCATCGAGAGCCACCCCGGCGCGCTCGAGGTCGCGCAGGCGGCGGAGTGGGCGCGGGACCAGAAGCTCTTCTGGCCGATGCACGACGCGCTCTTCTCGACGCCGGCCGCCCACTCGCCCGACGAGCTCGCCGCGATCGCGCGCGACGTGGGCGGCGATCCCGAGGCGCTCCGCGCCGCCCTCGCCGACGGCCGCTTCCTCCCGCGCATCCGCGACTCGCAGGCGGAGGCGCGCGCCGCAGGGATCAAGGGCACTCCCACGATCTTCCTGAACGGCCGGCCCCTCGTCGTCATGGACTACTCGGTCGAGGGGCTCGAGTTCACGCTGCAGGACGAGGAGGAGTGGACGCAGCACCGCGGCTGGCAGCGGGACTGATCCGGGCGATGGCGCTCCACCTCGACATCGACGCGCACGGGCGGGTCGTTCCGCACAGCGATCCCGCTCGCCGCGCGCTCGCCGACCGGGCGGGTCGCTTCCTCCTTCTGCCGTCGGCCGGCGACCTCCTCGTCGCGCGCCGCACGCCCGCGACCGGCGCGGCATCGGAGCGGCCGCGCTGCGTCGTCGCGGGGGACGTCGCGGCGTTCCCGATCGCCGACTTCATCGCCTTCATGCAGCAGGCCCGCGTCTCCGGCGTGCTCACCGTCTCCGCAGGTGGCGCCGAGCGCTCCATCGCCTTCCAGGACGGGGAGGTGCGGAGCGCCCTCTCGACCGCTCCCGGCGAGCGGATCGGCGAGGTGGCCGTCCGGCTCGGGTACCTGAGCGAGGCGCAGGTGGCGGAGGCGACGCGGTCCGCACGCCCGCTCGGCAAGGCGCTCGTCGATCTCGGGTTCCTGAAGCCGAATGACCTCTACAAGTGTCTCCACGAGCACGTGGCGGCGGTGTTCCACTCCGTCCTCCTGTCGAAGGCCGGCACGTTCACGCTCGTGGACGAGGAGCCGGAGCGCGCCGCGGCGCCGCTCTCGGTGTCGACCCAGTCGCTCCTCATGGACGGCATCCGCCGCATCGACGAGCTGTCGTTCTTCCGGGCGCGTATCCCGGGCCCCGGCGCGTTCCTGCGCCGGCGCGAGCCGACCCGCGCGGTGACCTTGCGGCCTACCGAGAACGCGCTGCTGGCGCTCGTGGACGGGCGGCGCACGGTCGCAGAGATCGCCACCGCCGCGCACCTCAACGAGTTCGACGCCACGAAGATCCTCTTCCACCTCGCGGAGGCTGGCTACGTCGAGGCGGTCGCCGCGGCCGCGGTGCCGGCGTCCGCCGCCGAGCGCGTCCCCGCGATCATCGGGGGCCTGAACGAGCTCCTCCGCAGCGTCGCCCAGGTCGTGCCGGCCGGCGCGCGCGCCGGGTTCCTCGACTCCGGGCAGCGCTTCCTCTGGGACCAGACGAACCCGTACGCGCCGCTCCTGCGCGAGCTCGTCGTCGGGGGTGACGGCGGGCTCGACGAGGCGGAGATCCACAGGGCGCTCGAGGCGCTCGACGCGGAGGCGCTCGCGACGATGGACGCGACCGGGGTCCCCGCGAAGGTCGTGCTCGGGGCGCTCCGCGAGGCGCTCTTCTTCTGGCTCTTCGCCGCGGGCGAGCGGATCGGGCGCGACGTGGACGAGTCCCTCGGCCGCGCGGTGAAGCAGAAGCTCGCGCCGCTCGAGGCGCTCGCGTGACCCGTCGACCAGACGCCGCCGCCGGCGACGCGCCGCGGCCATGACCCCGGAGCTCCCGTTCGTCACGGCGGATCTTCCGGGCTCCGGGGGCACGGTGCGCGCCGCGCCCGAGGACTTCCGGGTGGACGAGATCCCGGCCTACCTGCCTTCGGGGGCGGGGCCGCACCTGTACGTCCGCATCGAGAAGCGCGGGCGGACGACGCGGGACGCCGTGCGCGCGCTCGCGGCGTCGCTCGGCGTCCCGGAGCGCGACGCCGGGTTCGCCGGCATGAAGGACAAGGACGCGGTCACGACGCAGTGGCTCTCCTTCCCGGCCGCGCGCGATCCCGACCCGGCGAGCCTCGCGGCGCCAGGGATCGGGATCCTCGAGGTCTCGCGCCACGCGAACAAGCTCCGGACCGGCCACGTCCGCGCGAACGTCTTCTCGATCGTGGTCCGCGGCGGGGATCCGGCGAGGGCGCGCGCCGCCGCCGCCGCGCTCGCGGCGCGCGGGCTGCCGAACTTCTTCGGCCCGCAGCGGTTCGGGACGGACGGGCGGAACGCCCTCGTCGGACGCGCCCTCCTCGCCGGCGAGGAGACGCCCGAGGTCCGGCGCGCCGCGCGCGACCGCTTCCTGCGCCGGCTCTCGATCTCCGCGTACCAGGCGCTCCTCTTCAACCGCTGGCTCGCCGAGCGGATGGCGGACGGCCTGTTCGCGGCCGCGCTCCGCGGGGACATGATGAAGAAGCTCGACTCGGGCGGCCTGTTCACCTGCGACGACCCGGCCGTGGACGGGCCGCGCGTCGCGGCGTTCGAGATCTCGCCCGCGGGACCGATGTTCGGGCACAAGCTCCGCCCCGCCGCGCACGACGCGCTCGCGCGCGAGGAGCGGATCCTCGCGGCGGAGGGGATCGCGCTCGCGACCTTCGCGCGCGGCGGCGGCGAGGCGGAGGGGACGCGGCGCGCGGCGCGGCTCCCGGCGCAGGTCGAGATCGACGACGAGGGCGACGGCTACCGGGCGCGGTTCGAGCTGCCGAAGGGCTCGTACGCGACGGTGGTGCTCCGGGAGCTCGTGAAGGGCGAGGCGGAGGTTCCGGAGGAGGAGGGCTGACCCCGGGCTGTCGTGATCCCTCACATTCCAGTTTGCGCGATCGGGACCTCGCGTTCGGGGAGGAGCGCCGGACGAAGCGCAAGTCGGCTCTCCGGGGCGTCGAAGGGGCCTGCAGGCGAAGCGTCGCCGCGGCACCGAAGCGTCCCGGCAAGATCGGCTCACCCGACATCCAGGCGAGCACGCTCGGCCTCGAGCGAGACGTGCTCACGGCCGCGCCGCGAAACCGACCATACCGCGACGGATTCCCCTGCGGTTCCTCCCCGCGTGAACCTGTTCATCCACGCGTCCCCGTAGACGCGGCGCGCGGCGAGCTGGTTGTGAAACCGGCAGAGGCATCTCGTGTTTTCGATCGTTGGCGGCCCACCCCGCGCCCGCGGCACCACGTGATCGAGCTCGACTTGATGAATCGAGCCGCAGACGCCGCCTCCGTCGACCGGCCATTGGCAGCGCCCGCCGTCGCGCTGCCAGACGGCCCGCTTCACCTGGGCGGAAACGTGGTCCGGCTTCGCAGGCGGCGGCTCGAGGCGTGGCTTCTCGACGAGCCCCTTCCGCTTGGCGTGGCGCTCGAGGAGGAGGTCCAGCCCGGCCTCCAGGATGTCGCCCTCGCTGGCGCCGGGATGCGAGTGGGAGAGCGCGGCGCGAGCGGCCGCGAGCTTCTCCATGAACCGGCGCGATACCGTCACGTGCAGTCGCCGAAGGTCGGCGGTGAGAGGCTCGGCGACGGTGCGCGGCGGCGACGCCGGGACGGTCGGAGTCGGCTCCTGGACCGGGTTGGCACGCGGAGTTTCGTCCGGATGAAATGGGGATTCCAGGATGGGGTCCCGCGCTGCGGGCGCGGCGAGGGCAGGCGCGGGCGCGGCCGCCGTGGGGCGCACGGCCGTGACGACCGCGCGGTGCGGCGCGGCCTCCGAAGGGCGGAGCGCGGCGGAGACCGCCTTCGCGCCGGACTTCGACAGATGGAAGAACCGCGGCAGGACGTCGTCATGGTTCTCGGGCGTGAGGACCTTCGCGAGCTCGATGACGCTCGTCATGCACAGCCGCCCGTCGCGCAGAGGGTCGACGATCTCCGGGAATCGCTGGATGAGCCCCGCGGCGGTCTTCCGATAGAACGCCGCCCCGCACGAGAGCCCGAGCTCCCGGTGCAGGAAATAGAACAGCGACGCGTGCCCGAGCTCGACCCACAGCCGCTTCGTGTCGAAGTCCGCGAGGGCGACGAGGAACTCGGCGAGCGCGGCGCGCTCGCGCTGGAGGAGCTCGGCGAGGCGGGCGGAGAGATCGCGTGCGGAGGTCATGAGGCGAGCATAGACCGCGATTTCGGGGCCTCCCCAGACGCACGGATTCGCGTCAGGGAGCGCGAATGCCAGCGGGGCCTCGAGAACTCCCTCGCCCGCCTTCGGCGCACGCGAGGCGAGAGCTGCCGCACCAGGAGCGGCATTCCCGCACGGTCCCTCACCGCGGAGATCATCTGGCGGTGAACTAGGTCAAGCACCTCGGCGCCGGGAAATCGGGGCGCACCGTCCAACGAGAAGCTCGCGGGTGGCCGCAAGCCGATCTCGTCACCGGCGCTTCGTCTTCGCGGACACGCCTCGGCCGCGTGTCCTGGTGGCCTCGCGCGCGCGGAGTGCAAACGCCTGCGCGCGCGTCGGACAGTCCTCGCGGCGCAGCGCGGTTGCGCGAGCTGCGCGCGCACGATCGCGGAGCGGCGGGCGCCTCCGCGATGCGGCGCCGTCGGCGCCCCCGGCCGGCTTCGCTGCGTGTCCGCGCGATGGGCTTCGAACCATGGCGTTGACGTCTCTCGTGAACCCGCTTGAACCGCGACGGGCCCGCGGCACCTCGCTCCGTTATCATCCCGCGCGATGCCGCGCCGCGCCCCCGCGCTCACTACCGCCCGCGCGGCGGCCCTCCGGCCGCTGCTCGTCGCGCTCGACGCCCGGCTCGACCGGGCGGCCCGGCTCGCGGCGGACCCCGTCGAGCTGCCGCGGCGCTACCGCGATCCGCTCGACCAGGAGGTCGCGGCGCTCTTCGCCGCGGCCCTCGCGTACGGCCGCGCAGACGTATTCAAGCCGCTCCTCGCCCGGGTGCTCGACGGGATGGGCCGCTCGCCCGCCGCGTTCGTGCGGACGTTCGCGCGCCATCCCGATCCTGGGGTCTTCGCCTTCGCGGTCTACCGCTTCAACCGCCCGAGCGACGTCGCCGCGCTCGCGGCAGCGGCCGGAGACGTCGCGCTGCGCCACGGGTCGCTCGGCGCCCGCTTCGGCGCGCTCTTCCGCGAGGAGGGGGAAGGGCCCGGCGCGCTCCGTCCCGCGCTCGCCCGGTTCGCGCGCGAGCTGCGCGAGGCGCCGCCGGTCGCGCCGCTCCTGCGCGGCCGCGGGTCGCGCGGGCTGCGGCACCTCCTGCCCGACGCGGCGGGGGCCGGCGCGTCGAAGCGCTGGAACCTGTACCTCCGCTGGATGGTGCGCGGGCCCGACGCGGTGGACCTCGGCGCCTGGGGCGACCTCGTCCCCACCTCGTCGCTCGTCGTCCCGCTCGACACCCACGTCCACCGCGTCGCGCGCTGCCTCGGGCTCACCCGCCGGAACGACGCGAGCTGGCGCACGGCCGAGGAGATCACGGCGGCGCTGCGGCGCGTGGACCCCGAGGACCCGGTGCGCTTCGACTTCGCGCTGTGCCACCTCGGCATGAGCGGCGGCTGCCCCGCGCGGCGCGACCCGCGCCGGTGCGAGGTCTGTCCGCTCGCCGCCGCCTGCCGCGGCGCCGCGGGGCGCGCGCGCACGTCGCGCGGCGCGCGCCGGGCCGGGTAGACTCGCGGCCCAACCGCGAGGAGGGCTCCAGCATGCCGACGATCGTTCCCCACGAGCGGCTCCGCGCCATCGGCAGCCGCGTGCTCGTCGCCGCGGGGGCGGACGAGCGAGACGCCGTGATCGTCGTCGACCACCTGGTCGACGCGAACCTGGCGGGCCACGACAGCCACGGCATCGGAATGCTGCCGCAGTACGTCCGCGCCATCGCGGCGGGCCTGCTGCACCCCCGGGCGCACGCGATCCTCGAGGACCGCGGCGGGCCGATCCTGGCCGCCGACGGTGGGCGCGGGTTCGGCCAGCTCGTCGCGCGCGAGGCGATCGCGGCGGGGATCGCGCGTGCGGCGTCGGTCGGGCTCGCGGCGGTCGCGCTCCGGAACGCGTTCCACGTCGGTCGGGTCGGAGCGTACGCGGAGCAGGCGGCGCGGGGCGGCCTCGTCTCGATCCACTTCGTGAACGTCGTCGGCCATGCGCCACTCGTCGCGCCCTTCCACGGGCGCGACGCGCGTCTCATGACGAACCCGTTCTGCGTGGGGATCCCGGGGCCCGGCGGGTCCGTCGCGGTGCTCCTCGACTTCGCGACGAGCCGGGTCGCGCTCGGCAAGGTGCGGGAGGCCCGCGCGCGCGGCGACCAGGTGCGGGAGGGGTCCATCATCGACGCGGACGGCCGGCCCGCGACCGATCCCGGGGCGCTCCTCGACGCGCCGAACGGCGCGCTCCTCCCGTTCGGCGAGCACAAGGGGTCGGGCCTCGCGGTCGTGTGCGAACTGCTCGGTGGTGCGCTCACCGGTGGCGGGATCCTCTCTCGCGTCCCGTACGAGGACCTCCTCATCGGGAACAACATGTTCTCCCTGCTCCTCGACCCCGCTCGCTTCCCCGGCGGGGCGGGGCTCGAGGCCGACGTCCGCGAGACGGTCGCGTGGCTGAAGGCCTCGCCTCCCGCCGATCCCGCCCTCCAGGTGCTCGTCGCGGGTGAGCCGGAGGTGGCGAGCCGTGCTGAGCGGATCGCGAGCGGTGTCCCGGTCGCGCGGGGTACCTGGGACGATCTCGTGTCGGAGGCGGCGAGGCTCGGCGTGTCCGTCGAGGCGTGACGGGGCGGGCCGTATTCGGCCTGTTGCTCGCGGCGCCGGGAAGTAGATCAGTAATAACGATATCGCGATCTAGCTATACCGATAACAACGACTGAACGTCGAATCGCCTCCATCGCTCGTCTAGCATGTCGTCGCTCGAGACTCGGCGCGGTGTCCTCGCAGCGTCTGTCGAGCATTCCTGAGGGGGAACTCACGATGTCCTTGTCCGTCCGCGTCATCACTCCGTCCATCCGCGCGCGCCGATCGCTCCGAGCCGTGAACCACGCGCGCTCCATCGTCGCAGGCCTCGCACTCGTGCTCCTCGCCGGCTGCGGTGGCAAAGGTGTCGAGAGCCATCCCGTCTCGCCGGGCATCGTCGCGAGCACGTCGTCGCTCCAGACGGCCGAGGGCGGCGCGCGCGTCTCCTTCACCGTACAGCTCGCAACCGCACCCGCGACCGACCCGGTCGCCGTGACCGTGCGGAGCCTCGACACGACAGAGGGAACGCTCACGACCTCCTCGACGGCGACGTTGGGCTCCTCCTACGTGACGCTCATGTTCACGATGGCTGACTGGAGCAGCCCCGGACGATCTACGTGCTGCCGTATTACGACGTCGCGAGCGACGGGAACGTCACCTACGAGATCAACCTCTCGGTAGATCCCTTCTTCACCGACGACGTCACGTACCTGGAGGTCCCGCCCGTCACGATCTCGGTGACGAACGCGGACAACGACGTCCCCGGGTTCACCGTCAGCAAGACGACGGCGACGACGAGCGAGATCGGCGGAGCCACCGGCTCCAGCTCGTTCACGGTGGTCCTGAACACCGCCCCGACCGGCACCGTCACCATCCCGGTGCAGAGCCTCGACGTGACCGAGGGCAAGGTCGTCGCGGGCAGCTCCGCGTCGTGCGGATCGGCGCAGGCGTCCGTGATCCTCACGTTCTCGACGTCGAGCTGGAGCTCGGCTCAGACCGTGACGGTGTGTGGGCAGCAGGACCTCGTGGACGACGGAAACGTGATCTACACGGTGCAGGTCGGCGCGCCGACCGGAGCTGCGGAGTACGCGACGCTCCTCGCAAAGACGCTCAGCGTCACGAACTCCGACGATGACACCGCGGGGATCACCGTCACCGCCGGGACGACGCCGCTCGTCACGACCGAGAACGGCGGGACGGCCACGTTCACGGTGAGGCTCAACACGATGCCGGAGACCGACGTGGTCGTGCCGGTGACGAGCGGGAACGTCGCGGAGGGGGTGCTCTCGAGCGGAACCCAGAACGTCGTCGAGACGGTGAACCTCACGTTCACGTCCTCGAACTGGAACACGGCCCAGACCGTCACCGTGACCGGCCAGGACGAGGTGTCGACGCAGGTGCCCGGCGACAACGTCACGTACAACGTGACCGTCGGGCCCCCCACGGGCGATCCCGTCTACGCGTCCTCGGTGGGTGCGCAGACCGTGCCCATCACGAACCTCGACAATGACATTCCGACCTTCGTCCTCTCGCCCCCGCCGGGGTCGTTGCTGACCGTCAGCGAGACGGGCGTCACGACGAAGACGTTCTCCGTCACGTCAGCGAGGCACTCGTCCAGGGCGGCAGCTCGCCCTCCATCCCCCAGCAGACGATCCACCTCACGTTCACCCAGCTCGACTGGCAGACGCCGCAGACGGTCACCGTCGTCGGTCCGTTCGACGGCACCGTGGACGGGGCGCAGAACTCCATCCTCACGGTGGGCGGGCCGACGAGCGCGGACCTGGCGTTCGACGCCCTCCCCGCGAGCTCGCTGACGGTCACCACCGTGGACACGGACTCGGCCGGTTTCACCGTGTCGGCGACGACCATCTCGCACACCGAGGGTGGGACCCCGACGTCCTTCACCGTGGTCCTGAACAAGCGGCCCATGGCGGACGTCACGCTCCCGGTCGTCAGCGGGAACTCGGCGGAGGGGGTCATCTCGACGTCGGCGGGCGGGCCGTTCACGGCGACGCTCGGCCTCACCTTCACGAACGCCGACGCGCTGACGCCACAGACGGTGTACGTGAAGGGGCCCACCGACGATGTCGACGACGGGGACAGGACCTACACCATCACGGTCGGCCCCACGACGAGCACCGACACGCGATGGCAGCTCGCGTCGAAGACCGTGTCGGCAATCAACCGGGACGTGGATGTCGCGGCTCTCGTCGTCAACCCGGTGAGCGGCCTCGTCACGGGCGAGGGCGGCGGCACGGCGACGTTCACCGTGAGGCTCGCCTCGAAGCCCATGCAGACCGTCACGGTTCCCGTGTCCGTTCCGGCCGTCTCGAGCGGCGAGGTGCGCGTGTCGTCGGGCGCGGGAGCGCCCGCCACGTCGACGACGCTCTATTTCACGGCGGACAACTGGAACACGACGCAGCAGGTGACCGTGACCGGCCAGGACGACGCCGCGCTCGACGGCACCCGTCCGTACAACATCTCGGTCGGGACCACGACGAGCGGCGACACGAAATACAACGGACTCTCGAGGTTGGTGAGCGGCCAGAACGGCGACAACGAGGTGGGCCACTCCGAGGGCACCGCCCTCGCTCCGGTGAACCTCGACGGCGCGCTGCCGTACGCCGGTCAGGTGGACCCCGGCTCGGTCACGACCGCTTACAGCGACTACTCACTCGCGCGCCCGGCGGGCAACGTGACGATCACGGTTACGGGCGCCACGGCCGGCGTGACGCTGACCGTCGATGACGACGGCGACTTCACGAGCGGCACGCTGTGCACGGCGACGATCGCCGCCTTCGCGAACGGCGCCTGCACGGCCACCGTCGCCTCCGCCGGCAGGATCTACATCCGCGTTGCCACGACGGGGGGCAACGGAGCGGGCTACACGCTCGACGTCGTGACGCAGACGACCTACTCCAGCGTCGACGTCCCGAGGTCGATCACAGACCTGGCGACCACGTACTCGTCCCTCGCGGTCAGCGGAGGCCCGACCTCGCTCTGGAAGGTGACGGTGAAGCTCAGCATCACGCACGGCTACGACGGGGACCTTGACATCTACGTCATCGCGCCCGACGGGACGCAGGTCCAGCTGAGCACCGACAACGGTGGCTCGGGCGACAACTACAGCAACACGATCTTCGACGACGCTGCGGCGACGTCGATCACGCTCGGAACTCCGCCGTTCACCGGAACCTACAGGCCCGAGGGGCTGCTGTCCGCGCTGAACGGGAGGAACGCGAACGGCACCTGGCAGCTCCGCGTCTACGACGACGCGGGCGGAAACATGGGCTCGCGCACGAGCTGGAGCGTCACCGTCCAGTAGCGCGAGCCTCAGGCTGCGCGAGGCACGCCAGCACGCTCGAGCATCGGAGGCCCGTCAGACTGAAACGTCTGGCGGGCCTTTCGCGGCCCGATCGGCTCGCGGGAGAGGTGAACGCCCTCCGCTACACCCGCCGCAGCTTCTGCCGCAGCTCGAGGACGATCTCGCCCTCCTTGAAGACGCGGACCGAGCCGGTCGTCTGCGAGACCGTGACGGCGACGCACTTCGCCTCCGCGGTGATCGACGCGGCGGCGCTGTGGCGCGCGCCGAGGCCCATGGGCAGCTTCACGTCACGTGACATCGTGAGGAGGTAGCGACCGGCGGAGAGCACGACCCCGTCCTCGCGGATGACGAACGCGCCGTCGAGGGCGGAGAACGTCTTGACGGCTTCGCGGATCGGCGGGTCGAGCGCGTTCCGCTCCGCCTCGCTGATCCCCTGGAATGGGTTCAGGGTGAGCTGCCGGCTCCGCTCCATCACCGAGGTGGAGTCGCCGATCACGATGATCGTGCCGACCGGGTGGCCCTCGTACCCCTCCGCGCCGATCTCCATCGCGGTGTGGATGAGGCTCTCGATGACCTGCGAGGAGAACTCGGGCGGGAGGCCGAGCGTGTCCACCCGGATCTTCTCCTCCGGGTCCTCCGAGCCGATGTCCACCTTCACGAGCGAGTCCACCACACGGCCGTCGCCCGGGCCGGTGAGCGCGAGGATGGTGTCGCCGTTCCGGACGAGCCCTGCGGCCTGCGCCGCGACCACCGCCACCTTGATCTTCTCGATGCGGGTGTACTCGTAGGGCGGGATGAGGACGGCGAGGTACTTCTTCGCCTTGAGCTGGTTCGCGAGCCCCTCGGCGGTGACCGCGTAGACGAGCTTCTTCTTGATCGGGCGGCCGCGGATCTCCGCGGGGGAGAGGGGGTGGTCCGAGACGAGCAGGAGCCGATCGACCTCGGATCGGCCGGTCAGTGCGAGGGCGCCTCGCAGGAACTCCCGGTCGAACTTTCCCTCGGGCATGGCCGGAGTTTGCCGACGGCCCGCGGCCTAGTAAAGCTTTCGTGTCGCTGGGTTATGCGCTGTCGGCCGCAGCCCGGTTGCCTTGACAAGGCCGGTGGGCGCGGACTAGGTTCACCGCTCTTTTTTCTCCCGCCCCCGGCGGGTCCACGCGAGGTGGTCGCTTGAACAAGAAGGACCTGAAGCGGTTCAAGACGATGCTCGAGGAGTCGAAGCGGCAGCTCCTCCTGTCCGCGAGGAAGACGCTGACGGAGGAGTCGAGCTTCGACACTGACGATCTGCCCGACGAGATCGACCTCGCCTCCAGTGAGTACACGCAGTCGATGATCTTCCGGCTGCGCGATCGGGAGAAGTTCCTCCTCGCGAAGATCGACAAGGCGCTCGCCCGCATCGAGACCGGCACCTTCGGGATCTGCGAGAAGTGCGAGGAGGAGATCTCGGCGAAGCGGCTCGAGGCCCGCCCGGTCACGACCCTCTGCATCCGCTGCAAGGAAGAGCAGGAGCAGAAGGAGAAGTCGTTCGGGTAGTCGCTCGGCCGTCCGCCGTCCGTCACTCCACCCGCAGCAGCTGCGCGCCGACGAGGAGCTGGTCTCCCGCGGAGACCTCCGTCGCGCCTCCGAGCTTCACGTAGGTCCCGTTCGAGCTGCCCGCGTCGGCGAGCGTCACCGCCTCCGCAGCGACCTCGATCCGGGCGTGGCGCGCGGAGACGTAGCGGTCCGACGGGAAGGTCACCTCTCCCGCCTCGCGGCCGACGACGTTCTCCCCCTCGCGCAGCGGGAAGATCTCGCCGAGCCCGCCGCCCTCGAGCAGCTGCGAGAGGCGGAAGCGGTAGCCGGGATCCTTCGTCCCCCACGGCCGCGCGCCGTGCTCGTCCGCGTGGGCGCGATGCGGCAGCGGCTCGAGCCGCAGGAGCTGGCGTCCGACGCGGAGCTCCTCGCCGACCGCCAGCCGGCGCGGCTCCTTCAGCCGGATGAAGGTGCCGTTCACGCTGCCGACGTCCTCGACGCGCAGGACGCCGCCCGAGATCGTGAAGCGTGCGTGGCGCGGCGAGACCGTCGGGTCGTCGGGCAGCCGGACGTCGCCCTCGGTGCGCCCGCAGAGCGCCTCGTCCTTCTCGACCGAGAAGATCGGGCCCGGGAGGCCGTCGTTGCGCACCACCGCGAGCCGGATCCGGGCCGCGCCGTGCGCCGGCGCCGCGGGAGGAACGGCGTGGCTGCCGGTCGCCGGGACGCCGAGCGGGAGGGGCGCCCCGTGTCGCGGGGTCGGCGCCGAGCCGGGAGGGGCGACGGGCTTCCCGCAGATGCCGCAGAAGCGGAACCCTGGCTGCACGGGGGCGCCGCACGAGGCGCAGCGCGGCCCGGCGTCGGGCGCCGCCGGCCTCTGCGCGAGCGGCTTCCCGCAGTCGAGGCAGAACGCGAAGCTCGCGTCGTTCTCCCGCCCGCAGTGCGGGCACCCGTTCGGCTTCGCCATGCCGGCATTTCGCCACGCGGGGGCGCCACGGTCAACGCGGGTGGAGAGGCCGGGTCTCGTTCGACTCCGCCCCCGGCTTTGGCGGCGAGCCACGCTCGGCACGGACGGATCTTCGGTAAGATGCGGCCCCATGCGTGAGTGCCCCGAGTGCCGGAACGCCATCGAGGACGCCGCCCGATTCTGCCCGTACTGCGGCGCCGCCTCGGCCGCGACGCAGGACGCCCCGGCGGACCCGTGGATCGGCCGGGTCGTGAATGGGAAGTTCCGGGTCGAGGCGCTCGTCGGACAGGGCGGGATGGGGCGCGTCTACCGCGCGAAGCACCTGACGCTCGACCGGCCGGTCGTCCTGAAGATGCTGCACAAGGACTTCTCGACCGACCCGCAGGTCGTGCAGCGCTTCCAGCGCGAGGCCCGCGCCGCGTCGCGCCTCAACCACCCAAACTCGATCGCGGTCCTCGACTTCGGGGAGGCGGAGGACGGAACGCTCTTCATGGCGATGGAGTTCCTCGCCGGCCGCGACCTCGCCCGGATCGTCGCGGACGAGTTCCCGCTCGGCGAGGGGCGGATCGTCCGCATCGGCGCGCAGATCCTCTCCGCGCTCGCCGAGGCGCACGTGCAGGGGATCGTCCATCGCGACCTCAAGCCCGAGAACGTGATGGTCGAGCCGCGCCGCGGCGAGCCGGACTTCGTGAAGGTGCTCGACTTCGGCATCGCGAAGATCACGTCGCCGGGCGGGAACGAGCCGAAGCTCACGCAGGCGGGGCTCGTCTGCGGCACGCCGGAGTACATGAGCCCCGAGCAGGCGCGCGGCGCGGAGCTCGACTCGCGCACCGACCTCTACTCGATGGGCGTCATCCTCTACCAGCTCGCGACGGGCGAGCTGCCGTTCCAGTCCGACACGCCGGTCGGGTTCCTCACGAAGCACCTCGCCGAGATCCCCGTGCCGGCGCGGGAGCGCTGGGCCGACGTCTCAGAGGCGCTCGAGGCCGTGATCTCGCGCGCGATGGAGAAGGATGCGTCGCGCCGGTTCCAGACCGCCGACGAGATGCGGGACGCGCTCCTCGCCGTCGATCCCGCCGCGGCGACCGCTTCGCCGCCGCCCGGGCCGCGTGCCGCCACGCCCGTGTCGTCGACGCCGCCCCCGCGCCCCGCCGCCCGGACCGCGACTCCGCTCACGCCCCAGCCCACCGCCGCGCGGGCCGAGGCGGCGCCCGCCGCGGCCGAGCCGCCGCGACGCTCGCGGACGCTCTTCTGGGTGTTTGCCGCCGCCGTGGTCGTCGCCGCGATCGGTGGCGGCGCGGTGACGTTCCTCGCTCGCCAGAACGCCGCCGGCCGCAAGGGTGCGCCGGACGTCGTCTCGCCCGCGCAGGCGCAGGCGGCCGCGGCGCCGACCCCGACCCCGACCCCGACCCCGACCGAGACCGCGAACCCGACCGCGACCGCGACCCCGCTCGAGCCCGCGACCCCGACCGCGACGGCCCCGGCCCCGACGCCGACCGCGACCGCGGGCGTGGCGGAGGTGGTCGCCCCCGAGGCCGTTCACGTTGAGCGCGACGCCGCCGACGAGGCGGCGCCGAGTCGAAGGGCGAAGAAGGTCGCCTCGGCCGCTCCGGCGAGGCGCGACCCGGCAAAGGCGGTCGCGCTCTTCAAGAAGGCCGAGGCGCGGCGCGGCGATCAGGACATCGACGGGGCGATCAAGCTCTACCTCGCGGCCGAGGCGTCCGACTCGGACCTCGCAGACGTTCAGAAGAAGCTCGCGCTCTGCTACCAGCTGAAGGGCGACACGCGGCGCGCCGCCGCCCGCTACCGGCGCTACCTCGCGACGAGGCCCCCGGACGCCGAGCGCGTGAAGGCGATCCTCTCGACGCTCGAGTAGCCGGGAGGGCCGCGCCGCCTGGCGCGGACGCGCTACCGGAGCTTGTCCTCGACCGAGCGCATCTTGCGGGCGACGTACCTCGAGAGGCTCGGCGTCCCGGTCCCGAGCGGCGCGATGTTGAGGAACACGACGGCCATCGGTCACTCGGCGACGGCGACGCGCAGCACCTCGTGCCCCATCCGCACGAAGTCGCCGTCGCGCAGCTCACGCTCGCCGTGCGGCGGGACCTTCACGAAGGTGCCGTTCGAGGAGCCGAGATCGCGCAGGCGCGCGGTTCCGTCCTGATCGACGACGATCTCGGCGTGCGACTGCGAGAGGTGGGGATCGTCCCCGAGGTTCACGGCGCAACCGCCGCGGCCGATCGTGATGGAGGGGCCCGAGCGGATGAAGACCCGCCCGCCCGTGCCGCCCTCGAGCCACTCCTCGATGACGAGCGCCGGGGGCGCGGGGCGCGGGGCGCCGAGCCGACGCGTCCCGTCGGGCGGCCCCGCGGGAGGCGCGGGGAGCTGCCCCGCGAACCTGAGGAGCCGCTCGCCGACGACGAAGTGATCGCCGGGCCGCAGCGGGACGGAGAGGCCGCGCAGGCGAAGGTACACGCCGCCGGGGGCGCCCTCGTCGCGGACATGGAGCGCGCCGCCCCGGTAGAAGAACGTCGCGTGGTGGGGCGCGAGGCAGGGATCGGAGGGGAAGAGGATCGCCCCCTTCGCCCGCCCCGCCTCGACCGACTCGGCGTTGAGCCGGAAGGTGGCGCCCTCGAAGGCGTCGCCGCCCTCGAGCACGAGCTTCGCCCGGCCGGGCGGGAGCGCGCCGAAGACCTGCGTCGCGGTCCGGCCCGGCGCCGGCGGCTTCATCGTCACCTGCGTGCCGCGCGCGCCGAGGGCCTGACCGCACTGCGCGCAGAACCGCCCCGGGCCTCCGTCGGCGCCGCAGCGCGGGCAGCTCGCGACGAGCGGGATCGGCGTGCCGGTCGGCGACACGGCGGCGAGCGCGGGGCGCGCGGTAGGCCCCGGCGCGGGCAAAGGCGGCGAGGCGACGGAAGGGCGCAGCACCGACGGAACGAAGCGCGTCGCCGAGCCACCCGCGGGCTTCTGGAAGGAGCGGACGACCGGCGAGCTCATGGCGGCGGGCGCCGGCGGGGGAGGGGCGGGCGCTCGAGGCGCGACGGGCGCGACCGGCTCGGCCGCGGGCGGCTCCGGAGCGCCGCCGAGCGGCTGTCCGCAGCCGATGCAGGTCTTGGTGCCGGGCTCGTTGTAGGCGTCGCACGCGCGGCAGACGACGCCGAGGATGCCGGTGAGCCGCCCGAGCTCCACCGGCCCGCCGCAGGCGGGGCAGCTGCTCATCGTGACGTCGAGGTTCGCCCCGCAGCTCTTGCACTTCACGGCATCCTCCGTTCGCCGAACGTACCCCGCCGCGACCTCGGCGCTCAACAGGCGCACGCGCCCGCCGGACGGGGGGTCGCTCGCAACTCCGCCTCAGCGCCGCGACCCTCGCAGCGGCTGGGAAGCGGGGGCGCGTTCTGGCGCCGGCTGGCGCGTTGCGTTACGCATCAAGGGGGCGCGCTTGCCGCGCGCTGATCTGAACCGTTACGCTCGCTGGAACGCTTGCTTCGACTGAACGACATCCTCGACCGGGTTGCGTCCTACCATCCCGACCCCGACCTCGACCTCGTCAAGAAGGCCTACGTCTACAGCGCGAAGGTCCACACGGGTCAGATCCGGAAGTCCGGCGAGCCGTACCTCGTGCACCCGCTGGAGGTGGCGGGCATCCTCGCCGAGCTGAAGCTCGACGAGTCGTCCGTCGTGACGGGGCTCCTCCACGACACGATCGAGGACACCCTCGCGACGAAGCAGGAGATCGCCGAGCTGTTCGGCCCGGAGATCGCCGAGCTCGTCGACGGGGTCACGAAGCTCTCGCAGTTCAGCGCCGCGAACTCCCAGGAGGAGAAGCAGGCCGAGAACTTCCGCAAGATGGTCGTCGCGATGGCGAAGGACATCCGCGTCCTGCTCGTCAAGCTCGCCGACCGGACCCACAACATGCGGACGCTCGACGCGATGAAGCCCGAGTCGCAGGAGCGGATCGCCCGCGAGACGCTCGACATCTACGCGCCGCTCGCGAACCGGCTCGGCATCCAGTGGATCAAGAGCGAGCTCGAGGACCTCTCGTTCAAGTACCTGCGGCCGGAGGACTGGGCGGACCTCACCGGGAAGATCTCCGTCGTCTCGCGCGAGAAGGAGCGGTTCGTCCAGGAGGTCGTCGACATCATCCGCGCCAAGCTCGAGGAGTCGGGCCTCAAGGGCGCGGACGTGTCGGGGCGCGTGAAGCACGTCTACTCGATCTGGCGGAAGATGCGCGAGCTCGACGTGGAGTTCGACCAGATCCAGGACGTGGTCGGGTTCCGGGTCATCGTCGCGAGCGTCGCGGAGTGCTACGAGTCGCTCGGCATCATCCACTCCTTGTGGAAGCCGGTGCCGGGGCGGTTCAAGGACTACATCGCGATCCCGAAGCCGAACCGGTACCAGTCGCTCCACACGACGGTCGTCGGCCCGAAGGGCGAGCGGATCGAGGTACAGATCCGGACCGGCGAGATGCACCGGATCGCCGAGGAAGGCGTCGCCGCGCACTGGGCGTACAAGGAGAAGGGGCGCGACGGGAAGGGTCGCGAGGCGCTCTCGAAGAAGGACGCGGAGTCGTTCGGATGGCTGCGCCAGCTCGTCGAGTTCCAGAAGGACGTCGTCGACCCCCGCGAGTTCCTCGAGACCGTGAAGGTGGACCTCTTCTCGGACGAGGTCTTCGTCTTCACGCCGAAGGGGGCGGTGAAGAGCCTGCCGCGCGGCGCGACGCCGGTGGACTTCGCGTACACCATCCACTCCGAGGTCGGCGAGCACACCGTCGGGGCGAAGGTGAACGGGAAGCTCGTCCCGCTCCGCTACAAGCTCAAGAACGGCGACACGGTCGAGATCCTCACCTCGCCGCACTCGCACCCGTCGAAGGACTGGCTCACCTTCGTGAAGACGAGCCGCGCTCAGGCGCGGATCCGCCAGTTCATCCGCCAGGCCGAGCACCGGCGGTCGATCGAGATCGGGCGCGAGGTGGCCGAGCGCGAGTTCCGCCGCTTCGGCGTCACGCTCAACAAGGTCCACAAGGACGGCACGCTCGACAAGGCCGCGAACGCGCTCGGCTACCGGATCGCGGACGACCTGATCGCCGCCATCGGCTACGGCAAGGCCTCGCCGCAGGAGGTGCTGCGCCAGATCCTCCCCGCCGACAAGCTCGCGGAGCCGCGGCCGGAGGCGAACGCGCCCGCCACCTCGCGGCTCACCGAGATCTTCCGCAAGGTCGCGCGGCGACCGGTCACGGGCGGCGTTCGGATCAGCGGCATCGACGACGTGCTCGTCCGCTACGGCCGCTGCTGCAACCCGGTGCCGGGCGACGCCATCGTCGGCTACATCACCCGCGGGCGGGGCGTCACGGTCCACACCTCCGCGTGCGACAAGGTCCTCGGGATCGACCCGGATCGTCGGGTGGACGTCTCCTGGGACGTGAGGGGCGACCTGAAGCGCCCAGTCTCGCTCCGCGTCGTCACGACCGACCGCCCCGGCATCCTCGCGGAGATCTCGCACATCTTCAGCGAGGCCGGCGTGAACATCTCGCAGGCGAGCTGCCGGACGATGTCGCCGGGCGAGCGGGCCGTGAACGACTTCGAGGTCACGATCGGCGACCTCACCCAGCTCAAGGCCGTGATGCGCTCCATCGAGCGGATCGACGGCGTGACCTCCGTCGAGCGCGCGTAGCTCGAGGAACCCTCCATGAGAAAGCCCGTGTCGACCCCCGCGGCACCGAAGGCGATCGGACCCTACAGCCAGGCTGTCGAGGCGCGCGGCGCGCGCACCCTCTGGCTCTCGGGGCAGATCCCGCTCGACCCCGGGACGGGCGAGCTCGTCGCGGGCGACGTCGCCGCGCAGACCGAGCGCGTGATGGAGAACCTCGGCGCGGTCCTCGCCGCCGCGGGCGCCGGCTTCGGGGACGTCGTGCGCTGCACGATCTACCTCGCCGACCTCGCCGACTTCGCGAAGGTGAACGAGGTCTACGGCCGCCACTTCCAGAAGGACCCGCCGGCGCGGGCGACCGTGCAGGTCGCGGCGCTGCCGCGCGGCGCGCGCGTCGAGATCGACGCGGTCGCCGTCGTCGACTGACCCTGGCGATCGCCCGTCAACGACCGACAGCAACCGACGGTTGAATCCCCCGCCTAGTGAAAGTACTATGCGCCCTCGCTCGGGGCCGTCGCGCGTTCGCGCACGGTCGGTCGAGCCATCCTCGGGGGAGGTCATGATGTCCGTGTCAGTCGAGTCCGTCGTTCGGTCCACGCTCGTGCCGCGATCGCTCCGCGCGGTGCCTTGGCGCATCCTCGTCGCAGGCGTCGCATCGGTCGTCCTCGCCGCCTGCAGCGGTAGCAGCGCCAAGCCCACTCCGCCCGCTCCCGGCATCGTCGTGAGCACGGCGACGCTCCACACCGCCGAAGGCGGCGCGCGCGTCCCGCTGACCGTGCGGCTGGGCACCCTGCCTGCGAGCGAGCCCGTCGTCGTGATCGTCAGGAGCCTCGACACGACCGAGGGAACGCTCACGACGTCCTCGAGCGCCACGACCGGCTCCTCCTCCCTGACGCTCAGGTTCACGACGACGGACTGGAGCATGCCGCAGACGGTCTACGTCCTGCCGTACAACGACACCGTCGTCGACGGCGACATCACCTACACGATCCAGGCGTCGGTGGATCCCGTGTACACCCTCGATCCCACGTACCTCGAAGTGCCGGACGTCACGGTCGCCGTGACCAACGCCGACAACGACATCCCCGGATTCACGGTGAGCAAGACGACCGCCGCGACCGCCGAGAGCGGCGGAAGCACGGGCTCAGAGTCGTTCACGGTCGTCCTGAACGTCGCCCCGACCGGGTCGGTGACGATCCCGGTGCAGAGCCTCGACGTGACCGAGGGGAAGGTGGTCGTCGGGAGCTCGTCGTGGTGCGGATCGGCGCAGACGTCGGTTTCGCTCACGTTCTCCACGTCCAGCTGGAACACGGCTCAGACCGTGACCGTGTGCGGGCAGCAGGACTCCGTGGACGACGGGAACGTGACCTATCCGGTCCGGGTCGGCCCGCCGAGCGGGGCCGTGGAGTACGCGACGCTGCTGGCGAAGACGATCAGCGTCACGAACTCCGACGACGACACCGCGGGGATCACGGTCGCCGCGGGCGCGAGGCCGCTCATCACGACGGAGAACGGCGGGACGGCCACGTTCACCGTGAAGCTCAACACGATGCCGGTGCTCGACGTCGTCGTGCCCATCAGGAGCGGGAACGTCGCAGAGGGAGTTCTCTCGAGCGGAACCCAGAACATCCAGGAGACGGTGAACCTCACCTTCACCTCCTCGAACTGGAACACGGCCCAGACCGTCACCGTGACCGGTCAGAACGAGGTGTCCACGCAGGTGCTCGGGGACAACGTGACGTACGACGTGACGGTGGGGCCCCCGACCGGCGATCCCGTGTACGCGACCTCCGTGGCACCGCAGACCGTGTCGGTCACGAACCTCGACAACGACACGCCCGCGTTCGTCCTCTCGCCCGCACCGGGCTCGAACCTCACGGTGAGCGAGACCGGCGTCAACACCGCCACGTTCTCCGTCCGCATCAACAAGCTGCCGACGGCGAGCGTCGTCATCCCCGTCTCGACGAGCGACACCACCGAGGCGCGCGTCCAGGGCGGCAGCTCGCCGTCGAGCGCCCAGCAGACCATCAACCTCACGTTCACGCAGGCCGACTGGCAGACGCCGCAGACGGTGACCGTCGTCGGTCAGGCCGACAGCACGGTGGACGGGCCCCAGACCTCCACCCTCACCGTCGGGAAGCCGACGAGCGCCGACGCAGGGTTCGACGCGCTCGTCGCGACGTCGCTCACGGTCACCACCGTGGACACGGACTCCGCTGGCTACACCGTGTCCACCACGAGCATCTCGACGAACGAGGGCGCCACGACGTCCTTCACCGTCGTCATGAACAGGCGCCCCGAGTCGGACGTGACCGTCCCCGTCGTCAGCGGCAACCCGGCGGAGGGGCTCCTGTCGACCTCGGCGAGCGGACCGTTCACCGCGAGCCTCAGCCTCACCTTCACGAACGCCGACGCGCTGACGTCTCAGACGGTGTACGTCAAGGGGCCGATCGACGACGTGGACGACGGTAACCAGACCTATTCCGTCACGGTCGGCCCGACGTCCAGCACCGACACGCGATGGCAGCTCACCTCGAAGACCGTGTCGGCGACCAACGTGGACGTGGACACGGCGGCCCTCGTCGTCACGCCGAGGAGCGGCCTCGTCACGACCGAGGGCGGCGGCACGGCAGGCTTCACCGTGAGGCTCGGCTCGAAGCCACTCCAGAACGTCACGGTCACCGCCACCGTTCCGGCCGCCTCCACCGGCGAGGTGCGCGTCTCGTCGGGGGTGGGATCGCCCGGGACGTCCACGACGCTCACCTTCACGCCGGAGAGCTGGAGCACGACGCAGCAGGTGACGGTCACGGGGTTGGACGATGCCGCGCTCGACGGGAACCGCGCCTACACGATCGTCATCGGCGCGAGCGGCGACTCAAAGTACGGCAGCCTCACGAGCAGCGTCACAGGCCAGAACGACGACGACGAGGTGGGGCGCTCGGAGGGCACGCTCCTCGATCCCGTGAACCTCGACTCCGTGCTGCCGCACGCCGGCCAGGTGGACCCGGGCTCGGCCACGACGGCCTACAGCTACTACTCCCTGTGGCGGCCCGCGGGCACCGCGGTGATCAGCCTGAAGGACGTGACGGCCGGCGTGACGCTGACCGTCGACGACGACGGCGACTACGCGAGCGGGACGCTCTGCACCAGGACGATCGACGCGTTCGGGTACGGCACCTGCACGATCACGCTCTCCTCCGCGGGCAGGATCTACTTCCGCGTGTCCACGAGCGCGGCGGGAGGGGCGGGCTTCACCATCACCGACGCGCCGCCCAAGACGACCTGGACGAGCACCGACGTGCCGAAATCGATCCCGTCCACGGGCACGATCTACTCGAACCTCGCGGTGAGCGGCGGCCCGGCCTCGTTGTCGAAGGTGACGGTGAAGCTCAGCCTCACGCACACGTTCGACGCCGACCTGAGCATCTACCTCATCGCCCCCGACGCGACGCAGATCGCGCTGAGCACCAACAACGGGGGCTCGTACGACAACTACACGAACACGGTCTTCGATGACGCCGCGGCGACGTCGATCACCGCCGCCTCCGCCCCGTTCACCGGGACGTTCAGGCCGGAGGGGCTGCTGTCCGCGTTGAACGGCAGGAACGCGAACGGCACCTGGCAGCTCCGCGTCACGGACGGCGCGTCCTTGGACAGCGGGTCGCTCACGAGCTGGAGCATCACGATCGAGTAGGCCTCGCGCGCCCGGCGGGCGCGGCTCCGGCCGCGACCGCCGGGCGCGCCGTCTCTTCGGCACCCTTCACCCCGCGTCAGCGGGGACACGTCCCAGTTATCCTACCTCGCCCCCGCGTCAGCGGCGACACGTTCCAACTCATCCTCCCTCGCCCCCGCGTCAGCGGGGGAGAGGGTCGGGGTGAGGGGGCGGCGCGGAGAGCACCCGCTGCCGCCACAGCTCGAGCAGCACCTCGTCCGCGAGATCCGCCCGCTCCTCCCGCCGCATCCGCGCGCGCACCACGGCGACCGGCTCGTCTCCGGTGAAC
>WNFV01001561.1_pt1 | contig 42925 bp, 45 predicted proteins | sample 5400101 | NCBI WGS metagenome assembly WNFV01 (sample SAMN13153361, study PRJNA577476) | soil metagenome | isolation source: 115 cm soil or saprolite under grassland replicate 1 | place: USA:California | collected 2016-06-15 | reverse complement strand
GAGGCGAAGGTGCGCGGCTACAAGCCCGGCCGCTTCTCCTTCAACGTGCGCGGCGGGCGCTGCGAGACCTGCAAGGGCGACGGCCAGATCAAGATCGAGATGCACTTCCTGCCCGACGTCTACGTTCCGTGCGAGACGTGCAAGGGCGCGCGCTACAACCGCGAGACGCTCGAGGTGCGCTTCAAGGGGAAGTCGATCGCAGACGTGCTCGAGATGTCCGTCGAGGAGGCGCTCCAGTTCTTCGCCAAGATCCCGAAGCTCCGCCGCCGCCTGCAGACGCTGCACGACGTCGGGCTCGACTACATCAAGCTCGGCCAGCCGGCGACGACGCTGTCCGGCGGCGAGGCGCAGCGGGTCAAGCTCTCGTCGGAGCTGTCCAAGGTGGCGACCGGGAAGACCCTCTACATCCTCGACGAGCCGACGACGGGCCTCCACTTCGCCGACATCGAAAAGCTCCTGGACGTGCTCCAGCGGCTGGTGGACGCCGGCAACACGGTGCTCGTGATCGAGCACAACCTGGACGTGATCAAGCAGGCGGACTGGATCATCGACCTCGGCCCCGAAGGCGGCGAGGCGGGCGGCGAGATCGTCGCCACGGGCACCCCCGAGGACGTGGCCGAGGTGGAGGAGTCCTTCACTGGCGAGTTCCTCCGGCACGTGCTGCCGAAGGCTGCAGTCGCGGCTGCCTAAATGGCCGCGGCAGCGGAGTCGCAAACCGATGAGAAGGCCTGGTTTCTGCGCACGCTGCTCGTGCTGCAGAGCCCGAGCTCCGTCTTCGCGGCGCTCCGGGACGATTCGGACGAGGCCGCCGGCGCGCGACAGGATCCGGTCGGCGCGATCGTCTGGCTCGCCGGCATCGCCGGAGTGCTTGCGACCACGGTTGCGAGCACGCTGCTCGACGACGTCGAGATGGACGGCTCACTGGTGGCGATCTGGGCGTTCTTCGCCGGCGGCGTGTACGGGTTCGGCCTCTACTTCGTCGTCGGGAAGGTGCTGCACGTCGCGCTGCGCCGCCTTGGCGGCCGTGGCAGCTTCAGGCGCGCCCGCCATCTGCTCGCGTTCGCGGCGGCGCCGATCGCGCTGGCGCTCTTCCTCTACTGGCCGATCAGAATCGCCTTCTACGGCGGCGACCTCTTCCGAACGGCGGGTCCCGACGGTGACACCGCCGGCAGGGTCGCGGCCTGGATCTTCTACGTCTTCGTCGTCTGGGGCCTCGCCCTCCTCCTCGTCGGCGTCCGAACCGTGCACGGCTGGAGCTGGGCACGCTCGCTCGCGGGAGTCACGGTCGCGGGAGCGATCGCGGGGGGCCTAGCCGTCGCCGTGAGCGTGCTCTACGCCCTCGGCTGAAAACAGCTCCAGCTCGTCCTCCGGCATGGCGTAGGTGTGCTCGTCGGCGGGGTACACGCCGGTGCGCACCTCCGCCGCATACGTCGTCAGGGCGTCACGGATTGTCTCCGCGAGGTTCGCGTAGCGCTTGACGAAGCGCGGCAGGCGCCCCTCGGTGAGGCCGAGCAGATCGTGGTAGACGAGCACCTGGCCGTCGCACTCGGCACCCGCCCCGATGCCGATCGTCGGGACAGTCAGCGACTCCGTGATCCTCGCGGCGACCGGCACCGGCACGGCCTCGAGCACGATCGCGAAACAGCCCGCCGCCTCGAGCGCCAGCGCGTCTGCGAGCAACTGCCGCGCCTTCGACGCCGTCCGGCCCTGCGTCTTGAAACCGCCCAGGATCGTCTCGGACTGCGGCGTCAGGCCCACGTGTCCCATGACGCCGATCCCGGCGGAGACGATGGCCTGCACGCGCGAGAGCGATGGTCCGGCGCCCTCGAGCTTGACGACATCGGCGTCGGCCTCCTTCACGAAACGGATCGCGTTGCGCACCGCGTCCTCGTCGGAGACGTGGTAGCTCCCGAACGGCATGTCGCCGACCACGAGCGGGTGCTGCACCGCGCGCGAGACGGTTCGCGTGAGGAACAGCATCTCGTCCATAGTCACCGGGACGGTTCCCTGGTGGCCGAGCACGACCATGCCTGCCGTGTCGCCGACGAGCAGGATGTCGATGCCTGCCTGCTCGGCGAGCCGCGCGCCCGGCGCGTCGTACGCGGTGACCATGACGATTTTCTCGCCGCGGCTCTTCATGTCTGCGAGCTCGGGCAGCGTCAGCTTGCCGGGTTTCATCAGAGTTCTCCTTCGAGGACGACGTTGTCGATCAATCGAGTCGAGCCCACCCGCGCGGCGGCTGCGAGGACGGTGGCGCCGTCGAGGTCGACCAGCTCGACGTAGTCGGGCTCCAGGCCGTTGAGTGCGGCTCGGGTCGCGGAAACGGGGTCCGCCCCCCGGAGGTGTGCGGACCGACCGGCCTCGAGCGCCCGCGGGAGGGCGAGCGCCTGTTCGCGCTCCCCGGGCGAGAGGTAGGCGTTGCGCGACGAGAACGCGAGACCGTCGCTGTCGCGGACGGTGGGCAGGACCCGCAGCTCCACGTCGAGATCGAGATCGCGAATCATCCGGCGCAGGACCGCTGCCTGCTGCGCGTCCTTTTGGCCGAAGAAGACGACGCTTGGCCGGACGATGTTGAACAGCTTCAGGCAGACGGTTGCGACACCGCGAAAGTGCCCGGGTCGCGCCGCGCCCTCGGCGCCGGTCTCCCCGACGTCGATCCACGTGCCGAATCCCGCCGGGTACATCTCACCGACGTCAGGCGTGAACAGGAAGTCGACGCCGGCCTCAGCGGCAAGGCGCGCATCGCCGGCCGTGTCGCTCGGATAGCTGACGAGGTCCTCGTTCGCGCCGAACTGCGCCGGGTTGAGGAACAGGGAAACGACGACGACGTCGGTCTCGCCGCGTGCCGCGCGAAACAGCGAGAGGTGGCCGTCGTGGAATGCGCCCATCGTCGGTACGAGTCCGACGCGCCGGTTCGGGTCGAGCGCCTCGCGCAGCGCCCGGATCGTCCGGAGAGTCCTCATCTCGCCGTCACCTCGGCCAGCAGGTCGTAGAGCGGCTCGAGCTCGGGCTTCGCGGCGCGGATCGCGCGGCGGTGGGACTCGATCGTCTCCCAGTCGCCCCGCTCGATCGGGCCGGTCAGCTCGAAGCCGTTGTCGATCGTGCGCCGCATCAGCGGGGCGAGCGCCTCCGCCGGCGCCCCCGCGGCGCGGAAGAGCTCGGCCGCGACCTCGTGCAGCGTGACGAGGTAGTTCGAGGCGATCGCGGCGCCGGCGTGGTAGAGCGGCCGGGCCTCGTCGCCCAGCTCGAACGGTTGGAGACCGAGCGTGTGCGCGAGCCAGAAACCCGCTGCGCGCGCGTCTTCCGTCTCGGCCGTGACGGCAGCCCAGGCTCCGTCCAGCTGTTCGGGTCCCCTCGCGCGGGTGAACGTCTGCAGCGGGTGGAGGGAGAAGCGCCGTCTGTGGGGATCGAGCGCGGACAGCGGAGTCGCTCCCGACACGTGAGCGATCCAGGGCCCGAGCTCGAGCGTCCGGGCAACTTCCGCGATCGCGCCGTCCGGCACGCAGAGCAGGACGAGCTCCCCGTTCTCGCCCACAGTGATCTCCCGCTCACGCAGGCGAGCCAAGACCGCCGAGCCGACGCGGCCCGAGCCGATGACCGTGACGCTTCCGAACACCCTTGACACTCCAGTTCCCTAGCGGATACCGGGCACGAGAAGCGTACACCGCCGCTGCTACCCTGGCGTGCCTCGTGGGTCGTCGGCTCTCGCTCGTACTCCTCCTGGCCGCTGCCGTCCTCGCTGGTCCGGGCCAGGCCCGCGCGGCGATTCCGCTCACGCCCTGTGGGACGACGCAGAGGCTCGAGTGCGGCCAGGTGCAGGTGCCGCTCGACCGGAGCGGTCGCACGCCGGGCTCGATCTCGCTCCACGTCGAGGTGCTGCCCGCGGACGGAACCGCGAGAGGAGTGCTGTTCCTCGTTGCCGGCGGGCCCGGTCAGGGCTCTGCCCAGACGTTCAACCTCGGGTCGAAGGGCAACGCGGAGTTCATGCAGGCGATGCTGCCCGGCTACACGCTCGTCGCCTTCGACAACCGCGGTACCGGCGCCTCGGGCCTCCTCAACTGTCCGGCCCTACAGTCGACGTTCATTGCGACCGCCGAGCAGCAGGCCGTGCTGGCACGCGACTGTGCCGCCATCATCGGCCCCCAGCGGGAGTTCTATGCAACGCGTGATCACGTCGAGGACACGGACGCGGTGCGGAGCGCCCTGGGCCTGGACAAGATCGCCATCCTCGGCGTCTCCTACGGCACAAAGCTCGCGCTCGCCTACGCGCTCGGGCATCCGGGCAACGTCGAGCGGCTCCTGCTCGACTCCGTCGTTCCGCCCACGCTTCCCGATCCGTTCGACCGCAACGTCCTGCACGAGATGCCGGCTACCCTGACCAACTTCTGCGCCGGCAACCGCTGTCGTGCCGCGACGCCCAACTTCTCGAGGGACGTGGTCGCGCTCGCCAACCGGATCGAGGCGCATCCGCTCCAGGGGACGATCATCGCTCCGAACGGAAAGCTGAAGACGGTGCGCATGAACGGGGAGCAGCTGATCTACATGATGGTCGACGCCGACCTCAGTCCCGGGCTCGCTGCGGAGGCGCCCGCCGCCGTTCATGCCGCGCGGGCCGGTTTCGTCCGTCCACTGCTGCGGCTGTTCGATTTCGAGGACCGGACGAGCAAATATTCAGCGGAGGATCTGAGCTTCGGGCTCAACGCCGCGACGAACTGCGCCGACGGTCGCTTTCCGTGGGCTCCGAACACGCCGCCATCGCAGCGGCGCCCGATCATCGACGCCACACTTGCCGGACTTCCGGCAGGCGCGCTCGGCCCGTTCGGGAGCTGGGCGGCACGAATCGGTACTGCCTATTTCTGCGAACAGTGGCCGTCGCCGGCGGGAAACACACCGCTCGGGCCGGGTCCGTTTCCCAACGTCCCCATGCTGGCCGTCAACGGAGGCTTCGACATGCGCACGCCGACGGTGAATGCGCTTGCGGTCGTCGACCAGTTCCCGCAGGGCCGGCTGCTCGTCGTGCCCGGGGTTGGGCACAGCGTTCTCACCGCGGACTTCTCCTACTGCTCACAGCGCGCAGTCCGCGCCTGGATCCTCGGGACGCTCCTCGCTCCTAGTCGCGCGATGTGCCCGCGGGTTGCGCCGCTCGTAACGATCCTGGGTGCCTTCCCGCGCCGCGCGCCACAGAGATCGGCACAGGCGACGCTCGCGACCGCATCGAAGGCGGTCCGCGAGGCGGAGGCCACCTGGTTCCAGCTGCTCTTCTCCTCCACCAGCTTCACACCCCGAGGCATCTACGGCGGAAAGCTGGTTGGCATGAAGAACGGGGGCGGCTTCTCGCTCAGCCGCTACAGCATCGCCCCCGGCGTGTTCGTGAGCGGAAAGATCTCGCTCGTGAGCGTCGGTCCGCCCTCCTTCTTCAAGGGCACGGTCCGGGTCTCGGGCACCGCAGCGGTCGCCGGGACGCTCAAGTTCTCGAAGAACACCGTGTCGGGGACGCTGGGCGGCCGCCGGGTCAAGGCCACGTACTAGCTAGATCCCTTTGCCGCCCGTCCGGGCGGGCCCCTAAACTGCCGGGGCGATGCCGATGTACGAGTACGTCTGCATGAAGTGCGAGGCGCACTTCGAAGAGCTCGTCCGGGGCGACCAGGAAGTCTTCTGCCCGGAATGCGGGGCGACGAAGGTGGCCAAACAGCTCTCGACGTTCGCGATGATCGGCACCGCCGGGCAGACCGGCGCGTTCGGTGGCGGCGGGTGCTGCGGCGGGAGTTGTGGCTGCAGCCACTGAGCTAACGCGCGCCGACGAGCTGCGTGCCTTCGGCGAGCTCGTCGCCGGTTGCACGAAGTGCGCGCTGGCGCAGGGACGCACGCAGGTCGTGTTCGGGTCCGGCGATTCCGACGCCGACCTGATGTTCGTGGGAGAAGCCCCCGGCTTCCACGAGGACAAGCAGGGCATCCCGTTCGTGGGCGCGGCGGGGAAGCTGCTCGAGCAGCTCCTTGGCACCATCGGTCTGAGCCGGCAGCAGGTGTATATCGCGAATGTCTTACTCTGCAGGCCTCCGGGAAATCGTGACCCCATGCCCGAGGAGATCGAGGCCTGCGAAGGTCACCTCTGGCGCCAGATCGAGCTGACCCAGCCGCGTGTGGTCGCGACGCTCGGAAACTTCGCCACCAAGCTCCTCTCCGGGCGGCCGACCGGGATCACGCGGGTGCACGGGCAGGAGCAGGAGACCACGCTCGGCGGGCGCCGCGTGCTGCTGTATCCGCTCTACCATCCGGCCGCCGCGCTCTACACGCCGCGAATGCTCGAGGTCCTCCAGTCCGATTTCGCGCGGCTCCCCGAGCTCTTGGGGCGCGAGGTCGCTCCCCCCGAGCCGGTCTTCATTGCGCCGGTCACGGCCGAGCCGGCAGTCCAGCTCGGTCTCTTCTGATCGAGTCACGCTCGCCCGCTGAGACGGAGGAGATCGCCGCGCGCCTCGCCGCCGACCTCAGACCGGGCGACGTCGTCACCGTCGCGGGCGAGCTCGGCTCCGGGAAGACGACCTTCGTGCGCGGAGCGTGCCGAGCTCTGGGCGTCGAGGGGCCGATCACCAGCCCGACGTTCACGATCGGGCATCGCTATCACGGCCGCTTCGACGTCTCACACCTCGACCTGTTCCGCTTCCGAGGCATCTCGGCGGCCGAGTGGGGAGATCTCGAGCCGTACTTCGACGACGCAATCGTCTTCGTCGAGTGGCCCGAGGCCGGGGAGGGCGTGTTTCCGCCGCCGCGGCTGGCGGTCCGCCTCGAGCACGGCGAAGAAGGGCGCCGGCTTGTCACGATTGTGGAAGATGCTGATCCTCGCCTTCGACACGGCGACTGACGTCGCGACGAGCGCGCTCGTGTCCGACGGCGAGGTGCTCGGCGAGCGCACGTCGCGTGCCGTGACCCTGCTCGAAGACGTCGACGCACTCCTGCGGCAGTCCGGCACACATACGGGAGACGTCGAAGCGCTCGCGGTCGGCATCGGGCCGGGAAGCTTCACCGGCGTGCGCATCGGACTGTCGACGGCACGCGGCCTCGCGCTCGCGCTCGGGATCCCTGCGGCGGGCGTCTCGACGCTCGACGCGCTGGCCGCAGGTGCACCGGGGGCGGTGCCCGTCGTGGATGCGCGCCGCCGCGAAGTGTTCGTGCTCCAAGACAGGCCGCGGGTGCTCGCGCCCGCCGAGCTCGAGCTCACGCCCGGGACTCTCTGTGTCGGAAGCGGCGCCGTCCGCTACCGGGCCGTTCTAGAAGCAATGGGTGCCGAGATTCCGCCGGATTCCGACGAGCGCCACCTCCCACGGGCCCGCTTCCACGCCCGGCTCGCCCAGGACTTCGGCCCGGCCGAGGCCGTCGAACCTCTGTACCTCCGCATCCCCGACGCTGATAGAACGAGGCCGTGAGCGCCACCGCAAACCGGGTGGACTTCCGTCGCCTCGAATTGCGCGACCTCAACGCGATCGAGACGATCGAGCGGGCCTCGTACCCGACGCCCTGGTCGCGGTCGATGTTCGCCGGGGAGCTGGCGAAGCCGTCCTCGATCTCACTTGGCGCGTTCGAGCCCGAGACCGGAATGCTGCTCGGCTATCTCATCATCTCCCGCTACGTGGATGCGTGGCACGTGATGAACCTCGCGGTCGCGCCCGAGCATCGGCGCCAGCGGATCGCGTCGAGCCTGCTGGAGCGCCTGTTCGAGCTGACGTCGGGCGAAGGGCGCCGCGGCTACACGCTGGAAGTACGCGTGTCGAACGAGGTCGCGATCAAGCTCTACGAGCAGGCGGGGTTCAAGGCGCGCGGGATCCGGCGCGGCTACTACACCGATAATCGCGAGGACGCCTTGATCATGTGGAGGGACCCGGAGCCGACTCAGCTCCACGGCTCCTCGTGATCCTTCCGCTGCTCGGGACTGTCGCCGCGCTCGTCGTTCCCGGCCTTCCCGGGAATGCGGTCGCGTTCGCGGACGCACGCCACGGGTGGGCGGGCGGAAGCGGTGGGCTTTTGGGAACGATCGACGGCGGCCAGAGCTGGCGCTCTGAACTGGGCGCTCCGATCGGAGCGATTGCCGCGCTCGATGCGACGCACGCCTGGGCGCTGACCGGGGACGGATTCATCCTCCGCACGGCAGATGGACGAACCTGGCGGCGGCTGGCAGCGCCGCATCTCGCGCGCCTGCAATTCGTCGATCGACGGCACGGCTTCGGCCTCTACCGCGACGGTGTCGTGGTTCGGAGCGGCGACGGCGGCCGCACGTGGCCTCATCTCTCGGCGCCTGGACTCATGCAGGCAGAGTGCTTTACGACGACGCGCGACGGCTGGGTCGCTCGCGGCGGCTCGGTCTGGACGACGCATGACGGCGGGCTTCGGTGGACTCGGTCACGGCTGCGTCCCGACCGGCAGGGCTTTCCCATCCCCGACCTCGGCTGCCGCGGGCGGGATGTCTGGGCCGTCTTCCACGAGGGTGCGGCGGCCGGGACCGAGGGCTACTACGTCTTCCGCTCGCTCGACCGAGGCTCGACCTGGCGCGCCGTGCTCGCGGCTCCGTTCCAGCGGCGCTTGCCGACGATCAGCAACTATGCAGGCCCGTTCAGCGCGCTCGGCCGGGGCGCGGCCATCTTCATCGGCGATTGCTCCCCCTGCGAGGGCTTCGGGACCGCGACCGTCGTTCGGACGCTCGACGGCGGCGCGTCGTTCCAGCGTACGACGCCGTTTCACGGCTACCGCCCTGAGGCCCTCTCGTTCGTCGACGCCCGCCGCGGGTGGCTCGTCACCGGTCCGCACGTCGCGTCGGCGTCGGCGCCACGCCACGGAATCGTGTGGCGAACGGTCGACGGCGGGCGCCGCTGGAAGGTCATCCTGCGCTCACCGCTTCTCGCACCTTGATCCTGGGTTTGGAGACCTCGTGCGACGAGACCGCGGCCGCGCTGATCTCGCCCGACGGAACGATCCTCGCCAACGTCGTGTCGTCTCAGGCTGACCTGCACGCGCGGTACGGCGGCGTCGTCCCCGAGGTCGCGTCGCGTCGCCATCTCGAGCTGGTCACTCCGGTCATTCGCGAAGCTCTGGGGGAGGCACGAGCAGGTCTCGACGACGTCGAGCTCATCGGCGTGACAGCAGGTCCCGGGCTGATCGGAGCCCTGCTCGTCGGCGTGTCGGCGGCGAAAGCGATTGCGTGGGCCCGTCGCCTCCCGCTGGCCCCGGTCGACCACCTTCACGGCCACGTCGCCTCCCTCTATCTCGAGCCGGACCCGCTCGAGCCACCGTTCCTCTGCCTGCTCGCGAGCGGCGGCCATACGCTCCTGCTCGACGTCCAGGAACGCGGCAGCCCGCCGCGCGCCCTCGGCACGACGCTCGACGACGCGGCCGGCGAGGCGTTCGACAAGGGCGCGCGGCTCCTCGGACTCGCCTACCCGGGCGGTGCCGAGATCGACCGCCTCGCCCGTGAGGGAGATGCGGAGGCATTTGAATTCCCAGTCGCGCGCGTGCCGGGTCTCGACTTCTCGTTCTCGGGTCTCAAGACGGCGTTGCTCTATGCGGTGCGCGGGCTCGAGCCGGACGAGCTCGAGCGGCGGCGTGCCGACCTCGCCGCGAGCTACCAACGAGCGATCGTGCGTGCGCTCGTCGAGCGTACGCGGCAGGCGGCCGAGGAGATCGGCGCCGGCACGGTCGCCGTGGTCGGAGGAGTCGCTGCCAACTCGGAGCTTCGCGCAGCCCTTCCCGGTGCAGTTCCGGCCCCGCTCGAGCTCTGTACCGACAACGCCGCCATGATCGCCTCGGCGGCGCGCTTTATCGAACCCGTCTCCTATCCCGGCTATCTTGCGCTCGATGCCTATGCGTCCTCCGCGTGAGCCGTTGAACGCCCTCGTGCTCGCGGCTCTGGCGGTCGTCGTCACGGCCGTCCTGATCGCGGCGGGCGGCGGGAAGAGCAGCTTCTCGGCCACCGGCCAGCCGAGCTGGCAGGGCCTGGCCGGCGCGCAGCGACCGCGGGTCGCCGTCGGTCAGCGGGTCATCGTCGTGCTCAAGGCGCCCGCGCTCGCGGATCGCGTGGGGCGTGTCGGAGGACTTGCCACGAGCGAGGAGGAGCGGCGCTGGACGCGGAGCGCGCTCTCGACCCAGAAGCTCCTCGTCGCCCGCCTGCGGGTCGAGGGCGTCGTCGTGCAGCCGGAGTTCAGCTATACGCGCACGATCAATGGATTCTCGGCCGCCTTCGATGCGCGCGGCATCGCTCTGCTCGAGCGCGCGCCCGACGTGGCGGGCGTCTACCCCGTGCGCGCGGCCTATCCGGCGTCGCTGAGCTCGAGCCTGCTCTCGCATTCGGAGTTTGGGCAGCGGCCGGAGATCGCCCTTTCCGACACGGACGGGCGCGGCGTGACGATCGCCCTGCTCGACACCGGGGTCGATCGGGCGCAACCGTTCCTGCGCGGACGGGTCAGCGATGGAATCGACATCGTCGGGGGTGATGCGGAGGCGCTGGCCGCTCCGCAGCCCGACGAACCGGCGGAGCTGGAGCAGCACGGCACCGAGATGGCGGGCCTGCTGGTCGGCTCGGGAGGCCCGGCGACACTGGCCGGCGTCGCCCCGGGCGCGACCGTTCTCCCCATTCGCGTCGCGGGCTGGCAGCGCGACTCGTCGGCGCGCTGGGCCGTCTACGGCCGGACCGACCAGGTCCTGGCGGGGCTCGAGCGGGCCGTCGACCCGAACGGCGACGGCGACGCGCACGACGCCGCGCGCATCGCGCTCGTCGGCGTCACGGAACCGTTCGCCGCTTTTGCGGACGGACCGCTCGCAAGCGCAGCAGCCGGCGCGACTCGTCTTGACACGCTCGTCGTGACGCCGGCCGGGAACGATGGTCCGGCAGGCCCGGGCTACGGCAGCGTCGCAGGGCCGGGCGGTGCTCCCGCGGCGCTGACCGTCGGCGCCCTCGATCTACGCCCGCACTACGGACAGATTCGCGTCGTGCTGCGCGCAGGTCTGCACGTGGAGTTCGACGGAACTCGTCCCCTCGCCGGCGCTGTGACTCCCTCGGAGCCGATCGACGGCGGGATCGCCGCGCCGCGTGCGCGCACCACGGCGCCCATCGGCTACCGGGGTGCGGTCCCGCTGCTCGACTTCTTCGATCGCCGCGGCCTCAGCCTCGTGGCGGGCCGTGCCGTGCTACTCCATGCCGGGGCGGATCCCGATGGGAGCGTCGCCAACGCCGCCCGCGCCGGAGCCGTGGCCGTTCTCTTCTACGGCGCCGAGCTTCCCGCCGGCGGGATCGGTCTCGACGAGCGGGGTCCGATCCCGGCCGTCTCCGTGCCGGAAGATGTCGCGCAGACTCTGCTCGGGCGCGTCCGCAGCGGCATTCCGGCGACCGCGTCGCTCGGTGCGGTGAGGACCGCGTCGAACAGCAGTGAGGGACGGGTCGCCCGCTTCTCGTCCACGGGGCTCGCCTTCGACGGCCGCGTCAAACCCGAGGTCGTCGCTCCGGGCGTCGCGCTCGAGACTGCCGAGGCGGGAGCGAACGCCGACGGCTCGGCGCGATACGGAACCGTGAACGGTACGAGTGTCGCGGCTGCGCTGGTCGCGGGCGCCGCGGCTTTGCTCGCTCAGGCCCGCCCCTATCTGGACGCAGACGCACTGAAGAGCCTCCTCGTCGGCAGCGCGCGACAACTTTCGGACGACTCCGTCACCGCTCAGGGTGCAGGTTTGATCGACGTCGGAGGCGCAACGGCGACGGAGGTTGCAGCAAGCCCTGCTTCGCTTGCGTTCGGTCGCGCGGAGAGTCGGCGCTGGCGCACCGAGCAGGAACTCGTCTTGCGGAACGTTTCGTCCCGCCGGCTGATCCTGTCCCTTGACGTCCGTGTCTCGCACGAGGGCGCTGCCGCTGTCCAGTTCAGCGTGCGGCCGCTGCGGTTCTCTCTCGGACCGGGGCGGATCATTCGCGTTCACGTTCGCGCACGCGTGGCGAGCAAGCTCGAGGGGCGTGCGCCCGCCGAGGGCGCACTGGTCGTCACGCCCGTCGCAGGTCGTGAGATCGGCGTCCCGTGGACGATTCTCTTCGGCCGGCGCAGTCCGCCGACGCTCGCAACCGTCCGTCTTTCGACGCACAACTTCACTCCGTCCGATGCAGCGCCGGCATTGCTGAGCTTCGTCGCCGGCTCCGTCGCGCGATCCGGCGGCCAGCCGGATGTTCTGCCGTTGTCGCGGCTCGATCTCGAGCTCTGGAGTCCGGAGGGAGGTCGCATCGGATTGCTGGCACGTCTGCGCGACGTTCTTCCGGGTCGCTACTCCTTCGGGGTGACGGGTCGGGATCCGACGGGTGGGGTGCTTCCGAGCGGCAGGTATCAGCTCCGTCTCATCGCCTGGGGAACGGATGCGGGTGCGCCGACGACCCGAACGGTGAGTTTCAGGATCAAGTAGGCTCCGCCCGCCCAGCCCGAAAATGGCCCGATTTGCGCGGAAAAAGGAGTTGAAGTGACGACCGTCGACGCCCCCGTCTCGCATCTCCGCGAGAACCCATTCGAGATCGCGCGCGAACAGCTGCGCCGGGTCGCCAAAGTCTTCGCGATCGATCCGAACCTCGTCAACGTCCTCCAGGAGTGCAAGAAGGCGCTGAGCGTCTCGATCCCCGTCGCAATGGACGATGGAACAACGCAGGTGTTCCAGGGGTACCGCGTCACGCACAACGTGGCGCGCGGACCGTCGAAAGGGGGGATCCGCTATCACCCGGACGTCACGCTCGACGAGGTGAAGGCCCTCGCCATGTGGATGACGTGGAAGTGCGCGCTTTCCGGGATTCCCTTCGGCGGTGCCAAGGGCGGCGTCGTCTGCAATCCCAAGGTGATGTCGGAGGGAGAGCTGCAGCGCATGACGCGCCGCTTCACCTCGGAGATCATCAACGAGATCGGGCCCGAAAAGGACATTCCCGCGCCGGACGTCGGCACAGACGGGCGCGTGATGGCCTGGATCTTCGACACGTACTCCATGAACAAGGGGCACTCCGTCCTCGGGGTCGTGACCGGCAAGCCGCTCACCATCGGCGGCTCGCTCGGGCGGGAGGAAGCAACGGCGCGCGGCGCGCTCTACTGCGTGCGCGAGGCGGTGCGCAAGCAGCAGATGTCGTTGCAGGGAACGACAGTCGCCGTCCAGGGCTTCGGCAACGTCGGCTCCTACCTCGCGAAGTTCCTCACGGAGGACGGCGCGAAGGTCATCGCGGTCTCCGATTCGACGTCGGGGCTGCACAATCCGAACGGCATCGACGTCCAGGCCGCCCTCGCGCACAAGCGTGAGACGGGCGCGCTGGCGGGATTGCGCGGCGCGGACGCGGTCACGAACGAGGAGCTGCTCCTGCTCGAGTGCGATGTGCTCGCACCTTGCGCGCTGGAGCAGGTGATCACGACCGAGAACGCCGACAAGGTCAAGGCGAAGATCGTCGTCGAGGGCGCCAACGGTCCGGTGACTCCCAGCGCCGACGAGATCCTCGAGGACCGGGGCGTGCTCGTCCTGCCGGACATCCTCGCCAACGCCGGCGGCGTGATCGTGTCGTACTTCGAGTGGGTGCAGGGTCTCCAGGAGTACTTCTGGAAGGAGGCCGAGGTGAACGCGAAGCTGAACGACATCATCACGCGCGCGTTCAACGAGACCTGGGCGACGCACGAGAGCCGTGGTGTGTCGATGCGTCTCGCGGCGTACGGCCTCGCGGTGCGACGTGTTGGCGAGGCGACGACCACGCGCGGCATCTATCCCTAAGGTCGTTCTCTACCACGCCGAGGGCTGCCACCTCTGCGAGCGCGCCCGCAGCGTGCTCCAAGCGAGCGGCGTCGCCTTCGACGAGGTCGACATCACCGGTGATCCAGAGCTCGAGGCGCGCTACCGCGAATGGCTTCCCGTCGTCGAGATCGACGGCGAACGGGCTTTCGTTTACTTCGTCGATCAGGAAGGTTTGGCTCGCAAAGTGAGACGCGCGTCCAGCGGCAAGGCCGAGGCCGGAGGCTAAGGCTCGCGAAGCGGCGTCACAAAGTTCACGGCGCGCCGGCCAGGCGCGTCGTGATAGAACGGGATGCCGTTGTCACAAACTCTCGAACCGAGGAGCCCAGTGGTTGTGGCGGATCGCTTGACGGTTGGGGTGGCGGCGCGCCTGTCGCGCTACCTCCAGGTGCTGACCCAGGCCAAGAAGATGGGCAAGGAGCGCATCTCCTCTCAGGAGATCTCGGACTACACCAACATCAACGCCACGCAGATCCGGCGCGATCTCTCGGCGTTCGGCAAGTTCGGCAAGCGTGGAGTGGGCTACAACATCGACTCGCTGCTCGGCGAGATCCGCAAGATCCTTCGCACCCAGGGGCAGCACAACATCGCCCTAATCGGCGCGGGGCGCCTGGGACAGGCGATTGCCAGCTCCCCGATCTTCGCCGAGCACGGGATCAACATCGCCGCGGTGTTCGACACGGACCCCGAGAAGGTCGGCCGCACCGTCGGGAACGTGCCGGTGAGCGACTACGGCCGTCTGACGGAGGCGATCCGGGAGAAGAACATCATCGTCGGCGTCGTCGCCGTGCCCGCCGACAACGCCCAGCGGGTCGCGGATGATCTCGTCGCTTCGGGGATCAAGATCATCTTCAACTACTCGGAAGCACTGCTCGACGTCCCTCAAGACGTCGCAGTGCACACCTCGAACCCTGCGGTCGAGCTTCTCTACGCCCTCTACTTCTATCTGACTTAGAGCTCTTAGACGGGAATTCCCTCGGGACCGCGGCTTGCCCTCCTGCGCCGGACGAGCGTGAGCGCAAGAACGGCGAGCATCAACAAGGAGCCCGCAACGAGGATGAAGATCCAGGTCGTCGAGCTAGATCGACTCGACGCGGGAGCGGTGACGCGGGCCGCACCCGGCAGCGGGTCGTTCGTGATCGGGAAGAGCACATCGGCTCGGTGACGGCCGGTCGGCCCGGTCGACCAGCCCTGGAGACCGATCTCGATGTCGCCGATCCCACCCTCCGGTACGACAACGGTCGCCGCATACCGGCCCGTCGTGTGAGCGCCCACGGGCGCCACACCCGTCGTCGCGGCGGCGCCGGATGCGCTGACCAGTCGCACGAACACGCCGATCGCGCCGAACGGCTGCCGGCGGCCGTTCTCGTCGACGCCGGCGAGCGACCAGGAGACCGAGAGCTGCGTGCCCGGCGGTGCGTTCAGAGGGATGTTCGTCTCGAGCGTTGCCTTGACGCCCTCTTTGGCAGTCGCAGGAAGCGCGGCTACCAGGGCCGCCGCCGCGACAACGAGAAGCCCAAGCGCGAAGCGTCCCATCTCGATTGAAGCTACACCGAATCCGCGGCCGCGGTTCCCGGCCCGCGCCCGCCCGTCATCATCAGGCGGCACGATGAAGATCCTCCTCTGGCACGGATACCTGCTCGGCGGAACCGGCTCCAATGTGTACACACGCGCGGTCGCGCGTGAGTGGAGCCGGTCCGGCCATGAGGTCGTGGTCTTCTGCCAGGAGCCGCGTCCCGAGGGTTACGACCTGGCCGGTGCCCGAGTCGTACGGCCTGACATCGCCGGCATGCTCCCTGTCTTCGTGCTCGACAGGTACGAGGGACTCGAAGCGCGCCTTCTTCAGGACGTCACACCCGCCGAACGCGAGCGCTACGTCGAATTGAACGTCGCCGCGCTCCGCGAGCACCTGCCGGCAGATCTCGTCTTCGCGAACCATGTTCTGCTCGGTGCGCCCGTCGGACTGGGCACGGGCGCGCCGTTCGCGGTCAAGGCACATGGATCCGAGCTCGAGTACTCCCTCCGGGGCAACGCTGACCTCACCGCCTGGGCGCGGGAGACGCTCGCCTATGCGAACGCGGTGTTCGTCGGCTCGGCGCACATCCGGTCCGTTCTCGAGGACGTCCTCGGCCACGTCGAGCGTGTGCACGAGGTGCCGCCGGGGGTCGACGTGGACGAGTTTCGTCCGGAGGCTCGCGAACAGGCCCTCGAGCGGCTGATCGCGCAAGCGCGGGCCGATCCGCCCAATCCCGGCAACGCGCTGGAACGCCTGCCGGACGGCGGGAACGCCGATCGATTCGCGGAGTTCTTCGCGACCGAGGAGCCGACCCTCGTGTACTTCGGCAAGCTCCTCTACAACAAGGGTGTCCACGTGCTGCTGGACGCGCTGCGCGAGGTCGACGCCGACGCCCGCGCGGTCATCGTCGGCTTCGGCGACTACCGGTCGGAGCTGGAACGGCTCGCCCCGCCGCGGACGCTCTTCACCGGCCCGCTCGAGCACCGGCATCTGATCCATCTGCTGGCGCTCGCGGACGTGACCGTCGTCCCTTCGATCTTCCCCGAGGCGTTCGGAATGGTCGCCGCCGAGGCCGCCGCCGCCGAATCACCGCCGCTCGTAGCTCGCCATTCGGGGCTCGCGGAGATCGCCGACGGCCTGGAGGCCGAGTACCCATGGGCTCAACGGCACCTTTCGAGTTTCCGCACCGGCGATGCCGCGGACCTGGCCGCCAAGCTCGACGAGTTGCTCGGCCTTCCGCAGACCGTGCGCCGAGAGCTCGGCGCCGCGGCTCGGCGCGCAGCTGTCGAGCGTTGGAGCTGGACCGGTGTGGCCGCTCGGTTGCTGGAACCTTTCACCCTGTCGTAAGGTCGGCCGTCAACCACTGGAGGTCCGGGATGGACGTCGTGTTCCTAATCGGTCGGATCCTCTTCGGCTTGTTGTTTGTCTCGAGCGCGCTGATGGCGCATCTGATCGGCTACAGGCGGGGTGTCCAGTACGCCCGCATGTACAAGGTGCCGCTCGCCGAGCTCGGCGTCCCGCTGACCGGAGTGATCGCTCTTGCGGGCGGCGTCATGGTCATCCTCGGGCTGTGGGGCGACCTCGGTGCGCTTCTGATCGCGGCCTTCCTCTTGCTGATCACGCCGCTGATGCATGCGTTCTGGAAGGAGACGGACGACATGCAGAAGCAGATACAGATGGCGAACTTCAACAAGAACTTCGCACTCTTCGGCGCGGCGCTGGCGATCTTCTACCTCTTCAACCAGCTGCAGGGCGACGCCGGACTGTGTCTTACCGATCCGCTCTTCGGGAAGGGATAGGCGCATCGCTTCAATTACCCTAGTGAGGTGGGCGACGAGCAGCGACTGAGCCCTGAGGAGCAGATCCGCGTCGCCCGAGAAGCGTTCGAGGGCGGCCACGACTTCACGATCGCCGTGGAGGAGGAGTTTGCGCTGCTCGACACGGGGACGCTCGAGCTCACGAACCGCTTCGAGGAGCTGAAGGCCGGGGCGGCCGGAACTGAGCTCGACGAGCACCTCGTAGGCGAGCTGATCGCCTCGGAGATCGAGATCAAGACGGGCTGCTGCGCGACATTCGGCGATGCGGCCGAGCGAATGGCCGAGCGCCGCACACAGCTCGCCGAGCTCGCCGATCAGTTCGACGTCGCGCTCGCGTCCACGGGGACACATCCATGGAGTCGCTGGCAGGACCAGCGCATCATCGACACCCCTCATTACCGCCGGAACGACGAGATCCTCCGGTACGTCGTCTGGCGCAACAACAGCTTCGGCATCCATGCGCACATCGGGATCCGCGGAGCGGATCGCGCCGTCGCCGTGTGCAACGCGTTCCGCAACGTCCTGCCGGAGCTGCTCGCCATCTCTTCGAGCTCACCGTTCGTCGAGGACACCGTCACGGGTCTCCATTCCGCGCGCACCGAGATCTTCACGAAGCTGTTCCCGCGCGCAGGAGTCCCGGATGTGTACGACGGCTGGGACGGCTTCGAACACTACGTTCGCTTTCTCTATGCCACCGGCTCGATAGACGAGCACACGCAGATGTGGTGGAGCGTGCGTCCTCATCTCGCGTTTCCGACCGTCGAAGTGCGCATCTGCGACGCGCAGCCCGACCTGGGAGATGCCCAGGCGCTGGCGGCGCTGATGCACGCACTCGCCGCGCGGTTCGCCCGTGCGCTCGACGAAGGCGAGCCCTTGCCGGATCTTCCGCATCGGCTGATCGAGGAGAACATGTGGCGCGCGATCCGCTACGGGCTTACCGATGGATTGATCGACTTCGAGCGCGGGGACGTCGTGCCGGCGCGGGCGCGCATCGAGGCTTTGATCGAGTGGGTCCTGCCGGTTGCGGAGGAAATCGGGGCGGCGCAGTACCTCCGTGTACCCGCAGCGAATGCTTCCGAGCGTCAGTACGCCCGCCTCGAGGAGCTCGGCTCGCATCGCGACGTCTTCGCAGAGCTCGTTCGCCGCCCGCGAGAGCTGGTGGGGGGTTGAGCACGTGACCGAAGACGAGGCGCAACGGCCTTCCGACGAGGAGCTCATGCGACAGCTGGAGGAGGAGCTGAAGAAGCTCAAGGTCACCGACCTCCTCGTCCAGACGCTGTACACCGTGTCCTCGCTCGGCTACCGGAAGCTCTCCGCGGAGGACCGTGACCTCGGTCAGGCGCGGCTGGCGATCGAGGCCCTGAGGGCCCTCCTCCCGGTCCTGGAAGGCGCGGTCGGCGAAGACGTGGTCCGCGACTTCAAGCAGGTGACGGCAAATCTGCAGCTCGCGTATGCGGATGCCGCCAAACCAGCTGAGCCACCGGTCTAGGCGCGTCGGCGTCCCAGTTCTAGGCTGTCCGTATCGTGTCCGCCTTCGTCGGCAGGACGAAAGAGCTGAAGGTGTTGGCCGCTGTCGCGGCCCGAGCCGACAACAGCCCGTCGGCCGCGGTGATCGTCGGAGATCCAGGCAGTGGCAAGAGTCGCCTGCTCGCGGAGGTCGCCGCGCTTCTCGGCACCACAAGTCTTCGTGTCGTCGGCTACGAGGCCGAGCGACAGGTACCGCTCGCAGCCGCCGCGGATCTGCTGAGGAGGCTCACAGAGCTTCCGCACGTCGGCCGCCGGCTGGGCACGCTCGTTTTCGAGGCGGAGGACGCGTCGACCCTGGAGCCAATGCGCGTCTTCGAGGCCATCGCGCCCTGCGCTCGATCGAGCCCGTGCTCCTGCTCGTGGACGATCTCCAGTGGGTCGACGAGCTTTCGCTCGCGTTGTGCCACTACCTCGTCCGGGCGGCGGAGGCGAGCGATCACCAGTTGACGTTGATCGCCGCTGCACGGCCGTCCGCGCAGGCGAGCTCGTACGCGGCGTCGCTCGCGCAAGTCCTGCCCGACGATCGACGTGCAACGCTCGAGCTCGCGCCGCTCTCGGCGGACGAAGCCCTAGCGCTCGTGCGAGATCTTGCGCCTGCTCTCAACAGAACGGCCGCGCGAGAACTTGCAGTGAGGTCGGGCGGGTCGCCTTTCTGGCTTGAAGCTTTGGTTCGCACGGGCGGTACGACGGCCGATGCCGGCCAGCTCGTCTTCGCTCGGCTTCGCGGTGCCGGGGTCGATTCCGCAGCCTTGCTGGCCCTCCTCGCCGTCGCGGCCCGGCCGCTCGCGCTCGGGGACGCCGCCGCCCTCCAGGAATGGTCGGCGGAGCGCGTCGAGCAAGCGGCCACGGAGCTCGTCAACCGCGGTGTGGTGGTCCATTCGCCCGGCGGAATCCGGCTTGCTCATGACCTCATCCGAGAGGCGGCGGTGCGAGACATTCCGGAAGAGACGCGACGGGGTGTCCACCGTCGTCTCTCGCAGTGGCTCGGAGGTGTGGCGGGGAACGACCTTCGGGGCCTGCGCGAGGCGCTCGAGCACGGGCGGGCCGCGGGGCTTCCGACGCTGGAGATTGCGGGGCGGCTTGCGCGGTCGCCGCGGCGAACGCTCCTCGGACCGGAGGGGTTACGGCTGCTCGCGGGCATCGCCGACGAGGGCGAACTCTTCGATGATGACGCGCTTGCACTGCACGAGGAGGTCGCGTCGCTCGCGACCGAGCTCGCCGAGCACGAGGAGGCTCTGGCGCGCTGGTCGCTTGTTGCGGAGCGCGTGGACACGAGCCCGCGACGAGCAGCGGCGCTGCTGGGCGCGTCGCGTGCAGCGTACGCCCTCGCGCGGGTCGCGGAGGCGCGCGAAGCCCTCGAACACAGCCGTGAGGTCGCTGCAGGCGACGAAGTCCTCCAACTCGAACAAGACACGCAGGAGGCCGCGATCCTCCTCTGGCTGGAGCAAAGAACGACGGAGGGGCGCGCGCTTGCGAGCAACGCCGTCGCGGCGGCGACGCGCCTCGCAAAGCGGTCCGGAGGCCTGGCCGCGCTGGACGCGCGGACGCGGAGGGCGTACCTCGAGGCACTTCGACTCGAATACGAGGCGGCGGTCATGGAGGGCGACGCAGAGGTCCTGCTCCACGCCGCTGAGCTCCGCGAAGCCGCCGCCCGAGGGCTCGACGTCGAGTCGTATCTGACCGCGTCCCTCGCGCTGGGGCTCGCATTGCGCCAGAACGGGCGGGTTCGCGAGGCGATCGCACGACACCGCCGCGTCTGGGACGAGGCCCAAAGACGCGTACTCCCCCGACTCATCGTCGACGCCGGCTTCTGGCTGGCGCGATCGCTCGAGCTCACTGGGAACCTGGTTGAGGCGGAGCTCGTCGTCGGCCACGCGAGCGATGTCGCAGCGCGTGCCGGCGACGTGCCACGCGCCCGCCATCGCATCTCGCGCGTGGCGTGCAGCGTCGCGCTACAGCGCGGTCGGCCGCGTGATGCCCTGCGGCATCTCGAGATGACGGATGAGCCGAACGAGCACCAACGGATCATGCTTCACGGTGACCTTGCGCTCTGGTATGGCCGTCTCGACGGGCCGGCGGCCCTGGGGAGCGTGCTGGAGCAGGTCTCCAAGGGACAGAAGTGCGCGGACGCGGTCGGGTGTCAGAGATGCGCCGCGGAGCTGCTGCTCTGCGCCGCCGATGCGCTGGCCCGCATCGGCGAGCAAGAGGGAGCGCGAAATGCGCTCTCGCGCTGGGACGCTCTGGGTGTGCGCCCCGACGCGCTCGACGAGATTCTCCGTCTGCACGCTGGCGCGCTCGCCGAGGTGGACGACTCCGCCCGCGCCGACAGCCTCGGAGCGGCCCTCACCCTCGCCGAGAGTTCGCCGTACGACCTCGCGTCGCTGTGGATCCGGCTCGACCTCGGGAGTGCGCTCGCCGCCGCGCGTAGCCCCCGAGCCGTCGCCGAGCTCGAGGGGGTGGTCGCGGCCGCCTCCGAACGAGGCGCCGCGACGGTGGTGGAGCTGGCCGAGCAGGCGCTCCGCAGGCTCGGGGTCCGGACCTGGCGCCGCGGCTCCGGGGGCGCGTCGCTGACGGAGCGCGAGCGAGAGATCTCCCGGCTCGTCTCGGAGGGGGCGAGCAACCCTGAAATCGCGCAACGACTCTTCCTCTCCCGAAAGACCGTCGAACGACACGTCTCGAACATCTTCAAGAAGGCCGGCGTCCGTAACCGCGCCGAGCTTGCGGCGAGGGTGGCCGAGCTCGAAAGCGAGGGAGCTCCCCGATGATCCCGGAGGTGCTTCCGGCCTAGCTTCGTCACGGACGCTTTCTCAACCTGAAAGGAGCGGACGTGGCGATGATGGTGGTTCTTCTCGGCCCCACGGACGGCGAGGTCTGCCTCCGGCCGAACCACATCTACGAGCTTGCCCGGCTCGGCGTCACGAACGTCGCTCTTCTGCGAGACGGGCAGGCGGTCGGGATCGTCCTCGAGGGGTGGTCGTTCGACCCGGCGCATTCGTCAGACGCCGCGGCCGAGGCCGTTGGCGTGAAAGGCGCGCGAACGCTCCACCCGGTCCTACAAGTGGCGGTTTCTGCCGCCGCATGAGAAGGAGGAGCAGCATGAGTAGTACCCGTCTTTGCATCCGTACGGCAGCCGCCGTCACCGCAGTCCTGGCCGTCTTGTCGGCAGGCCAAGCGGGGGCGGCCATCAGGGTCGACGACCGTCCTGGACCACGCGGCAGCGAGTTTTCGATCCAGCCGTCGTATCCCGACTTCGTCGACCGTTACGTTGCGAGCCACAGCGCGCGCGTATCGCGGACGGCGCAGTCCACGCCTGTCTCGCAATCCGGACAGGGCTTCGACTGGGAAGCGGCCGGCCTCGGCGCCTCTATGACGGCGGCGCTGTTGATTGTGCTCGGAGCAGCGATTGGCGTGGCGCGCCGATCCCGCGCCCGCTCAGCTGCGGCATGACGAAGTGCCGTCCGATCTCCTGCACGGGGGGCGCCGGCGCGCGCCGCCCGTGCAGGATCCGCGGGAGAGGCGTTCTGATGTTTGAGACCTACAGGATGCTCGGCCGCGAGCGTGAGGCGGAACTGCTCCGCCGCTGAATGCGTCGGCTAGAACCGAGCGTTCTCGAGCGATGACTGAGGTCCAGTCGGTCCCTGCCGTCGAGTAGACACCCCGCCGAGGACGGACCACCTGCCGTAGATCGTCTAGTCGGCAGAAAGGGGAAGCAGCGTGCCACCTAGACTCCCCGGCGGCGCCCGCCTGGGCCCCATGTGATAGAAACCTGCCCGCGCCGGGGACACTCGGCGCGGACTTTATGAGGGGGTACGAAGGCTGATCGTCGCGAGCTTCTTCAACGACCACGCCGTGCTGTTCGCGCTCGTCTGCGCGGCTGTTGCCATCGCGTACGGGATCGGCCTGACCGTCTGGCTGCTCGGGCGGCCGACAGGCAACGAGCGGATGCGCGAGATCCAGCGCGCCGTGCAGGAGGGCGCGGCCGCCTATCTCAAGCGGCAGTACCTCACGATCGCCGCCGTCTCGATCGTGCCGTTCCTCCTGCTCGGCTTCTACAACAAGCTGGGGTGGGGGACCGCGATCGGCTTCCTGGTCGGCGCGATCCTGTCCGCGGCCGCCGGCTTCATCGGCATGAACGTCGCGGTCCGGTCCAACGTCCGCACAGCCGAAGCGGCCCGCAGCGGGCTGAAGCCCGCGCTGAACGTCGCCTTCCGGGCCGGCTCGGTGACCGGGTTGCTCGTCGTCGGGCTCGGGCTGCTGGGCGTCGCCGGCTACTACTGGGCGCTCACCGACTGGTTCGGAAACTCCAAGGAATCCGCGATCGACGACCTTATCGGGCTCGCGTTCGGCGGCTCGCTGATCTCGGTCTTCGCGCGACTCGGCGGCGGCATCTACACGAAGGCCGCCGACGTCGGTGCGGATCTCGTCGGCAAGATCGAGGCCGGGATTCCCGAGGACGATCCGCGCAACCCGGCGGTGATCGCGGACAACGTCGGCGACAACGTCGGCGACTGTGCCGGGATGGCGGCCGACCTCTTCGAGACCTATGCGGTCACGGCGGTCGCGGTGATGCTCCTCGGCCTGCAGTTCCCGTCGTCGAACCTCGCGCTCTATCCCCTCGCAATCGGCGGCATCTCGATCCTCGCCTCGGTGATCGGGACGTTCTTCGCGCGTGTCGGCCGCGGCGGCTCGATCATGAACGCGCTCTACAAAGCTGTTCTCGTCGCCACGGTGCTGTCGGCGATCGGGTTCATCCCGGTGACGTTGGCCTTCGACGACGGGAAGTTCGGGTTCCGGGATCTGTACGTCTCGGCCGTCATCGGTCTTGTCGTCACCTTCCTGCTCGTCGCGATCACCGAGTACTACACCGGAACGCGCTGGGGGCCCGTGAAGTCGATCTCGGCGGCCTCACAGACGGGGCACGCGACGAACATCATCTCCGGGCTTGCGGTCGGGATGCAGGCGACGGCCGCGCCGGTGGTCGTCATCGCGGCGGGGATCCTCGTGGCGCACCACTTCGCCGGGCTGTACGGCATCGGCGTCGCCGTGATGGCGCAGCTCTCGATGACGGGGTTGATCGTCGCACTGGACGCCTACGGACCCGTGACGGACAACGCGGGCGGGATCGCCGAGATGGCCGACCTCGACGAGTCGGTACGCGCAATCACCGATCCTCTGGACGCCGTTGGCAACACGACGAAGGCTGTGACGAAGGGCTACGCGATCGGTTCCGCCGCACTCGCCGCGCTCGTCCTCTTCGATTCGTACACGACCGGTCTGCACGACCAGGCCGACCCGAACAGCGCCCTCGCATCGGTGAGCTTCAACCTCAGCGATGCGTGGGTGATCGCGGGTCTCTTCATCGGGGGCCTGATGCCGTTCCTGTTCGCGTCTCTCGCGATGCAGGCGGTCGGGCGTGTCGGCGGTCAGGTGGTGACGGAGGTGCGCCGTCAGTTCCGCGAGAACCCGGGGATCATGGAGGGAACGTCGCGGCCCGAATACGGCCGCGCGATCGACATCGTCACGGGCTCGGCCATCCGGGAGATGATGCTGCCCGCGCTGATCCCGATCGTCTTTCCGATCGTGGTCGGGATCATCAACGCGCGCATGCTCGGCGGGCTGCTGATCGGGACGATCGTGACCGGCCTCTTCCTCGCGATCGCAATGACCTCCGGCGGCGGCGCGTGGGACAACGCGAAGAAGCTGATCGAGGACGGCGCCTACGGCGGCAAGGGCTCAGAGGCCCATGCCGCCTCGGTCACCGGCGACACGGTCGGCGACCCGTACAAGGACACCGCCGGGCCCGCGATCAACCCGATGATCAAGATCGCCAACATCGTGGCGATCCTGATCATCCCCCTCATCGTTTCGATTCACGGCTGAGGGAGATGACCCAAAAGGCTGCGGTCAGATCTTTCCGCTTAAACCTGCGCCAACGTTGGGGAAGAAAAGTCACGCTCTCCCAACACCCAGGGTCAGACCCTGCCGTTCTGGCCACGGCTCGAACGCGGGGCAACGTTGGGGACGAAGAGTCACGCTTTCCCAACACCTAGGGTCAGACCCTGTCGTTCGGGACCTGTCTCGGAACGTAGTCGGCCGTAGGGTCTAGCCTGCCCGCGTGAGCAGCGCGCCACAGGACATCGGGGCTGCGCCGCCCGTTCGGCGCGGACGGCGACGCCGCGCGCAGGGGCTGGAGCGTGTACTCGGCGCGCCGGCCCTGTTCGCGACGGTCTACGGCAACGTCGGCTCCTCGATCTACTACGCGCTCGGCGTCACGGCCGTCTTCGCGCTCGGGCTGACGCCGCTCGTCTTCGTCATCGCGGGGATCATCTTCGCCGCGACCGCGATGACGTACGCCGAGGGGACGGTCCGATTTCCCGAGGCAGGAGGATCTTCGAGCTTCGCCCGCCACGCCTTCAACGAGCTCGCGAGCTTCGGGGCCGCGTGGGCGCAGATGCTCAACTACATCATCACGATCTCGATCTCGGCGTTCTTCGTGCCTCACTACCTCTCGATCTTCTGGGAACCGCTGAGAGACAATCCGTGGGACATCATCGGCGGCTCGATCGTGATCGTCCTCCTCGTCGGCCTCAACGTCCTGGGCATCCGTGAGGCCGCAAGGCTGAACATCTTCCTCGCGTTCGTGGACTTCGCAACGCAGCTCCTGCTCGTCGTGCTCGGCTTCGCCCTGATCTTCAGCCCGCACGTGCTCAACGTGAACGTGCAGTTCGGCGTCGCTCCGACGTGGAGCCAGTTCTTCCTGGCGATCCCCGTGGGCATGATCGCGTACACCGGCATCGAGACGGTTTCGAACCTCGCCGAAGAAGCGCGCGACCCGGTGCGAAACGTCCCTCGCGCCTATCTGATGACCGCGGTCGCCGTGTTCGCGATCTTCTTCACGCTCCCGGCGATCGCGCTTTCCGCGCTGCCCGTGCACGAAGTCAGGCCGGGACACTTCGAGACCCTGCTCGGCGTCGATCCGCCGCGCGGATTCAAGAACGACCCGGTTCTCGGTCTCGTCGAGAACCTCGGACTGCACGGAACGCTCCTCCACGCGATGAAGATCTACGTCGGCGTCCTTGCAGCGACGATCCTGTTCATCGCGACGAACGCCGGAGTGATCGGCGCCTCTCGGATCACGTATGCGATGTCCGGCTACCGGCAGCTGCCCGAGCTCTTCCGCCGCATCCATCCGCGCTTCAAGACGCCCTGGATCTCGCTGCTGTTCTTCGCAGGGTTCATCTCGATCCTGACGCTGCTGCCGGGCAAGGTGAACTTCCTCGGGACGATGTACTCGTTCGGGGCGATGCTGTCCTTTACGGTCGCCCATGCGTCGGTGATCGCGCTGCGTCACCGGCAGCGAGACGAGGAGCTCGCCTTTCGCGGCCGTCCCAACATTCGCTTCCGCGGAGTCGACTGGCCGATCTTCGCCTTCGTCGGGGGTCTTGGAACGGGACTCGCGTGGCTCGTGGTCGTGATCCAGGAGCCGTCGACCCGCTACGTGGGTCTTGCTTGGCTCGTGCTCGGATTCGGCTCTTACTACGCCTATCGCAGGCGCGTCGTGCGCGCGTCCCTGACCGCGACGATTCGCGCCCCGATTCCGATCGGTCCCGCGATCGCGCTCGAGTACCGCAGCATCCTTGTGCCGGTGAAGCCCGGCCGCACGTCGGAGGAGGCGGTCGACTTTGCCGCGCGGTTGGCCTCCGAGCGCAGGGCGTCGATCGCCGCCGTCAGCGTCGTGCCGGTACCACTGGAGCTGCCACTCGACGCGACGCTCGAAGACCAGGAGGAGGAGGCCTACGCGGCGCTCGACGCAGCGGCGGCGATCGCCGAGCTTTACGGCGTGAACGTGACCGAGCGGCTCGTGCGCGCTCGGAATCCCGGCCGGGCGATCGTCGACGAGGCGACGAGCCGGAACTCGGAGATCATCGTCATGGGGGCGCCGCGCTCCGACCGGCCCGGGCAGGCCCTCTTCAGCGACACCGTCGACTTCGTGCTGAAGCACGCACCCTGCCGTGTGATGGTCGCCGCAGGCCGGAGAGCGGCGTGAACGCCTACCGCTTCGGCATCGCCGCCTTCGCGATCACCTTCGTCGGGATCGGCATCGCTCTCGTGGTCGTGACCGCCGCCCGGGGCGGGAATCTCGGCTACGTGCTGGGCCCGCTCTTCGTCGCGCTCGGCGTCGGGCGCCTGTACCTCCTGCGCCGGCGCTAATCTCGCGCCGTGGCGCGCAAGCTGCCTCGCCTCCAGCGGGTTCTCGACGCCCCGGCGCTCTTCTCGATCGCCTACGGGGAGATCGCCTCCTCCATCTACTTCGCCCTCGGGATCATCGCGCTGCACGCGCTGGGCTTCACGCCGGCCCTGCTGCTCGCCACGGGTGCGCTCTTCCTGGTCGTGTCCCTGTCCTACGCGGAGGGGACGGCCGCGATCCGCGAGACGGGAGGAGCCGCAACGTTCGTCCGCATCGCCTTCAACGACTTCTGGGGCTTCGTCACCGGCTGGGTCCTCTTTCTCGACTACCTGATCGTGATCGCGCTCTCGGCGCTCTTCATGCCGCACTACGTCGCGGGTGCGTTCTTCACGAAGATCCACCGCCCCTGGGACGTTGTCGTGGGTTGCTGCGCGATCGCGGGAATCGCCGTCGTGCGGCTCATCCACCGCACGCGCTTGCACCGCTGGGCGCTGATCGTCGCGTTCGTCGACCTGGCTACCCAGATGCTGCTCGTGGGGCTCGGCCTGGCGCTCCTCTTCTCCCCGGACGCACTCACTGCCGGGACCTCCCTTGGGGAAACGCCGAGCTGGCACTCGATCGCGTTCGCGTTCCCGCTTGCGATGCTCGCGTACACGGGACTCGAGACGGTGGCGAATCTCGCCGAGGAGACGCGGCGGCCGGGCCGGGACCTGCCGCGCAGCCTCTTCGGCGCGATCGGGCTCGTCGTGCTCCTCTACGCCGCGATCGCCGTCGTCGGGCTCTCGGCGTTTCCCGCTGAGCACGGGACGCTGCTGGGGAGCAACTGGCTGCGCGCGCCGCTCGTCGGCATCGCCTCGGAGATTCGCGGCAACGTGCCGGCCTTCATCGGCGATCCGGTTCAGGTCTTCGTCGGGCTCTCGGGCGCACTGATCCTGCTCACTGCGGCGACGACGTCGATCTCCGGCTTCGGGCGGCTCGCGTACTCGCTCGGCGAGCACGGCCAGCTGCCGCGCAAGTTCGGCCTCCTGCGGAAGCGCACCCTCGTCGCGCCGCAATCGATCGTCGCCGCGGCGCTCATCTCGATCGCCCTGCTCGCCGGCACGGCGCCCCTCGCGCATCCGGTGTTCTTCCTCGCCAGCCTCTTCAGCTTCGGGGTTCTGCTCGCATTCACCGCCGCTCAGCTCGCCGTGATCAAGCTGCGCTTCAGCGACCCGGAGCGGCGCCGGCCGTACCGCGTTCCGTTCAGCGTCGGCAAGATCCCGGTGCCGTCGCTCGTGGGCGCCGTCCTGACGTTGGTCGTCTGGATCGTCGCGCTGGCAACCCACGCAGGCGCCCGGTACGCAGGCCCGGCCTGGCTGGCCGTGGGCCTTGTCATCTACGTCGCGGTGCGACGGGCGCGGGGCGAGCGTCTCACCGAGCGCGTCGTCTCGGCGGACGAGCACCGCGGCCTCGCGGAGGCCGAGTTCTCGCGCATCCTCGTCCCGATGAAGCTGGGCGAGATCGGCGAGGAGATGATCGCGACCGCGGTCAAGCTTGCGCAGGAGCGAGGAGCGGCGGTGGAGGCTCTGCACGTCATCCGGGTTCCGCTGGAGCTTCCGCTCGACGCGGAGCTCGTCGACGAGGAAGAGCGCGCGGAGGCCTCGATCGCCGAGGCGAAGCTCCTCGGAGCCGACCACGGTGTCACGGTGGAGGGGCGAACCGTGCGGGCCCGCTCGATAGGCCAGGCGATCGTCGAGGAGGCGCGGGAGCAGGGGGTCGACCTGATCGTCCTCGGCTCCTCGCCCCGGTGGCGGCGGCAGTCCCGCTTCTTCTCGCCGACCGTCGATTACGTCCTCAAGAAGGCGCCGAGCGAAGTCCTGATCGTCGCCTTCCCGCAAGGGGTTTTGGAAGGCGACGGCGCGCCACCATGAGGTTTGACCGCCGAGCTACGCTGAGTCTGTGAAGCTCATCGTCATCGGCTGCGGCCGGGTGGGCTCGACGATCGCCAAGCGCTTTGCCTCAGAAGGGTGGGACGTCACCGCGATCGACGAGAGGGAGTCCGCCCTGAGCCGCCTTGGGGAAGACTGGACCGGAGGGTTCGTCGTCGGCCACGGCATGGATACCGGTGTCCTACGAGAGGCCGGCATCGAGGATGCCGATTCGGTCGTCGTCGCCACCGACGGCGACAATACGAATCTCGTGATCGGCCAGGTTGCCCAGAAGCGTTTCGGCATCGACTGCACCGTCGTCCGAATCCTCGACCCGGCGCGCGCCGATTTCTACAGGGAGCGCGGCATGCGCACGATCTGCCCGACGTCGACGGCCATCGACGCGCTCAGCGACGCCGTCCGCACCTGCGTGGTCCCGCAGCCCGCGGAGGTCCGAGCCTAGATGTACGTCCTGATCGCAGGCGGCGGCAAGGCCGGCGCCAACGTCATGCGCACATTGCTCCGGAACGGTCACGAGGCGACGATCATCGAGCAGGACCGCGACCGCTTCGAACGGCTCGAGGCCGAATTCGAGCACCAGGCGATGAACGGCGACGCGACGGAGCTGTTCGTCCTCGAGAAGGCCGGGATCAAGCGGCCACCCGACCTCGTCCTCGCGCTCACCGGAGACGACGAGGACAACCTCGTTATCTCGCAGATGGCGAAGGAGAAGTACGGCGTCCCGAAGGTGATCGCGCGTGTCAACGATCCGCGCAACCAGCCGCACTTCGACCTCCTCGGCATCTCACCGACCGTGTGTGCGACGTCGAGCATCCTCGGCCTCGTCGAGCACGAGGTGCCCGAGCACGACCTCGTCCATCTGCTGGAGCTGCGCAAGGAGAACCTCGAGATCGTGGAGGTGCAGATCGACAAAAACTCGCCGAGCGCGGGGAAGACCGTCGAGAAGCTGCGCCTGCCCGAGGGCTCGCGCCTGATCTCGATCATGCGCGATGGGAAGGCCGAGATCGCGGTCGGCTCGACCGAGCTCAAGCCGGGCGATCAGGTGCTCGCCATCCTCCAGCCCGGCAAGGAAGACGAGCTCCGCGACATCCTCCTTAAGAAGTAGCTAAAACATCCGTTAAGACGCGAACCAAACCGAGAGCGCGTCGGTAGTTTGAGCTGAGATGATCGCGCCGCTTCTCGCCGCCGCCGTGCTCCTCGTCCCCGGCGGCAACGCGCAACAGGAGCTGTCGGTGCGGCCGTTCGCAAGAGGACTGTCCGCGCTGACGGCGATCGCGTCGACGCCCGCCGAGCCGCGGCGCCTGTATGCGGTCGAGCAGGTCGGGCGCATCCGGTACTTCGTCAACGGGAGGCTGCGCGGCACGTTTCTCGACATCCGCAATCGCGTCGTGAGCGGCGGCGAGCAGGGTCTGCTGTCAGTCGCCTTCAGCCCGGGCTACGCGCGCAATCACCGGTTCTACGTCGACTACACCGACAAGAACGGGAACACGCGCGTGGTCGAGTTCCGCTCGCGGAACGGGCGCGGCGTGAAATCGACCGCGCGGCAGCTTCTCTTCGTGCACCAGCCGTTCGCGAATCACAACGGCGGCGAGCTCCAGTTCGACCGGAATGGGCTGCTCTACGTAGGCATGGGCGACGGCGGCTCCGCCGGCGATCCGGGGAATCGTGCGCAGAACATGAACCAGCGCCTCGGCAAGCTGATGCGCATCAATCCGCTCGCGCGCGGGGCGCGCTGGCAGGTCCTGGGACTCGGCTTGCGGAATCCGTGGCGGTTCTCGTTCGACCGCGCCAACGGCGATCTGTACATCGCAGACGTCGGCCAGGGAGATTGGGAGGAGATCGACTATCGAGCGGACGCGCGTATCGGAGTCCTGGCAAACTACGGCTGGAGGCGCTTCGAGGGCCGTTCACGCTACTCGAATACCGCGCTCGGTCCCGGCGAGCTCGTCGCGCCCGTCCAGGTCTACAGCCACGACGACGGGAACTGCTCGGTGACGGGCGGGTACGTCTACCGCGGCCGCGCGGTGACCGCCGCCACCGGCCGCTATTTCTACGGCGACTACTGCTCCGGCTTCGTCTGGAGCCTGCGCATCGAGGACGGCGGTGCGGTGGACGTGCGGCGCGAGTCCTTCCACGTCGGGTCGCTCACGTCGTTCGGCGAGGACGTCGCGGGCGAGCTCTACCTCGCGACCGGGAACGGGCGCATGCGAGCGCTTGCAGCGATTCGTTCAAGGTCGAGAGCTCACGGGAGATCCGGAGGAGGTGCTCGTTCGAGTCGAGGCGCTTGTTGAGCGTGTGCACCTCGTCACAGAGGCGGTCGAGGCGCTCGAGCAATGCATCGAGCTGGCGGTCGCCGACGTCCTTGCGCTCCATTCCGTTCATGTTACGGCGATCAGCTGCTCGCGTGTGCAGACGATCTCCGCTTCTTGACCGAGCCGCTGCAGCACGCGCTCACGCGCGCCCGAGCCGGTCTCGAGGGCCTCGACGCCACGGGCGGCGCCGAGGTGTGAGAGCGCGACCCGCGCGAGCTCTTCGGGTGCATCGGTGAAGACGCCGATGCGCGTCCCGCGAGTCCGCAGACGTCTCAGTGCGCTGCTGACATCCGCGTCGCGCCGGAAGTAGACGGGCGCACGCTCTTCGGCGAACCGCTCGAGCAGCTGTCGCCAGTTCGGAAGCTCCTGTTCGAGAGCGCCGACGTCCACCCGGAATCGGCGACCTGCATCATCCAGCCAGTCCTGCCAGAGCGGATCGGTGTCGCCCAGCGCCGCGAGATCGATCGCGACTGCCTTCATCGCTCGCGCACCCGCAGCCAGACGAGCATCCCGAGCGCGACGCCCGCCGCGTCGATCGCGACGTCCACGGGCGATGCGTGCCGGCCCCGAACGAAGTGCTGGTGAAGCTCGTCGCTCGCCGCGTACGCAATCCCGGTGGCGAGCGCGGGAGCCTCCCGATCGAACGCTCGGTAGAGCAGCACCCCGAGGATTGCGTACTCCGTCAGGTGCGCGCCCTTGCGGAGGACGGTGTCCCACCAGCCGAAGCCGGTCGAGAGGCTCGGAACGGACGAGAGGGCGAAGATCACCGCCGCCCACGTGACCACAGGCAGCCAGATCGTGAGGACGCGCGACCGAGCCATCGCGGCACGATGCTAGTCTCAGGCCGACAAACCGGCGAGCGGCAAGGGAATCCGGTGCAAGTCCGGAACGGTCCCGCCGCTGTGAGGGGAGACGCTCCCGCGCCACATGCCACTGGCTCTCGAGCCGGGAAGGCGGTGAGGGAGGGCACCCCGAGTCAGAAGACCTCCGCCGCCGGCAAACCCGAACCCCTCGCGGAAGGAGGATTCGTGTTTCGCCGATCTCTCTTGTTGGTCGCATTTGCGGCAGCCGTCGTGCTGCTCGCAATCTCTCCGGCCGGTGCCGCGGTACCGCACCGGATCGTGTCGCTGTCACCGACGGCGACCGAGTCGCTGTTTGCGATCGGCGCCGGCAAACAGGTCGTTGCCGTGGACGATCAGTCGGACTATCCGAGGCGGGCGCCGCGAACGAGCCTGTCCGGATTCACGCCGAACGTCGAAGCGATCGCTTCCTACCATCCCGACCTCGTCGTCGTGCAGTACGACGCAGGCGGTTTAGTCGAAGCGCTGCGGAAGCTCGACATCCGGGTGGTCGTCCAGCCGAGTGCCAAGAACCTCGCCGCGGCGTATGCAGAGATTCGCCAGCTCGGCTCGGTCACGGGTCACAAGCGTGCTGCCGCAGCGCTCGTCAAGCGGATGAAGCGGGCGATCGCTCGAGCGATCGTCGCCACGCCGAAGCGGGGCCTGTCTGTCTATCACGAGCTGACGCCGGACTTCTACACCGCAACGTCGAAGACGTTCATCGGCGGGATCTACCGGCTCTTCGGCCTCCGCAACATCGCCGACGCGGCGGATTCGACCGGTTCCGGCTATCCGCAGCTCTCGGGTGAATACATCCTGGCGGCGAACCCGAGCCTGATCGTGCTCGCCGATACTCGCTGCTGCGGGCAGACGGTTGCGGCAGTCGGCAAGCGTCCAGGCTGGGCAAGCCTCGCGGCCGTTCGCACCGGATCGGTAGTCGCTGTCGACGATTCTGTCGCTTCGCGCTGGGGACCGCGTGTCGTGCAGTTCGTCCAGGCGGTTGCGACGATACTCCGCAGGCGCGGCGGGTAAATGCGACTCGCAGCGCCGCGGCTTTGGATACCGGCGTCGGCCGTCTTCCTGGCCGCGGCGTTGCTCACGGGCGCACTCGTCGGGCCCGTCGATCTGGGGGCGCTGAACGTGGTGCACGCGACGTTCGCGCACGTCTTCGGGCTCCATTCACCACTGTCCGGGGCGGACGACGCGATCCTCTGGCAGCTACGTCTGCCGCGTGTCGTCCTCGGTGCGCTCGTCGGCGGCACCCTTGCTGCTGCCGGCGCGGCGTATCAGGGTGTCTTCAGGAATCCACTCGCCGATCCGTATCTCCTCGGGGCGGCGGCTGGTGCCGGCCTCGGCGCGACGCTCGTGGCGGCATACGCACCGGCCGGCGGGCTGGCGGGCGATCTGCTGCCGATCTCGGCGTTCTTCGGCGCCGCGCTTGCGGTCGTCGCCGCGTACGCCCTCGGCCGCTCGGCGGGCGCAGCCGCCGGACCGGCCGCGCTCGTTCTGGCGGGTGTCACGATCGCGTCGTTCTTCACCGCGCTGCAGACGTTCGTCCAGCAGCAGAACGTCGAGACGGTGCAGGAAGTCTACTCGTGGCTCCTCGGGCGGCTTGCGACGTCCGGGTGGCGCGAGGTCGGCATCATCGCGCCATACGCCGCCGCTGCGTGGTTGATCCTGCTCGGACACCGGCGACTCCTCGACGTGCTGGCAGTGGGAGACGAGGAGGCTGCCGCGCTCGGCGTGAATGTCGGGCGAGTGCGGCTCTTCGTCGTCGTCGCGGCAACGATCGCGACGGCGGCGGCGGTGGCCGTCAGCGGACTGATCGCCTTCGTCGGGATCATCGTTCCACACACGATCCGACTGCTCGTCGGGGGCAGCTACCGCCTCCTGCTGCCCCTGTCGGTGATCGTCGGCGCAGGCTTCCTCGTCTTCGCAGACGTCATCGCACGCACCATCATGTCGCCGGCCGAGCTTCCGATCGGTGTCGTGACCGCATTCTTCGGTGCTCCGTTCTTCGCGGTCGTCCTCCACACGAGCAAAAGACGCGTATGACGGCGCTCGCACTCGACGGCCTTTCGGTCACCCTCGGCGGTACACGCGTGGTCGACTCCCTCGCCGCGCACGTGGGGGAAGGCGAGTGGGTTGCGCTCATCGGCCCCAACGGCGCCGGGAAGACCACAGCGCTGCGCGCAGTCGCGGGTCTCGTGGACTACGAGGGTCACGTCCGCATGTTCGGCGACGACGCCGTCACGCTCACTCGGAGGCAGGTCGCACGGGTCATTGCGCTCGTGCCGCAGGTGCCGCTCATTCCCGGCGACATCACCGTCGGCGAGTACGTGCTCCTCGGACGGACTCCTTACGTGAGCTACCTCGGCGGGGAGAGCCGCGCAGACCACGCCGCGGCCGACGCGGCGCTCGAGCAACTCGACCTCACGTCGTTCCGGTGCCGGCGCCTCGACACACTCTCGGGAGGCGAGCGCCAGCGCGCAACGCTCGCACGCGCGCTGGCGCAGGATGCGCCGATCCTCCTACTGGACGAGCCGACGGCGGCGCTCGACGTCGGCCGCCAGCAGCAGGTGCTGGAGCTCGTCGACTCGCTCCGCGCGAGCCGCGGCCTCACGGTGCTGTCGACGATGCACGACCTGACCCTCGCCGGACAGTACGCGGACCGGCTCTTGTTGCTCGATCAGGGGAAGCTCGTCGCGGCAGGTTCAGCGGAGGATGTGCTGACGCGGCCGCTGATCACCGAGCACTATGGGGCCGAGGTCGCGGTTATCGACGCGCCCGGATCGGGTTTCGTCGTCGTGCCCGTGCGAGGTAGGATCGTTGACGGCGCGCAGCGCCGTCTATGAGGACCTAGGCGTCAGACAAGCTCCGTTTCGTCTCGCCTCCAAGGAGGTCCTCTTGCTACGTCCCGGCGGCACGCTTGCCGCAGCCAACATCACGAAGTACCAGGCCGCGCAGCTCGTGTTGGACGACGTGACACTGGTAGTCCCGCCGCGCAGCCGCATCGGGCTCGTGGGGCCGAACGGCGCCGGCAAGTCGACGCTACTCCGGATCCTCGCGGGGCTGGAGGAGCCTGACAAGGGAACCGTTCGCCGAACGCCCCCGGACCTCTCCGTGGGTTACCTGCCGCAGGAGCCGGCCGACCTCTCATCGAGCGGAACGTCCGGCGGCGAGGCTGCGCGGGCGCGGCTCGCCGCATTTCTCCGGCGCACCCTCGACGCGTTCCTGCTGGACGAGCCCACCAACGATCTCGATTTCTCGGGACTCGACTGGCTGGAGCGCTCGATCGCGAAGCTCCCGGCCTCCGTCGTGCTCGTGTCGCATGACCGGGACTTCCTCGATCGCGCCGTCGACCGGATCGTCGAGCTGGACGAGTGGACGCACGGCACGACGGAGTACGTCGGCGGCTGGAGCGCCTACGAGCAAGCCCGCGCAAACGCTTTGCGCCGGCAGAGGGAGGCGTACGAGCTTTACGCACGCGAGAAGGGGCGTCTCGAGGAACAGCTGCGGCGGATGCAGCGCTGGGAGGAACGTGGGTACGGGCAAGGTCGCAAGAAGAAGCGCACGAAGGACGTGAAGAGGCGGTTCGGCGGTCGCATCGAGCGCCTCGAGAAGGTCGATAGGCCGTACGAGCCGTGGGAGCTGCGGCTCGATCTGTCGCCTCAGCGCCGAAGCGGGGACGTTGTCGTCCGGCTCGAGCATGTCGTCATCGAGCACGGCTCCTTCAGTCTCGGTCCGCTCGACCTCGAGCTGTCCTGGGGCGACCGGCTCGCGGTCCTCGGGCCGAACGGCAGCGGCAAGACGACGCTGCTCGACGCGCTGCTCGGGCGTGCCGACCTGTCGGCGGGGCGGCGCTGGGTCGGACCCGGGGTCGTCCTCGGCGAGCTGACGCAGCAACGCAGCGAGCTCGCACGGGGTGAGCTCCTTCCGCTGTTCACCCGCGGGTCCGCGTTGACGGAGGAGGATGCGCGGACGCTTCTCGCGAAGTTCGGGCTAGGCGCGGACCACGTACGCCGCGATATCGCCTCGTTGTCGCCGGGAGAGCGGACGCGCGCGCTCGTCGCATTGCTCGTGGCCCGTGGCGTCAATTGCCTCGTCCTCGACGAGCCGACGAACCATCTCGACATTGCGGCGATCGAGGAGCTCGAACGTGCGCTCGACTCCTTCGACGGCACGCTCGTGCTCGTCACGCACGATCGACGCCTGCTTGCCGCCTTCCGGGCTACGCGGACCCTGGAGCTGCCACCCAACCGGGCTCAGGGCGCTCGAGCCGTCCTTCGCTGACGAGCCGGTCGACAAGCTCCGGGTCGAACCGCCACCGCCACGCGAACCACCGCGCCAGCTCGCGCTCCTGGGCGATCACCGCTGCGCGCACACCGGCCACAACGACGTCTTCGATTCCCCCGTTCTCCGCTGCCGGTCCGGTGAAGACCTGGTCCCAGCGCGCGTATTCGAAGCCCTCGACCCGTCCATGCTCGTCCGGCTCGACCGCGCACGTCACGACGGCCCCGCAGAGCTCGAGCGGGTAGAGAATCTTCTTCAGCTCCTTCGGTCTCAGACCGAGCTCGGTCTTGAGATCGTCCCGGGTCGAGGGACCGGCAGCCGCGAGGTGGTCGAGCACGAGCGCCCAGTCGGGCGCTTCGCGCAGCCGCTCGAGCTCGGCGCGGAGAATCGGATCCAGGAGACGCGCGGTCTCCTCGCTGACGTAGAGCGTCTTCCTGCGGTGGTGGATCTTGAGCTCGTAGATTGCCGGCCGTTTCGCAAGTGCGAAGCTCCAACCCCATTTCGTGCGGGGCCACTGGCCGAACCCCGACTTCTCGGGGGCGTAGGGCTCCTCGTGGCAGGCCTCGAACAAGCTCGGAAGCGAGCAATCTGGCGTCCTGGTCAGCATGCCGCGGTCGTGGAGAAAGGACTCCGCGTCCTCGATCGTCTCGAGCGCGCGGTCCGGCGTGAGCCGGCAGTCCCAGGCGCGGCGCTCTTGCAGTTCCCGCACTGTCCGCATGGGCCGTATCTTCGCAGCGCATTTCTTCGTTTTCCCTGCAGAAACGACGATTTCACCACTTTCCGCCTGTCTACTGAAAGGAGACGAAGACACATGGGTATCGGAGTCAGCCTTCTGCTCATCGCAGCCGGCGCGATCCTCGTCTGGGCCGTGAACGTCACGGTCAGCGGCGTCGAGCTGGTGACCGTGGGTTGGATCCTGCTGGCGGTGGGTGCGGCCGGCGCCCTCCTCTCGCTCATCTTCTGGTCGAGCTGGGGCGGGCTCGGCGGACCGGCAGATCGCCGCCGCACGGTCGTCCGCGACGACTACTAGGAACGGGACACATCCTCCGGACGAGAGCCCCGCTTCGGCGGGGCTCTTTGCTTCAGGGGATGCCGATCCGGCCGAGCGGCCAGTACGTGAAGAACACCTTCCCGATGATGTTCTTGCGCGGCACGAGTCCCCAGACACGCGAGTCGCACGAGTGCGCGCGGTTGTCTCCTTCCATCAGGTACATGCCCTTGGGAATGCGGCGCATCGTGCCGACGGGCGGGATGTCCTCCATCGTCTTCGACTGCTGGTCACGGCGTTCGGGCCGGATGTAGGGCTCTCGGAGACGCCCGCCGTCGATGTACGTGAAGCCGTCTCGCTCGGCCCAGACCTCGCCCGGAAGGCCGATGATTCGCTTGACGAAGATCCCGCCGACGCACTCCGCACGTGCGGCCTCGGGCGCGTGGAACACGACGATCTCGCCTCGCCTCGGGTCGCGGAAGCGGTAGATGAACCTGTTGGCGAGGACGCGGTCGGAGCGCGACGCCTCGCAGTCGGGCTCAGGTCGGGCGCAATGGAGCGTCGGCTCCATCGAGGGGGACGGAATCCGGTACGGGTTCACGACCCAGGACTTCACGGCGAGGACGATCAGGACTGCGCCGACAATCGTCAGAATCCAGTCGACGACGACACGGCTCCTGTGCGAGAGGTTCGGGAAGAGCCTCTCGATCGGGCCGCGCACTACGCCACCGCGGGGGCGAGCTCGCGCCCGATCAACGCAACGGTGTCAAGATCCTGGTGCGCGAGGTGTTGGAGCATGACTCGCTCGTAACCCGCCTGCTCGATCTCCTTCAGTCGCCCGACGACCTGCTCCACCGTTCCGACCGGTCCGCGCTCGCCGTAGCGTTCGAGCACCTCCTGCGGTTCCTGCCCGAAGCGGGCTCCCACCCGGCGCGCCGAGTCGTGGAGCTCGCGGTCATCGCGACCGACGACGCAGGGCGCCATCAGCGAACGGGTCAGCGTTGCCGGTTCGCGCCCCGCGCGCTCGCACTCCGCGTCGAGCGTTTGCTTTCGCTCCTTCAGCTCGTCGAGCGTGGCGAAGAACGTGTTGTACTCGTCCGCAAAATGGACCGCCGGGATGGTCGTGCCCGGCTTCGCGCTGCCGCCGACGAGCAGCGGCAGTCTCGGACGGCGGAGGCCCGGCGCATCGCTGAGCCGGTAATACGTTCCGTCGAAGTCCACGTGGTCCTCGCGCAAGAGACGGTGGACGATCTCGGTCTGTTCCCCGAGGCGAGCGACGCGCTCGCGCGCGGTCGCGAAGTCGAACCCGTACGCCTCGTGCTCCCGTTCCATCCAGCCGGCTCCGACTCCAAGCGTCACGCGCCCGTCCGAGATCTCGTCCGCCGTCGCCGCGGCGCGGGCGAGCACGGACGGATGACGGAAGGTGCCCGGAGAGACGAGCGTGCCGAGCTCGAGCTTGGTCGTCCGTGCGGCCAGCCCCGCGATCGTCGTCCAGGCGTCCAGAACCGGCCGGCTCTCGTCGAACGTCGAGACGTAGTGGTCGGAGCGGAACAGCGCTTCGACGCCGTGTTCCTCGCAGGCCGACGCGAGCGCGACCCAATCCTCCCAGGTCACACCCTCTTGGCCTTCGATCATGAGGGCCAGACGCACGAGGCGGAAGCCTATTCAGGACTGCGCGGGCCGTGTCCGTGGACGAATCGGCACGGATTCGTAACAACGAGGGTCAGACCCTGCTTTTGCGGACACGGCCCGAGGCGCGGCCGGCCGGGACTCGGCTCACCGGCTGTAAACGGCGCCGCTAGCATCGGCGCATGGCCGTCGCCTCGCCCGAGCAGTACCTCGCAGACCTCAACCCTGCGCAGCGCGATGCCGTTCTGGCGACGGAAGGCCCGCTCCTCGTCATCGCCGGCGCGGGCTCCGGCAAGACGCGCGTCCTGACCTACCGCGTCGCGCACCTGATCAACGCGGTCGGCGCGAAACCCAGCGAGATCCTCGCCATCACCTTCACGAACAAGGCAGCGGGGGAGATGCGGGAACGCCTGGAGCAGCTGCTCGGCCGAAGCGGTCGCGGGCTCTGGATCCTGACGTTCCATGCTGCGTGCGGGCGGATCCTGCGCCGCGAAGCGCAGCGGCTCGGTTACCGGTCGAACTTCACGATCTACGACCAGGCCGATCAGATCCGGCTCGTCAAGCAATGCCTCGAGGAGCTGGAGCGAGATCCGAAACGATTCACGCCGCGGGGCATCCACAACCAGATCTCCCAGGCGAAGAACCGGCTCGTCCAGCCGGACGAGTACGCGTCACGCGTCCAGTCGTTCTACGACCAGACGGTCGCAGATGCGTACCAGCTCTACCAGCGGCGCCTGTTCGCATCGAATGCCGTCGACTTCGACGACCTGCTGATGCTGACCGTGGACGTCCTCGAGCGGTTCCCGGAAGCGCGGGAGAAGTGGCAGAAAGCGTTCCGCTACATCCTCGTCGACGAGTACCAGGACACGAACCACGCGCAGTACCGTCTGCTCCAGCTACTGGCCGATCCGGACAAGAACGTTTGTGCCGTGGGCGATCCGGACCAGTCCATCTACGCCTTCCGAGGGGCCGACATCAGCAACATCCTCGACTTCGAGCGCGACTTCCCGGGGACGCGCACGATCGCGCTGGAGCAGAACTACCGCTCGACGAACGCCATCCTCGAGGGCGCGAACAACGTCATCTCGAACAACCGCGAGCGGAAGCCGAAGGAGCTCTGGTCCGAGCTCGGCGAGGGAGAGCCGGTCCGCGTGATCGAGGTCGAGGACGAGCACGCCGAGGCGCGGTTCGTCGCGGCCGGCATCGCGGCGCTCGTCGAGGAAGGCTTCTCCGGCGACGAGATCGCCGTCTTCTACCGGACGAATGCGCAGTCGCGCGTGCTCGAGGACGTGCTCGTCCGCCAGGGGATCGCGTACCAGGTGATCGGCGGTCCCCGCTTCTACGAGCGCGCCGAGATCAAGGACGCAATCGCCTACCTCCAGGTGATCGACAACCCCTACGACGCCGTCTCGCTGACGCGGATCGCGAATCGCCCGCGGCGCGGCATCGGCGACGCGAGCCTCGCGCGCCTCCAGGCGTGGGCGGACGCGCAAGGGCGCTCGCTGTGGGAGGCGACGGAGTTCGCGGAAGAGGCAGGGGTCGGGGCGGCGCCGCTCAAGGCCGTCAACCAGTTCCGGACGCTGATCCAGTCGCTTCAGTCCGGCGCACTCGAGTTCCCGGTTGCCGAGCTCGTCGAGCGGACGCTCGAGCGCAGCGGCTACCTCTCCGCGCTCGAAGCGGAGCGCACGATCGAGGCCCAGGGCCGGATCGAGAACCTCCAAGAGCTCGTCGGCGTCGCGCGCGAGTACCAGGAGAACGCGGACGAGCCGTCCCTCTCGCACTTCCTCCAGGAGATCTCGCTCTACTCCGACCAGGACGCGATCCGCGAGCAGGAGAGCCTCGTCACGCTGATGACGCTGCACAATGCGAAGGGGCTGGAGTTCCGCGCCGTGTACCTGATCGGGATGGAGGAGGGGATCTTTCCGCACGCCCGCTCGATCGAGGAGCAGGGCATCGAGGAGGAGCGCAGGCTCTGCTACGTCGGGATGACGCGCGCGAAGGAGCTGCTGACGCTGACGCACGCCTCATCGCGCTCACTCTGGGGCTCGCGCGGCTACAACCTGCCGTCGCGCTTCCTCGACGAGCTGCCGGAGGCCGTCGAGCGCGAGCGCCTGCGGCCGGCTTCGTGGTCGTCGTACGGCGCCGCGGGCGTGGCCCCTCGCGACGACGTGCCTTCGCTCTCCACGGGAGACTCGGTGAAGCACGGCACGCTCGGCGAGGGCGTGGTCACGCAGATCGAGGCCGGGGGAGTGGTGACCGTCCGCTTTGCCGACGGCAGCGAGCGCCGGCTCATGCTCGACTACGCGCCTCTCGAGCGCATCTCTTAGGCTCGCCGAAATGGCGATCGAGATCCGAAACCCTTCGGAGGACGAGCTGCACTCTGCAGTGAGCGCCGTCTACATCGCGTTCGGCGAGTCCCTGCGTGACGAGGATTTCGAGCGCCATCGCACGTTCATGCCGCCGGACCGCATCCACACGGCGTACGACGACGGGCGGCCGGTCGGGCTCGCCGCTGCGTATCCGCTCGAGCTCACGATCCCCGGCGGACAGGTCCCGGCCGGCGGCGTGACCTGGGTCGGCGTCCTGCCGAGCCACCGACGTCGGGGGATCCTCAGGCAGCTCATGCGTCGTCAGCTCGACGACCTTCGGGAACGGGGCGATCCGCTCGCGATCCTGTGGGCCTCGGAGCCGTCCATCTACGACCGCTTCGGCTACGGGATCTCCGCCCCGAACCTGATCATGGACGCCGACACCGCCCGTTTCGCCTTCCGTGACGACCCCGGCCCGAGCGGAAGCGTTCGGATCCTCGACCGCGACGAAGCGTTGGACCTCTTCCCGCCCATCTACGACCGGGTCCGTCTCACGACCCCGGGGATGTTCGCGAGGAGTACGGACTACTGGCGGGAGGAAATGCTCGCCGATCTCGAGCATTGGCGCCAGGGCGCCGGGCCGAAGTTCTTCGCTGTGCTCGAGCTCGACGGCGCCGCGGAGGCGTACGCGATCTACCGCATCAAGCAGGACTGGCAGCAGGGGATTCCGCACGGCGAGGTGCGGGTCCTGGACGCGATCGCGACGTCACCCGCTGCGACCCGCGAGCTCTGGAGATTCGTCTTCGGGATCGACCTCGTGTCAAAGGTCGGGCAGGGAATGTTCGACCCGGGCTCGCCGCTCTTCCTGATGGTCGAGGACGTCCGCCGCCTGCGCCTGCGTATCTCCGACGGGCTCTGGTTGCGTTTCGTCGATCTCCGAGCGGCGCTGGCCGCCCGCTCCTATGCCGCCGACGTTCCCGTCGTTCTCGACGTGCGCGACGAGCTCTGCCCCTGGAACGCGGGCCGCTGGCGAGTCGGAGACGATGCGGCGAAGACGCGCGATCCTGCCGAGCTCGAGCTCGACGCCAAGGATCTCGCCTCTATCTACCTCGGCGGCTTCGACTTCCATCAGCTCGCCGCTGCGGAGCGGGTCCGCGAGCTCCGCCCGGGCGGGCTGGAGCGTGCAAGCGCCCTCTTCCGCACGGCACGGCCCCCGTACTGCCAGGAAGTGTTCTGATCCGAGGCGGCTGCTACCGTGCCCGCCGATGAGACGGGGGCTCTGCGCCGCGCTGGCCGCGGCGCTTCTTTTTCCTGCGGCTGCGGCGGCGCACACCGACGCCGGCTGGCAGCTCGAGCTGCGCTGGCCCGCAGACGGCACGATCACCTCCCCGTTCGGCCTGGACGGCTACCGCTGGCATCCCGGACTGGACATCGGGATCCTTCGTTCGCTGGACGTGCGCGCCGCCGCTCCGGGCATCGTGACGCTCGTGGGCTACATGCCCGGCTACGAAGGCTATGGCGCGATCGTCGCGATCGCCCATCCTGAGGGTTACTCGACGCTGTACGCGCACCTTTCGCGGCCGTTGGCGCATCCCGGGCAGCGCGTCGAGCAGGGAGAGACGATCGGCCTCGCGGGCTGCACGGGCTGGTGCACCGGGACGCACCTCCATTTCGAGCTGCGACATCGAGGCATCCCGATCGATCCCACCCTCCTGATCGTGGGCTAGACTGGCCGTCCTCCAGGGCGGTTAGCTCAGTTGGGAGAGCACCAGCTCGACAAGCTGGGGGTCACTGGTTCGAGCCCAGTACCGCCCA
>WNFV01000808.1_pt1 | contig 42926 bp, 28 predicted proteins | sample 5400101 | NCBI WGS metagenome assembly WNFV01 (sample SAMN13153361, study PRJNA577476) | soil metagenome | isolation source: 115 cm soil or saprolite under grassland replicate 1 | place: USA:California | collected 2016-06-15 | reverse complement strand
AGATCAACACCGATTCCATAAGGCATTTATCTGCTCCGATTTGAACGAAAGCTTCGGTCTGAGATTTGAAGAAACTATAAGCTGCCAGTAAAGATTTCAGACGCCCTTTCTCCATCGTTTATCATCGCTACGAATCAACTGAATCATCAACGACCCATCGGCATTCGTTGGCTGAGCGCAGGCCCAACGTACGGGCTGACGAATCCCAGCGATCGTTTCGATCTCTGCTCGGATTTTCAATTGCTGTCCCTCAATTCCTTTTGGCAAAACGAATGACGCCTGACGCAATTTACCACCGTAAGGATGTCCAGCATCGAGGCTACCGCCGATTTTGAGTTTCCCATCCAAGCTTTCGACATAAACTCTGAGCGCCCCCGGAATGCCCGACACTCCGTCGTTCGCGAGAGGCAACTACCAACTCGTCTGTGCCGTAACGCTTTCTCTGCCAGACCCAGGAAGGACGCACGCGATAGCCCATGGGACCACCTTCTTCCCACGTGTAACCAACTAAACCCAGACCATGATTTCTGACAGGCTTGTCTGATTGAGATGTCACCAGAACAGTGTACCAACCCTCATCCTGCTCAATTGCCGAATGGTCCCTGGTTCAACCGTTCTGACACTGTTGGTCCTGAACCGAAATCGTAGCGACCCCAATCATGAGTCGGAACATCCTGCGCTTTTCCAATGCCGAGACCATTCAACATCGTGAGTACCGCCCCGGCCTTAATAAAATTACGTCTGTGCATAGAGTGTTCCTTTACGAGAGTGTGACATATGTTGGAAGTGGTTACGGTGTGGACTAGGATTTGACGCGCTCTTGAATCAATCCGAAAACTGATTCGCTGATCTGTCTTACTTGTTCTTCCGTTTCGGCTTCAGCTGAGAGTCGTATGATCGGTTCAGTGTTCGAGCCGCGCACGTGGAGCCATCCGTGAGGAAGACTGACTTTTACTCCGTCTGTCAAATCCATGGGAGCGTCGGCGTACACCTGCCGGATCATCTTTAACACGTCACTGATCTTGTGCGAAGGGCAGACAACTTTCTCCTTAATCATGTACAAGCGTGGAAGCTCGGACAGAATTTCCGAAAGCGGGCGTTCCTGAATCGCAATCAGGTGAAGGATTAGCGCCATGCCGACAAGGCTATCGCGGGCAAAGTTGATTCGAGGATAAATCACACCGCCATTGCCTTCGCCGCCGATCACCGCGCCTTCGCGTTGCATTCGCTCGGTCACGTTTGCCTCGCCGATCCTGGTGCGGTATAGAGGACAGTCAAAGCGCTTGACCACGAAATCCAGTGCATGAGTAGTTGAAAGATTAGCGACGACCGGCCCACGCTTCCGGTTGAGCACGTGGAGCGCGGCGAGGACAAGGGTGTAGTCTTCACCGATGGGCGAACCCTGCTCAGAGACGATGGCGAGCCGATCGGCGTCCATGTCCTGAGCAAATCCGATGTCGGCACGGTGCTCTTTGACCGCGGCGCAGAGGTCTCCGAGATTTTCCGGCAGCGGTTCGGCAGGGCGAGGAAATTGACCATTTGGCTGATCGTTTATTGTGAATACTTCGGCGCCCAGCGCTTCGAGTAGTTTGGGTCCGACGATTGAACCTGCTCCGTTACACGCATCGAGCACAACACGCAGTCGTTGCGATCCAGACGGCAGCTTTCCGAGTACATTAAGAATCTCTTTGATGTGTATATCAGTGGCGCCGGACATGACCTCCACAGCGCGCATCTCGGTTGCGGCCATTTTCGTGTATTCCCCTTGATGATAGATGTCCAGCATCTCGCGCGCCGAGCTCGCGCCGAGAAACAATCCGTCTCGGCCGATGAACTTCAATGCGTTCCACTCCGCGGGATTGTGGCTAGCCGTGATTGCGAGGCCGCCCTGTGCTTCGTAGCGGCGGACCATCATCTGCACGGTCGGAACCGGGCACATGCCAACGTCCACTACACGACAGCCACTCGACAGCAAACCCGCTATGACGGCCTGCTTGACCATCTCGCCTGAGGTCCGCGGATCGCGCCCAATGACGATCGCGCCTGATCCCACATAGGTGCCGAAAGCTTGCGCAAACCGCGTCAGCAGCGTTGGCGACAGCGAATCGCCAATGACGCCCCGCACGCCGGAAATGCTTATCTTGAGAGTTGGTATGGCTCGCATGGATTTTAGATCTTTGAACTTTGAATTTTTGGAGTTAGTCCTTGAAACTAGCGCTTCGAACTTAGTACTCTGAACCAACCTGTCGAGGGGGCAACCCATCTGAAAGCACTAAGTACAAATTCAGAGTACAAAGCACCAGGCACAAAGGACAAAGATCTTCCCCCTTCACTTTCTTATTCTGTCGCGCGCCCACTCCAATAACTGTCGTGCCCTTGGGCCATCTTCAGCTTCGACTATCAGCCGGATCATTGATTCGGTGTTTGAAACGCGCGCGTGCACCCAACCGTCAGGCAGCGATACTTTTATGCCATCAGTCAGATCGTGAGTCAGTTGCTCCCGCTCAATGATGAGCCGAAAACTTTGCAGGATTGAATAGAGACGGTTTGGCTCAAGCCGAATGTTGTGCTTGATCACTGTGAGATGCGGGAGTTGGTCGACCAACTCCGACACACGCTCACCATTGCGCGCCAGTCGCTCGAGGATGAGTCCGATGGCGGCGGCGCTGTCATGTGTGGGATGCACTTCAGGAACCGCGATCCCGCCGCTGCCTTCGCCGCCAAGCACGGCCTCGTGCTCCAAAATCGCTTCGGATATGTAGGCCTGTCCAACCGGTGTGCGCACTACGCTAGCGCCATGGTGCGCGGCAATCTGATCCACGGCGCTGCCAGTAGAAATATTAGTCACGATGGGTCCGACCTGTTGCTGCAATCGTATCTCCGTGGCAAGGGCCAGTGTTAACTCTTCAGAAAGGGGTTCACCCTGTTCCGTGACGATGCCGAGTCGCTCGCCATCGGCGTCGTGTGCGAATCCTATGTCCGCACGGCCTGCCTTAACCACCGCTCGCAGCTGGGCCATGGTTTCGGGCTTCGGCTCAGGTGAATGGGGAAAGGGAACAGACGGATCGTCGTTGAGGGCCAGCACTTCGCAGCCCAATGTTGCGAGCCAGCGCGGGATAAGTCGTGCACACGCGCCATTGCAGCAGTCCACCGCCACCGTCAGGTGTTTTCCTCTGATCGCTTCAACATCGAAGGCTCCTTTAAGTATCTTGATGTGGTGGGAAGTCGCGTCCAGTCTCTCAATGCCAGTCTTGATCGTGTCCCATCCAGTTTTGAGGAACTCTCCTTGATGGTATATATCGAGCAGTTCCTCGCCCTGGGTTGAGTTCAGATAGAGTCCATCAGCGCGGACAAACTTGAGTGCGTTCCATTGTTCGGGGTTATGACCGGCGGTGATCGCAATACCCCCATCGGCACCAAGTCGTGTGATAGCGAGTTGCATGCTCGGTGTTGTGCAGATGTCTAGATCAATAACGTCGCAGCCAGCAGCTAGTAAACCAGCGCTTACTCCGGCTCGTACCATCGGCCCGGAAGGACGTGTGTCTCGACAAACAAGGATCCGCCCGCCGTCCATGTAGGTTCCAAATGCCTGGGCAAACTCCACAACCAATTCAGGCGTGAACGACTCGCCAACTATCCCGCGCACGCCAGTGATTCCGATCTTAAGTGGCTTCATAAACTGACTTCCGAATAGAGCTGTGGAATCGTTTTGCTTTTAGACTTAAGCTGCGAATTCAGCCCGCGCCGTCCTCGTGTCGCGTATTAGCAGCAGAACAAGCACCATGCCGACAAGCGGGACAAGGCTCGCGGCGATTAGAATTGGCTCGAAGGAATAGCGGTCGGACACGTAGCCTATCAAGTAGGTTGACATGATCGTCCCGAGTCCGGCTCCTGTCCCACTCATACCACTGACAGTCGCCACCGATTCGCTACGATAAAGGTCCGAGGGCAACACGAGCGCCATGGTCGAGAAGGACGCGTACGCGAAAGTCGAGATGGCAAAGAGTCCGGCGAGCGCGAAGAGGTTAGAAGTAAAAACGGTCGGAATCAATAGAGCCATTCCCAAGCCGCCGAAAATGACGACCGCCTTGCGTGCGCGCAAGACAGGCCACCCACGCCGGATTAGCCAACTCGACAAGCCGCCACCGAAGAAGTTACCCAGGTCTGCCGCAACGAACGGAATCCAGAAGGCAAGAAGGCCTTGTTCCGGATTGATACCTTTGGCGACAAGGTAAATCGCAAACCAGTCTGTAATAAAGAACCAGATTGGATCGGTCATGGTGCGCGACGCAATGATCCCCCACGTTTGCGGAAGCTTAAGCAGATCCTTCCAGCTCGGATGTGGACCGGTGCGTGCTTCTCCCGAATCCTGCTCCTGTCGGTCCTCCAAAATCATTCTTCGTTCATCCTCGCTGATGCGGGGGTGCTTTTCCGGTGGGAAGTAGAGCCAGCGCCACGCGACTAACCATAAAAATCCGAGCGTGCCGGTAACGATGAAAGTGGGTCGCCAACCTCCGAAATACTTGTATAGGCCAATGACGAATAGCGGCGCGATCGCTCCTCCGATTGATGAGCCACTATCGAAGAGGGCCACGGCCCACCCGCGTTCACGTTTCGGGAACCACTCCGAGACCGCCTTTGTCGCTGCGGGCCAGTTTGCCGATTCCCCTGCGCCGAGCAGGAAGCGGAAGACTGCAAAACTACGCAAGCCGACGGCGAGCGAAGTGAGCATCGCAGCGATCGAATACCAAATGACTGTAATCGTCAGCCCTTTGCGTGTTCCAACTCGATCAATGAGGCGGCCAGAGACGGTCTGGCCGATTGAGTAGGCAACGCGGAAAGCGATGATGATCACCGCAAACTGTTCGTTGTTCCAATGGTAGCCGATCTTAAGGTAAGGACCGAGTACGGAGAAGGTTTGGCGATCGATGTAGTTTATGACAGTCGAGGCAAACAGCAGAGCGCCAATCCACCAGCGCAAGTGTTTGATCGGATGCCGGCTGGTGCCAGTCTTTTGCCCGGCTGTTGCCATTATTCCTCCCTTACTCAAGATAAAAATCTTCTAATGTTTTCGGCGCCAGGTGGGTTCGGACCGTCAAGATCACCGCTCAGCCAACTCGGATATGAACCGCTCACAATGGGCGATGTCTTCTAACTTTTTGATTCCCTGTTCCTCGCGACTGTCAGCAATAGGGCAGGCGAAAACGCCAGTCTCCCGTCTGGCGAAGTAGTTGATGAGCTCGTTTGGAAAGCCCAATTCTCCGCTATGACGCTCATAACGGCGCTCAGTCTCGTTCCAGTAACGCTGGTTCAGGTCAATGAGAGCTTTGAACATCGCCTCGCTCTTTAGTATGAACATTCCGATGTTGCTTTCACCAAAGTGCAGATGGTCGGCTTGCTCCAGATGTGTCTCACGCGCAGCTTGCACTTTTCCGCGTTCGTCACGCAGCAGCGGTGCATATGGTCGGTGCTTATGCGCTGTGGGAAGCACCATCTCATAAGCTGCAAAGAGTGCGGAGAGCTTTAACGTGCGTCGCATCGTCTCTGGCCGGATAACGGGTTGCGTACCCCAGATAACCAGTGTCCGGCCCTGAAATCCCTGCATCTTTTCGTACGCACACAACACCGCGTCGCCGGTCCCGAGAGCCTCCGGTTGGACGATCAAAGTCACATCTTCCTTTATCAGCGATCGCATCTGGGCCTCCGTCTCGGGCGAAACGATCACAATGGGCCGACGGGTCAGTCCGAATGCGATACGAACATTGCGCAGTACATGAAGGATTGCCGGTGTACCCAGAATTGCCGCAAGCGGCTTGGGTATCGCCAAGCCCGACGCGATAGAGCGAGTGCCTTTGCCCGCCGCCACAACCACGGGCCACACGTCCGCGGGCAATTCGTCAGGACCAATACTATCGAGCAGCATGTTTACGCCGGCGCGATATTTTGTCGCCTCAGACCCTGAAGCGTTGAAGTCTTCGATAGCTTCGCGCCAGACGAATTCAACATTGATCGGCGCGAGCCCACCACCTGGAGTTGAGATCATCACCGATCCTTCACTAATACCTTGCCGGTTTTGCGGTCCGTAGTACTCCGCCTGCACGCGTTCAATCAGTGACTCAACGTTCTCGTGAGTTATTAGTGCCAGCACATTCCCGCCAAAGCCACCGCCCATCAGACGTGCTCCGTAGACTCCCGGACCTGTGCGGATGATTTCTATTAACCGCTCTACGTCGGGAGTGCTCACTTCATAGAGGTCACGCAGGCTTGCGTGTGATCGATCCAACAGGGTGCCGAGTAGACGCATCGCCACATCCACTTCTTGCCCAGGATCGCGGCTGCTGTGGGGGCGGGACAAATTGTGAAGAACCTGCGCCGCCGTTTTGACGCGGCGGACCTCTCCAATGTGATGAAGTGCACGCGACCGCACCTGAAGGTGATGCTCGACGCGTTCGGCGACAAGAATGGGGAAGGAGCGAGCACAGGCGGCGAAAGCCTCTGGATAGTCTCGTCTTATCTCAGTGAGCGTTAGGTTGCAAGGCAGGTCCTCCAGTAGTGTTTCGATCTCGTCAAGCGCCGCGGTAGCTCCTGTTTCAAGTGACCGAATTGCTGAAAGCCACTTCGTGTAGCGTCCTGGTTGTTTCGTCTTCCATCCTTCGACCAACGCTGGTAGCACTATGCGCGAGACAGCGGCGCGCTCGTTGTACTCGATCATCACATCGCGCCCTTTGTCAGCAGGTTGTGAAAAGAAAGTTATCCAGCGAAACTGCCGCCCGGGAAGCGCGATCTGGCGCGCCTGTTGGTCCGGATAAGAGATGAGTATTGCATGATCTCGTTTGGCAAGGCAGATGGTAATGTGGTCCATCGCACCCCCGCGCGTCCCAACATACCATTCGGCTTTGGCTGCGTCGCGTGCCAACCCCATAGGCGCGTATGAGATCTGATTAACAGCTCGCACCGCCGCGCTGGCCAGCACCACCAGCGCCGACGAAGAGGACGCGCCCCCACCGGCCGGTATGCCTGAGTCAACAACAAAATCAAATCCGCGCCTGACCTGTGCACCAAACTCGACACGCGCGAAGTAGGCCGCTGCTTTTACATAATTGCTCCAATGGGAAGCGCCGGCAGGGTGTTCATGTAGATAAGATAGCCAGTCGGCTTCGTCATTACCGCTCGTGCCTAAAGGAGGCCCTTCAGCAAAAGTGAAGGAGAAGGGCGGGTACTCTTTTAATGTGGAAGCCCCGCGCACGCGGTCGGAGGCTGACCCACGGTAGAGCATTAGCATGTTGTGTTCGCGGCTGCCGAAGGGAAGGGACGCAGTCGGCAGATACGAGACGTAATCGACGTGCTCACCCAAAATGTTGATGCGCGCCGGCGCGCGCAACACGCTGACGGGTCCCTCGCCATAGAGGTTGACAAACTGAGCGCACAGCGAAGTCAGCCTTCGCAGTTGACCATTGAGGGTTTCAACATTGTCGCCGTACGTCCCGTGTAGCAGGAAGATGAGGCTCCGCGGCAGTAGATGTTGAGCGAAACTGCTTCCACCTAAAAGATACTCAAGGGCCGTGAGTTCTCCGCCCGCCTCTGTAATTGCTCGTACCTCCGCGCTTAACTCTGGAAGCGTGATCGCTGAAAGTCGCTTTAATTCGAAAGTGTTCAAATTGATGCTCAACAACGGGAATATATATGCTTCTGTTCAGCTTCTATTCAGCGGAAGCATGCAGCCGTCAGAAGTTCCCCACACTATAGCGAAGTTAGTTTGAGTTTAAGACTAACTTACCTCTTAAAGATCGGCTGCGCGCGCTCTGCATGAACCGAAACTGAAGGAACTTGGGCGGCTCTTATAACATTCTCCGGAAGCGGTAACAAGATAGGCAAATCTAGTTCTGAAACACTGAAGGATTAATGCAATTTGCATCTCGGAGGCTCTGTTGGCCCATTTCCTGATCCAGCCGAGGTCAAATTGTCTTGCTGCCTTCTGTTTGTTGATGCTATAAAGCCGATTGCTACAAGCATACTTAGCAACTGAAAAATCGCTGGAGAACTTCGGACTGGGCCACGGGCCGGAAGCATGGCAACTGTTTTATTTTGGCTGACTGAGTCAAAAGGTTCACTGGTTTGTTAACGCCGACAACTTACTCGTTACCCGCGACAGAAACTCCAACGTAGTCGCGATCTCCGGTCGCTGAGATCCACCGGGTAAGGAAGGGGTGCAAGATGGCTGGATGGAGTCGAAGAAACTGGCTGGCGGGCCTGGCGCTGGCTGCGGCTGGGCAGGGAATAATTGCCAAGGCCTGGCAGGTGCGACCAAAAAAAAGTGAGCTCGCTCGAGAGAAGACGCCCGGTAAGGGAAAGCTCGCGCTTGAAGACTACGAACCGAAAAGCATGCTTCACGTGCCGGCGACCAACGTTCCGCGCGCTCGCTTTCCGGTGATTGATTTCCACACTCACCTCTCCTGGTCTGCTCGTCGTGCGCAAGTCACAGAAGCACATAACAACGCGACGCCGGAAGAAGTGTTACCAGTAATGGATCGTAAGAACCTGCGGATGATGGTGAACCTGACGGGAGGTTATGGAGCGGTGCTTGAGCAAACCATCAATTATTGGCAGAAGCCGCACCCTGACAGGTTCGTCGTTTTTACCGAGCCCTGGTTCGAAAAGATCACCGAGCCTGGCTACCCTCAATTTCAGGCCGATCAGATAGCGCGGGCGCAGGAACTCGGCGCCAGAGGCCTGAAGCTTCTAAAGACGCTCGGTCTTTATCTGCGTGAACGCGTAAGGACCGGGCCACTCGTAAAAATTGATGACCACCGCTTCGACCCGATGTGGGAAGCCGCCGGCGCTCATCGCATGCCTGTCGCTATTCACACGTCTGATCCCGAAGCATTCTTTCTGCCCACGGATCGTTTCAACGAACGGTATGAGGAGTTGAGTGCGCACCCCGATTGGTCCTTTTACGGTAAAGACTTTCCCAGCAACCGGCAGTTGCAAGAGGCGCGGAACCGGGTGATGGCTCGCCATCCAGGGACGCAGTTCGTTGTCCTGCATGTGGGCGACTCTGAGAATCTGCCTTACGTCTCTGAATTGCTGGATCGGTATCCGAATATGCACGTTGAGATCGGCGCGAGGATCGGTGAACTGGGGAGGCAGCCCCGCGCATCGCGCAAGTTCTTCGATAAATATCAAGATCGCATTCTGTTCGGCACAGATGCCGTGCCGCGGGGTAATGACACGCCGCAACAGATTTTCGGCGAGCGGCTGTATGAGATCTACTACCGGTTCCTGGAGACTGAAGATGAGTATTTCGATTACGCTCCGGCACCGAAACCGCCTCAGGGAAGGTGGAGAATCTATGGGATTGGTTTACCGGAAAGGACCCTTCGCAAAGTCTATTATGAAAATGCGGAACGTTTATTAGGTCTAAAGAGCTAGCGCGGAATTAAGCCGCCGCGACGATATAGCCCGGTCGCGTGGCTAACAGTCAAGCCCCTGCCGGCCCTGGCAGGTGTACCTATCAAACATGTCAGATTCGAACATTACACGCAGGTACTTTGTCCAAACGGGTCTTATGTTTTTAATGGCGCGGCGCGCGACGCTTGCGTCAGGCTCAGTGGGGAGGTCTGAGCGGCCGCGGGAAGTGGAGGTGAGGCTGGAGGCACGCGCTGCTGATTTGGGTCGCGAGGTTGTCAACTTCGGCTTGCCGCTGTCGCCAGGCTTTCTTGTTAATCCCAGACGTGTGCGCGTGGTATCTGCCTCAGGCAAGGAGATCAGTGCTGTTGTTCGCGCACTGGAACCATGGCGCACGGAGGGCAGAGAAGGGAGCATTCGCTCACTGCTCATTCAGTTCACATCGGATTTCAGCGTGGAGCGAACCCAGCGAGTTAAGATCGTCTTCGAGCGGCCGCGACGAAAAAGCGGGAGCAGTTTTGTTCCGGTGGCAGCGACCCTGCTCGACGAAGAGGGGTTGCAGGGACCACGTGTATTGGCGGTGTTACCCGCTCGTTGGTTGTGCGATTCCCTGGTGGTTGGCCCACAAACGCCTGCTGCAGAATCAGGGCCATACGCGCCTTACGACCGCTTCGTCGAAAGAAACTTTCCCGGCTCGCTCGTCTACCTCGATAGCCAGGTGTATTCGGAGTGGCTCTTTGATCGGACCACCGCTTATTACAAGATGTATGTCCGCACGGGCGAAAGGAAATTCCTTGAAGCGGCATATCATGCGGCGCATTTCGTACGACTCCACACAAAGATGGACGGCCCGGACGCGGGTATCTTCACGTTGAAAGGCGCTGACCTTAAATATGTCTACCCGCGCGCCATGCACCTGCACTATTTATTGACTGGCGACGAGCGCGCGCTCGTGACCGGGAAACTCATGGCCCAGTACTGTCTTAAGAATCAATCCCCAGTCTATCGGCCCGAACGCATCGCTGCTGTTCCGCTCGGCGTGGATCCCGAGCGTGATAGAAACTTCTGGACGCTTAGGCACCAGGGGTATGGACTGCTTGGTATCCTTCATGGCTGGGAGATGACAGGCGATTGGTCGTACTGGATAAAGGCGCGCGAGTGCCTGGACGCATATTACAACCACCAGCGGCAGCCACCTGATGGGCGGCCGCCCGACGGCTCTTTGAGGCAGGACTGGGAACGCTACGATCCGAATGAAGCCACGTTTAAAGGCGCCACGTCCGCCTGGATGATGGCGCTGTTGCTCGATCCGCTTTTCTACTATTGGACGCTGACGGGCGATAAACGCGTCGCGGAGCTGGTCGTCAAGTGGTGCGACTTTCTCGACCGCCAGGGAATGGTGCCGGACGGTTCGAAGGCTTACTACGTAATCAACTGCTTCGCCGCTTTTGATCCGAAGGAACCGCGCGGGGTACTCGGCCCTGACATGGAGATGCACAACGCAGAGATGGCCTACACCTTCGCGCTTGGCAGTTTTTTTACAGACGATCATGAGCGTCGTAAGACTTACCGCAAACGCTTCGAACAGCTATTTCCATTAGCGGTGGCCCTCGACGTTAATCACCCTGCACGCGCCTTCAATTGGGCTTTTCAATTCTCAAGTCAGCTTATCTATTTCATGCAACACGCGGGAGCGGGCAAGCGGAAGTAGAAGAGTTGAGCCCGTAAGCCAGACTTTCGACTCTGCCGCTAAGGGAAATAAACTATGCTTCACCGAATATCCTTGCTGGTAATGCTCGCCTTCGCGGTTTCTCCGGTCACCTTTGGACAAAACGAAACCGTCGTCGTCAGGCCGGAACCGAGCGATGAGATCCTGGTCAACCCCGGCATGGGCATTACTACGTTTCAACGGTTCAACGGCCAACCGTTGAATCAGGGACTGCGTTGGTCGGAAGAAGGGCCGACGGCGAAACAGTCCGAGGCTTCCGTCAGATCAGATTTTCCAAACACAACTATTGCGTATTGTCGCTGGTTCTGGAACGAGCTTCAGCCCACGCCAGAGCATATCCGCTGGGAAATTATTGATACGGCCCTCGCAGAGGCGCAGCGGCATCATCAGACGCTCGCCATCCGTCTCATGCCCTACGATGAAGAACACCCGCTGCCAGAATGGTATCGGAACTCCGGCGCTCGCCGGGCGAACAAGTCGACCGACAAAGACGGAAAGATTTGGCAACCTGACTTCAGTGATCCGCTCTACCTGAAATACTGGAACGCTGTGGTCGCAACGGCCGGCGCACGCTACGACGGACATCCGTTCCTGGATACTGTCGACATCTCTTCAGTCGGTTACTGGGGTGAGGGCTGGAGCGACTACATGCCTGCGTTCCAATTTCAAAAGTCACTCATCGACATCTACTTCGACGCCTTCAAACGAACTCCGCTACTAATGAATTTCGACGAGCCGCACGCGCTCGCCTATGGCACTGGACGCGGTGCCGGTTGGCGACTCGACTGTCTCGGCGATATGGGACGGCAATGGAAAGACAGGCCAACTTTTTCTCACATGCTTGACTTTTACCCGCAGCAGATCGCGCGCACCGGTATACAGGATGTTTGGCAGCGAAGCCCGGTCTCTCTGGAGACTTGCTGGGTTCCCGCCTTCTGGAAAGAAAGGGAGTGGGACGTAGACTACATTCTCGATCAGGCGCTCCGATGGCACGTGAGCAGTTTGAACGTAAAATCATCACCCATTCCTCCCGAGTGGCAGCAGAGGTTTGATGACTTTCAGAAACGGATAGGGTACAGGTTTGTTCTAAGGCGGCTGGAATATCCGCGCGCGGTCAAAGCGGGTCAGATGATGCCGGTTCACATGTGGTGGCTGAACGCGGGTGTCGCGCCTGTCTACCGTCAGTATACGTTGACGATACAATTTCAGTCGGCAGCGAAAAGCCAGAACATGCCCCTAACCCTGGATGTGACCAGGTGGTTGCCGGGTGATGCCGTGGTAGACCAACTGGTCTACGTGCCGGATTCGCTCGGGCCTGGAACCTATCGAACACGCCTCGCGCTTCTGGATCCTCGCACTGATCAGCCTGCGGTGCGTCTCGCTATCAAGGGGCGCGAACCGGACGGCTGGTACACCCTGGGAGCGATTACCGTTCGTCGCTAACTCTTCCGATCATCCCGAGGTGAAATAATGAGACGTCTGGCACTCTGAAATAAGCTCCGCTTGATGCTGGGGAAACGCAGCCGGCGGAGAAATATTTGTCGGAATATCTTGCGTTTGGTTTAGATCTAATGGTATAAACCGCGCGTCCGAAAGCGATACTTGCCGATTTCCTTCAAGCTGACAGAAAGAGTTCCGGACGACTTATTAAGGAAAGGTTTTCTGAGGTTAGTAAGAGGCGGCAACTAACCCCGAGCCGATTGACGGTTGGACGAACAAAAAAGTTCTTTTCAACATGATGATGTCTTTCACTTTCCGCAGGCAAGGTGTGTTGCGCGGTTGAACTAACTGCAGCTGCCAAGAATGTAATTGCGTGCCAGAACTGCGCATCGCAATGCGCAAGGGATGAGCTTCCTTGAAGAACAGCTGCATCGGTCAACAATTCTTTGGAAAATAAAGGAGTAGTTATGAACGGTATCCATAAGACCCTTTCCAGTATTCTGGTAGCCCTTTGCTTTCTCTGCGGAGCAATATCAGTGTTTGCACAGGGAAGCAACTCCGGAACGATCCGAGGGAGGGTGACCGATCCCAACGGGGCATCTGTGGCAGGTGCATCAGTAAAGGTGACAGATCTCGGCACGGGTATCGTTAGAGACCTGACCACCAATGGTGATGGCGAGTATGAGGCCGCGACTCTCAAGCCGGGAAACTATAGCGTTACGGTCGCCGCTGCGAATTTTAAGTCGAGTATTTCCAACCTGGAATTGAACGGCAGCGATATCGTGCGCGTGGACGCTAAACTTGAGATAGGGAATCCAGAAGCGACAGTGAATGTGACTCAGGAAGCGGGAATTATTCAGACGGAGTCGCCTGCGATTAGCGGCAATCTGAACACGCGGCAACTCCTGGAGCTGCCCAGGGACAGCCGCGACATTTATCAGTTCCTCTACTTGAATCCGAACATTACGACGTCGTCGGGAGGAGAAGGTTTCAAGTTCATCGGGGCGCAGAGTTACGGCGCGTCCTTCTCACTCGATGGTCAGCGCTCGAATGGCGGCATCTTCGGCGAGGCGACCGCGAGTCAACCGTCGCTTGAGGCGATTGATGAATTGACGGTTCTCTCGAATAACTTCTCGGCAGAATACGCGGGCATTGCTAACATCCGAGTGGTGACCAAGCGTGGCACAAGCCAGTACCACGGTTCGCTATTTGCCAATAACAAGAACTCTGGTCTGGCTGCATGGAGCATCGGTGACAAAAACGATCTCGCTAATTTTACTCCCAATCCGGCGAACCCTGACTTCCCCAAGCCCTATTATAATTTGAACGAAGACGGAGGATCGCTGAGCGGTCCTATTCCGGGCAGTAAGAAAACCTTCTTCCTCGGTTCGTACGAGCGTCGCTGGAATCTCACCCCATTGAGATTCTCAGCCGCGCGGAGGTTGCCGGGCCAACGGATCCTGAACGGCGACTTCAGCGACCCGAACACTGCCAAGCCAGCCGTTCCTGCTGGAGTTGTGCTAACGCCCGCAGAGATTGCTAACAACACCGTTGGTGGATTGGGACTACGTTTCATTACCATTCCACAGCGTCTGCTCAACCCAACAACCAGGAAATTCATTGACCTCTTTTACCCGAAGTCGAGTCTCAGTGCGCCCACTGATTCACTTGGGAGGCTCTTGAGCTTCGCGCAAAATGTCAACCAGCGTACGACACGTGATTTGGTGACGGCCAGGGTGGATCATGATTTCTCGACGAATGACAAGTTCTACGCGGTTTATAACTTCCAGGACAGCTCCGGTCCATCAGGGGCAGTCGCGGGCGGGCAATACCCGGGCTTCGGCCTGCGCGAGAACCAACAGACCAACCACACACTCTCGCTAACTTACTCGCGCGTATTCTCTCAATCTATCGTTAATGAGTTACGCGGCGGCTTTAATCGACAGAAGCTCTATAGACATGGGCCGCAAAAGCTTCGTGAACTCCTTTCGTCGATCGGCTTCAGCGAGGCCGAAATAACCGCGTACGGAGCCGTTGTCGGCCCGGCGGCCCTCGATACCTACGGCCAGCCGGAACTGCGAATTACCAACTTCGCGACCATAAGCAACGGCGGCCGAAGCATCGATCGCCGACTTGATCAGGAGCTTATGACCTTCGGAGATACGCTAACCTGGATAACCGGTGGGCATTCCATCAAAGGCGGTTTCGACACCGTACGCAATAAAGCCACCGACGGCTTTACGGCAAACCGCGGCAATCCGCGCGGCCGCATCGATTACACCGGCAGCAATTTGGATCCCTTTGCTCGTTTCCTCCTCGGCCTGCCTGCTAATGACGCGCGATACGTTCAGAAGCTTCGCGGTCCGTTGGACGCTTCCAATTGGGAGCATGGCTTTTTCGTGATGGATGACTGGAAAATTAGCCCCCGCGTCACGCTGAATCTCGGTGTGCGTTATGAACTGATCACGCCCTTCGTGGAAAAGAACGATCTGCTTGTGAATTTCGATCCCAATTTCACTAGCTCGTCCGGAAGAAGGGGGCGCTTCGTGGTGCCAACGGCTGATGTCATCCCCTTGATAGATCCGGCCATGGTTAGCTACGGAGTCGTGACCGCGGACCAGGCCGGAGTTTCGCGCGGGCTCATCAACGCCGATAAGAATAATATCGCCCCTCGGGTCGGAGTGGCCTGGCGCTTGTCTGACAACACCGTCCTGCGCGGCGGTTACGGTTTGTTCTACCCGACCTCCGCCGCTCAGGGAATACGCGACGCCTTTGGCTCCACTCCCTTCAACCAGGGACGCAGACGACGGAACCGGCCAGGCAACCCGTTAGGCGGTTGGCCGGGCGGGCTGACGCCGGCCGGACAGACTCCCATCGGCGGCGGTTCATTGGACGCCGCCAGCACAGTGCCGTCGGCTAACTTGATTCCGTTCGACCTACAGCAGCCGAGGATTCAGCAGTATAACGTTACCTTCGAGCGCGAACTCGGATGGAAGACCGGCCTTCGTGTTTCCTATCTCGGCACCCGCTTGAACGGTTTGATTGGGGGTATCGACCTCAACCTGCTCCCACCGAGCGACCTGCCATTTGGCACTTTCAACGCGGATGGAGATCCATGTACTCCGGGTGATGACTGTGAAATTTCAGACGCCGATAGGGCACGCCTTCCTTTCCCCGAACTCGGCACGTTCCTCCTCAGTTACGGAAACTTCGGCACTGGCCGGTCACACGCGATGCAAGTGGAGGTCAACCGGCGCTTCGCAGGCGGCTTCACCTTTAACGCCAGCTACACGCTATTGGATCAGAAGGGCAGCGGCTTCGACACGGCAAATTCGAGCCTGGGTGGAACTGCTTATAATCAGTTCCATCCTGAGAATGACTTTGCCCGCGACGCCTTCGTCTCGCGTCACCGGTTTGTCAGCTACGGCGCCCTTGAACTGCCTTTTGGCAAAGGGCGCAGGTTTGGTTCTAGCGCGTCACCACTGCTTGAGGGCACGTTGGGTGGCTGGGAACTTTCCTGGAACATGTTTGCCAAGAGCGGTACAGGCTTAACCCCATACTACGACTGCGGCAATTGCGACCCTGTCTTCCCTGGTAATATCGCCAGCGATTCTCTCGACGCGGTCGGCGGGTTTGGAAATTATCTGTCTTACCGGCCGCTCATCGGGAGCATCAGCCCTTATGGCGGGTCCAACGGCGCTTTCTTCAACTCCGCGGCTTTCGCTGTGCCCACGGTGGGCGCCGACTTGCTGGATAACCCAAACGTCCTTAGGCGGAATGCGTTAACTGGGCCAAGCACCTGGGGCGCCAACCTCGGCCTCCGGAAGAAATTCCGTTTTAGCGAACGCACGAGTCTCGAAGTGGGTGCTGACTTCAACAATGTCTTTAACCACCCCTTGCGGGCACCGACAGACCCGGACGCTGTGTTCAATTTCACTCACATCGGCACGTTCTTCCTAGATGTTGACCCGGTTACCGGGAAGCTCCTGCCGATTACGCAGGTCGATCCCGACCCGCTTTTCGGACAGTTCAATCAGAGCTATAAGGACGAGGGCATCGATAATCGCAGGACCATTCGACTGCGGGTGCGCTTCACCTTCTAGTCCGATGCCGGGAAAACATAGGGGCAAAAGGTAGAAATACTCTTTACAGCGTTTCTCCTTTCGCCTCTCCTCCTTCGATCCAGCTCGACTGCACATGGATCTTCCGGAGAAAATGTGACAGTAGAATTGGGCGATAATCATGGCCACTCCTTCGCGCCATCACTTCACGCGTAAACCAAACCTGGCCGATGTCAAAGCGGCCGGCCACGACATGCTCCGGCTCGTCAACCGTCGTATCCTGCTCAGCATTCTTTCGGATCGGCAACCAATTTCGCGCGCCGAAATTGCCAAAATCAGCGGTCTCAACAAGGCCACCATCTCAACTATCACAAGTGAATTGCTCAGAGATCGATGCATCATCGAAGAGGGTTCTGGGAGAACCACTCCGATTGGTGGCAAGCCGCCGACGCCGTTGCGTCTTAATGCTTTGCGTTTTGGTTTGTTCGGTGTGGATATTCGAGCTGAAGAAACAATTCTGGCGTTGAGCGATTTTAATAATCGTCTTATCGCACGACTAAGCTTCGAGACTGCAAACGACGCAAGCACTTTTCTCTCAAAAATCGGCAAGGAGATAACGAAGCTGCGTGCCAAGCACAGCGACTTCATTGAGTTTGCAGGTATTGGCGTTAGTCTTCCCGGCCTGGTTGATAGCCATAGCGGAAAATTCCTGATCTCCGTAGTTCTTCCCTGGCGTGATGTGCCGGTGGTCCAGTTATTGGAAAAGGCAACGCGGCTTCCCGTTGTTATAGATAACTCCGCGCGCTGCGCCGCGCTCGCCGAAATCTGGCACGGCAAAGCGCAGTATGCTCACCTCCGCAATTTACTGTACGTCGGTGTTAGCACGGGCTTGGCTTGCGGAATAGTTATTGACGGTGGTCTCTACCGCGGCGGCAATAATACTGCTGGCCAGTTCGGTCATATCTCGATTGACTTGAGCGGTCCTGAGTGTCGCTGCGGGCAGCGCGGCTGCTGGGATCTCTACGCCTCCGACAAGGCCACGATAGCGCGCTACCACATATTGCGCGGTGGATCGGGGAAACGCTTGTCTACCATGCGTAAACTGGTTGAGTTGGTGGAGTCGGGCGATCGAGCTGCGACAGAAGCCGTGCGCGAGACAGCACGCTACCTGGGTATCGGAATCACCGGTCTGATCAACGGCCTGGACCCAGAGGTGGTCGTAGTCGGAGGGGAGATCACGAAGGCGTGGGGACTCATCGAGCCGATCATTGTTGAAGAAACTAAACGAAGTTTGCTGACCCCGGGCGCGTACGGTGTTGCTATCCGGCGTTCGGCTTTTGAGGTGCGCCCAAGCCTGAAAGGTGCACTCACGCTGATCCAAAAAGATCTCTTATCGGTGCCGCACGTAGGTTGAATGAATGTACGCAAGTTGGTGTCTCAAAATTTCCGCTGATGCGAAATGCCAACCATGAACAGTTTCGAGTCTGTTAGCAAAGCACAGGGTATCCGTGAGCGATTGGCAAATGGGTTGATTGCTGCAACGCCTGTCCCCTTTGACGAAAATGGCAAGCTCCACGAAGCCGGTCACGAATCGTATTTGCATCACATGGCTCGCCAACCTATTGCGGGAGTCGCAGTCTGGGCGCATACAGGACGTGGGCTAATGCTGGACGGCGAGACCGCGCGGAAAGTCCTGCGTGATTGGCGCGAAGCCTTGCCGGAGACAGTGATCGTCGCAGGAGTCGGCTCCTGGGATCCAACCGTTGAGCACGCCACAGCACGCACGGTGGAAATGGCCGAAGGCGCCGCTCGTTTCGGGGCAGATGCTCTGCTCGTCTACCCTCCGACCTGGTTGCGCGGGCATTCGCTCTCAGACCATTTAATTGTAGAGCATCACGCGCAGGTAGCCGGCCTGGGATTGCCGCTCATTCTTTTCTATCTATATGAGGCAGCCGGTGGCATTGGGTATAGCCCGAAGGTGCTCGATGAATTGCTGGCTCTGCCTGAGGTGGTAGGAATCAAGATGGCGACGCTCGACAGCGTGATGACTTACCAGGATGTTGCGCGGCAACTACGAGAGCGGCATCCGGAGAAACTGCTTATTACGGGCGAGGATCGGTTTCTCGGCTACAGCCTGCGGCGCGGCGCGCGTGCGGCTTTAATAGGAATGGGCGCAATTTGCTGCGATCTACAGGCGGAATTGATACGCGCACATGCCGTCGGTGACTGCGCTCGTTTTCTGGCACTGTCCGACGCAGTTGATATGCTTGCCGAAACCATCTTTGTCAGACCTATAGAGGGCTACATCAGACGACTGCTCTGGGCTCTGGTTCATCTTGGTGTAATTCCTTTGGAGGCAGCCAACGATCCCTGGGGACCGCAACTGGGTCGTGATGAGTTTGAAAACGTGGGTCGAACGCTAAACGCTCTGGCACTTGTAACGCAGGAATGTTGAGGTCGTGCGCAGTGTTATCGTCCGTACTAAAAGAACTGGAGATTGATTCTTCCTCGCGCTCGGCGCTTGCGCGAGATTACGAACGTTTCGCGAGTGGGCTGCCGCCCCCCCCGCTTGAAGAATATGTGCGTGACCGGTACGAGATCAATTTGGGCAGCGAGTATGGCGGCTTGCCTATAAAGAACCCTTTCGGCAAGGGTTCTGGTCAGCTGTCTCTGAATGTCTCGCAGGTGCGTCGCGACGCAGAGGACGGTCTTGGCTTCGTCGTACTCAAGACGATCATCGCCGAAGACGAGCGTGGTGCGCAGTCAATGAGTGAATGGGCGATTCACGAAACGCGAATGATTGTTGAGCGGATAAAGGGAGCAAACGGCAGCGAGGGATGGACGGTCACATGGAAGGGGCGGGGCTGGTACGACACGTTTGAAAAGTATCTGGAGTTCTTCGGCGAGTCGTTGCGAGTCGTTCAGGACATGGGAATGCCGGTAGTCCCTTCTTGCAAGTATCACCTTCCGCGACCCGGTGAGGGCGAATGGAAACTCGGCGAATATCAATACACGACGCGCCGTCTACTCGAGGTTTGGCAACGCCACGGCCCGCCAGGACTGGATATGCCGATCGAAAAGGACTTCAGCCCGACCCTTGCCGGATCCGACCGCGCGGCTCAAAAGCACATCATTCTCCAGTGGCTGATGCGTGTCACAGGATTGATTCGCCAAGCCGCCAGCCCGATCCCTATCAAAGTTGGGCTGAAGGTTTTTAACGCGGTCTTCGACGACGCGTTTCAGTTGGAGATGTTGCGCGCGATCAATGAGCGCTGTGAGGCTGAAGACGCGCCGGATTTCTTAGTCTACGGCAACCGACTCTTCGACCCGGATCGGGAGTTCGATGGCGTCAGCGGAATCGCTTACGGCGGACCTGATTTGAGTGAGCGCAATCTTGCTGTCCTGGGGAGCATGCGGGCTCTTGAGCAAGTCGGGCAGATTCCAATCTGCGTTATCCCAATAAGTGCCACCGGAAACATCGCGACGGGGCGGATTGCAGCGGAGTATCTCTTGCGCGGCGCCAGCAGTTTCCAAATACACACGTATTTTCAGCTGCCGAGCAGTGAGTACAAGATGAGGACAGGTAGCAAGACCACACGTGCACTGCACGAATTATATTTCCATCCAGAGGAGGGACTGCTCGCGTGGTTGCTGCACCTGCGCCGGGTGTTTGATTGGCCAGCTGATTGGAATATTAAGCAGATGGCTGAATTTTGCGTCGACCCAGCGAATCGTGTCTGGGCTTCCGCAACTGCATCCGTCCTTCGCTGAAATGATGCAGATTGAAGTTCGTTTGCTCCGAGAGTCGGATATCCCGGCTGCGCTGCGGCTCAAAAAGTTGGCCCAGTGGAACCAGACTGAGAATGATTGGCTGCGCTTACTTCGTCTTCAACCGAGTGGCTGCTTCTGCGCGACAATAGATGGCGACGTAGTGGCGACGACGACTACTACGACCTACGGGCATGAGCTCGCCTGGATCGGTATGGTTCTCGTTGACCCTAAACACCGCAAACTTGGAATCGCCACAAAGTTAATGCGCGTCGCGATTGAGTACTTGTCTAGAGCTGGGGTTACAACGATCAAACTGGACGCCACGCCGGCTGGTCGTTTGGTTTATGAGAATCTCGGTTTCAAAGAGGAGTCGTTGATCGAGCGTTGGGAAGGGATTGCCGGTGCGCGGGCCGTTGTTTGTTCGACTTTGGATACTGTGGCGCGCAGAGAAGCACTAGCCCTCGATCGCGATTCTTTCGGTGCAGATAGGTCTACCCTGATTGAGATGCTAATTGAAGACTCTTACGTCGCACCACTTTTTGCAACCGCAGCGGACGGGCAGTTGACGGGATATGCGCTTGCGCGGCATGGGAGTGCCGCTGTTTACGTCGGTCCTCTATTGGCGACGGACGCGGACGCGGCCACGACTCTTTTGGACGGGCTGCTCAGTCAGGTGTCGGGCAAGCATGTTTACATCGATATGAATACAAATTTTGAAGGAGCCCGGCAAATCCTAACCGAGCGTAGTTTTGTAAAGCAGCGCGATCTAATTCGCATGTTTTATGGGAAGGAGAGTAAGGCCGGTTCTTCCCCATCAATCTTCGCCATCGCCGGCCCGGAGATTGGCTGAGGTGGGATTGGGATCATTCACTACAGGACCGAGAAGCGGATCATTTTCCATTTGTCATTTGAGATTTTTCATTTGTCATCTATGAATAAGAAGCATTCTCTCCAGGCTTAATCGCAACAGAAGTCTCGCGCACAATCAGAGTTCTACTTTCAGACAAAAATGACCAAATGAAAAATCTCAAATGAAAAACGGAAAATGATCAGGAGTGAACATGGAATCTTCAGTAGGGACAGCAATCACCGCTCATGGGCTTATCGATAGATTTCGCGCCGATAAGCTCAATGTATACGTTTACGACTCAAGACCGAGAATGGGAGCTGCTGCGGCCGCCGTCGTAGCGGGGGAAATCCGCGGATTAATCGAAACGCGCGGCAGGGCGGTTGGAATCTTCGCGTCCGCGCCGTCGCAGAATGAATTTTTGGCCGCACTTGTCGAAACTTCCGGCATTGATTGGTCGCGAGTTGTTGGTTTCCATCTCGATGAGTATCTCGGGATGGACGATCGGGCGCCACAATCGTTCCGACGTTTTCTCATCGATCGTCTTGTCAGCAAAGTGGCACTGGGCGAATTTCACGGGCTGCGGGGTGAGGCCGAGGATGGAGCGGGGGAAAGCGAACGTTATAGCGAACTCCTTGCGGCTAACCCTCCCGACTTCGCCGTGCTTGGCATCGGCGAGAATGGTCATCTGGCCTTCATTGATCCACCGTTCTGCGATTTCGACGATCCGCAGCGGGTGAAGGTAGTCGAGCTTGATGAGATATGCCGCGCGCAGCAAGTAAATGATGGTGCGTTCGCAACTATTGACGACGTCCCGCGCCACGCTCTGTCCCTGACGATTCCAACCATTATGGCTCGTCCGAGGTTATTTGCAATTGTGCCTGGGCCGGCTAAACGGGAGGCAATTAAAAGTACTATCGAGGGCCCCGTGGCGACCACATGTCCGGCCTCCATTTTGCGCCGACACCCTAACGCGCATCTCTTCATTGATCGCGATTCGGCCTCGCTGGTATCACGACGCTGAAGAGAATTTAGATTTCGCGCGAGATAACCCTGGAGCGCAGCGGCATCAAGTTGTTTGTGCACCAGGATCCGCAACTTGTCCGATTAGGTCAGAGGGTGAATAACCCTTGCAGCTTAAACCATACTGCATAGGAGAACGGCATGGGCTCTTCAGTACAGACCATAGACTACATCGTGTTGGTCTGCTATCTGCTCTTGATGGCGGGGGTCGGCGCCTTCTTCATGCGTTTCATGCGGGTCGGAACGGATTTTCTCAAAGGCGGGAACCGCGTCGAGTGGTGGGTGGCGGGAATGGCCTCGTTCATGTCCGGCTTCTCGGTCTGGACCTTCACGGGTGGGGCCGGCTTTGCCTACCGCCAGGGCGTAATCGGAGTTTTCCTCATGGCGTTGGCGGTGCCTGCGTTTTTCTTCGGCTACATTGTTTTCGCTAAATGCTGGAGGCGCTCGCGCGTTACAACCGTGGTCGAGTACATCCGCAGCCGCTTCGGTGATGGCACGCATAAAACATTCTCCTGGTTGACTGGACCAAGTCAGCTAATGTTCGGCTCAGTCAGGCTCTTCGCACTCTCAAGCTTTATGTCCGTAGCGTTGGGAGTGCCAGTCGAGTACCTGGTAATTATCTGCGGCCTGGTGGTCCTCGCCTACACCTCGCTTGGGGGCTATTGGGCGGTCTGCTTCACGGACATGTTTCAGTTCATGTTTCTTTTTCCGATCGCCTGCATGCTAATGGTGCTGTCGCTTTCCAGCGTGGGCGGCTTCAGCAACTTTGCTGCCCACGCACCGCAAGGATTCTTCAATCCTCTCGCCGGAGAGTACGGCTGGTTGTTTCTCATCGTCTATACGATCTCTCAAACGACCGGCTACAACAATTTTGGCAACGCGCAACGATATTTCTGCGCCGACACTGAGCAGTCAGCAAAAAGGATCGCCATTCTTTGCATGATCCTCTTCACAATCGGAAGTGTCATTTTTTACCTGCCGCCCCTAATCGCGCGAGTAGCATTACCCGAACTCGGCACCACAGCCAACGGCTTAAGGCAGCCCTCGGAAGCCGCCTACATCGCAATGGGTATGCGCGTACTTCCGCCGGGAATGATCGGGGTGCTCCTGGCCGCGATGCTGGCTTCATCAATGGCTTCGTTGTCAGCCCATAACCACATCATCACCGGCATCTTCGCCAAGGACCTCTATCAAGGGTATCTGCGCAAGGACGCATCCGACCGCCACATGTTAACAGCAAGCCGGATTGCTTCTCTGGGTGTGGGTTTCGTGATGATTGGCTTCGCGCTGCTGTTTGCCCAGGGTGCGACCGGCATTTTCACGTTGCTCTTCATCCTCGAATCGATGTTCCTGATTCCGCTCGGCCTACCCCTGCTCTATGGCTTCCTGGTCAGGCGTGGCCCCTGGTGGTCGGCCGTTTGTGCATATGTCGTCGGTGCGATTACATCGCTATTTGTGAACTTCTATCTCAACCGCCATCTTGGTATGGGGTTGAATGAGACGTACCTGATTGGCATCCCGGCAATCACGACAACCGTGGCATTCTTCGTCCCCGTCATGCTGTTCAAACCAGCGGCCGAGGATGCTGAACGTGTCAGCTCTTTCTTCAAGAAACTCGATACGCCGATTAATACCGCCACTGAATTAGGAGCCACAGGTTTTTCAGGACGAGGCCAGCTGGACTTGGTCGGAAAAGTAACAACCGGAATGGGTCTGGCTTGTTTTTTGATCGTGCTGGTGAGCTCGCCGGGACGTGACCGTATGATCACAGCTATTTACGCCGTAGTCACAACGCTCGTCGGCTTAGCTTTCGTCGCCGCTGGTCGTGCGCCACAAACCTCCGCGCCGATACCGGAGGGAGCCGAGCCGGGTCTTGTGGCAGAAGAGAAGTGAGAGAGAGAGAGAGAGAGAGAGAGAGAGAGATAACGGATAGGAAGGGACATGATATTTGGGAGATTGGTTTCGATGAATGTGACGAAGGTCAGCAGCCTGGCGGTGCTATTACTTGTTACACACTTGCTTTTGCCAGTGAGCGCCTCGGCCTCCGTGGCACACGTCTGGGCCGTCAATGATGGCGAGAAAGTTGAGCGAGACGACCTCGACAACCCAAACAAGAGTGCCAACTCCGCCTGGGATGGCCACAAGATAAAAATCTTCGGGGCGCGAAACGAAATCATCGCCTTCCAGGTGATCGTAGAAGCTGGATCGGACGGAGTACAACAGTTGACTGTGTCGCTGCCCGAGCTTCGTCAGCAAAGCGGCAGGGCCAGGATCACATACGCGCCACCCGCGCTCGACCCAACGAACTATGTGGGACGACCGATTCAACTATTCTCCATCAACTACATGAAGGTGGCGATGGCTTCTCACGCCGACTGGGTGTTTAAGCCCGGCTCCCTCGCTGCTCCGAAGGACCCGACGGGGTGGAAACCGGTGCAGTTGGTTTCCGAGAATGCAAAGGTTGGCCGTGGCGGCTTTCCGCTTCAGGTTGGACCCTCGCAGAACCAGGCGGTTTGGATCGAAGTCTATACCAACAAAACTCTTCCGGCCGGCATTTATAGCGGGCAAATCAGTGTCAACGCGGATGGTCGGAGGCAGACGATCCCAATTGAGCTGGAGCTCTTTGATTTCACGTTGCCCGACCGGAACAGCATGGACGCGATGGTCTACTACGAAAGTTTGCAGCCCGTCATGTATCAGGGGCGCAACCTCGATGCGGAATACAACCGCTTTGCACATCGCCAGCGGGTCGAACTTGTTCACGAGTACAATATTGAAACAGCAACCGCAGCGATGGGGCTTTTTAACGGCCAGGCCTTTACGAAAGCATTCGGCTATGAGGGGCCCGGAGAAGGTGTCGGAAACCGAATAATCCCACGCACATTCTACGGGCCAGGCAAAGATTTCGATGAACGCGTAAGCGCCTGGCGACACGCCGACGAGTGGATGACTTTCATCACGCAAAAGTTCCCTGACGCGGTGACCTTCCTTTACCTGCCAGACGAGCCTGGAAGGTCGGAGTATGCTTACATTCGCAAACTCGCCGACAACCTTCATTCCAATCCAGGACCGGGAAAAGCCTTGCCGGCATTCGTAACCAAACGCTTCGTGAAAGAACTCGATGGTTCGATCGACATCTGGGACACCGGACCGCTTGGCTACGACATCGGGCGCGCAATAGAGGAACGCTCACGCGGTCATAAATATTGGATCTATAACGGCGGACGCCCAGCAGCCGGCGCCATCGTGATCGACGCGCCGGCCACTGATCCGCGCGCAACAATCTGGGCCTGCTTCAAGCATGGCGTAGACAATTATTTCTTCTGGCATGGCGTTCACTGGCAACACAATCGGCAGAAGGCGGGCGAGCGCCGACAGGACGTGTGGGCCAACCCAATCACTTTCGACAATCGCGGGCAGCCAAACAAACCAGTAAACGATCAGGGCTATATTAACGGCGACGGAGTACTCATGTACCCTGGCGAAGAAAAACTGCATCCCGATCAAGACCGTGGTATAGCAGGACCTATTAATACTATTCAGCTCGCAAACTTCCGGCGTGGTCTGCAGGACCATCTTTACCTGACGCTCGCGCGCCAGCTGGGTGTGAACTCGCTGATCAATGACGAACTGCAAGCGGTTGTTCCGCGTGTCTTCTCCGACGCTAAGGGGACGGTTGGCTTTGCCGAGACGGGCAATGAGTACGAGGGCGCGCGTTACAGGCTCGCGCAGGCAATCGCACAACAGAAGAATCGCAAAAAGTAGCAGCCCCCTGGATACGCTCCAACCCGCGAAGCGGGTGGCGGCATAAAGCCTGGGGTGGAGCGCAGCGGAACCCCAGGGGACGATCGACGGATGAGAAACAGAGCCCACGAAGTGGGCGGCAGTGGCCTAGTGAAGAGCGGTTGATGCTAGGGGATGACGTGTATCTGACAATTTTTATCGTTCCCGCTGTCGCCCGTTCCACGGGCTCGAAATCAATGTACGTTTTGCACCTGGGGTTCCGCTGCGCTCCACTCCAGGCTTTATGCTCTCGCCCGCTCCGCGGGCTGAGGCAATGCAATCGCTCACTGACTTTTTAAAAGCTTCCTTTTAGTCTGTGAGCTCACTTGGATGTACTTAACGAGTCGGTGAGACCAAAGATGAAGTTGGCGTTTTCAACACTTGGGTGCCCGGATTGGGAGCTTGAGAGGATCGCACAAGCTGCTCGCGCTTACGGCTATGCGGCTATTGAGCTGCGCGCAATCGGCGGCGATCTTGACCTGCTCAAGCGGCCCGAGTTCCAACCGGGAACAGTTGAGACAACGCGTCGTTGGCTAGCTGACCAGACTCTCTCAATCTGTTGTGTTGACACTTCATGCACGTTTGATTCCCGAGACGCGAACGAGCGAAGCAAGCAGGTCGAGGTAGCTCTCAGGCACGCTGAACTCGCCGCCGCTCTCGGTGCGCCGCTCATACGCATTTTCCCTGACAAAATTCAGGCAGGTGCAATGCGGAATGAGACGCGCGACAACATCGCCGCATGTCTGCATGAAGTTGCGCACCGTAGTCCTTCCGGCGTGCGCGTCGGATTAGAGACGCATGGCGACTTTGCCCGCGGCTACATCGCGGCGGAGATTATGAGGCTCGCGAATCATCCGAATGTAGCGCTTATCTGGGACGTTGCGAATTCGGTTGCAGCAGGAGATTCCATTGAAGAATCAGCACGTGAAGTCGGTCGCTATCTCGCGCACGTCCATCTGCGCGACGTGAGTGCGGTTAAGGGTCAGGAGCACTGGTTGCCCGTACTCGCAGGGCGCGGCGTAGTTTCGTTTGCAGCGGCGGTGAACGTGCTTTGCGAGTTGAACTACAAGGGTTACATCAGTTTTGAGTGGGAGAAATACTGGCACCCAGAGATAGAGGAACCGGAAGTCGCGTTGCCGGATTTCGTTAAAGCCTTGAAGGCGATCTTCGAGGGAGGAGCGGCAGCTGAACGTATCAATGCCGCGTTATCTCCTTAAGGCGTGATGATGAAGGGAGACAGGCAGGGCAAAGTTGACCAGGCAAGCACGGAGACCCGTGGGCCCGCCCGGCCGCACGTGCTGGTGCTCGCGAGCGACGTGCTCTTCTCACACTTCTTTTCCGAAACTGCGCGCGCTCGCTTGAGCGAAGTCGCTGAGTGGTCTCAACACGCCGGGCGCGACGACTCACCGCAGTTACGCGTGGAGATCGCCCAGGCCGACGTGCTTATGACGACGTGGCATTCGCCCTTTCTGCAAATGGACATGTTTGGGACGCGACCCCGTGTGCGCCTCATCGCGCATTGCGGTGGCGAAGTAAAGTCACGGCTGGAGGAGGGGATTCTCGATCACGTCACCGTGACAAACGCAGCGGAGCCGATGGCGGCACCCGTTGCAGAAATGGCACTGGCACTGATGCTGGCGCTCGTTCGCAGACTTCCTGATTATGCAGCGGAGATGCGGGCCGGAGTGGTCAGAACAAACGAGTACGTGAGCAGTGGCGAGACAGTGCGTGGTCGGAAAGTGGGCCTGATTGGTTTCGGTCGCATAGGCAGAGCTTTCGCACGGCTCGTCGAACCGCTGGGTGTCGAACTCCTCGTGACCGATCCTTGCTGCACTGCCGCCACGGTCGCCGCGCACGGGGGAAAGTTATTGGGCTTGGATGAACTCCTGAGTTCATGCTCAGTTGTTGTCCTGGCAGCTGGATTGACGCCCGAGACTCGGAATCTTTTGGACAAGCGGCGGCTCGCCCTCATGCCCGACGGCGCATACCTTATTAATGTTGCCCGCGGTGGACTGGTTGATATGGATGCTCTCCTGGAGGAGTTGCGCAAAGCCCGACTAACGGTGGCGCTGGACGTGACCGATCCGTTCGAGCCCCTGCCGTCAGATCACGAACTCCGCCGAATTCCAAATGCACTGCTCACGCCGCACATTGCGGCAGGCGGCATCGAAATGCGTCGTGCTATTGGCGCGGTAGCGGTCGAAGAAGTGGTGCGTTTCTGTAAAGGCGAGGAACAGGAGAATGTTGTTACGCGCGACATGTTGGCGACGATGACCTGAACGAACCGCAGGAATTATTTAGCTTTCAGGTTTCAAGTCAAAGCGTTGAACTAAGCTCTTTTGTTAAAGGACCGAATTTTGACCGCGAGCCAAACCACTACGGCGCAGCTTATTGGCGTTAAGCGCGTAACGCTCCATCGCCTTCGCGTGCCGCTCATTGAGCCTTTTCGCATCAGCAACGGCACCATCGCTGAGAAGGACACGATTCTTGTCGAGGTCAAATCTGACGAGGACGTTGTTGGCTGGGGCGAGGCTTCGCCAATGTCCGGTTCGTTTTATTCTGCCGATACGCCCGATAGTGCCTGGGCGGCGCTCAGCAAACGGTTGATCCCCGAACTGCTCCGCGACGCAGTGGTCGACGTGGAAAATTTTTATCAGAGGTTGCGCGCGCAGCCAGGCGACGCTTTTGCCAAGGCGGGACTGGAGGGTGCGTTGTGGGATGCTTACGCAAACACACTAGGCGAGCCGTTGTGCGAATTACTTGGTGGGCGGGCGCAACCTGTCGGGTCGGGCGTGGCCATCGGCATTTACGATCAAGTTGCCGAGTTGCTCGAGCGCGTCGAGCGCTATACAGCCGAAGGCTACCAGCGCGTGAAAATCAAGATTGAACCTGGTTGGGATGTCGAACCGGTCGCGGCAGTGCGCTGGCGCTTTCCGAACTTGCCGTTAATGGTTGACGCTAACGCTGCTTACACGATTGCAGACGCCGCGGTGTTTCGTGAGTTGGATGCTCAGCGCCTGATGATGATCGAGCAGCCGCTCGCACGCGAGGCACATGCGGAAGCGGCAGAGCTGCAGCGGCAGTTGCGCACGCCGCTATGCGCCGACGAGTCTGCCGAGTCGAGTGAAGCGCTGGAGTCCCTGATTGCGAGGAACGCGGCACGCATCATCAACATCAAGGTGCAGCGAGTTGGGGGCTTGAGCGAAGCGCGTCTGATGCTTAAAAGAGCGCGCGCCGCGGGGCTGGAATGTTGGGTAGGAACTATGCCTGAATTGGGCGTGGCCTCCGCTCAAGGGCTACACCTGGCTACGCTCGATGGGTTCACTTACCCGACCGACATCGAGGCTTCCGCACGTTGGTATGTTGATGATGTGATCAATCCGTTCATCGAGATCGACGCGCGGGGTTACATACAACCCGTGGCAGGGCCGGGCACTGGCTATTGTGTCGCGCGCGAAAAAGTTGAGCTTTACGCGGTCGCCGTAGAAGAGTTTCCAGCGTAATTCTCTAAGGAACAGTTTCACCGTTGGGTTGAGGATTTAAGAATGCAGATACATGACTGCATGAATAGGGGATCAATTTTATGAGAGCAGTTATATCAGCGAAACCGTTTGCGAATTTCCTCTTGAGGGTTGTTTGGACCGTGCTTGTGGCGTTCGCCCTGTCGAGCGGTGTGCCGGCTCATGCGCAAGGATCCAACGGCTCGCCGCGCGTGTGGGAGGCGCCTTTGTCTATCCCGACTTACGAACTTGGCCCACCTAACCCCTATCCCGCGCTGCTCGACTGGCAACGGCGCAAGTGGCGCCCAGTCTACCCATACCCGTTCCTCGATGCGTTAAGCAATAAGCGCACGGATAAGACGTACAAGGCGGTCTATCTGGAGAACGAATATTTGCGCGTTTCGGTTTTGCCGGAACTGGGCGGCCACATTTACCAAATCTTCGATAAGACGACTAACCGCGACGTGCTCTATTCGAATCCAGTCATCAAGTACGCGATGGTGGCGATTCGCGGCGCCTGGGTCTCCGGCGGTATCGAGTGGAACTTCCCGGACGGCCACACTCTGACCACGGTTTCGCCGATTGACTATGCCATGAGGATGGAACCAGATGGCAGCGCCGCTGTAGCGGTCGGCGACACTGAGCGCGTGCAGGGAATGCAATGGCAAGTCATCATTCGGCTGCGCCCGGGACAACGGGCCGTCGAAACGGAAGTGACTCTCAACAATCGCCGGCCCGTACCAGGTCGTTACTGGTACTGGTCCACTGCCGGTGCACCCGCTACCGCGGACATGCGTTTCATCTATCCAATGCGCGAAGCTTACCCCCACGCCTTCTGGCCTGTCTTCTCGTTTCCCAGGGAGAAGGGCGTTGACGTGAGCAAGTTCAGCGAAGTGCCAAATTTCCTTTCGCTCTTCGCGCGCGACTCAAAACGGGATTTCTTCGGGGTCTATTATGAAAAATCCGATTGGGGCATCGTCCACGTGGCCGATCACCGCGAGATGCCGGGCAAGAAAACCTGGACTTGGGGCACTGATGACAACGGCGACATTTGGATTGACAAGTTAACAGACGGCGGCGGCCAGTATGTGGAGTTCCAGGGCGGACGCTTTGAGACGCAGATGGAACACCAGTTCATCGCTCCGCATCGTGTCGAGCACTTTGTTGAGTACTGGTTTCCGGTAAACCGTCTCGGTGGGGGTTGGGATGAAGCCACGGCCGACATGGCCCTAAAAATCTCATATCAAGGTAACAGTGCCATCATTACCGCGAACGCGAACGCGCGTTTCAAGGATGCCGAATTCGTGGCCGAGGTATGTGCTTTAGAAAATTGCAGACGAAGTGAGCGTGTTGACCTCGACCCGGCCAAGCCCTTCACCGCCTCCGTCCCGCTGCCCGTTCAGAATATGTTTCCACCGCCGCTTACGGTTAGCTTTAAGAGCAAGGACGGGCGCCAGTTGATCCGCTATAACAACTTCACGCCGTGGGATGGTAATCCTGACTTCAAGCCTGCGACGCGGCCCCTTCCTGACCCCAGAGTACCAACGAGCGCCGAGCAGGCTTACGTCGAGGGCTTGGCCTTTGATAAGAAGAGCAAGGAGCGCGACGCCCGCGCGGCCTTTTACGAAGCGCTGAAACGAGATGCCGGTTTTGCGCCGGCGCACATCGCGTTGGGTATCTCGTACTATCGCAGCGGTGATTACCGGAAGGCAGCCGATCATCTAACGCAAGCACTGAGGCGTAACAAAGATGCGGGCGATGCTCACTATTATCTCGCGCTGGTCAGACGCGCCGAAGGAAAAAGCAGCGAAGCTGCGGACCATCTAATCCTGGCAGTGCGCTCAGGTCATCGCGAATCCGTCGCACGTTACGTGTTAGGCGAGATGGCACTGGCAGCAGGTCGCAACGCAGAAGCTGTCGAACAGCTTTCGCAGGCAGTCTTGCTTGACCCGCGTGACCTCAAGGCGCGTACGGTGCTCGCACTTACCGAGCGCCTGGCCGGTAAGCTCGACGCAGCGCAACTTCGTATTGACGCGGTCGTGAAAGAACTACCGATTGATTACCTGGCGCTTCATGAGCAGTACGAGATTAGCAAGGCCCTGGGTCAGGAAGTGAAGGCCAAAGCTGCTTCGGACGAGTTCTGGCGGCTCCTCTCACGCGAGCCTGACTCGGTTCTTGAAGTTGTTTTTGACTATGCGACCGTTGGGCGACGGGGGGAGGCGCGGCAAATTCTCGAAGAGGCGATTAGGCGGGAGCAGGGCCAGACAACAGACGGAAAGACGAAACGTGTTTACCCGATGCTCTATTACACACTTGGGTATTTGTACCAGCAGGATGGCGACCAGGGGCGGGCGCGTGACGAGTACGCGCTCGGCGCGAAGGGCGACCCGACGTTTGTATTTCCTCACCGGGTCGAGGAGATTAACATCCTTTATGCCGCATTCGAGGCTAACCATTTCGACGGTCGCGCCGCCTATTACCTCGGTAATGCTCTAGCGTCAAAAGACCGTGACGAAGAAGCCATCAAGGCCTGGAACTACTCCTTTGTCGACCCGTCAAACATCATCGCGCACCGTAACTTCGCGCGTGGGTTGTGGGTCGTTTTCGGCAGGAAGGAAGAGGCGGCACGGCAATATGAGCATGCTATTGGCGTGGCGCCAAATGATTTTCGCTTGTATATCGAGTTCGACCGGTTGCTTGGCGAAATGGGCGCAACAGAGCGGCGCCTGAAGTTACTTGAGGGTGCGCCCGAAGTCGTTCGGCGGCAGTCAGGTTTTGTTCAGTCTTTCGCAGCAGCGTACCTGGACGCAGGGAGGTTCGCGGATGCCGCCACATTGCTTCAGAAGACAACTTTCACCTCCGGCGAAGGCGAGGATGCGGCGCTCGGCCTCTATCGCAAAGCGCATCTGGGACTCGCACATAAGTACCAACAGTCAGTCGATCATCTGAAAGCGGCGGCGGAGTTCGCAACTGCGACTGAGTATCCACGCAACTTCGGTGTCGGCCGCCCGGCGATGCAGTCGCAGGCGCGAGAGTACGTTGCGGCTGCACGTGAGTACGAACTCGCCGGCAAGCGTGATGAATCCGGGCTTTGGTGGAACCGCGCAGCCACGGAGGAACTTAATGCGCCAACTCAGCCGGAAGAGCCGTGGTCGGAACACTATTTCTATAAGGCAGTGGCCCTCGAACACGTGGGACGCAAAGCTGAGGCGCGTAAGCTTTACGAACGCCTCGCGCGCTTGAACGACGAACAGCAAATGCTCGACGCTGAACCCTGGCCGCCGAATGGCGCTATTCGTTTCGTGCTTGCGGGCTCAGCCCTGAAAGCGCTTGGTCGTTTGGCGGAGGCGCGTGTGGCGCTGGAGCGCGCTTTGAAAATGGATCCTGAAAGTGAGTTGGCGCGCTCGCAGTTGGCCGAACTTAAAGGGGGTTCGCGGATTGCCAGGGGCCGTCCTGGCGGTCTTTAGTAAGAGGCCTTTAGTAAAAAGCAGGAGATGGACGCTCTTAGTCCCGTAGGGACCGAATGTTTATAGACGCATGGCTAAAAAATATTTCTTAACCTCCTTTAGGAGCTATGTGCGATCGGTTTCCGCTGGGGAAATGCCAGTGAAGAGTGACAACACGAACGGGCACCTGAACTTGACGCGGCAATGGTTGTTGAGAGGGCTGACAGTCGCGTTGAGTCTCGCCATTGCTAGTTTAATAAGCCCACTCAGCGCGTATGCACAGCCTGCGCCACAGGTTGTTAGGCCTCGGATGCTGATCGGCGAGCATGATCCGCTTACCGGATTCAACGTTTTGCGCGCGAGGTACGCTGCGGGTGCACGCGCGTCGGAAGGTATTGATGGTTGGGCGCTCACATACCTGCTGACCCGGGACGAATCTTTCGCTAAGAAAGCAGTTGAAGAAATGCAGCGGACACATCCGCCGGAGTTGGTGGGATCGCGCACTTATCCCGAATACGTAAAGTGGTCACTGGCCTTCGACTGGCTCTACAACTATCCGGGCTTCGATGAGCAACTCAAGGATCGCGTCGCGCTCGAACTTTTAAAAGCCGCCGCGAAGATGATGGAGGATCAGTCGCTCAAAGAAGTGCAACTGGCGATGTATCACAATTATCCGGTTCGCTATCTGACGCTTGCGTTGTTCGCGCTCACCGCTATCGAAGGCCATCCTGCGGCGGAGTCGCGCGCGGCGCCTCTGAGAGCGCGGGCGCAGGAAGTCTTCGATCACATTCTCGATCTGACAAACTTCATCACGCCTGATGGCGGGTATCACGAGTCGATGGACTACCAGCGGATCACCTACGCTCCTCTCGCGTTGCTGGCAGAACTACGTCGCACTGTGGGCAACAACGATCCGGCGCGGCGCTACACCGTCTTTCACCATTACACCGACACTTATCTCTATAAGGTGCTTCCCGATGGCACAACCGCGCGCGACGATGACAATGAATTTCCGTACCTCCAATGGGAAGACAACATCTGCCTCGGCTATGCCATTAATCGTTTCAAAGATCCCTTTGCGGCATGGCTGCTGCGACAGAGCGGTTGGCCCGCGCGCAAAGATTGGCGAATTCCGATCACTCAGTTTTTGTGGGACGACCCGGCAGTTACCCCGCGCAATCCGGCTGACACAAACGATGCAGAGATTTCCCGCAACTACCTCTTTCGCGGAATTGGACACCTCATAATGCGCGACGGCTTCGGACCCGATTCGACCTGGATTGAGTTCAATTCGGGTCCATACCTCGCTAAGCACGACCACCTTGATCAGAACCATTTCTTGATTTACCACAAAGGTTATCTCGCCACCGAAAGTGGCGCCGACTACACTGACACTGAGAGTCCGCACTACCTGAACTACTACCGGCGCACTGTCGCTCACAACTCGATGTTGGTGTATGAGCCTGGGGAAAAATTCTTCTGGGCCGAGAACCTCTGGCCCGCTGCTAACGACGGGGGGCAGCGCATGGACTCTTCTCGCTATTGGAACACTGTCCGCAGCCGCGAAGATTTCGAGCGCACGCGTGACCTCTGGGATACCGGACATATGGAGGCGACCGACTATCAGCCGGGCGCATATCACTACGCGCGCGGTAACGCCACGCGCGCCTACCACCCTTCCAAGATGGAGCACTTCACTCGTGAAGTAGCTTACACACCTGAGAATCACGTGCTCGTGGTTTTTGATCGCGTGCGGACCACCGATCCGAACTACAAAAAAGTCTGGTTGCTGCACGGCGTGGGCGAACCGCGGGTTATGGCTGGCGAGAAGGGACGGGACATTGGCCACGGCGCTATGGCTTACGGAAACGCCACGGTCTTTACTTATGAGAATGGTCAGGGGCGATTGCGAGTTCATTCATTACTCCCACGCGAGCATGAAGTCGTAAAGCGAGGCGGGCCGGGTTTTGAATTCTGGACTCCGGGTGACGAGTTTGGCGGAGAATGGGGAACAGGGAAGAATTGGCCGCTGGACCCACCGGCGGGCGGGCCGCTACCGGCCGATCCTTATCTCCGGAAGATGTGGAAGACTTTCTGGGGAGAGGAGTTTGACAAACTATTACCTTCGAACACGCGTGCGGTTGTGCCCGCAGCGTGGCGCGTTGAGGTGTCGCCGTCGAAACCGGCGAAAGAAGACTTCTTTCTACACGTTTTGGAGATTGGAGATCGCGGCGATACGCGAACCCCACGCGTTGAGTTGGTGGATGGATTAAATCTGGTTGGGGCGCTGGTCGAAGGTGGCACAGTTACACTATTCGCCACTATAGACGGTCTCGTAACGGAGGGTGAAGTGACAATCCCAGCCGTGAACACGAACTCTTTACTGATCGCTGGACTGAAGCCGCATGCAAAGTATGAACTCCAGATGACCGGGGGCCGGGCAAACTGGCGCGGTGGCCTCTTCAATGGCGTGCCTGGAGGGAGCTACATCGGAACGGCCAATGGTTCCGGCGTTATACACTTGCCGTTCAAAGGTCAAAAGGACGGAAGGCTGCGGCTGCGCATCCTTTCCTCCGAATAGGGTAAGAGGTCAGTGGTAGAGAGTGTGAAGACCCAAAAGGTTCGTACGGTAATTTGCAGGTTAGGAAGGGTGGCTTGCCCCCGCCAGAGCGCCGACAGCGCGACTGGTTGCGTGTATCTCAACGGGTTATCAATAAGTAGGAGTCGTTCTAAGTGGAAACACTCACAGGCTTGAGCGGTGGGGCTGTAATTGAAAGCTGAAGAATGCACTCGCGCCGTTGGCGCTCGAGCGGGGGCGAGCCGCCCTTCCTAACCTGCAAATTGACGGACCTTGAGCCGTCATTGTGGTAATCACTCCTATCGGTTAACGCATAATGACTTATGAATAAATCAACACGCTTATCAGGCGCTCTACTATTAATTGCGCTCCTTACTTATAGCGGCGTTTTGGCGCAACGTCGTCAGGGCCAGACTGCTCGCGTGTCGAAGCCCCTCCATGAAGTGAACCAGGTGGCACGGCCCGATGCAAACCACGTTGTTGCCATTGTCGGAGCGACCTTGATTGACGGGCGCGGCGGCACGCCCTTACTTGATGCTGCCGTAATCGTACGCGGCGAAAGAATTGTGGCAGTTGGTAAGCGAGCCTCGGTAAGCATTCCGGCGGCGGCAGAAGTGGTCGACGCGAACGGGCTCACGCTCGTGCCCGGATTGATCGACTCGCACTTTCACCTTGATGGCGACAATTCGTTGCCCTCACTTTATCTTACTCACGGAATCACATCCCTGCGCGATCCCGGCCAGTGGATCGAAGCCTACGATGTGGCCCGCAAAGGACCTGCGCCAGTGCCGCGCCTGTTCCTCTGTGGGCCACACCTTGACTCGCCGCCGGCTGCTTATCCGATGGATTCGTTGATCGTACGCGATGCGGAGGAGACGCGGAATGCGGTCAACCGTTTCGCTGACGATGGCGCTTCGGCCATTAAGGTCTACTATCGCCTGCCGCTCGCGCTTATCCGGGTCGCTATCGAGGCGGCACACGCGCGTGGCCTTCCGGTTACCTCACACCTGGAGATTGTGGACGCAACTGACGCCATTCGTGCCGGCGTTGATGGCGTAGAGCATGCCACCTCATTCGGAACAGCCCTGCTGCCATTGCGCGACGCTGAGAAATACCGACAAGCGGTTCTAGCTGATAACAACGCGCGCCGTGAAGGGCGGTATCAGGTGTGGAGCACGATCGATCTCGGTTCGCCGCATGCCAGTGCGGTATTTAAGTTGATCGTCGAGCGCGGCACTGTTGTCTCACCGACACTTGCCGTCTTCGAACGGCAGTCTGGCGACAAAGATACGACGGAGATGCATGTCCGCGCCTTTAAACAGATGGAGGCGTTCGTAGGACATGCCTTCCGTGCTGGAGCGCACGTCGTCGTCGGTTCTCATTCCGACGTGCCACACGCTAAGCGCGGTTGGGCTTATCAACGTGAGCTTGAGCTACTGGTGGAGTCGGGCCTTACACCCATGCAGGCCATTGTTGCGGGCACATTAGAGAATGCGCGGTACTTTCGTGCCTCCGACCGCTTGGGAAGTATCGAGCCGGGAAAGCTCGCGGACCTGGTGCTGGTCGAAGGAAATCCCCTTGGAAACATCAGCGACATGCGTCGCCTCAAGCGCGTTATGCTCAACGGCGAGTGGCTGAATGGGGTTGGCGCCGGAGAGAAATGAGCATGGGAAACAGCCGTCGCTTGTTCATGGTGGCTTTACTAGCGGCAGTCGCGTCGCTGTCAATTTGCGGACTGGCGCAGGCCAAGGGCAAGACGGTCTATGTTCACGTACTCGATGGCGACGACACGCGTGGTGATGGCAACTACACACGTCCGTTCAAATCCTGGCGTGTTGCTCTGCGTCACGTCGGAAGCGGCGATACGATCATCGCGAAAAACGGAGACTACCGAAAGGCTGGACGTGAAGGCAGTTGGGGTGGGCTCAGTCTCGTTTTAACAATGGCCGATCAATTGGAAGCCGGCGATCCGCGTCAGACCGTTCCCCCAGGAACGCCTGCCGACGCGATTGGCATCTATCGTTATGACCCAGCGAATCCACTGATAATACGCGCGGAGACAAAGCAAGGCGTGATTATTGACGACGTGCGCTTTCATTTGGCGCGCGGGATCATGATCGAGGGGTTCGATATTTTTCCGAATCCTTACTACACGGATAAGGCTGGGAATAAGATCAACCCTCGCCGCGATGGAATCCACGGCGACAGCGTCTACGAGCCCGAAGATACGTACAACCACGTAAAGACCAATGATCCGCCAGGCGGACATACTTCAGCTTGGTATGACCGCTCGTTCTGGACCAGCTACATCACCGTCCGTAACTCCAAAATTCATTATGAGTGCCCGCCGGGCGGCTGCACTTCCGCATATGATCCACTGCAAGACGATGACCGTCTTTATCTGATTAAATTCAACCAGGCACACCACATTACGGTGGAGGACTGCGAGCTGTTCGACGGCAAGAATTTTCAACGCAAGCCAGCCATCGACCTTCCCTGTAGCGACGACGTGATTGTGCGTCGCAATCTGATCCGCAATTGTCATCGAGGCGTGGTAAGTAAGGGCGGCAGCCGACGGGTACTGATCGAGGCCAACGTCTTTGTTGACAATTCGGGCGCAGCTTTCTCAGGCGGCTCGACCGATCCGGATCTTTTCATCGATGGGCGCTTCGGCGACCCTTGTTCGTTCGCCTTCTTCGAATCTTACGACATGACAGCACGCGATAACTTAGTTGTCTCCACGCGACCGGGCGAACGCCCAGTTGAACCCGTGTCGATCTGGGCTGCGAAGAACGCGAACATTATCAATAATACCTTTATCGGTATTGGCGAGCGCGGCGTGTTACTCGTACGCCCAGGGAACGAGGTTGACAGTCCGGTTAAAGGATGCGGGCATTCAGTCCGTCTGACGCGGACCGAAGATCTGACATTGAGGAGTAACATCTTTACTCTTTCCGGAGTCGTAGACGAAACCATGCTTTATCAAACTTCAGGTGTAGGCACAGCCGTACTCAGGTTTGATCACCGTGACAATACTTTCTTCAATAGCAGCCACGACGTGCCTGTCGGAGGACTGGCCGATCCGAATCGCGAGCCAGGCTTCAGCAAAAGCGATCCTCAGTTAGCCGGCGGGCAGGGGACTGATTACGCGACGTGGATGGCGACGGTGAAACTCAAAAGCAATTCGCCGTCGCTCGGTCGTGGCGTGACCGGGGCCGGCAAAAAGTAGAACTGGTTTGTATGGCTCGCAGATCCTACGCGATAACTCTCGTTCGTCATCGGCGTCATCTCAATCATTTGTAGCTTCTTCTCGCTGGGTATGGTGATTGATGAGCTGATTACGACCGGGATTCTAGTACAGTTTGTCGCTCAGATTCGCGCCGTCTCCTCACTGAGAAGAAACGAGCCTGACATGAGTCGTCCCTATCGCGTCTGGCTGTACCCACTACTCGACCCGTTCGCCCTTGCCGGCTGGATAATTCGTGTTCGCCACTACCGGCTGGCCCATTATTCTTTTCGGCATGGGAACGCTCGGGGTCGGCCATGGTGTGCTTCATCATCTGGTCGTGGCACATTAGGCAATGGCCATTCGCCCGCGAACTGCAAGGTGGATTGTGATGACAAGAATGAAAGGTCTGTGGTTGGTCGAGGAAAGTGTTCAGAGATTTAAGAACGCCTGGCTCGAACTCAGCGAGGACAAAGTCGTGAGGCCCGACGGAAAGCCGGGGACCTTCGCCACTGTCAGGATGAAGCCGGGCGTGTCAGTACTCGCCATGAACGACTTGGCCCAGGTTTATCTGACCAGCGAATACCGATATGCGGTCGAGCGGGAGAGTATTGAAGTGGTTAGCGGCGGCATTGACGAAGACGAGCCACCGCACGTCGCCGCCCGGAGAGAACTGCGCGAAGAGCTTGGCATCGAGGCGGCTCAGTGGATCAATCTTGGCCTGGTTGATCCATTCACATCCGTTATTCATTCACCTGCCACGCTGTTCCTCGCGAGGAAACTAAGTTTGGTCAGGCCTGAGCCTGAAGGTGCGGAGCTCATCAAGGTGCTGAAGTTGGAACTGCGTGAGGCAGTGCAGATGGTGTTGAAGAGCGAGATCACACATGGTCCAAGCTGCATTGTGATCCTTAAGACATACCTTTTGCTGAACAGCGAGAAGGCGGACATTTTAAGATGAGCATGCAAGACAAAATATTGATTATGGCCCTGGGCATAGGGTGTTTGTTCACTCTGCCGGCCAAACCTCAAGTGCCGCGGTTGGCAGTCTATCAAGTCGGGCGGACATCTGGACCGATCAAGATAGATGGGAAGCTCGACGACACCGCGTGGAAGAAAGCTCCGCTCGTTGGCGATTTCGTGAACAACTTGGACGGTTCCCAAAGTATATATAAGACCGAAGCGAGGGTGCTCTACGATGACAACTTTATTTACTTCGCTTTCCGCTGCGCGGACGACAATATTTGGTCAACCATGAGACGGCGGGATGAGCACCTGTGGGAGGAGGAGGTCGTGGAGGTTTTCCTCCAAGCTGATCCTAATCAGCCAAGCTACATCGAACTGGAGGTAAATCCACTCGGCACCATGCTGGATATCTATCTGTTGTCCGCGCGTAAACCGTTGCACTACGAGAGTTGGAACAGCCAAAAGCTGCGGTGGGCAGTGCAAGTCAATGGGACGGTAGATGGAAAGGCCGGTGACCGTGAGTGGACCTGCGAAGTAGCTCTGCCAATGGAAGACATTGTGACGGCGCCGCACCGTCCGCCGCTACCTGGAGATCGCTGGTGGATGAACCTGTATCGGGGGGAGCAGCTTCCGACACCAGCGGGCTTAGCATGGTCGCCGACCTTACGAGATGATTTTCATGTCCCGCAGAGATTCGGCGAGATAGTGTTTCGCTGAACGGTTGGGAACGCACACTTGAGTCATCAAGAGTCAGTGGAGTGCTTCCGCAAGCCCTTCCTGACGGTCGGGCTACTGCCCCGACGCGCGTTGACTGGTTGGCTGTGGGTTGTGCGTCGTGGCCCGGGGCAGTAGCCCGACTATGGAGGGCTCGGACACACTCAAGATTTAAGGAGGGCTCGGACACACTCAAGATTGAAGCCCTCCCTGACGGTCGGGCTACTGCCCAACACTCGATCATCAGAGCGCGGCAGTTCATCTCCCTGAACCTGATTGCTTACGAATAGATTCTAACTGGCGCCGGCCTATCGCTTTGATTTGGGAGTCTGGCCACTTCTCGAGGCGCTGGTAACCAGGGTGATTTAACTTTTCTCGGCAGGGGTTGCGCGCCGCATTGTAACTACAGATGAGTGACCAGCGGGGATTCGGGCTCCTATTCGCGTCAGAGCGATGAAGTAAATTGCAGTGGAAGAAGAGTGCCGACCCCGGTTCCATCTCACACTGGACTAACTCCAGATATTTGAGTGCTGCTTGTACCCGCTCCATGTCGGCACCCTTTTGTTCGCCCGCTTTGCCATGATCAATGCGGCCCATGTGATGTGAGCCCTTGATCACTTGTAGGCAGCCGTTCTCCAGCGTTGCGCGATCAATTGCAACTAAGCAGCTCGCCATATGAGGAAATAGACAATCATTTGAGTACCAGTAACCATAATCCTGGTGCCACTCCCATGCTCCGCCTACAAGAGGCTCCTTGAGCATCATTTTGTGATGGTAATGGTAAACTTCACCACCTAACATTTGCTCCATCGGGTCCACGATACGTGAGCAGCGGACAAAGGCGCTGTAGATATCTTCACCCAACGATCCGGTAATCCACAGCTTGCTTCGTCCACTAGACGAATCCAGTCGCTGGTGTGCTTGTTGATGTATTTGTTGATCACTCTTCGCGACATTGAGGAGTAAGTCCACTTCTTCCGTATCGAACAGACCTCTTACCATCAGATATCCGTCCCGAGTGAATTGATCGATCTGTTCTGCGGTCAACTTGAACATCGAATCTGATTTTACTTGAGAATCCTTCGGCATAACCAGGAAAGCGTAGCTCGTATTCGGAACCACCTACGCACTGACGGCCTAATTCGCACACCTTAAAAGCCTGATGATTATGTGTTCGAGAACCCCGAGACGGGTAAACCAGTCACTGAGATTAAGCGGTCTTTCCATACAGCCTGTCGGATAGTGGGGATCGTTCTTTGCCGTTAAAATAAACGACCTAAGCAAAGGTCGCAGAGTAGGTGCAAAGATTCGCAAGCAAATGCAACAGCATGCAGCTCCGTTCTCCTTTGACACTGGACTATTTCAAGAATATAAGTCGCTTGTCATCAAGCAAGCATAGGGAGCGGCAGAATGGGGCGAAGACTCTCATGGAGCTTTCGCGGACGAAACTTTCACGGAACCAGAACGGCAGCAACCGAGCAGAACAAGCAGTATGCATCTCCTTTTGGAGAGGGTAAACAGGAGTGCATTGAGTCCTCGCCTCTGGATTAATAGTAAGCAGTTCTTTCACAGGAGACTTAGCCATGAAAAGATCGACTTCACATAAGTTCATTTGTTTACTGGCCTTTATCTTAGCGACGTCTGCCAGTTGCGGCTCTCCGCCGCCAAAAGCTCCAAAGGCGGTAAAGACGGTGGCTTTTATTACCAATGCCACGTCCGACTTCTGGAAGATCGCGCACAAGGGATGCGAGAAAGCTGATGCCGAACTGGCCGATGTGACAGTTGCATTTAAAAGCACAAACACCGGGGCGGCAAAGGAGCAGAATGGACTCATTAGAGACGCGCTGGATATCGATGATGCTGACGCCATCGCGATCAGCGTGATCGATCCGGTTGGTCAGAAGCAGGTAATTAACGACGCGGCGAAGAGGGCTTTGGTCATCACTCAGGACAGCGACGCACCGGATAGTGACCGCGCGCTCTACCTCGGCGCCGACAATCGTGCCGCTGGACACCAGGCCGGAGAACTCATCAAGAAAGCTCTACCGCAAGGTGGAAAGATCATGGTCTTCGTCGGCAAGCGCGATGTACAAAATGCGCGTGAACGATTCGATGGACTGAAGGAATCGCTACAAGGATCGAAGGTGGAGATTATTGACCTTCTAACCGACGATGCCGACCCAGGTCGCGCCAGGGAAAATGCTTATGAAACGCTGAAGAAGTATCCCGACATAGCTGGCATGGTCGGTTTGTGGTCCTACAATGGTCCCTCGATTTTGCAAGCGCTAAGACCCGAGGGTAAGGTCGGACAAATCAAGATCGTGTGCTTCGACGATGAACGAGCGACACTAGCGGCGATCAAAGAAGGGGCAATCTTCGGCACTGTGGCGCAGCAGCCGTTCGAATACGGTTACCAGGCAGTTCAGATGGCAGCCAAGAT
>WNFV01000804.1_pt1 | contig 42963 bp, 42 predicted proteins | sample 5400101 | NCBI WGS metagenome assembly WNFV01 (sample SAMN13153361, study PRJNA577476) | soil metagenome | isolation source: 115 cm soil or saprolite under grassland replicate 1 | place: USA:California | collected 2016-06-15 | reverse complement strand
TGATGCTTCCGGTGCTGATCGATGGCGTCCCACAGCTCGTCGACGCCTTCCCCCGTGACGGTCGAGGTCTTCACGATCGGCGGCGTCCACTCCATCTTCGGCCCCATCCGGAGCATGCTCCCCAGGTCGCGGGCGGCCTCGCCCGCCCCTTCCCGGTCGGCCTTGTTCACCACGAACACGTCGGCGATCTCCAGGATCCCGGCCTTGGCCACTTGCACGTAGTCGCCCCATCCCGGCGCCACGACCACCAGCGTCGTGTCGGTGGCCGTGGCCACTTCCACTTCGGCCTGCCCCACCCCGACCGTCTCCACGATGACCAGGTCCTTGCCGGAGGCGTCAAGGATCCGGATGGCTTCCGGCGCGGCTAGCGCCATCCCGCCGAGGTGGCCTCGCGTGGCCATGGATCGGATGAACACCGAGGGATCGGTGGCGTGGACCTGCATGCGCAGCCGGTCTCCGAGCAGCGCCCCGCCGGTGAACGGAGAGGTCGGGTCGATGGCCAGGACGGCCACGGCCTGGTCTCGCGCTCGGGCCGCCCGGACGAGGTGTTCGGCCAGGGAGGACTTCCCGACGCCGGGCGAGCCGGTCAGCCCGACCGTGTAGGCTCGCCCGGTCCTCGGATAGATGGCTTCGGAGAGCGCCGGAAGCTCGGGCGAGCCGTCCTCGACCATCGAGATGGCTCGGGCCACCGCGCGCCGATCCCCGGCCAGAACCTTCTGGGCCAGCGCGGATGGGTCCACGTTCCGTAGGGTACCCGCCGCGGAACGAGCTGAGCTGCTGCTAGCGGCCCTCGGTTGCCCGGATCCGCTTGGCCATGGCCTCCATCAGCCGCTTGGCGACCACCGGCTCTCGCTCCACGATCACGTCCATCGACCGCGAGTCCAGGACCATCACGCGCATGTCGGTTCGGGCCGTGACCGTCGCGGACCGGGGGGCCGGGTGCAGGAAGGCCAGTTCCCCGAAGAAGTCTCCGGGCGTGAGCTCGGACACCTTGCGGCCGTCAACCTTCACGTCTGCCGCGCCGCGCAGGATCACGTACAGCTCTCTACCGTACTCTCCCTGCGACACAAGCGGTTTCCCGGCCGGCAGGTCCACCTCGGTGGCCGCCGACACGATCTCCCGGATGCCCTTCTTCGACACCGACGCGAAGAGCGGCACGCGCTGGAAATGATAGATGACCTCGGATGGGATGCCTCGCGCCACGTCCCGCCCCTCCTCTCACGCCACCGTGAGCAGCTTGTTCAGCCGGGCCAGCTTCCCCGGGTGCCTGACCAACCCTTTCACCTTGAGCTGCCGCCGGAGCAGCTTGCGGTTGACCTCTCGGCCCTCCTTGGTCCTGGGGTCCGGCAGTCCGAATTTCAGCGGCACCGCCGACATGCCGACGAGCGTCTCCGAATCGCCCGTCACCACGACCTGGGGCTTGCCCACCACGCCGTTTCGCACGGCCACCCATCCGGGCGAGAGGCGGATCGACACCGCCACGTCAACGTCCGGCGCCACGATGGCGTACGTGGCCGGCTTGGCCAGCAGCCGCTCCAGCTCCGGATGGGCCAGGAGGTTCCCCTCGATGATGGCGGCGAGCATCGCCGCCAGGCCGTTGGGCTCCCCGCCCTGGAACTGGACGTTCGCCGCCATCAGGCCTTCAGCACCACCTTCGTGGCCTGCCGGGAATCGAACAACTCGTAGCCTCGCACGGCGTCCGAGAGCGGGAGGACGTGAGAGATGATCGGCAGAGGATCGATCGTGCCGGCCCGCACCGCCTCCATGGACCGCTCCCACCAGGCGTGGATGGGGCAGACCCCCGCGAACTGGACCCGAAGGGCCCGGGTCCAGTAGAAGCCCAACGGGATCTCGAGCGTCTCGGAGACGTACATCCCCACCACCGAGATGGTCCCGCCCCTGCGCACGATCTCGACGGCCGTCTCGAAGGCCGCGCGGCTGCCGACCGCCTCGATCACCACGTCGGCCCCCCGTCCTTCGGTCAGCTCGGACACCGCCATCTGGGGGTTGCGCTCCTTCACGTCGACGGCGGTGGCCCCGACCTTTTCGGCCAGCGCCAGCCGGTCAGGCTCCATGTCGAGGGCGATCACTTCCTTCGCCCCGTGCAGCTCGGCGGACTGCACGCAGAAGAACCCGACCGATCCCGCCCCCACCACCGCCACCGAGTCCCCCGGTTGGATGCCGGCGATGGCCGTGCCGTAATAACCCGTTGTGAGATTGTCGCCCACGAACAGCGCACGTTCGTCCTCCATCCCCTCCGGGATTGCCAGCAGGTTGACGTCGGCGTAGGGGACGCGGACCCGCTCCGCCTGCGCCCCCCCCAGCTCGCCACCGAACGTGCCGATCCCGAGAACACGGAAGTCGTCACACAGCGACGTCTGGCCGCGCACACAGAACCAGCAGTGCCCGCACACGATGTCGAAGGCGATGACCACTCGGTCTCCCACCTCGAACCGCTCCACCTCGGGCCCCACCTCTTCGATCACTCCGACAGCCTCGTGCCCCATCGTGTCGCCCGGACTGAGCGGCGCCTTGCCGTGGTAGAAGTGCAGGTCCGAGCCGCAGATCCCGGCCGTGGTGACGCGCACGACGGCGTCTCCAGCGTCCTCGATCACGGGGTCGCGGACGTTACCGACCCGGATCGTCCCAACGCCCTCGTACACCACGGCCTTCACGCTCGCACTCCGTCCGTTACCGCGCCGTCTCGTCGACGAACTCTGTCGGCACGCTCGCCGCGACGTTCACGAGCTCGGTGGCCGCTTTGACGTGGCGCAAGATCGTGGGGAGGTCACCCTTCAATCTCAACTTGCCTTGCATCATCCCCTTCACCGGATCGAGCTCCCTCCTGATGACTTCCTTCCACCGGCTGTACGGGGCACGGATGATGAACTTGGACTTCCCACCCTCTTCCGGAGGGAGGTCGTACTTCGCGCCCCGGCAGTCGCCGTGCCAGAGGTCCAGCCAGACCCAGATCTCCTCTGGAACGCCCTTGTCCGGCTCGGGCTCGAACACGTAGGCCATGTCGCCCTCCCACGTCCCCGCGGCGTCCCGGTATTCGGGGCTCTCGTTGATCCCCTCGGCGTAGGCATCCAGCCATTCCTTGCTGGGAAACAACGGCATTCCCCGGACCTCCTCGCCCGGCCGGCGGGCGGGCTCCCTCGTTCCCGTCTTCGGTGAGGGTGAGTAAAGCACGCGCTCCAGCCCTCGGTCCACGAGCCGACCACCCTCTACGATGCTTCGATGCCCGACAACGAGATCGTTCAGAGCAAACGGCCGGTCACTCGCTCGGAGCTGGTCCGAGGCCTGCGAGACATCGGCGTCCGACAGGGCGGCGTCCTCATGGTCCACACGAGGATGAGCGCGCTGGGTTGGCTGGTCGGCGGAACCCAGACCGTGATCGAAGCCTTGCTCGAATCCCTCGGGCCGGAGGGAACGCTCATGGCCTACGCCGGGTGGGAGGACGACCCCTGGGCCCTCGCGGAGTGGCCTGACGAATGGCAGCGGGCCTACCGGGAGGAACTGCCTCCATTCGACCCTCAGCTCTCGGCGGCCGATCCCGAGATGGGCCGGATCGCCGAACGGATCCGCACGTGGCCCGGAGCCCGGGCCAGCACCTCCCACGTCTTCCGGATGATCGCGATCGGACGGCGGGCCGAGTGGCTCACCGCGGACCAGCCGTGGGACCATCCCCAGGGTTCGGGCTCGCCACTGGCGAAGCTCGTCCAGGACGACGGACAAGTCCTCATGCTCGGCGCGCCGCTCGATACCCTCACGATCCTCCACCATGCCGAAGCGCTGGTGGACTCACCTGAGCGGCGATCCGTCGCGTACGGGATCCCGGTGGCGGAGGGCGACCGGGTCGTATGGCGCGAGGTCCAGGACATTGACACCTCCTCGCGAGGTGCGTTCCCGTACGAACGGTTCGTGCCGGCCGGCGTCGATCCTTTCATCGTGATCGGCCAGGCGGCGCTCCAAGCCGGCTGCGGCCGACGGGCTGGCGTGGGCGATGCCGATTCGGTCCTGTTCGAGGCGGCGCCGCTGGTGCGGTTCGCGGTGGCGTGGCTCCAGCAGCGGTTCGGCGAACCGAGCGCTTGAGTCTCAGCGCCCGAACGCGATGAACAGGAACCCGATCAGGTTGAACACGGCGTGCGCGGCCACCGAGGCCATCAGGCTCTGCCGGCGCTCGTAGACCAGCGCCAGGACAACACCCACCACGATCAGGGAAGGGATGATCAGCAGGTACGTGAGACCGGCGAAGTGCACCAGCCCGAAGAACGACGCCGAGATAAGGGCCGCCGGCCACACGGAGAAACGCCGCCGGAGTCCCTTGTAGAGGAAGCCTCGGAAGAACGCCTCCTCGGCGAGCGGGGCAAGCCCCACGACCACGACTCCGCTCACCGCCAGGTAGGCACCCTTGACGTCGCTGGGAACCTGCTCGGGATTGGACACGTTGTGGCCCAGGAGGGCCTGGGCGATCGAGTGGACGACCTCGAGCACGATGCCCGCCATGAACACCATGGCCACACCTGCCACCACCCCTACCAGGCCATCGGCCCAGGGGCGCCGGGGCGGCAGCCCGAGCGAGGCCAGCCGGCCGTGGTTCACGAACAGGATCCACACCCCGACTGTCCCCGCCAGAGCCGCCTCTTGGATGAAGCTGGCGAGGGTGAAGAAGGCCGGGCTCTCCCGCACCGCTCCGCCGGGGCCCCGCGAAACCACGTTCGGGAAGAAGGCGGCGGCCACCGCCCCGACGATGGCCGTCACTCCCAGGGCGATCAGGCCTACGGGGAGCGCCTCGATCGGCTTCCACGTGGCCGGAGGAGGAACCGACCCCTCTGCACCCAGTCCAGCGTCGGGTCGCTGCGGCGGCAGCTCGCTTGCGGCAGAGCCGGTATCGGGGCGCGGAGGGACCGGTTCGTTCATCGCGTCTGTCATCGGCACCCTTCGACCATCCTAGATTTCCCCGCGAGCTTCCGAGGATTCGCCATATGCCGGGGGTATCATCCGGCTCCCTACCATGCGGCTCGTGACCTACGACCGGGGGGGCGCGCGGCGCCTCGGTGCGTGGGTGGGACGAGCAGTGGTCGACCTGCCGGATGCGGTGGGTCACCCTGCGTTCCCCACCACGATGGAAACCCTCATTGCCCGGTGCGGCGGCACGACCCTCGACGCGGCCCGCGACGCTCTGGTCCATCCCGAATATCTGGGGGAATGCCGGGTGGCGAAGCCCCATCTCCTGGCGCCCGTCATCCCCATCTCGCTCCTGGAGCGCCGCTTCATCCTGGGCCCCGACGATGCGGTCCCCTGGCCGCTGATGGCCGAGCAGGTCGACTACCACCTCGAGGTGGCCTGCGTGATCGGCAGGCCGGCCCGAGACGTCTCACCTGAGCAGGCCGCGGGCGTCGTGTTCGGCTACACGCTGATGAACGACTGGTCGGCGCATGCGGGAGAGGGAAAGGGAGGGCGGGGCCAGCGCCCTCGAATCGAGCGCTTCGCCACGTCGCTGGGCCCCTGCATCGTCACCGCGGACGAGTTCGACCCCACGCGCGGCCGCCTGATTGCCCGCGTGGACGGCGAAGTATGGTCGATGGGCAGCCTCGGCCTGGCCCTGGGGACCTTCCCGGACCTGATCGCCGAGCTGTCGAGGTCACAGACGCTCTACCCGGGCGACATCGTGGGCTCCGGGACGTTCCAGGGAGGCTGCGCGCTGGACCTCGGCCTGCACCTCGAAGCGGGGTCGGTCGTCGAGCTCGAGGCCGAAGGGATCGGCGTCCTTCGGAATCCGGTCGGCGCCCCCCCGGTGGGCCAGGCGGCCTGACCTCCTCTAGTCGATCAGGCCCATCCCGCGGGCCCAGGAGGTCGCGTACCCCTCGATCTCCACCGTGGCCAGGGCCTCGTCCCGTTCGAAGGGCTTGGCCGACTCGACCATGACCGCGTACTCGTCGGCGAACTCCTTGGTCTTGGAAGCCTCGATGGCCGCGGACTGCGGCCCGTGTTGCAGCCCCTGCGGGTGATGGGTGATGAACCCTTCGCCGATCCCCGCCCGCGAGAAGAACTGGCCCTGGTGGTAGAAGAGGACCTCGTCCTTGTCGATGTTCGAGTGGAAGAACGGCACCCGCAAGGCCGTGGGATCGCCGGTCTCGGTGGGCCGGGGCGCGAACAGCCCGATCTCGAACCCATCGGACTTCCACACGGCGTGGACCGACGGCGGCAGATGATACCGAGGCGACACGACGGGCCGGAAATCTTCCTTGTTGAGCCGGGTCGGGCACAGGTCGCCCTGCCACCCGACCACGTCCAGGGGATGGAATGGATAGGTGAGCGCGGTGTACTGGCCGTCGCGCTTCACGCGAACCTCGAACTCGCCATTCTCGTCATGGGGCTGTGGGTCGGGCGTCTCCAGGACCCCGGGGTCGAAGAGCGCGTGGCGGCCCAGGATTCCCTTCTCGGGCAAGCGGTACTCCCCGCGGCCTTCCACGATGTACAGGAAGGTCTCGCCGTTCTCGGGCACGATCCGGTGCGTCGTGCCTTTGGGCAGGGTCAGGAAGTCGCCTTCCCCGTATCGCAGCGGGCCGTAGTCGGTCTCCAGCGTGCCGGCCCCCCGGTGAACGAAGTAGCAGAGGTCGCCGTCGGAGTCGCGAAGGTAGTACGGCATCGGCTCCGTTCGCTTCGAGACGAAGATCGAGACGTCCTCGTTGCCGAGGATGCGTTGCCATTCGCCCGCGGCGTCGGCCTGGTCGGGCGGCTTGAGTCCCGTCAGGTCGTAGGCCCGCGGCCGGAGCGGCCCCTCGATGCGGATCCAGGCTGTCGGAGGGTGGGCGCGATAGAGGTGCGAGGCGCGGCCATCGAAGGCTTCCCGGCCGTGCTCCTCTTCGAACGTCCCCTGGGGTAGACCGACGTGGGCCTGCTTGGTGACTCGGCCCTTCGATAGCGGAAACATCGCTTCCTCACTTCCTCTTCGCGGGCTTCCTCGCCGTTCCCTGCGGTTTCAACTTGCTGGCCTCCCGGGCCTTCTTCTTCCGCTCCCGGTCGTGGGCCCACCTGACCTTGTGCCGATCCCCTCTCCCCATGTTGTCGTCTCCTTCTTATTTCGCTTCCTCTTCCGGCTCGTGCCCGATGGCCAATTCGGCGCTCCGCCGGCACGCCGCGTCGATGGCGTTGAGGAACGCCGCTCGCACCCCAGCCTGCTCCAGGTGCCGGATGGCCATGATCGTGGTCCCTCCCGGTGAGGTCACCATCTCCCGGAGCTCCACCGGGTGCAGGCCGGTGTCACGGAGCATCTTCGCCGATCCGAGCATCGTCTGGATGATCAGCTCGGTGGCCACGTTACGGGGCAGGCCGAGCAGGATGCACGCTTCGATCATGGCCTCCGCCAGCAGGAAGAAGTAGGCGGGCCCCGAGCCGCTGGTGGCCGTCACCGCATCCTGGTGCTTCTCGGGGAGCCGGATGACCTTGCCGACCGTGGACAGCAGCTCCTCGGCCACCGCCAGGTGCTTATCCTCAGCATGCGAGCCGGGCGAGATGACCGACATCGCCTCGTCGACCAGCACCGGCACGTTCGACATGACCCGCACCACCGGCATGCCCTTGGGAGAAAACCGCTCGATGAACGAAGTTCGGATGCCGGCGGCGAAGGTGATCACCAGATGCTGCGCGCTGAGGTAGTGCTGGATCTGGCCGAGCAGCATCTCCATGTCCTGGGGCTTCACCGTGAGCACCAGCGTCGGCGCCGACTTCACAGCCTCGGGGTTGGACAGGGTGGTCGCCACGCCCAGCCGCTCGGCCAGGTCCTGGGCCCGTTCCTCGCGCCGGCACGTCACCATCAGCTCCTCCCGGGTCCGGCCCCCGGACCGGATCAGGCCCCACACCAGCGCTTCGCCCATCCGGCCTCCGCCCAGGAAGGCCACGGTTCGATCTGCCACTCGTTCTCAACCCCCTCGCGCGAATAGATTCGACAGGAAGAACCACACGTTAGCCGGTCGCTCGGCCAGTCGCCTGGTCAGGTAGGGGTACCACTGCGTTCCGTACGGGACGTACACCCGAACGGGCTCGCCCTCGGCCACCAGCGACCGCTGGAGATCCCCGCGGATCCCGTACAGCATCTGGAACTCGTAGCGGCGGTTGGAGATGCTCCTCGCTCGAACGAAGCGCTCGGTCCCCTCCACCAACCTGGGGTCATGGGTGGCGATGTGCACGACCGACCCGCTGGCCAACAGGGTCGCCGCGATGGTGGTGAAGCTTCGGCGAACCTCCCTTCGGGTGCGGAAGGCGAAGTCCACGGACTCCAGGTAGGCCCCCTTGGCTACCCGGACGATGGCCCTGGGCCCCCCGATCCGCTGGGCGTCGGCCGCGGTTCGGCGCAGATACGCCTGGAGGCAAACGCCCACGTTCGGATAGCGGTCCCGAAGCCCCAGGTAGATCTGCAGGGTGCGGTCCACGTACGGGCGTGCCTCCATGTCGATCATCACCAGCGTGGTCCGATCCTGGCCCGCGGCGGCCTGCAGGACCCGCTCAATGTTCTCCGCGCAAAGGTCGAAGGAGACGTCCAGGCCGAGCTGAGTCAGCTTCACCGAGATGTTGCAGTCGAGGTCAGGCGCCTCCTGGATCCGCTTGAGCGCCCGGATGTAGGAGTCGGTGGCGGCTGCGGCCTGCGCCGCCGACTCCACGTTCTCGCCCAGATGGTCGAGCATGGCGGCGATCCCTCGTTCTGCCAGGCGCTGAGCCGCGGACATCCCGTCCTCCAAGGTGTCCCCCGCGACGAAACGCTGGACGACCCGCCGGCCCATGGGGGTCTCGGTGACGATGCGGCGAACGAGGCGGCGCTCGGTCAGCCACAGGGTGGGGATGCGAAGGATTCCGGTCACGCCACCGCCGGCCGCCCTGGCATGGGCGCGAGTATAGGCGGGGCGTGCGAGTGGCTCTCCGGCGAGACGAGCGGAACGAGATTCAGGACAAACTAAAGACCCGAGGGACCTCCGGCTCGCCGTCGGCCGAAGCCGATGGCCACCGTCGGCCCCTCGGGCCTAGTGCTCCGAGCAACCACCTGGCAGCTGTCTCGGTCTCCTTATGGTAACGCCCTTTCGTTGGGCTTTGGGGCCTCCCGAGTTGCCCCGCCTGCGCAGCGAGTTGATCTTCCCCACCGCACAACCAGGTTCACCCAGTTAGCCTTACGGCTTTCCCAGGGGGTCCCATTCGGTTCCCTGACTCAGCCGCTCCGGCTGCTCGGAGCAATGCGGATTCTACGGATGCTCCCCGCCCGGTCAAGCTGACAAAACGGCAGGTCGTTCTTCGTTTGCGCAGGTCAGCGCCGTCAGACCCGCTCCGAATCCCGAGTGACAATTCCAGACGAGTCCCAGTCCGCTCTGGCCCGCACGAACTCGTCGCGGTTCACGCTCATCACCACGTGATCCACCCACCGCCCCTGCTTGAACGAACGCTGTCGCAGCCGAGCTTCCTCCACGAACCCGCACTTCGCGTACATGGCTAGAGCGCGGTTGTTGTCCGCGAGCGTCCAGAGCTCCACCTGGTTCAGATCGAGTCGGTCGAACGCGTAGTCCAGCAGGGCCATGACGGCATCTCGCGCGTAGCCCTGCCCCCAGAACGCCGGCTCCCCGACGAACATGTACAAGCCGCAGATGCGGTCGCGGCGGCGGAATTGGTTGAGGCCGATGCGTCCAATGGGGCGATCCTTCACCTCAATGACGAACGGCTGGCCTTCCTTGCGACTGCGCTCGATGTCCTCCTTCACGTCGGCCAGCGAGAATGGAAGCTCGTAGTCCATGTATCTCCAGACCTCGGGATGGTTCATCCACGCGTGGATGAGTGGATAGTCGCGCTCCTCCACGGGGCGCAGGCTGACCTTCTTGCCCTCGATCATGCCCCCCGCCTGGCGAGCAGTTCCCGGTACACGCCCCTGATGTCGGCGGCGGTAGCGTCCCACGAGAATCGGCCGGCATGGCGAAGGGCGCCTTTCGAGAGACGCGTCGCCAGCACGGGGTCGGAAAGAATCCTCAGGATACGGTCGGCGTAGTCGCTCGGATCGTGGCCTTCGACGAGGAAGCCGGTCTGCCCGTCGATCACGACATACCGCAACCCGCCGGTGGCCGCCGCGATCACCGGGGTGCCGCAGGCCTCCGCCTCCAGCGCGGCCAGCCCGAAGGACTCGGACCGCGAGGGGACCAGGACCACCTCGGCGGCCGAGTAGAAATCGGCCAGCCGCTCATGGGGCTGGGGCGGGAAGAACACGACCCGGTCGGACACGCCGATGTCGGCGGCCAGCTCCATCAGCCTGGTCGCCTGGTCGTGTTGCGCGTCGCGACCCGTGGACCCGCCCACCACGGCCAGTACCACATCGCCGGCAACCTGGGGGGCCCGGGCCACCGCTTCCGCCAGCGCCCGGATGGCCACCTCGGGCCCTTTGAAGGGCTGGAGGCGGCCCACGAACAGCAGGAGACGGGCATTGGCCAGGTGCAGTCGGGCCCTCGCCTCGTCCTTGGGTCGGGGAGCGAAGAGTGTCCCGTCTACCCCGGGAGGAACCACCCGGATCCGGTCCCGGTCGGCTCCGTACAGGTTGACGAGGTGGTCCGCCTCGAGCGGCGTGGGGGCCAGGATGCGGTCGGCTCCGGCGATCACCCGCTTCTCCCCCGCCAGGCGAGCCGGCGGCTCGGGGCGATCTCCCATCGGCAGCACGGAGTTCTTGACCTTGCCCAGCGTGTGGAACGAAGCCACCAACGGGACGCCCCAGATCTGTTTCGCCTGGCTTCCCACCCAGCCGGAGAGCCAGTAATGGCTGTGGACCACGTCGTAAGGGGAGTGGCGGTGACTGGTGGGGTCCTCGGCCCTGGCGTGCTGGAGCACACCGTCCAGGAACTCCGGGAGGAGCCGAGGCAGGTCGTCCTTCGCGACCGGCGCGCAGGGCCCCGCTTGGACGTTGACCAGGCGGGTCCCGGGGGTGATCTCGTCGACGTCCGGACCCCCCTGCCCGTGGCACCGCGTGTAGATGTCGACCGCGATCCCCTGCTCGGCGAGCCGGCGGGCCACGGAGAGCACGTAGACGTTCATGCCCCCCGAGTCGCCGCTGCCGGGCTGGTCGCGGGGAGAGGTGTGAACGCTGATCACCGCCACCCGGGCAGGGTCCTTGCCGTTCTGCCTGCCCTTCGGACCCCTCGGAGCCTCAGGTCGGTCGGTCATATCGGCATTCCATGGTAGAGGGTGCCTCGCATCTAGAAGGGAAAACCCGCCCCGAGGGGCGGGTCTTCCCTTCTTTCCACGGCCGCGGGACCTTGCTAGCCGACCTTCTTCGCGGCGGACTTGGCGGCCTGGCTCGTGGCGCCCGCGGTCTTGCGGACGCCGGTGGCCGCGGCCTTGACCTGCGACCGGGCCGACTTGGCCTGGTCGATGGCTCGGCGCGTGTAGGCGGAGCGGCGAACGCTCGTCACGAGCTTCTCGCCCCGCTTGGCGAGGTCCTCGTAGGTCTTGAGGACCCCCTTGCGCCGCTTCTGGGCCATCGTCCAAGCCTTCTTGGAGGCCTCCCGGGTCTTCTCCACGACGAGCTGGCCGGCGCCGATCGGCGCGTACAGTGCGTAATCGGACAGCCCCTTCCTCGGGCCTGAACGGCTCTTGGTGCTGGTTGGCATGTCTTTACACCTCCCTTCGGGTGTGAACGGCCGGAGAGCGGTGGACGGGTTTCTTCCCGGCCGACGACGTCGAACGCTTCGCGGTGGGTTGCTTCGGGGTGTTCTTGGGAGCGTCTCGCCCCGCTTCCTCCCGGAACGCCTGATAGATCTGGACGAGGGCCTGCTTCTGCCGCTCGTTGATAGCGCTATCCGCCATGATCGCCGCCGCCACGTCGGGGACGGGGCGGTCCTCCAGGATCCCGGCCTGCACGTACAGCGTTTCCGCCGAGATCCGAAGGCCCTTGGCGATCGCCTGGAGGATGTCGGCGCTCGGCTTGCGCAGGCCGCGTTCGATCTGGGAGAGGTACGGGATCGACACGCCGGCCACCGCCGATACGGCCTTGAGCGACAGGCGCGCACCCTTCCGCTGATTCCGGATGAACTGACCGAGCTGGCCGATCTTCATGCGTCAGAGGGTAGCCAAGATTTATAACAGTTGCAAACTTGAGGATAACAAGGGCAAACAGGGCGAAGCTTCGCCCGTCAGGACGACGTCAGCTCGAACGTGGCGCCGATCTCCCCCACGGGCTGGCCGCCTCCCAGCACGGAGGGCCTGGCGTCAGGGCGGAGCCGTTCGAGCTGATCGTCGTCGAGGACGCCCTGGAGCCGCAGCGCGTGGATCAGCGCGGGCCCCGCTGCTCGATGTGCCCCGTCGCGGATCTTCACGGCTACGCCCAGCCCGCGATCGAGCACGGCGGCGCAGAGCAGGCCCTCGGCCCCACCTTTGGCGATGACGTTCGGCGTTGCCTCCATCAGCGCGGTGTCGGGGCGATTCCGGCCCGCCACCATGTACGGCTCAGCTCGCATCGCCGTGGCGATGCGACGGGCGTGACGCTCGAGCGCGCCCCATCGCTCGGGAGCGGCGAGCCTGGCGTAGATCGTGGCCATCGAACGAAGCGGCATCCCGTGGACGGGGACGCCGCATCCGTCGACCCCGACGTCGACCGACACGAGCCCTGTCACCGCGAGCACCGCCTCCAGGATCTGCTGTTGCAGCGGATGGGGCGCTTCTCGGTAGGAATCCAACGGCCAGCCCTGGGCTCGACAGGCGGCCAGCATCCCGGCGTGCTTGCCGGAGCAGTCCGAGTTGATGCGGCGCTTATCCGGGTCTGCCCCAGCGGTTTCCTCGTCCCAGGGGCGAACCGACGGGCACTGCAGCGCCTCCTCCGGGACGCCGGCGCGGGCCAGCAGGGACCTCACGGCTGCCACGTGAACCGGCTCGGCGTTGTGCGAGGCACACATCACGGCGATCTCGCGTTCGGTGAAGTCGAACGTGGCGCAGGAGAGGGACACGGCGGCTTGCACGGGCTTCATCGACGACCGGGCGAACAAGCGCCGGTCGGCATCTCCCGCGGACGCGATCAACGTCCCGTCGGTATCCACGACGGCGATGTCGCCTTCGTGGACAGACTCCTCAAGTCCCGAACGAACCACATGGACCAGCGGGACGGAGGACACGTCGCCGAAGACTACCGGAACGCCCTTCCTCCAACGCGGTGGCCTTTGGGGTGGGGGGCTGTTTCGGGCTCTCGTGAGCCGAGGGCGCTACAGCTCGTGGGGGATCTCGGCCGGGTTCTCGCGGTACCGGTCCTTCAGCTCTTCCTGCAAGCGGTCGTGGACGCGGTTCACCTTGCCCCGCAGCGACGACACGGCCCGCTCGACCTTGGACAGCGTCGCCAGCGCCTCCGCCAGTTCGTCGTCCTCCAGCGACGGGGGGTCGTCCAGGTTGAACTTGGGGAGGAGCAGCTCGAGCTGGCGCTCGGCTTCCTCGATGTCGGCGCCGGTGAGGGCCATCCGGAACGCCTCGCCGCGGGACCGTGTGGTCCGCGGCCGCTTGGCCAGGGCCGACGTCAGCTGCTCGACCAGCGGCTGCGGCTCGCGTCCGGCCTCCCTCCGGCTCCGCTCGGCCACCAGGATGTCCTGGCGCACCTGCACTTGCCGGCGGAGGTAGGACTGGAACTCTCGTTCGGCGAAGCTCTCGTCCCGTCGGCGGCGGACCTCGTCGGTGGGGAGGACCTTGATCCCCTGGACGAAGCCAGGATCGAGGACCGTGGTGGTCCGCGCAGAGCTCACCGTTCCAGGCGATTCCGTCACACGCTCCTCCGGGTCCGGACGTCTCCTCCGATTATCGCCTGCCCTGCCGACCCGCGGGGAGAGGCATCTTCAGGTGTCGGGCGGGCGGCCGAGGCCTAGCCGCAGATCGCGACGAGCTGCTTGTAGGGGTCGACCGCCGAACCTCCCCCTGGGTGGTACTCGAAGTGGAGGTGGTAGGGGCCGCCCTGGGCATCGCCGGTGTTGCCCACGTACCCGATCTGCGTGCCGGCCGTGACGAAGGCCCCACTGCCGACGCCGGCGTACTTGTCCATGTGGGCGTAGTACGTGTAGTCGCCGTTCTTCGCGTACACGTACGCCGCGTTCCCCCCGAGGTCGTTGTAGTTCTGCTGGAACGTGCCCGACTGGGCGGCGTAGATGGGTGTGTCCAGCGGGGCCAGCAGGTCGATCCCCTGATGGGTGCGCCCCCCCGGCCGGGGATCGCCGAAGTCGTCGTAGAAGGTGCGGGGCTGCCCGACCGGACACGCCTCGAGGGGCCCTCCTCCCACACGCCGGGCCTCGGCCTCGGCCAGCGCCCTGGCTCTGGCCGCTGCGGCCGCCCGCTCGCGGGCCAGTTGCGCGGCCAGTTGGGACACCAGCGCTTGGGCCGCCTTCTCGTCGGCGGCGATGGCGGCCTGCTGTGACTTCAGGGAACGGACGATAGCGGCCTGCGTGGCGGAGAGCGCGGCCAGCTCATCCTGGGCCCGGCGGAGCTCCTCACCCGTCACCGACGCCTGGACCAGGAGGTCGGAGTCGGCCTGGGCCACGCTGCCCAGGTATTCGACCCCGTCGGAGAAGCTCGAGAAGGAGTCGGCGGACAGCAGCAGCTCAATCGTGCTGAACCCGCCCGACTCGTAGGCCACGCGGGCCCGAGCCGACAGGGCCTCCTGGATGTCGCCCATCCGGCCCTGGAGCCTTTGGATCCGCGCCTGGACCAACGTCATCTGGTCTTCCGTCCTGGCCAGGCGGGATTGGGCAGCCGAGTACTGGGCTGCCAGCCTGTCAAGGTTGGCCTGCAGCGTGGCGAGGCGGCCCCGGGCCGACCTCAGATCGCTCGAGGTGTCGGCGCTGGCGGGAAGGGACCCGAGGGTGGCGACGAGGAAGCAGGCAAGCAGGGCGGGCCAAACCTTCGCTTCCCGTACCGTCAACCGCCCTCCTCCCCCCTCGGCTGCCGCCTGGCGCGAACAGCGTTTCGGCCGCCGAGGCAGGACCGGTGGGCCCGGCAAAGTCCGGCCGGAAGCTACCAAGCGGGTCTGGCTCAGTCAACTAACCCGAGCGAACGGAAGTTCGGGGCGGCTGTGGTCGCGCCGATAGATCGCTACGCCGCGGGTATGCTGCGGCGGTGGGGAAGCCGGGCCACCACGACGACTTCAAGCGGATCCAGTCCCCCTTCGAGGGGGCCCTCATCCGGTTGCGGGCGGTGGAGGAAGACGATCTCCCCAGGATCAACGAAGGGATCTGGGATCCGGAGGTCTCGCAGTACCTCTCGGTCCCGTGGCCCCAGCCCCTGGCCGGCACCCGCGAGTGGTGGGAGCGTTCCCGAAGCAGCGACCGCGACGCCGGGTTCGCCATCGAGACCCTGGCCGGAGAATTCGTCGGGGGATGCGGGCTGCACGAGATCAGCGCCCGGAACCGCTCCGCCATCCTGGGCATCTGGCTGGCCCGGCCGTACTGGGAGAAGGGCTACGGGACCGATGCCGTCCGCACGCTGTGTCGGTTCGCGTTCCAAGAGATGAACCTCCAGCGGGTCGAGCTGGGAGTCCTGGAGACGAACCCTCGGGGGGTTCGCGCCTACGAGAAGGTCGGGTTCAAGGAGGAAGGGCGCTTGCGAAGCTTGATGTTCGTCGGCGGCCGCTACGTGGACATGATCATGATGGGCCTGCTCGCCGCAGATCTGATCGAGGAGTGAGCCCGCGCCCGGATCAGACCCGTCTCAGTGCTTGATCGGCCAGAGCAGCATCGACACGGCCGCGCTCAGCACCTTCCGCATGGTGGCCCGCCCCTCGGCGGCCTTGGCCGAAGCCGTTTCGCCGGCCAGCCGGGCTGCCTCCGCTTGCCGCATCAGGTCTGCCTGGTGGTACTTACCGAGATCGTTCCCGATGTACATGGCTCCTCCTCCGTCCTCCGATGCGGTCACGATACGGCTAGCGGCTTCTCCGGTCCGTGCCCGCCGTCACCGCCTTGCGGTGTCGCTCGGCAGCCTCGGGTGGTGACGCCCGTCACCACGCTCCGCCGCGGGGGTGGCGTTCGCTGCCGGCCTTGTCGAGCCCAGGCGGAAGGGTGTAGAAGGGCAACCGAGGGATGCTCATGCAGGCCGAAGCCGTCAAGGAGCAGAGCCCACCACCGGCGGAGGGGATTCCGTCCCGGCGGCGCTTTCCGGTGGTGCCCATCCTCGTCCTCGTGGCGATCTTGGGTGGGCTCGTCTGGCTGGTCCTGGTTCGGTCCTCCCCTGCTCAGCAGGTCCGCCGGCTTATCGACAAACAGCTCAAGCTGACGCTTGCCGGGAGGTACGACCTCGTCTACGGCACCCTCTCGCCCCGGGTGAAGGCGGCCTGCCCACAGCAGGCCTTCGAGGGCGCGCTCCAGGAGATCACGTCGACCCGACCGGAGTTCTGGACGCTCGTCGAATATCGCGACCTCCGCATCGACGTGAAGGGCGATCGAGCGATCGTCACCTATGTCATCACCTACAACGGGGCGCCCGTGGAGCGGGCCACACCTGGCAATCCCGACCTGTACGTTCGGGCGCCAAGGACCATCTACGGGCCCACCCTTTCGGTCGCCCAGCAACTGGAAAACCTCGACCACCTCCGCGCCCAGAGGCTCGTCATCGGGAAGGAGTACGACAAGGAGCGCGCGGCCATCATCGCCCACGGCCCGATCAAGCTCGTCGAGTCCATCAAGGGCCAGTGGTACGACGACGGCGACGGTCACGTTCGGTGCGGGTGAGGTTGGCTAGAGCGCGGCAAGGCGGCGAAGGCCCGACACGTCCTTGAGGACGTAGCGCCGACCTTCCCGGACGACCAGGTCCCGTCGCTGGAACTCCGACAGGATCCTCGTCACGTTCTCGCGGCTGCCTCCGCACAGGCTGGCCAGGTCGGCATGGGTAACGACGGCGGGGAGCACCGACCCATCGGCGGGTAGATCGTCCAGGCTTGGGCTCACCAGCTGGAGGAGCCGCTTTGCGACCCGGCCCTTCAGGTCCAGGAATAGCAGATCCTCCACGAAGGACTCGTGGGCCTGGATTTGCTCGGCCAGGCTCCGCAGGAGGGCCCTGGTGGCATGGGGCTGCTTGTCGAGGAAGGCCAGGAAGCGATCCCCGGAGATCAACCACGCCGTCGACTCCTCCAGGGCAAGGGCGGTGGCCGTTCTCCGCTGCTCGCCCAGCACGCCGAGCTCGCCAAAGAACTGAGGCGAGTCAAGAGTCGTGAGGAGCTGCCGGCGCCCCATCACGGAGATCGAGCTGACCTCGATCCGGCCGCGCCAGACGAAGAAGACGTGCTCCGAGGCGTCGCCCTGGTAGAAGAGATAGGTCCCCCGCCGGTATTGCCGAACGGACCCCTCTGAGACCAGATCCTGGACGGCCCGCCTCCCCACCTTCTCCAGGATGGGGGTCTTGGCCATGGCCTGCTCGAGCTGGGTCGAGTCGCCGGTGCGGATTGCCGTGGACATTGGCCCACTGAGCGTAGAGAAACACCGCCCCGAGAACCAGTCCGAAAACGCGAGAACGGGCTCAACCGAGCCCGTCCCCACGGAAACCTAGGTCGCCGCTTACTGCACGTTCTGGACGTTCTGGACAGCCCTGACGGTACGAAGCGCCTTGGTCTGCTTCGTTACTCGCGTAGCAGCCCGCTTGCTCGACTTCCCCGTCTTGGCCGCCGGGGCCTTCGGGGTCACCTTCTTCGGCATTCGATGTCACCCCCTTCCGGATGTCATGTGATCTGAGGTGATCCTCCTCCGTGGGCGGCTCAGTGTCGGTGATGGCTGTCACCGACCTGCAGGTGACGATGGTCACGCGAAGTCATGTGACGCCTGTCACACAACGGAAGGTCGCTCAGGAGAGCTCGGGCAGCGCGAGCGGGTCCGGGCGGGGGGTGCAGGCCCCGCAATACAGGGCGTCCTCGACCACCAGCGCCTTGGTGACCTCACTCCCTTTGTACAGCTCAAGGATGTAGGGGTGGCTCTGTACGTGGTCCTCGCAGATCCCCCGGCCGCAGAAGCGGCAGACCCCCACGGCGGTTCGTCGGCAGTGCCAGCAGTTCATCTCGGCAGACCTCCTTGGCGGCCTTCGCTAGTGCTCCTCCACGCGATCGAGCGCGATCGCGGGGTTCAGCGTTCCCTTGCGGAAAGAGTCCTTCACGAGCTTGTCGAACCCCTCGCGACCCAACCGGAACGCCCGGACCGGGGCGATCGCCCGGACGGTGGCGGTTCGCGGTGTGTCCAGGAGGAGCGCGATCTCACCGAAGTGGTCGCCGGAGCCCATGGTCCGAACCCGGACCCCGTCCTCGAGCACCTCCACCTGCCCCGAGCTGATCGCGTAGAAGGCATCGCCGATCTCTCCCTGCTCGACCACCGTCTCGGCCGGGGACACGTTGACCCATTCGCCGTGCTGCAACAGTTCGGCCAGCTCGTCGGGCTCGAGATGGCCGAAGCTCGGGAGGCGGCGAAGCTCGGCCGCCGCCTGCACGGTCGGTGCGAACTTGGGTACCCGCAGGGCGTCGGCCAGCAGCTCGTCGAAGGCGCCCTTGTCCAGTTCGAAGACTTCGGCTTCGAGGGCGGCCCGGACCGTTGCGGTGCGGGGCGAGGCCTCCGCCAGCCCGACTTCGCCGAAGGCTTCGCCGCGCCCCAGCGAGCGAAGCGTTCGAATCTCCTCGCCGGTCTCGGGATCGTCCTCCACGACGCGGAGCACGCCCTGCCGGACCACGTAGAAGGCCTCCGCCCGCTCGCCTTGCCGGACGACCGGCTGGCCGGCCCGGAACGTCCGCAGTCGCACCCGGCCGGCCAGATCGCTCAGGAGGTCCTCGGGGACGTCCTCGAACAACGGCAGCTGGTCGATGAGCTCGGCCGCCTCGACCCGCCAGGATCGCTCGACGCGGAAGCGGATCCGCCGGGACAGCGCGCGCAGCCTCCGGGCCAGGGCTCGGACCGCGTTGATCAGCCCGCGCAGGACCGGGTTCAGCACGAACAGGGCCAGAGCCACGAGCAGGACCTGCGTGTAGACCCCGCCGTGCCACAACGTCGAGACCAGGCCGCCGAACAGGATCCTCCAGAAGATGTACCCGGACACCAGGAGGAACAGCGAGGCGATGACGCCGAAGACGCCGTACAGCAGGAGCCCCACCTCCTGCCGCGTGAAGTGCTCGTGGGTCCGAAGCTTGTGGAGGAAGTCGTGCTGGAGGAATTCCAGCGACCTCGGTCGGAGGTCCGGTGTCCGCAGCCAGTCGGACAGCATCCAGTAGCCGTCCAGCTCGAGGAGTGGGATGAAGTTCAGGAAGATGTTCAGGTAGGCCAGGACCGTGTACCGGTATAGCGTCTCCGAGACGGCCCACTGCGGGAACGCCCAGGCGATGATCGAGGCCAGGCCGGCCATCAGGCTCTGTCCGTATGGCCCGGCGAACGCCTGCAGGATGCGCTGGCCCCGTTCCATCATCAGCCCGTCGGAGGCGTCCACGAAGAACGCCGGGCAGCCGAAGTAGATCCGGAAGCCGGCGCTCTTCATCCGCCGGCCGTTGTGGATCAGCACCAGCGCGTGCCCGAGTTCGTGGACGAACACCCCGAAGTACTGGATCGCCAGCAGCACCACGAATCCGATGGCGAGGGACTTCCCGGTCAGGCCGAACAGCTTCGATCGCACGTTGTGCGCGAAGGCCAGGGCGCCGGACACCGCAACGAACAGCGAGAAGAGGACGAACGGCTTGGTCAGCACCCACCTGAGCCCGTGGTCGTGCAGCCAGTGGACGACCCGGCCGGGGCTCTTGAACTCCACGCCGAGCGTCGTGGCGAACTGGCGCAGCCGGCGCTCCTCGGAGGGATCGATGGCGCGCTTCAGCATCGCGTCGACGTTCGTATACCGCTGGTCGAAGAAGTTGTCCGCATGGAGCTGATGCACCAGGTCGGCTACCCCGTCGAGCTCCATGTCGCCGGACTCGCGGAAGCGGTCCAGGACGACCTCCTTCACTGTTCGCGTGCCGTCCATCAGCGAGACCAGCTCGTAGTCGCTCTGGTTGAGCCGGAAGTGCACGAGGTCGCGGGGGTTGGCGACCATGTAGTAGGGATCGCCGGACCGAAGCTCGAACCGTTTGACCTCGATGTCGTCCGAGAGCTTGGGCCGGAATTCGGCCCGGTCCACCAAGGCGGCCAGGTGACTCCACAGTTCGCCGTCGGCTTCGGGGGCGGGCCCGAGCTTCGCTTCGATCAGGCCCCACAGGCCTTGAGGGTCGACGGTCGTGCTCATCCGGCGCCGCTCATCCCGCTACGTTCGCCCACTCCCGCCGCCTCCAGGCGGGGCGGTGGGCGTACCCTCTGCTCCTTCAGCCGGCGTTCCACGATCTGCCAGATCGAGGGCTCCCGCTGCCGGTACCGGCGGGAGGTGATCGTGTTGCCGACGAAGCCACCGAGGAACAGCGCCACGGCCGCAGCCAGGGCCAGCGTTCCCCAGGACAGCAGACCCTTCGACACGGCCACCGGATTGGTGGCGCGGGACGAGTTGCCGTTCTGATCGGTGGCCAGCAGACGGAAGCGCGTCCCGCCCGGGATCGACTCGGTCACCCGCGCCCAGAACGTGAGCGTGATGCTGAACGTCTGCCTGACGAATCGCGACGTGTTCCCGTTAATGATCCGGAGGAAGCTGCCCGGCAGTGCAGGACCGCCGAACTTCACCGGCTGGCGTCCGGTCGTGCCGATCGTCTGGGGGCCGACAAGGAACTCGATCTCCTGGATGGAGAACCCGTGCAGCAGCATGAGCATCCGGACCGACTTGAGGTCGTACCAGCTCCGCGGGTCGGTGGCCACGACGTTGAATCGGACCTTCCCGCCTGTGCCCATCCTCCCGATCAGGGTTCCCTGGACGGTGAGCCGGCGCGGCGGTTCGGGATGGGGAAGGCTGACGGCCAGCCCAGTTCCCGCCGGCCACAGACCCACCGCGGCGAGCGCCAGCAGCAGGAATATGACCGATCGCCGCCTCGTCGCCGGGAAGGAGCCCATGCCGCGAGCATCCTGCGGCATCGAGCCATCGCCCCACAAGGGCAGGCGGTGCCCCGGGAGCGCTAGGAGCCGTCGCTCGGAGACGCCAAGGCTCGGGGGTCCAGGCCGTGCTCCTGCTGTTCGGCCATCGCCTCGATCAGGATCTGGGCCACCTCGGGCCGGGAGAACTCCTTGGGAGGCTTCTGGCCGGCCCGCAGCATCTCCCGCACCTTCGTCCCCGAGAGGATGACGCGGTCCTCGTCGGAGTGCGGGCAGGTCTTGGGCGAGGCCATCTGGTCGCACTTCCGGCAGAAGAACGAGTGCTCGAAGAACAGCGGCGTGATGCCGAGCTCGCCCGGATCGAACTCGTCGAAGATCCTCTGCGCGTCGTACGTGCCGTAGTAGTTGCCGACGCCGGCGTGGTCACGCCCCACGATGAAGTGCGTGCAGCCGTAGTTCTTGCGGGCGATGGCGTGCCAGATGGCTTCCTTCGGCCCCGCATAGCGCATGGCAGCCGGGAACACGCTCATCATGGCGCGGTCCTTCGGGTAATAGTTGTCGAACAGGATCTCGTAGCAGCGCATCCGGACCTCGGCGGGGACGTCGTCCTCCTTCGTCTCGCCAACCAGTGGGTGCAGCAGCAGACCATCGACGATCTCCAGGGCGCACTTCTGCAGGTATTCGTGGGCCCGGTGCACCGGGTTCCGGGTCTGGAACCCGACGACGGTCTGCCACCCCCGTTCGGCGAAGGCAGCCCGCGTCTGGGCGGGGGTGAGACGGTAATTCCGGAACGTCGAGTGTTCGGGCAGCCGGATGACGCGAACCTGGCCGGCCACGACGTAGTCCCCCGCCTCGTTCAGAGCCGCCACGCCGGGATGGGCTGGGTCGGTGGTTCCGAACACCGACTGGGCCTCCGCCTCGCGGTCCCGACGGTAGATCTGCTCCACCTCGACCACGGCGATGGGCGGCCCTTCCGAGACGAGCGCCACGCGCGACGCCCCGCCGATCCGCTTGGCCTCGGCCTCGTCGGCGGAAAGCGTCACCGGGATCGTCCAGGGAAGGCCGTTTTCGAGGTGCATCTCCTCGAGCACCGATCGGTAGTCCTTCTCTCCCATGAACCCCGTCAGCGGGGAGAGCGCCCCCACGGCCATCATCTCGAGGTCGGAGAGCTCCCTCCGGCCGATGGCGACCTTCGGCAGGTGCTCGGCCTCAGCGGACTCCCGGGCGGCCTCGTTCTGCGGCGCCACGAGGTTCACCAGCGTGCCGCCGTGGGGCGGGATGGTCTCGTTGGTACTCACACCATCTCCTTCGTTCGGTCCCTGGGGTGAAGCCGCCGACACTTCCGGCGCCGTGGGTCCACGTAGCATAGCGGCCGCACGGGGCCTTCCCGCGGCCGGTTTTCCCGACTGGAAATTGGCCCGGGGCCTCTGGGTATACTCCCTTGGCCTGCTTCTGGGCACCCCACCCACGCTGCGAGAGCGACCGATGGAGACGCTGCTAGCCGAAGACCTCGTCCGGGACCTCAACGCCCGGTTCGAGAACGCCGCCCCCGAGGAGATCGTGCGGTGGGCCCTGGAGGACTCCGGGCTGGGCCGCATCGCCATCGCCTCGGCCTTCCAGGTCGAGGGGACGTGCCTGATCCACATGGCCATCCGGATCCGCCGGGACGTTCCCATCCTGTTCCTGGAGACCGGATTCCACTTCGCGGAGACGCTCGCCTTCAAGGCCCGACTCACGGAACGCTTCGATCTGAACGTGATCGATCTGGCAGGCGACTACTCGGTGGACGGACAGGCCGAAGCGTTCGGCACCCGGCTGTACGAACGCGATCCAAAGATGTGCTGCGAGCTCAACAAGGTCGTGCCCTTCACCCGAGCCCTCCGCGGCTACGACGCGTGGATGACCTCCATGCGGCGAGACTCGGCGTGGACTCGGAAAAACACGCCGATCGTGTCCCAGACGAAGCTCGAGGACGGCGGCCAGAGCTTGGTTCGGGTCAACCCCATCGCCAACTGGACCAGCCGCGACGCGTGGGCCTACCTCAAGGAGCACGACCTCCCGGCGAACCCGCTGTACGAGATGGGTTACGCCTCGATCGGTTGCGCGCCGTGCACCCGTATGGTGTTCCCGGGCGAGGACGAGCGGGCCGGGCGGTGGTCGGGACTGCTGAAGACCGAGTGCGGGATCCACGTCCGGGAAGCCTCGCTCCAGGACGAGGTTGATCCCGACTGCCCGGAGTAAGAGGCCCGACTACAGGACCGTTGCGGCAGCCCGATCGATCTCGGCGAGGTCGGCGCTGGTCGGATCGAGGAACAACTCGTCGAATCCGTGGTCCTCGAACTTCTTGACCGTGTCGCGCAGCGCCTCCGGGGTCTTCGGGATCGACTGGGCGATCTGCTTCCCCATGTCCCCGTAGTAGTCGCCGAGGTACTCGGTGGCCCGCTGGGTGGCGTACGGCGCCAGCCCGAAGTAGGCGAGGCCGACCATCCTCGGCTTGCCCTCCCGGCCGGCCTCGGCCCACGCCTTGCGAACTCGTTCGAGGAACGGCGCGACCTGGTCGGGGCCCGCCCCGCCCACGGTGTAGCCGATCCCCCATTGCACCACCCGCCGTAAGGCGGCATCCCCCCGGCCTCCGATCAGAATGGGGACGATGGCGCGAACGGGCGCGGGCCCGATGGGGTTCTGCGCGCCGTTGACTTTCTCCCCCTTCCATACCCGGTGCATGAGCTCGAGGGCCTGGTCGAATCGGTTGCCCCGATCCTCGAACCGCTGGCCGGTGATCTCGAAGTCGTCCTTCCGGGCGCCCACCCCGAGGCCGAGGGTGAGCCGGCCGCCCGAGAGCTGGTCCACGCCGGCAGCCTCCTTGGCCAGCAGCACGGGGTTGCGGGTCGGACCGAGCAGGATGTTGGTGACCAGCCCGATCCGCGCGGTGACGGCGGCCGCCGCGGCCAGCGTGATCAGCGACTCGTAGCTCGGGTATGCGATGCGGTCAATGGTGGCCAACGAGGAGAACCCGGCCGCCTCGGCCTTCCGGGCCCATTCCACGAGCGTTTCTCCCGGCGTCCCGGGGACAGGATTCGGCAGCCCGATCCCGATGTCCATGTCAGATCCCTCCTCCGGTCATCCTGCGCCGACCGCCGGACACCGGCGGCAAGAGCGCCACCTCCTCGTCCGGTTTCAGAGCACGATCCCTACCCACGTTCTCTCCGTCCACCACGACCGCGCCGGCGGCCATGATCCGGTCGAACTCGGGCCCGAACTCGTGCGAGAGCTGATCGAGCAGCGAGCCGACGTCGGGGGCGTCCAGCTCGAGCAGAGAGGCACCGGCGATCTCCCGAAGCGCCGCGAACAGCCGGACCTTCATGGCACCACCGCCGCGATCGCGCCCGAGATCTGCCGGGCGAACGATGGAGTGTAGCCATCCTCGGCGTGGCCGAACCGGCTGGCCAGGAGGAGCCGCTTCGGGGGGCCGGCCTGCCGGTACAGCAGCCAGGCCTGCTCCTCGTCGAAGAAGTGGTCGTCGCGCCCGTGCACGATGACCAGAGGCGTCGGGGCGATCTTTCCGACCAGCTCTGCCGGCTCCTCGACGCGCTGGAACGAGGGCGACACCCTGACGCCCGAACCTCGCAGCAGTTGCCGACCCCACCTCGTGGCCGTGAGCCAGGCCAGCCGCCGGACCGCCTCGGAGTCGTGCCCATCCCACCTGGCGGGCGTGCGCACGGTCACGACGGCATCGACCCCCCCGACCAGCGCGGCGTGGCGGATGACCGCGATCCCGCCCATCGACCCACCAAAGGTCACCACTTGATCGACCCCGTCCTCTCGGGCGCGCCGCACGACCGCCTCCACGTCGAGGTGCTCGAGCGCGCCGAACGCAGAGAGCCCCTCGCTCTCACCGTGGCCGCGGAAGTCGAAACCGTAGACCGTGAACAGTTCGGCCAGCGCCTCCTGGAACCGGACCAACCGAGGCTTGCGATGCCAGCCGAGGAAGCCATGGCAGAAGACGATGGCGACGTCGCCCGTCCCCAAGCGTTCCCCTCGCAGCCGAACGCCGTCGTCGGTTCGAACCTCGAAGGGGCGAGCGGCGGTCCGGTAACGGACGGAGCGATAGCGCAGCGTGGAAACCACGCGCCTAGGGTAGCGAGGTTAGCCAGGGATTAATTGATGGGAAATGTGGCCCCAGGGAGAATCAGGTCAGACCCAATCTCTCGCTTGCGGGCGACCGTACTGCACGTTTCGACGGTCATCAAACTGTGCAGTACGGTATCGCGTAGCCCCTCGAGCGGGACACGATCAAGCGCGCAGAAGTAGACCCCCGGTAGTAGGCCCGGGCCGAACGCCAACATTCAAGAATGAGCCGCTTCACCGTATGACCAGCCTGCTACGCTCGGATCGCTGTGGGACGCGTCGTGTTCCTGACCGATCGATCCCCCGCCGAGGCCCTCCCCGCTCTCCAATCTCTCGGTCTGGACGTGAAGACCGAGCACCTGGCCCCGGAGTCGCTGGCTCACCTTCGGGATATCGGGGCGGACGTGCTCCTCGTCGACGCCGAGGCCAATCCGGAGCAGGCCTACCGCTTGTTGAGGGTGCTGGCCACCTCCGGAACCTCTGTCCCCACCGTCGTGGTCGTGGCCCGGGCCGATCTGGAAGGGTTCGCCTGGGCCGACGTGGCCGACGATTTCGTCCACTCCGGAACGCCCGCGGGACAGCTGCGCGTCCGCCTCGCGATGCTGGCTCGCCGTACCGGCGGCGCCGGCGACGCCACGGCCCGGCTCGGACCCCTCACCATGAACACCGACACGTATCAGGTGCTCGTGGCCGGGCGGATCCTCGACCTCACCTACAAGGAGTTCGAGCTGCTGAGGTTCCTGGTCCAGCGCCCGAGGAGGGTCTTCACCCGCGCCGAGCTCTTGTCGGAGGTGTGGGGCTACAACTTCTACGGCGGTACGCGCACGGTCGACGTCCACGTGCGACGGCTTCGGGCCAAGCTCGGGCCCGAGCACGAAGGCTTGATCCAGACGGTGCGAGGCGTCGGCTACCGGGCGTCGGAGCCTCGGGTGGAAGAGGCCGAGTAGCTACTGCGCCCGGCGAGGCCGGGTCGGCTGGGGGCGCAGCGGGTCGGTGCCGGTCACGTCGGCCAGGCCGAGATCGCGCCACTCCTGATCCTCCAGCCAGCGCCAGCCGCACTGGCGGCACAGGATCAGTTGCGTCCGCAAGACCACAACGATCCGCTCTGATCGGCACAGCGGACACCGAAGCTCCACTCGCCCTCCTCGCCCGCTCGGGGGATGAGCGCAGTATCCGGGCCGGGGGGCTTGGTCGGCTACGGCCGGAGGGCCGAACTTGCGTCTAGGCCGAACGGCCGTGGAGGCAGATGCCCGACAAGGGAGAGGCTTCGACCATACGTCAGTCGGCGTCTGGGGGTGGGGAGGAGAGCCCTCAGGGCGTGAAGCCCGGCGGTGGAGGGGAGCAAAGCTGCACGAGGCGATCGTGCAGTTGGGCCTTCACCTCTGCGTAGGAGGGATCGGAGGCTACGTTCTGCATCTCGTACGGGTCGGCGTCCAGGTCGTACACCTCTTCTTCGCCAGTGACGTACTCGACGTAGATGAAGCGCTCGTTGCGGACCGAGCAGTAGGTTGGCGGGTCGATGGGACGGCCTGGCCAATGCTCGATCAGGAAATCGGTCCGCCAGGCATGCTGGGGGTTGCTGAGCAAGGGCAGGAAGTCCACACCCTCCGCCCCGGGGGCGGCCGCGCCGCCGGCCGCGGCGAACGTGGGGGCGAAGTCTAGGTTCAGCAGCAGGTCGTCGCTGGCGGTCGCGTTGCCCCGCGTCATCGGGTCGTAGCGAACCACCATGGGCACCCGGGTGCTCTCCTCGTAAGGGACCTGTTTGAGGATCCATCGATGCTCCCCAAACAGGAGGCCATTGTCCGAAGCGAACACGATCATTGTGGTCGAGAGCCGCCCCGTGACCTCGAGCGCCCCCAGGATCGCTTGGACTGCGTCGTCGACCGCGAGGAGCGCCTGGCAGTGGTGAAGATGCGCGGCATCCACCTTTGCCCGCTTCTTCGCTCGCAACCGCGCTATGGCCTGGATGTAGGCAGGCTTGTCCGAAACGTCCGCCTCGTTGTAATTGGGCGGACGGAGCGGCTGGAGGTCGGGGCAGGAATACTTGTAGCGCGGCGGGACGATGGTGGGCACGTGGGGAGCTCTGGGAGCGAAGTCCAAGAAGAGAGGTTGGTCAGGAGGGGCTGACTGGATGAAATCGGTGGCGTAAGAGGCAAGGACATCCGTCGAGTAGTCGGAGGCTTCATCCCCGTAGGTCACTGGGCTTCCGTCCACGCTCAACGTGTAGTTGTAGTAGGAACCCGCGACCGCAGCGACCCACCGGTCCCACCCGGGAGGCACATATGAGCTCAAGTTCCGGTTGTAGCCGTTCAGATACTTGCCGACCAGTCCGGTCCGGTATCCGGCATCGTGTAGCCATGTGGCGATCGTGGACCCGTCCTGTGGCTTGAAGGTGTCGAATCCTCCGTGCGGTGGAGCATTGCTGTACACGTCGGTGCCGTGCGAATATTTGCCGGTCAGGATAGTGGTCCTGCTTGGGCAGCAGTACGAATTCACCACGAATCCGTTGACGAAGTCCACGCCCTTCCCGATAAGTTCCGACTGCACAGTCGGCATTTGCATCTCATCCCACCGCTGGTCGTCGGTGAGGATGAGGACGATGTTCGGCTTGGTGGCCGTGAACGCATCCGCGCTGGTGGCCGTACCGTCTGGCGTCACTATCGAAATCGGCCCCGTGGTGGCCCCCTCGGGGACGACTGCGCGGATCTGACTATCGTCATCGATGGTGAAGGTGGCACTGATCCCGTTGAACTGGACGTCGGTGGCCCCGGAGAAGTCCGAGCCGGTGATCGTAACCTCGGTCCCCACCGAGCCCTCGGTGGGGGTGAACCCGGTGATGGACTGGGCCCGCGCTCCCTCCGCAAGCACGGTCAGGAGCAAAACGATCGAAGCGACGAGGGCGAGCAGACGGTAAGGACCGCGCCGGAATCTCGGAACCCCACTTGTCGCCTGGCGAGACGGCCCCACTGCCCCCCTTCCCCGTCCTGGGCGATGGATTCATCGCGGCGCAGGCATTCTTCCCAGAAGCGCCTGGCTCGTCAAGGACGAGTTGGAGGAGGCGGCGAGGGACGCTGCCTTGAGTTCTGCGCCGTCAGTGTGAGCCCAAACGACCTACACGTACATAGTGGACGCCTTCGACCTGGCAGAACCACCCCGCCACGTCAAGACCGCCACAATTCACACGGAATTAACGGCCCAGAAACCGGCGCGATATTCACTCCGGGTAGGCTCCCACCGAACCTCGAGTGAAGGAGGGGCATTCGCATGCCTGAAGGGACCGACGCACCAAAGACCGTGGTGCCAAAGGACGTACTGGCCCTGGCCAAGGAGGCCGGGGCGCAGATCGTCGACTTCCGCTTCTGCGACCTCCCCGGACTGATGCAGCACTTCTCCGTCCCCATGACCGAGCTCAAAGAAGAGGGCTTCGACGTGGGGTTCGGCTTCGACGGCAGCTCCATCCGCGGCTTCCAGGAGATCCAGGAGTCCGACATGCTCCTGGTCCCCGACCCGGGAGCCGCCTACATCGACCCCTTCCTCAAGGTTCCTACGCTCGTCCTGCACTGCTTCGTGAAAGACCCGATTACCGGCGAGATGTACAGCCGTGACCCGCGGTGGATCGCCCGCAAGGCCGAGCTGCATCTCCAGCAGACCGGCATCGCCGAGACGAGCTACTGGGGCCCGGAGTGCGAGTTCTACATCTTCGACTCGATCCGCTTCGACCAGAACCAGCACGAGGGCTACTACCACATCGGGGCCGTCGAAGGGGCATGGAACACCGGCGCGGAGGAAGGCGGGAAGAACCTCGGCTACAAGCCACGGTACAAGGAGGGGTATTTCCCCCTCCCGCCGATGGACCACTACCAGGACCTGCGCACCGACATGCTCCTGAACCTCAACAAGGTCGGCATCCATGTAGAGGTGCAGCACCACGAGGTCGGCACGGCCGGGCAGGCGGAGATCGACATCCGCTATGACACCTTGCTCAAGACGGCCGACAACGTCATGAAGTACAAGTACGTCGTCAAGAACACGGCCCGAATGGCCGGCAAGACCGTGACGTTCATGCCCAAGCCGATCTTCCAGGACAACGGCTCCGGGATGCACACCCACCAGAGCCTGTGGAGGGAAGGCGAGAACCTATTCTGGGACGAACTGGGCTACGCGCAGATCTCCGACACCGCCCGTTACTACATCGGAGGCCTCCTTGCCCACGCCCCCGCCCTTCTCGGCTTCGCCGCGCCCACCACGAACTCGTATCGCCGGCTGGTCCCAGGCTACGAGGCGCCCATCAATCTGGTGTATTCGCAGCGCAACCGAAGCGCCTGCGTCCGGATCCCCGTGTACTACAAGAGCGCCGAGGCGAAGCGCCTGGAGTTCCGCTCGCCGGACCCGTCGTGCAATCCGTACCTGGCGTTCTCGGCGATGCTCCTGGCAGGACTCGACGGCGTGAAGAACAAGATCGAGCCGCCCGACCCCATCGACAAGGACCTGTACGACCTCCCGCCCGAGGAGGCGATGAACGTCAAGCAGGTCCCGGGGTCCTTGGAGGAGGTTCTGAACGCCCTGGAGTCGGACCACGAGTTCTTGCTCGAGGGAGGCGTGTTCACGCAGGACGTGATCGATACCTGGATCGAGTACAAGCGCATTCGCGAGCTCGACCAGGTGCGCCTGCGGCCCCACCCCTGGGAGTTCTGGTTGTATTACGACGTTTGAGAAGAGTCGCAGCTGATTCACAGCAAGGGTCGGTCCTCACGGGCCGGCCCTTTGCATTACGCCGCCGACTCCACGGCGAGCGCGTCGGGTGACACCACGGCCGTCCGGTGGGCGAGGACCACCCCGCCGATGACCAGCGCGCCGCCCACGAGCTGCACAGCCAAAAGATGTTGACCGAGGAAGATCCAGGCGAACAGCGCCGCGGCGGGCGGTTCCACCGTGGCGGCGGTCCCGGCGGTGGCGGGCGTCAGGACGCGCACCGCACCGACCGCCAGGAAGAACGGAAGGAGCGTCCCCACCACGCCGACCCCCAGGACGGCCAGGGCCACCTTCGGCTGGGCCAGCTTCGCCACCGGCCACGACCACCACGGCGCGAGCACTGCCCATGCCACCATCGCCACCACGAATCCCCAGAACAGGATGGTGGCGGGGGGAACGCCCCTTCGGCCCGCTCGTCCCGCGGTGAGCAGGTAGCCGGCGAACAGCAGGGCCGAGGCGCCAGCAGCGAGCAACCCTCGGCCGTCGACGTGGCGGAACCCTTCGAATGCCCGGCTCACCAGCACGGCTCCGGCCAGGGTGAGTGCGGCGGCCACCCACGCCAAGCGACGCGGGCGTAGCTCGGGGCGGCGGCGCGCCGTCATCGCGGCGAGGCCCAGCAGCAGCACCGGCGCCGTGTACTGGAGCGACACGGCGACGCCGACCGCCAACCGGTCGATGGCGATGTAGTACGCGGCGTTCACTCCCGCGACACACAGGCCGAACCCGACCAACACGGGCAGGCTTCCAGCAGGAAGCCGCAACTGCCGGCGGCCTCTCCACGCCAGGATCAGCACGAGGAAGAAGAGCGCGACGGCCACCCTGGCCTCGGCCATTCGAACCGGCGGCACGCCACGGTCGAAGGCCACCTTCGCCATCACGGCTGCCAGCCCCCAGCACGTCGCTGCGGCCACCACGCGAAGCACGGCGGCGGCGGTCGCCGGGCGGGTGCTCATCCTTCCGGCCGGAACAACAGGAACGGCACGAGCTGTTCGACCTGTGTCAACGACCCGTGGTGGCCGATCAGGCTCGCCTGGAGCGGATCGACCTCGCGCTGGAAGACCCCGATCGGTTCGTGAGCAGCCGCCACCACGTCGCCGATCCGAGGCCGCACTCGATCGAGGACCTTCGGTCCGAACCATCCCGCGGCGATCGCTTCATCGCCCGTGCACACCCACATCCGATCGCCCACCGTTTCCCGCCACGCGGCGAGGACGTCCCCTTCCGCCCCCGGCCAGGCGTAGACGTGCCGGGCTCGTGCCTCTCCCCCCAGCATCCGCACGCCCTCGAGGAGCGCCGGCTCGTCGGCCACGTCGAGCTTCCCCCCTTCCGGGATGTTCAGCATGCCGTGGTCGGCGGTGACGACCAGGGCGAAGCCCGGCGGGAGGCGGTCGGCGAGCGCGGATACGGCGTGATCGACCTGCTGCAGGTGCCCGAGCCATTCCTCCGATCCCACACCTCGCACGTGGCCATACGTGTCGAGGAACGGGTGGTACGCGTACACCGATGTTCGCCCTTCCGCGAACGCGGCTGCCACCGCCTGGACCAGCTCGTCGAGCGAGTCGGCGGGTAGGTATCGCCCCCCCCGCAGGATGGCCCGGGTCAGCCCCGACCCCGCGTGGGCCGCCGGTCCGACCAAGGTGATCTCGGTTCCGGCCGCGGCGGCGCGCTCCAGCACGGTCGGCTCGGGCTGCAGCTGCTCGGGAACCAACAGATCCCGGAGGTCCTCGGTGGAACCGAACCCGTAGGGGACCCAGTGCAGGGAGTTGATCGGGCGGTCCAGGCCTGGTACGGCGAACGTGTATCCGACCAGCCCGTGCTGGCCGGGGGGCAGGCCGGTGCCGAGCGAGGCGAGGCTGGCGGAGGTGGTCGACGGGAAACCGGCGGTGATCGGCCGCCCCCGGTCCGACGCCGCGGCGAGAAACGGGCCGGTGTCCCGGTGGTCCCGGAGGAGCTCCCACCCGAGGCCGTCCACCACCAGCACGCACACCCCGGGAAGGCGTTCGATCCCCAACCTGTTCGCGAACCCCGGGAGGCCGAGGGCGGCCAGGACCGAAGGAACCAGATCGGACAGCGAAGTCTCGCCGTACCGAGGAACGAGCGGTTCTGCCGCCGTCACGGCAACCCGCTCTCGTCCCCGTAGAACACGCGCTCCATGGCGGCCCGAGCTCGATGCGTGATCCTCCGGTAGTCCTGCAGGAAGCGGTGGCGGGCCCGCTCCCCGTACCCCAGCCGGCGGGCCAGGGCCGCCTGGGCCTCGGGCGTGGGCGGCAGCGCTTGCACGGGCACGCGGTGGTCGATCTCGAGCGCGTTCTTCACTTCGGTCAGGAACACCTGGGCATGGGCAAGGGAACGGGCCACGCTGTCCTCGAGCAGCCGGGCCGCGGCGAGCGCTTCGATCGCCTCCAGCGTGTTGGTCCGCCGAACCTGCGGGTGGGCGAACCCGTGGCGCATCAGCGAGAGCTCCACCGCCCACTGCACGTCCGCCAGGCTGCCGTATCCCAGCTTGAAGTGGAACCGGCGAGCATCCTTCGGGCGGACCCGCTCCTCCTCCATGCGAACGCGCATGCGCCGGACCGTGGCGACCCGCTCGAACGTCAGGCGCTCCGGATAGGCGAAGTCGGCGGCGTTGGACATGAAACGCCGGCCGAGCGATTCGTCGCCGGCCACGAACCGCGCTCGAAGCAAGGACTGGAACTCCCAGGCCTGCGCCCATCGCTGCCAGTACTCGAGATACGAGGCGATGGACCGTGCCAGCGGCCCGCTCTTCCCTTCAGGACGAAGGTCGGGGTCGGCCTGCCAGCCGGCCTCACGAATGGCGGCCACGACGTATTCCGCCACCTCCCGGGCTGCGTCAAACTCCTCCGGACGTTCCCCTTCATAGACGAACATCACGTCGAGATCCGAGGCGAAGGAGATCTCCTCTCCCCCGAGCTTTCCCAACGCGATCACCGCCACGGGAAGTGCCGCCTCGGTCGCAGCCACCGCCTGCTGGAGGACTCCGTCCGCGACCCCGGCCAGGAGCCGACCGAGTTCCGGCACGCGAACCTCCCCCGCCGCGTACCCCGCGGCCACCCGCACGAGCGTGCCGAACGCGTGACCGGGGAACAGCGGCCGCTCCCGCGCCGGTGGCTCGAGCGCGGCTGCGGCGAGGTTCGGCCGAGCCACCAGCGCGTCGGTGAACGCCGAGCTCGTCGCGGCAAGTGCCGCGAGTCGTCGCGCGCCATCGGGACGGTCCGCGAGCGCGTCGGCGAATCGGTCCTGGTGGCGAAGAGCCTCCGTCACTCGCTCGAACCGAACCAAGGCGGCGTCGGGGAGCGCGGCGAAGGCGAGAGCCGGGGCGACGACGGGGAAGAGCGTGCCGATCACCTTGCCCAACCGCGTGTCCGCATCGACCACCCGAGAAAGCGATCGGTAAGCCGCCGCCGGGTCGGCGAACCCCAGCCCGGCCAACAGCTCTTCAGTGGCCGCTCGGTCCAGTTGAGGGCGAGGGGCCACACCGGCGAACGCGTCGAGCAGCGGACGGTAGAACAGACGCTCGTGAAGCGTCCGGACGATGTCCGCGTTTCGCGCGTGTTCGGCCAGGAGGTGATTGGCTTCGCGAAGCCCCATCGACCGGGCCAGGGGCCCGAGCGCTCGGTGATCGGAGGGCAGCTCGTGCGTCTGGAGCTCGCGGACCATCTGGAGCCGGTGTTCCAAGCGCCGCAGGAAACGATAGGAATCGGCGAGGGCGTCGGCATCGGAACGAGCCACGAAGCCTTCGTCGGCCAGCGCGATGAGCGCCCGGAGGGTGTTGGGTTCGCGAAGCCGATCGTACCGGCGCCCGTGAACGAGCTGGAGGAGCTGCACCGCGAACTCGACGTCGCGGATGCCGCCCCGGCCCCGCTTGACCTCGACGGCCTCCTTGCCCAGGGACCGGACGCGATCCTCGATCCGCGCTTTGGAGGCACGGACGTCCTCGATGGCGGACGCCGCGAGGACCGCGGGATACACGAACGGAGCGACCGACTCGACGAACCGCTCTCCGAGCGCGAGGTCGCCGGCCACGGGCCGAGCTTTCAGCAGCGCTTGGCGTTCCCAGGTGGCGGCGTGCTGCCCGTAGTACTCGATCATTGAGACGAGCGAACGAGAGAGCGGCCCCGACCGGCCTTCGGGACGAAGCGTGGTGTCGACGCGCAAGGCTTGGCCTTCCGGCGTCGGCTCGGAAAGGAGGGCGACCACGGCGGCGGCCCGTTTGCCCGCATCGTCGTGCGCCTCCGCCCCCGAGTCCCGGTGGACGAACAAAAGGTCCACGTCGGACGAGTAATTGAGCTCCCCTCCACCGAGCTTCCCCATCCCGATCACCGCGAAGCCATCGGCGCCGTCCACGGCCAGACGCATGCACGCTTCGGCCACGGCGCTCAGTTCGGCCATCACCTCTTCGACGTCCGAACCGGCCAGGTCGCGGGCCGCCACGCGGTACGTGGCCCTGCGCCGGAACCGGCGCAGCCCGGCGCTCACCCCGAGCCGGGTGACGTCTCTCGCGGCCTCATCGAACAGTTCCTGGAGCGTCCTGGGGTGAACCTCTGCCAGGGCCTCGAGCTCTTCCGGATGGGCCAGAAAGAAGTCGGATGCCGCGGATGAAAACCCCAGCAGCCGCGCCGCGGCCGGGATGATGTCAGGCCGAGAAAGGAGCTCCCGGGCTTCCGCCCGATCGCCCATCCGCAACACGGCCACGCGGGCAAGCTCGGGATCGGGCGCCTCTCCCAAGGCACGCCCCAGCACCTCGGGCGTGATCACGGCCGGAATGGTACTTGCCGCCATCCAAGCGTTTGGTCACCGGACGAAGGCGGGAAACGAAGGGGCCCGGCGCTTACCCGCCGGGCCCTCTTCGATCACGGCCGGCGCGAGGCCGGCCACTGGGTTACTTGAAGATGCTCACTCCACCAGGGCCGATCAGCAGTCCCACGACGATGAGCACGATGCCGGCCAGCACCCCACCGCGGAGCAGCGTCACGATCCCCCAGATGACGAAGACCGCTGCGATGATCCACAGAAGCGAAGCGGCGCCTCTGGTCATGGCGAGAAGCGCAAGCATCGCGATTCCCCCTTCCTGTCTCACCTTCGGGGCGTCCAGTGTCGGCACGACGCCCGAAAGGTACCCAATACAAGCCCGCCGCAATCTCCAGGAATTAACACAGCGGTAACCGAACGAGGAGACGGCGCCCCTACCCTTGGGGCCAGGAGGAACCATGGCCCCGTCCAACGAAGCCGAGTTCGCCCTTCGAACGGTCGAAGAGCGGGGCATCAAGTTCATCCGGCTGTGGTTCACCGATGTCCTCGGATTCCTCAAGTCGATCGCCATCACCTCCCAGGAGCTGGAGGCGGCGCTCACCGAAGGGATCGGGTTCGACGGCTCGGCCATCGAAGGCTTCGCCCGGATCCAGGAAGCGGACATGGTGGCCAAGCCGGACCCCTCGACGTTCCAGACGATCCCGTGGCGCTCTGAATCCCAGGTCGCCAGGATGTTCTGCGACGTCTACGACCCGGACGGCACGCCGTTCGACGGCGATCCGCGCAACGTCCTGAAGCGCCAGTTGGCGCGCGCCGCGGACCTCGGGTTCACGTTCTACGTCGGGCCCGAGCTCGAGTACTTCTACTTCAAGAGCTCCGAGGGCACCGAGTTCCTGGACCGCGGAAGCTACTTCGACCTCACCCCGCTGGACGTGGCGACCGATCTCCGCAAGCGGACGGTGGAGTACCTGGAGGGCATGGGCATCCCCGTTGAGTCCTCCCACCACGAGGTGGCGCCGTCGCAGCACGAGATCGACCTGCGCTACGCGGACGCCCTGACGATGGCCGACAACATCATGACCTACCGCTTGACCGTCAAGGAGGCGGCCCACGAGTTCGGCGTGTACGCCACCTTCATGCCGAAGCCCGTCGCGGGGGTCGACGGGAGCGGCATGCACACGCACCAGTCGCTGTTCGAGGGCGACCGCAACGCGTTCTTCGACGCGACCGACGAGTTCCACCTGTCCAAGACCGGCAAGGCCTACATCGCGGGCGTGTTGCACCACGCCCGCGAGATCACGCTGGTCACCAACCAGTGGGTGAACTCCTACAAGCGGCTGGTACCCGGGTACGAGGCGCCGGTGTACCTGTGCTGGGCCCGGCGCAACCGCAGCGCGCTGGTCCGCGTGCCGATGTACAAGCCGGGGAAGGAGCAGGCCACGCGGATCGAGTTTCGCTCGCCCGACCCCGCTTGCAATCCCTATCTCGCTTTCGCCTGCATGCTCGGTGCGGGGCTGGCGGGGATCGAAAACGAATACGACCTGCCGCCCGAGGCATCGAACAACATCTACGAGATGAGCGAGGACGAACGGCGCGCCGCGGGGATCGAGTCCCTTCCCGAGGACCTGTTCGAGGCGATCGCCGCCGCCGAGGGGTCGGAGCTGCTGAGGGACGTGGTCGGCGACCACGTGTTCGAGTACTTCATCCGCAACAAGCGGGAGGAGTGGGACGCCTACAAGACGTACGTCACGCCCTACGAGCTGGACCGGTACCTCCCCCTGCTCTAGCAGCCGACGGGCCGCGCGCGGCGCTACGCTTGGCCCGTGGTTCGCATAGCGCTCGGGCAGATCAACACGATCGTCGGGGACCTCGGCGGGAACGTGGCCAAGATGGCCGAATGGGCCGGCCGGGCCACCGAGGCCGGCGCCGACCTGATCTGCTTCCCGGAGCTGGCCGTGACCGGCTATCCGCCCGAGGACCTGGTGCTGCGTCGCGAGTTCGTCGACGACAACCTGGAGGCGCTGGAGGACCTGGCCCGACGGACGGTCGGCGGGTGCGCGGTGCTCACTGGCTTCGTGGACAGAAGCGAGCGGGGGCTGCACAACGCGGCGGGACTCCTGGCGGGAGGCCAAGTGGTGGCCCGGTACCACAAGGTGAAGCTGCCGAACTACGGCGTGTTCGACGAACAGCGGTACTTCGTCCCGGGCGACGCGGCCTGCTCCGTCAGGCTGGCGTCATCGGCACTCGGCATCTCGGTGTGCGAGGACGCATGGAAGCCTGGGAAGCCCTGGGACGTGTATGCCGTGGAGCAGGTGAAGGTCATCCCCAACATCAACGGCTCCCCCTACCACCGTCACAAGATCGCCGAGCGACTGGACGTGTGCCGGGCGCGTGCTGCCGAGACCGGCGCGTGGATCGTGTACGTGAACGCGGTGGGCGGGCAGGACGAGCTGGTGTTCGACGGTGGCTCGATGGTGGTCTCACCCGGAGGCGAGTTGGTGTGGCACGCGGCCATGTTCGACGAGGACCTGCTGATCGTCGACATCGAGGTGCCCGAGGCTCCGCCGAATTTTCCGGGTCCGGACGTTGGTGGCAGGGCCCCCAGCAAGCCCTCCCTGCCCGATCCTTCGCGGCCGCCGTGGCCCGAGGGCCCGGAAGAGGTCTACCGCGCGCTCCAGCTCGGGCTCGGCGATTACGTTCGCAAGAACGGGTTCAAGGAAGTCGTGCTCGGGCTGTCCGGGGGGATCGATTCGGCCATCACCGCCACGCTTGCTGCCGACGCCCTCGGCCCGCGAGCCATTCGCACCGTGGCAATGCCGTCGCCTTTCTCATCACCGGAGAGCCTGGAGGACTCGGCCGACGTGGCTCGCCGACTGGGCATCCGGCTCGAGGAAGTCCACATCGACGACGTGTACAAGGCGTACTTGTCGGCGCTGGACGAGGCCTTCGCCGGGACCGAGGAGAACGTCGCCGAGGAGAACCTCCAGGCCCGGATCCGCGGCAACGTCCTGATGGCGATCTCCAACAAGTTCGGATCGCTGGTGCTCGCCACCGGCAACAAGAGCGAGATGGCCACGGGGTATTCGACGCTCTACGGCGACTTGGCCGGCGGGTTCGCACCGATCAAGGACGTGCCCAAGACGCTGGTGTACGAGATCGCCCGCTGGCGCAACGGCCAGTCCGACCCTCCACCCATCCCCGATCGCGTCATGACCAAGCCGCCCACCGCAGAGCTGCGCGTCGGGCAGAAAGACACGGACACGCTGCCCGCCTACGAACTCCTCGACCCCGTGTTGGAGGCCTACGTGGAGCACGACCGTTCGCCCCAGGAGTTGATCGAATCAGGATTCGATCCTGACGTCGTGTGGAGGGTGGCGACGATGGTGGACCGGGCCGAGTACAAGCGCCGCCAGGCCCCGCCCGGCATGAAGATCACCCCGAAGGCGTTCGGCCGGGACCGCCGCCTGCCGATCACCAACGCCTACAAGCGGGGCCGGCCCCCGATGGGTCCTGAAGGCCCTACGTCGCCCCGCGCCGAGCGAAGCACCTGATCCAAGAGCAGGCGTCCGGGTTGCGACCATAGAGCCCTCGCGACCTCGGATCCCCTTGACCGCTTAGGCCGACAGGGAGTACGACTTACCCCTCTCGGGGAAGGGGGGCGCCATGAGCTGGGGCCGGGGAGCTCGTGTTCCTGTTCGCAGATTCTGCTCCGTTGCGGTCGGCGGACTCGTCGCGATCGCGCTGGCAATTCCAATGCCGGCTGCTGCAGCAACCTTGTCCGCGACAAGGGGGCCCCTCCGACTGGGCCCGCCACCGGTCGGCGGTCCCGAGGATCGGCTGCGGCCGACGCCGCTTCGTGAACGGACGCTGAGATCGGGAGGCGCGCTTCCTTCTGCTCTGCCCACCATCTCCATCCCCATCGAGGACGTCAACCCCAGCCACTCGGATCTCGACGACTCGGGGAACACGCTCGGGGCCTCCGGTGGCAGGACGAACGGCCTGGCGTCCGTGGCCGGGAGCAACCAAACGTATTTCGCGGCGACCGAGTGGGGTGGCCTGTACAAGACCACGGACGCCGGAGACCACTGGTCGTTCGTCTCGGGTCACCTGCCGCTGGTCACCTGGGACGTTGAAGTGGATCCGGGCAACACCGGGAACATGTATGCGACCTCGTGGTTCGACGGCCGCCTCAACAGCGTGGCGGGCATCCAGGTCAGCCACGACGGCGGGATCACCTGGACCCACCCGTCCACCGCCACGCCCCCGCCGGGCTACAGTTGCTCGGCCACGGCCAAGGCCGAGCCCACAGCGTTCGGTATCGCCGTGCGCCCCGATGCCACCCAGAACGTGGCCATCGGGACCAACTGCGGCGTAGCCATCAGCACCAACGCCGGCCTCACCTGGACGTTCGTCGACCCCACGCCGGCGACAACGGCAAGCGACGTGTGGGACGTCACCTTCCAGGCTGGCGGCCCGAACAACCAGGGGATCATCGACGTATGCGGGGCCGACCGGCATCGCCGCTCGGTGGACGCCGGGGCCACCTGGACCGGTGGGTCCACCCAGCTCCCCGCGGGGCAGTGCTCCATCGCCGCGTCCCCCGACGAGTCCTACGTTCTGTTCGCCACCGTGGGTACCCAAATCTTCGAGTCCGACGATGGGGGCGCCACGTGGCCCACGCAGCTGACCAACCCCGGGTCGTCGGGACGGATCCCGTTCGTCGCCACGAACCAGCGGTCCGACCTCGGTGGGGTCGATCGGTTCAGCTTGTGGTTCGGCGACCTGAGCCTCAATCGCGCGGACTGCACCACCCCGTCGCCACCCGGGCAGGGTGGTGCCGCGCGCTGCCCAACCAACACTTGGGTCGGCGCGGGCTCGGGTTCGCACCCCGACGCCGGAGACGTGGTCTTCGACCCGACGGTCGCCGTGGACCCGTGTCCCACGCTCTTCACCTCCGATGGGGGCGTGTACCGCAACACCGATACCACCAGCGACTGCCAGAACCCGGACTGGGACCAGCCGACCGTCACGCCGCACGCCACGTGGGTGTACGGCATGGACGGGGCGAACCAAGCCGGTGACACCGCGGAGGATCTCTACTTCTCCCTTCAAGACGATGGCAGCTATGCCAGCACCAACGCCGGAGCGACCACACCGACTTGGAGCAACAGGGACTGCTGCGACGCCTTCAACGTGGTAGCGGACTCGACGCGAGTCGTCTCGGACGCATTCTCGCCCTACAACCTGTATCAGCGGGGGCCCGGGATGACCGGCGGGGGTAACGTCGCCACCCTTCCGCCGAACGTGCCGCAGCAAGGATATGCCACTTTCAACTTCCCCGATTACATCGCGCAGTCCGGTCCGAACCAGTACATCGCGGTCAGCAGCAGCGGCGCGTACATCACCAACGACATCACGGCCAACCCCGTGGTCTGGACCCAGATCGGTGCATCATCCACGCCGGCTGGGGGGTGGTGCGCGGTCCACGCGTCAGTGTCTGGCGGAATACCGACGTTCTATGCCCAGACGCAGTGCATCGGCGTCTTCGAGTCCTCGGCGCCGTCGCAGATCTGGAAGTACAGCGGCACGAACCCGAACGGCACCTGGACCCGCGTCGACAACAACGACGGCATCACCGGCGGGTTCGGGATCTTCGCCGTGGACCCGAACAACCCCAACCGGCTGTACGCGTCCAACATGGACCCGGCCGGTCCCCAGATGATCTTTTCCAACGACGGGGGACTCACCTGGGACAACGACACCGAGTTGGACACGATGATGACCGGTGGCGGGACGTTCCTCTATCAGAACCAGCTCGGTCCGACCAGCTTCACCGGCCGGAACGGCTATGCCCAGCCCAGCCTCGTGGCCTTCGACCCCGAAGCAGGGAACGTGCTGGTAGCAGGGGGACGCGACTCGGGGGTGTTCCTGTCCACCGATGCGGGGGCCACCTGGGGCCTGCTCACCGATCCGTTCACCTCCAACACCTCGGGGACCCCCCACCTGCCCCGTCCGTGGTTCGCCTATTTCGACCACGAGCCGGCCGGGCACGTCAAGCTCTACGTGGGGACCCAGGGCCGGGGGGTGTGGCGCCTGTCTCCCCCCTCCGCCGACGTGTCCATCTCCAAGACCGACTCCCCCGACCCGGTCATCGCCGGCCAGCAGCTGTACTACACCGTGACCGTGACCAACAACGGACCCGACGACGCGGTGAACGTGAAGGTGGTGGACACCCTCCCCGCCGAGGTGGCCTTCGTCACCGATGACCGGGGGGTGTGCACGGAGGGTCCCCCCGGAACCCTCACCTGCGACCTGGGGGACATCCCGAGCGGGGGTACCAGCACGGTGGTCATCAAGGTGGCGGTGGATCCCTCCGCCGTGGCCGAGCACGGGGGACCGTTCGGCATGACCAACACCGCCACGGTCACCACCTCGGGGTCCATCGACTCCAACCTGGCCAACAACACCGCCCAGGCCTCCACCATCGTGGAGGACTCGGCCGACCTCAAGGTCACCAAGTCCTGCAAGCCAGACGGGGAGCTGGACGCCGGGGAGACCGCCACGTGCACCATCTTCGTGGACAACCTGGGACCCTCCGACGCCCGTGACGTGGTGCTCACCGACGTGCTCACGGCCCAGGGGAGCTTCACCATCGGGGACGTGACCACCACCCAGGGATCGTGCTCGGTGGCCGATCACACGGTGACCTGCGACCTGGGAGTCCTTCAGGCAGGGGGCCGGGTCATCGTGACGGTGGACGTGACCGCCGATGAGGCCACCGACATCAACGACGTGGCCACGGTGAGCTCGGCCACGCCCGACCCCGACACCTCCAACAACCAGGCCGAGGGGTCGATCAAGGTCAGGGCCGTGGCCGATGTGGGCGTCGTCAAGTCGGACTCGCCCGATCCCCTCGACAACGGCACCGTCCTCACCTACACCCTGGAGGTGTCCAACAGCGGACCGTCCACCGCGGTGAACGTGGTGGTCACCGACCACCTCCCCGCCGGGGTGAGCATCCTGTCGGTCTCCTCCACCGGAGGATCCTGCAACGCCGGGGTCCCCGGTGACCCCTTCCTCCCCACCACCTGCACCTTCGACTCGATCCCGCCGGGGGGCAGCGAGACCATGACCATCGTGGTCAACGTGGACCCGGGGCGGCTGAACCTGGCCCATGACGATGCCAGCGTCTCCGCCGACACCTTCGATCCGAACAACTCCAACAACCTGGACACCGAGGACACCACCATCGCCGTGGAGGACCTCCAGATCCTCAAGTCCAGCGACCGGGACGTGTACAAGCCCTCCTCGACCGTCCAGTACATCATCACCGTGACCAACAACGGACCGGCGGACGCCCAGAACGTGGTGGTCACCGACAACCTGCCACCGGTCAAGCAGGCCATCTACCTGCTGGACACCGCCGGGTGCACCAAGGCCGGGCTGGTGCTCACCTGCAACCTGGGCACCATCAACGGGGGGAGCTCGACCACGTTCAGCGTCTACGTCCGGATCAAGGGGAACAAGGGGCTGGTGTCCAACACCGCCTCGGTCGCCAGTTCCACCTTCGACTGGAAGATGGCCAACAACACCTCGACCCGGGTGATCCTGATCAAGGGAGGGGTGTGATCGGGAAGCTTGACGCGAGAGAGAGGGGAAGCCGGGATCCGGCACGAGGGCTCCGGCTTCCCCCTCCCTCGGGAACGCTCGGACGGCCTCCTTACGTCTAAGGGCTGTTTCCCCGAGGAAGGTGGCAGCCGTGCGACGACCCGGCATGATCGGAGCGTTCGTCCTCTCGATCCTCTTCGAGGTCGCCTGTAGCAACGCGGCGGTGCCAGGATCGACCAGCCCCAGGGTGTCCTCCTCCACGTCGATCTCCCGGACGACGAGTCCCCCCAGGGTCCAGATCGGGAAGAGTCCGACCGGCATGATCCTTGCGGCCGGTGGCCCCGGGGCCGCGAGCGGACTCGAGGCAGAGCTCGCCTGCGGGACAACGGATCCTGGCCAGGCGTTGCTGAATCTCCGTTGGCACCCGGCGTCATCCCCTGGCACCGCCCAGTTGGTGGAGATGACGATCTTCTCTGAGAAGTTCGACGATGGTCGATACGACACCAGCTCGGCGCTCTCCGCCGACCAATCGACTGCGCTATGGGATCGGGTCGCACCGGGCGCGGTTCATTTCTGGAGGGTCTTGACCCTTCACGATCAAGGGTGGATCCCGAGCGCGGTTGCGCTGTTCACGCCGGGGGCGTGCATCGCGGACATGATGTCCCCCTAGCTAAACTGCCCTTTGGGCCGTTAGCTCAGTGGTAGAGCAGGGGGCTTTTAACCCTCGTGTCGCAGGTTCGATCCCTGCACGGCCCAC
>WNFV01002061.1_pt1 | contig 43084 bp, 33 predicted proteins | sample 5400101 | NCBI WGS metagenome assembly WNFV01 (sample SAMN13153361, study PRJNA577476) | soil metagenome | isolation source: 115 cm soil or saprolite under grassland replicate 1 | place: USA:California | collected 2016-06-15 | reverse complement strand
TGGCCGTGGCGATGGGCGATTAGCAAAGCTGACCGACGACACGTGGATGAAGGTAGCCACGGCGAGGACGGGCATCTGGACGCAGCGTCCGCGCAAAATGCAAGATGCCCACATACGTTACGCTCCCTTCTCGGATTAAGCGGCCGAACTCCTCAGTCGCCTTGGGGTGACTATCCGATGATACTCAGGCGCCATACGCAATGGAAACGATGGGCCTTGGACTGGCGACCCTAACTTTCGCCAGCCTGAGGAACGTCGACGGACTCCGCCGGTCAGTGTGAGAGGGTCGCTCCTTGAACCGCAGGGCAAGTCGATGAGGGCTTGGGCCACTTCGCCCAACCAACAGGGCGCCTGTCCCGTCTTATGTGATAATATCTGCCTATGACAGACATTGACGTCCCGGCGCTGGACCGTGAGCTGAAGAAGGGCGCTGCCGAGCTGCTCCTGCTGTCGGTGCTGGAGGCCAGACCCCGGCACGGCTACGAGCTCGGCAAGCTGATCGAAACGTTGTCCGGCGGGCGGTTGGTGTTCCACCTCGACTCGCTCTATCCGCTGCTCTATCGCCTCGAAGAGCGAGGCTGGATCAAGGGGACGTGGGTCGAGAAGGCGGGCGAGCGCCGGCGGCGCTTCTATCGGCTGACGCCGACAGGTCAGCGTGTGCTGTTGCGCCAGTGCCAGACCTGGGACGAGTTCGTCGAAGCCGTACGGCTGGTCACGCGAGGGGAACATGCCTGACTGGACACCGCACATCCGCCCGCGCCTCGCGACGCTGCGCCTCTCGCCGTCTCGTGAGGCGGAGATCGCGGAGGAACTCTCGCAGCACCTCGAGGATCGGTGGCGAGAGCTCGTCGCGGCTGGCGCGACGCCCGAAGAGGCGGCGCACACGGCGCAGACCGAGTTCAGCGGCGCCCGTCTCGAAGCCCTCCTCGGAACACTACGGCAGGCGCACCGGCACGACCTGCCGCCGCAGGGTCCCGCACGCGTCTTCTCATTCGACAGCATTCTGATCGACCTGCGTCATGCCATCCGAGCTCTGCGGGCGACACCCAGCTTCACGATCGGCGCGTTGCTCGTGCTGGCGCTGGGCACGGGCGCCACCACCGCGATCTTCTCTGTCGTCGACGCGGTTGCGCTCCGCCCGCTGCCGTTTCCCGACCCCAACCGCATCGTCGCGGTGGGGGTGCGCGTGGACGCGGCCGGCGGCGGCGCTGGGGGACCACAGCGGTCCGGAGGCCCGCGGCCGCTCATGGCCATACCCGGCGCCAAGCCGCCCGAGCCGGACGCCTTGATGAATGTCACGTCTCGGGAGTATCTGGCCCTCGCGGATCAGCAACAGGTCTTCGAGTCGGTGGCGGCCATCGTCGACACCGGCGACACCGTGCTTCAACGTCCAGACTCCGAACTCGAGATCGTGAAAGGGCAAAGCGTCACGGCGAGTTTCTTCGACGTGCTGCGCGCGCGGCCACAGCTGGGTGCGGCTTTCACGTCACAGAATGAACTCGCCGGCAGCGACCGCGTGGTCGTGGTGAGCCATCGGCTCTGGCAGCGGTACTTCGGCGGCAATCCGTCAGCCGTTGGTCGCTCTCTCGTGCTCAATGACGACTCGTACACGATTGTCGGAGTGATGCCGGCGACCTTCGCCTATCCCCCCGGTTCGTCTCAGCCAGCCGACTTTTGGACGCCCTGGATCGTGAGTCCGCCGGGTCGGGTCCAAGGAGGAGCCCGCGCCATTGGGGGTGCGGCGCAAGCGATCGCGCGCCTGAGGCCAGAAGTGTCACCCGACCAGGCACAGGCGCAGATGTCGCAGGTCACGGCGCGGATCGCCGCTGACGGTCCCTCGACCAGCAAGGCCCGCCGGCTTGGCCTTCGCCCGCTGCGCGATCACCTCGTCGGCAGCTCCACGCGCCTGTGGATGCTCATGCTCCTGGCCGCGGTGGGCATCGTGCTGCTCATTGCCTGCGCAAACGTCGCGAACCTCTGGCTGGCGCGCGCCTCGGTGCAGCAGCGCGATGCGGCCGTGCGCGCGGCGCTCGGCGCCAGCCGCGGACGACTCGTACAGCGTGTGCTGATCGAGAGTCTCGCCGTGTCGGTCGCCGGGACTTCGTCTGGTCTCGTGCTGGCCTGGCTCGCGGTTCGCGTGCTGGCGACTGCCTTGCCCGAAAACCTCGCGCGCGTGGCCACGGTCGGGATCGATGCGCGAGTGCTGGCCGTCACGGCGGTCGCTGCGTTGGTGACAGGACTCGTCTCGGGCCTCGGTCCGGCGCTGCAGGGATCCAGTCTCGGGCTCTCGACCGCGCTCACCGAGAGCACGCGTGGCGGCGGCGCGAACCGCGGCCGTGTCCGCGCCCGTGCGGTGCTGGTCGTCGCCGAGGTCGCGCTGGCCGTCGTGCTCCTCGTTGGCGCGGCGCTCTTCATCGGCAGCTTCATCAACGTGATGCGAATCGATTCCGGTTTCCGGAGCGACCACGTGCTGACGGCGCAGGTCTTTCCGCGGGCAAGTCCCGGATCGCCGCCGGCCGATCTGCGGCTGCCCTTCGCCGAAATCGTCAATCGCGCACGGCAGTTGCCCGGTGTCATCGACGCCGCTGCCGCGGCGCCAGGGATTCCGCTGCGCGTCAACGGCTGGATCGACGCGCTGCGGTGGCCGGGCGAGCCGCTCGACCCCAGCATGGCCGTGAGCGTCAAGGTCGTCACCGCCGGCTACCACCGAACGCTGGCCATTCCTCTCAGGAGCGGCCGGGCCTTCAGTGACGATGATCGTGATGGCGCGGAGCCCGTCGTCATCCTGAGCGACGCGGCGGTGGGCATGTTGTCTGGCGGCGACGACCCGCTCGGCCGCACCGTCAACGTCGCAGGCACCGATCGCCGCGTCGTCGGTGTCGTGGCCAACGCGCGGCAGTCCAGTCTCGAGGTGAGCCCCAACCCGGAAGTCTACCTTCCGATGCCGCAGCGTCCCTATCGCTACGGGTTCATCCTCCTGCGTACCTCCGGCGATCCCAATGACGCGCTGCCGGCGCTGCGGGCCGTGGTGGCGCATGCGCTGCCGCAGGAACCGCTGCGCCAGATCGCGCGGCTGGACGACCTCGTGGCCGCCCAGACCGCCGAGCGTCGGCTGAACATGCTGATGTTCAGCCTCTTCGGCGTCCTCGGCCTGACGATCGCGGCCGTCGGTCTCTTCGGCGTCATGGCGTATCTCGTGTCCCAACAGACAAGAGACATCGGCATCCGCATGGCGCTCGGCGCAACACGATCGCGCGTCGTCGCCGAAGTGTTTCGCTACGTCGGGTGGCTCGTGGGTGCGGGGCTAATTGTGGGCGGCTTTGCGGCCTGGTCGCTGTCGAACCTGGCCGGTGGGTTCCTGTTCGGCCTCGACCCCCGGGACGCGCGTGCTTACGGCGTCGCGATGATCACGCTACTGGCGGCCTCGCTCGTTGCCACCGTACTGCCTGCCCGACGGGCCGCGAGCGTCGATCCAATCGAGGCTCTGCGCAGGGAGTAGGAGGATTCACATGAAGGCGCTTTCATATCTCGTCTCGTTCGCGATCGCGGTCTGCGGCCTCGTGTCCATCGAGCGGCCGGCTTCGGCGACGTCCGCGGATATCACGGGCACGTGGGCAGTCACCATTCACTATCCGTTACCGGACGGTGACTATCTGGCCACGTACGTCCTGAAGCAGGACGGCGAGAAGATCACCGGCACGTACCACGGCCTGCACGGTCCCGCGGACGTCACCGGAACCATCAAAGCGAACGATGTGACGCTGAGCGTGACGGTGCATGGCTCGACCGCGCGCTTCTCGGGGAAGGTCTCCTCCGCGACGAAGATGAGCGGCACGATGACGTTACGTCTCGACAGCAGCAGCCTGCCGCCTGCCGGCGATGGAGCCCCGACCAATAAGTGGAGTGCCGAGAAGAAGAAGTGAGTCGTGGTGCGTCGCGTTCGCTGCGTGCTGCTCGTCGACGCGATGCTGTTGATCGGGAGTTCCGGAGCCACCATACACGTCGATCCGAGGTTCGGACGCATTCATTGAGGAGAAGACAAATGAAGAAACAGCAGTTCTTGGCCAGGTTAGTCGTCGTTCTGCTGGTCTGCGGCTTCTCGCCATTTGTGTTTGGCCAAGCGGAGATCGACGGTACCCTCACGATTGTCAATCAGTATGGCGGCGGCGGCGTGTACTTCCTCACGATTGAGCGCGGCAGCGGAGGCGGACCCGTTCGGGCCGGCGCATCTTCCCCCGCTGAGCCGGCGAAGCTGCCGGAAAAGACGACTACGACTGAGCATGGTCGCGGAGGGGCGCCGATTCCGGTCCGCGTATCGTCCCGCACTGAGCCGGTGAAGCGCCTGGAAGAGCCGAATACGATTGAGCGCGGCAACGGAGGGAGTCCCTTTCGGCTGGCAGAGGGGAAAATGTATGGCAGCAACGTTCTGATTGCGGACGGCAGCTCGAAAAGCTATTCCCTCAAGCCGGGCTCGTACTATGTAACCCTCAACTTCTATAAGCCGGGGAAAGGCGTCTACACCATGACGGACCCTCCGATTGTCATTACGGCGGGCCAAACGCGCACACTGACTATCACAGCCGATGGAAAATTGAAGTACTGAGAACATCGGGTGGTGGGGCGTTGTAGGGGGCGTGCAATTCCGCTCTGCTGGATTGCCTCGGAGCTTCGCGGCACGGCAGACTTGTCATCCGGTTCTTCATACTTCTTCCTCGCCACCGTCACGATTCTGGCGGCGACTGGCGACTTGCGCGGCCCAGTGGGTAATTGGCGCTCGCTGGACTGCGCGGATGAGTCGCGGTTTGATTGAGTACTTGGGATCGCGATTCTGCTCGTTTGAAACCAACGGCTTGGAAGTGGCGAGCCTAACCTTCGCCAGTTGGAACCTCATCTGCAGCGTTCTGCGGAAAATCGATGACCTGCGACGTGTCGCGTGATCCCACTTTGGTGCACTGGTCCCGTGGTTGTCGACGCGGCGCTGCTACGAAAGGCGCGAGGAACTTCAGTCCTCGCGCAGGGCCGCGACCGGGTTCATTCGTGCAGCGCGGTGCGCAGGGATAAATGCCGCACCAAAGGACACACACACCAACACGACCGCAGACAGCAGCAGCGTCGTCGGATTATTAGGTGTGACGCCGTACAGGAACGACGACACGAGCCGGGTCGCCACCATCGAGAGACCAGTGCCGAGCACAACGCCGGCGATGACTACGCGCGCCGTTTCACCAAGGACCATGCCCACGATGCTCGATCGCATGGCCCCGAACGCGAGTCTGACACCAATTTCATTGCGTCGTCGTCCAACCGTGTACGACACGACACCGTAGAGCCCGATCATCGCGAGCAACAGTGCGAACCCGCCGAAGAAGCCGGAGAGGGCCGCGAGGGTGCGCGGCAGGCGGACCGAATCGTGAACCCGCTGCTGAAGGCTCGTCAGCGTCAAGGTCAGGCGTGGATTGACATCGGCGACCGCCGCTTTCACGCCCGGATCGAGCCCCCTCACCTGCCCGTCGGTGCGCATGACGAAATTCATCGCACGACCGGGCTCTGCGTTCTGCGTGAGGGCATTGCAGACAATAGGCTGTCGTTCTTCACGGAGCGATCCCCACGTCGTGTTAGCGACAACGCCAATGATCTCAACCGGCTCGCCTAAGCCATCGCGCCGCCGCACCCGGAACCGTTGATGAACCACGTCGACACGACCGTAAAGGCGGCGCGCCAGTTCCTCATTCACGATGGCCACTGCCGGGGACGTCACAGTCTCGCCGGGTCCGAAGTCTCGGCCGGCCAGCAGCGGTGTCCCTATCGTTCGAAAGTAGCCCTCGCTCACGTGATTCAATCTCGACTCGAGATCGATTGCAGGGAGTGTCGTGAATCCCTCGGCATTGAGGACCATTCGGGCGTTCTGTCCAAGCGGTGCGATCCAGACGGCCGCAGCGGAGCTCACTCCAGGCAGGGAACGAAGTCGATCGAGAACGCGGGTGAAGGTCTCCGCTTGCTGATCCGGCGCCAGACCCGTCGACCCTGTCCCAACGGCCCCGAGCAGCACGCCCTCGGCCCTAAAGCCGGTGTCGATCATGAGCAAGCGACTCCAACTGCCAACCAACAGCAGGGCACTCACCACCATGACCAGAGACAATGCGATCTGCGCTCCAACGAGTACCTGCCCAAGACCGAATCGGGACTGACCTTCGATGACGCCGCGACCGCCGGTCAACAACCCCACTCGTCGCGACGCCATGACGCGCGGCGCGCCACCGGAACCGCGGGAGCCCTCCCGATCGTAGCGAGCGGCCCGCCAAGCTGGGATGAGACCAAACGCGAGCGCGGTGAGGATGGCGAGCGCGACGGTAAATGCCAGCACGCGGACATCAGGAGTCAGGTCGAGCACGATGGAATCGGACAACATCGCCACGAGCCCGCGGCCTCCCCAATAGGCGATCGCGATACCGAGGGCCGCGCCGGCAATCAGCAGCTGCTGGACGATACGTGCCCGACTCGCGCCGAGTGCGAGCCGCACATTGATGTCCCGCTGGCAGGCCGTCGTTCTGGCGAGCATCATGTTCGCGATGTTCGCGCAGGCTACGAGCAGCACCACGGCGACAGTGGCCATCAAGATGAAGAGGGCCTCGCCGTAGCGGTCCTGAAGGAACGGAAGCCCCTTCGCAAACGGCACGACGTCGATTCTCGCCGTCGATCCCGCAACCGGCTGCCCGATATTCTTCGCGGCCTGGAAGATCTGCGGCGCCAGCGCCGCCATTCGTGCGCGGCTCTGTGATATCGAGACATCAGGCCGCAAACGACCGATCACCCATCCGCCTCCGGGGTTCGTTCCAGCGCCGAGAAACGACGTGGCCGCGCACTGCGGTACCCAGACCGGCACGTTCGTCCCGTGCTCAATGCCGAAGAACTCCGGCGCTGTGACGCCAACGATCTCGAACGGCCGGCCATTTAGTGATATCGATTGATCGAGGATGTCTCCTCGGGTACCGAGCGCGCCCTGCCAGAAGGCGTGGGTGATCACGGCGACCGGCGGACACCGGATATAATCATCGGCCCCCATGAGCGTCCGGCCGATCGCGGGACGCACGCCAAGTGTCGAGAAGAAACCTCCCGAGACGAGACCGACGGTGGCGCGCCGCTGGTCGCCGGTGCCGAGGTCCACGCTACCTGTTGCGCCGTACACGGCGACGCTACTAAAGACGTCCTGGTGCTCTTGAATCCGCAGCCAGAGCGCTGGACTGAACGTCACCGAACCTTTCGAGGGACCGCCCCTCTGCGCAAGCAGGACGAGTTCATCAGGGCGGCTCACGGGCAGCGACGTGAGCATGACAGCGTTGATGAGGGAGAAAATCGCGGTGTTGGCCCCGGTGCCAAGCGCGAGCGAAATAATGGCGACGACCGCAAAGCCGGGCGACTTCCGGATCGACCGCAGGCCGTATCGCGCGTCGGCCACGAGAGCCTCGAGCCACGCAAACCTCCACGCATCGCGGGCATCGTCGCGCGCCACCAGGGTATTGCCAAACTGCTGACGGGCGGCACGTGCTGCGCCTTCTGGGTCGAGACCCTCGCGTGTCTTGTCGCGCTCGAGCAGCCGGCGGTGAAGCTCCATCTCCTCGCTCAGCTCGATGTCGAAGCGATCGCGACGAAACAGAAACCGCAGTCGATTTCGGAAGCGCGACCACATCGATTACGCCCCTTCGAGAATGGCCATGATGGTGCTCGTCAGTCTGGTGAACTCCGCGGTTTCTTTCGCCAACCGTTTCCGGCCGGCGGCGGTGATGCGATACATGCGCGCACGCCGCCCCAGTTCCGATTCTCCCCACTCGGTCTTCACCCAGTCGTTCACGAGCAAACGCTGCAGCGCTGGATAGAGCGTGCTTTCGCCGACACGGAGGGCGTCCTGCGACACACGTTCCAAGTGCCGCGCAACGGCGTAACCGTGCGCGGGCCCACGCGTGAGCGTTTTAAGGATGAGAATGTCGAGCGTGCCCGGGAGGAGCTCGGACCCCAGGGAAGTGCGATTGCGCATCGAGGAAACCTAATACATCATTTAACGATGCATCAGTCGACGCCTGTTCGCGCTGTGCGTCAACTCCGCATCTTGAAACGTGTCCGCCGGCTCGGCGGCCTATAGCGGAAGATAGCGCACCTGTCCTTCCCATTCGCCCTCAAGACCGCACTCCACAATCAGAATCAGGTCGTCAATCGCCCGGGCGATGCTCGGGATTTACACGGGACCTCAGGGTGGCGGCCACTGGCAGTGCGGACGAAGCGAATCAGGGGCTGGCTTAGCCGGCTTCATTAGTTCCGCCTGCGGCCAGATAGGCATGCTGTGGGCATGCTCGTCGTCGCTGCGGAGCATTTTATTCGGTGACTGAGCAGATTCTTCCTCGGTTCGGGACCGAGGGGTCGGAGGTTCAAATCCTCTCGCCCCGACCACTTGACACTTTACGAGAGGCCAGATTTCCTAGGAAATCTGGCCTCTTTGCGTTAACGGTCACCTGTTTTCCGCTAAACGCTTCGAGCACTCGGTTCCTGACCGAGTGACCTGTTCTTCATATTCGACCTCTTCGCGCCATCAAGAGCGCCTCTGAGTTCTCCTGCCTCGTCATTGCCGGCTCGGGCAGGGCTCGGCGTACTACCCTGACGCTACCCGAGTGGAGAGACGCTGCACCACAGACGCAGACGTTCGTCGATTGATCATTATTGCGGGTTCCGGAAATTCTGACCCCTCCTTTTCCGGAAATTCTGGCCGCTGTGAGCTGACCCCTTCGGATCACACACTCGCTGCACCAAGCAGCGAGGGAAGGGATGATCGACATGCTCACGCGGCACGCAATCCAAAGTACTCCGCCACGCGGGACACGACCAAGCCGACGTCGGCCGCCTCGTCGGCGTCGGCGTCCGGACGGTCCGGCGGGTCGAAAGTGAACCCGACATCGCCCATATCGACAATGCCAAAGAACGAGAGCGGCGGGCGATTGGCCGGCCGGCGAAGGCAGAGCCGTTTCGGTCTGTCGTCGCCCAGATCTTGGCGGGAGAGCCGGATCTGCTCTCGGTGGAGATCCTCCGGCGAGCCAAGCTGAAAGGGTACACAGGCGGGAAGACCGCGCTCTACAACCTGATCAGCGTGGTGCGGCCCAAGACGATCCGTCCTCTCGTCCGGTTTGAGGGCTTGGCCGGGGAATTCTCGCAACACGATTCGGGGGACGATCGCGCAGTACGTTGGCAGGCTGCATCGCCTCTATGACGGCAAGCGCGAGGTGCAGGTGTACGACTACGCGGACCTCAACGTCCCGATGCTGGCGAGAATGTTCGATCGCCGTTGCCGCGGCTACGAGGCGGTCGGCTATACGATTGTCCTTCCGGCCAGCGCCATTCCCGGGTGGCCGGCAGACGTGACGCTGCCTGCTGATCCACTCTGGAATCGCGACTACGCGGCCAGCGTGCGTCGGCTCGTTCGAGATGGCGTCGACACGCCGCTAGCACCCTTGTTCTTGACGGCGGCTCGTCCGATTCCTCCCGAAGCTGAAGGAGCCAAACGCGCGCGAAGCGCGTCCGAGGCCTTCTTGTATCGACGTCTGGAAACGTTGCAAGAGACGCAGGGACGATTTCAGGTGAATGCCGATCTGCCGATCGCGTTCGACGGCTGGGGCAGGCTGGAAGTCGATCTGCTCTGTGCCGATTCCCGCGTTGCCGTCGAAGTGGACGGGGCGCAGCACCTGGCCGATCCAGTCGCATGTCGTCGCGATCGACGCAAGGACCAGCTCCTCCAAGAGAACGGGTATCTCGTGCTCCGTTATCTTGCCGAGGACCTGGCCAAGGAGCTGGACTCGGTGCTCGACGGGGTTCTGCGAGCGGTGAGCGCGCGCCGGACGCGGACTGCGGCGGCAATCATTCCGATGGCCGCTCTGCGGCGAAACGGCTGAATGACTTTATCGGAACGCCCGCCGAACGACTCTGCTAGGCTAGCGGTATGAAGATTACGGTCGAATTGCCTGATGATGTCGCGCGTCGACCGGATCCTGGCCGAGAGGCGCTCGAGGCACTCGCGATCGAGGGCTACCGTTCCGGCGCTCTGACGCATTACGAAGCGAGCCAGCTGCTGCAGTTCTCGCGCTTCGAATTCGATGGGTTCCTGAAGGCTCGCAACATCTACGATCACGCGTACGACCTCGAGGCATTCGAGCAGGACCTTGAGACGCTTCGTGATCTCCAGGCGAGCGGCCGAATGCCTCGGCCGTGATCGTCGTCGTCGCTGACACCTCTCCGCTCAACTACCTGATTCAGATTCATTGCGACCACGTGCTGCCGGCGCTGTACGAGCGCGTATTCGTGCCCGCCGCTGTGGTCGAGGAGTTGGACCACCCGCGGACGACTGCAGCGGTACGAACGTGGCTCGCGAACACGCCAGCATGGCTCGTGGTGGAACAAGTGGACGAACCGGTCGATCCACAGTTGGCGAGGCTAGATCCCGGAAGCGCCAAGCGATTCAGCTGGCGAAGCGGGCACACGCTGACTTGCTGCTCATGGACGAAAGGCTCGGTGTACGTATCGCACGTGCATATGGACTTGCCGTTACGGGTACGTTGGGCACGTTGCTGCAAGCGGCCAGGCGCGGCCTGGTCGACATCGAACGCGCCGTGGCGGATCTCAAGGCAACAGATTTTCGATGCAGCGACCGTGTCATCGAAGAAGTGCGTCGTCACGCGAAGGCATCGACATGACTGCTGCCGCTAGTCTCGTTTAAGTCTCGTTTATGGTCGGCGAAAGTCGGTCGTTGACGCCTTCCGAGTACTACTCGCTTACTACCCGAGACCTGAAACACTCAGAATCGTTCAGCAAAGATGATGGGCACATTTGCTTCGGGACCGAGGGGTCGGAGGTTCAAATCCTCTCGCCCCGACCAATTCCTCAAAATTCCTCGAAGAATCTGACGATTCAGTCTGCCGGGTCGCTCGGGTTCTGTACGAGAATCGGGTGCCACGAACCGAGCGCTCGGTGCTTCAAACACGAGCCATCCCCTGAATTGCTCGAGAATTCTGACGTTTGTCGACCAGCCATTGATTGATCCTGCGCACTTGGCGGCGCAAAGCGTTACCCTCGCGGTTACCCTCGGCCCAGTGAGCGAAGTCGTCAATTACCGCGTGTAGATTCAGGCGCTCGCGGTCGTGCGAGAGTGGGAGTGAGGCGAGGAGGCCACACGCGCCTCGATCGCTGTCTTTCGTGAGGATATCTATACAACTAAACGGAGCCGCTGATCCGTCTCAGGTTGTATGCGATTCCAGCACACCATCCGCCCCTGTTGAGGAAGTCGACGAGGAGCTCGCCTTCCATCTCGAGATGCACCCACGCGACCTGATCGCCCGGGCGTGGACGTCCAGGCTGCGCGTAAAGCGGCGAGCCGCCGACTGGGCGACTTTCAACGGCTGAAGCGCACGTGTGTGCAGCTCGGCAGAAAACCGAGATCGGACGATGCGCATCACACAATGGCTCGACGAATTGCGGGACGATGTCCGGTTTGCGTTCCGGCAGCTGACACGATCGCCAGGATTCACATCGGTTGCTGTGCTGACACTCGCGCTCGGCATCGGCGCCAACAGCGCGATCTTCGCGGTGGCCGACGCGACCTTGCTCCGCCCGCTCTCCTTTACTGACGCGGATCGACTAGTGATGCTGCACGAGCGCACGCCGACGGTCGACCGCAGCACGGTTGCGCCATTTGAAGCCGCTGACTGGGCCGAGTTCAACCACACGTTCGACGCGATGGCGGCGTTTAACAACAGTCGGCGCGCAATGATCGGGACGGATGGCTCGGGCGAGCAGATCCCAATGCAGACGGTCGGCGTCCGTTCCTTCGATGCGTTCCGCGTGCGACCCATCGTTGGACGAACGTTTGTGCCCTCCGACGATCATCTGAACCCGGACGCTCTTGTGTTGAGCGAACACGTTTGGCGGACCCGGTTCGGGAGCGACCCGGGTATCGTCGGGCGGCGGATTCGGATCGACAGCGAAACGTTCACGGTCATTGGTGTCGTGCCGGACGGCTTCCAGGTGCTGGCACGCAGCAGCGCGTGGAACGTACTCGCAACGGCATTCGCCCGGGGTCCAGGCGGCGTGGCCCATTTCCTGCGCGTCGTTGGACACTTGAGGCCCGGTGTGACGCTCGCTGATGCGCAAACCGACATGGCCGCAGTCGCGCGGGATGTCGCCCAAAGGTTCCCCAACCTAAACAAAGACCGCGGCGTGCTGCTCGAGCCGCTGCACGACGGGATCATCAGCCGGGATCTGCGATCGACCGCTCGTCTCCTGCTGGGCGTTATGGTGTTCGTCCTACTGACCTACTGCGCCAATGTCGCCAACCTCGTACTGACGCGCACCACGAGCCGCACCCGCGAGCTCGCGGTACGCTCAGCCCTGGGCGCCGGCCGGCGCCGCATCGTTCGACTCGTTCTCACGGAAATCGTGGTGCTGTCGGCGATCGCGGCGGTCGTCGGGGCGGCGATCGGCGTCGCCATCCTCACGGCAACTCCGTCGCTGATGCCTCCGGCGTGCTGCCCGTCGAGGTCACACTCACGTTCGATCGCCGCGTTCTGACCTTCTGTGCCGTGACGGCGTTCGGGCTCGCGCTAGCGTTTGGCGCAGTACCGGCGTGGCAAGCGGTGTCTCTGCCGCCGCTGCACGGTCTGGTGTCCGGGAGCCGAACCACAACCGGCCGCGGGCGACGATTCAGGACATTGCTCGCGACGGCCCAGATAGCAGCAGCGGTCGGGCTCCTGTGTACGTTATGAGCACATGAGCGCGTCGTACTTCCAAGCGCTTGGCATTCAGATCGTCGCCGGTCGGCCATTCTCGAGCGTCGACACCGCCACAAGCGTGCCGGTCTGCATCGTCGACGAAGCGTTCGTGCGGCGCTACCTGCGAGGGCGGCCGCCACTCGGCGCGCGCGTCGTCGTGCGTGGCATGGGTACGGGCCGCAGCCCGCTGCCGGTTCGCGACATCGTCGGAGTCGCCGGGCAGGTCAAGGAGCGGCCGGACGAATTCCAGCCGGAGCCACACATCTATGCGCGTCGGCCATCAGCTCACGTTTCCTCCGCCCGCAGCTCGTCATGGATCGGGGCCGATTTTGTGCCCCACTTACTGTGACGCCCTAGATCCTGGACGCCACATCAGGACGCCGTTCTCGGAGGCCAGCGTCGTGCCCAGATCGGACGACATCTTCGTCATGCGCTCGATGATGTCCTTCTGCGTCTGGCCCGCGGCCAGCCGTGGTGAACCGCGCTGCGAGCGCGGTGCCTTCCATTGCAGATCGACGGGATACATCTTGATCTCGGTGAGCTGCGTTCCCCTGAACGACGGCACCGCGAGGATCGTCTGGTACCACCAGGGCGCCGATGGGAATCCGGTCGTACCGTTCTTGAACCGCGCGTCGTAAACGTCCGCCGACAGCGCGTTGTCCGACAGGTTGAACCCCTCGTAGTAGTCGGCCGGCATCGGATCGATCGTTTCGTTGTGAAACACGAAGTTGCCGAGGCTGTAAAAGATAGGCCGCCCCTTGTAGATCTCGACGCCTCGCAGTTGGTGAGGGCCGTGGATGATGTACGCGACGGCGCCGGCATCGATGCACTTGTGCGTGAACTCCTTCATCCACGCAGGCGGCACGCGGCTGTCGTTTCCCGGCTCGTGCGAGTGGCTCGTGACGATCACGAAATCAGCCATCTGGGCGGCGTTCTTGATCTCGCGGAGGATGCGGTCCTCGTCTTCCTTGTTCAGCGTCTCCACTACCCGCGTTTCGGGGCCTTCATGAATGGTCGCGCCGAACATTCGAAGCGGAGCGTTCTCGGCTCGCTCACCGGACGACTCCGACCGGTTCGGCGCTGCCGCCTTGAGCGCCGCGAACGTCGCCGCGTCCACCTCGTATCGCCTGTTGACGCGCAATGGGTTGAGTCCCGGACGGCCGGGCATATCGTTCCTGGCTGCTCCCGCGCGCGACATGTTCGTGAATGTCGTCGCGAAGCCCACCAGCGCGATGCGACCCTTCGCGGTGTCGAGATAGCCCGGACGACTCGCCTGGCCGAGGTTCATGCCGGTGCCCGCGTGCACGATGCCGACTTCGTCGAGCCATTTGTCGGTGACCCTCAACCCTTCGACGCCGTAGTCGGTCGTGTGATTGTTCGCTCGGTTGACCATCGTGAAGCCCATCGCCTTCAGATCGAGGGCGACTTCGGGCGGTCCGACCTCGTAGTTGCCACCGTTCTCCACCTCGGCCCAGCCCTTGAACTCCGACTGGCGGAACAGGGATTGTTCCAGGTTCAGAAAGCCCGCATCCGCGCCCTTGATCACCTTCACCATCTCCCGGAAACGCGGATCGGTGTCGTTGTCGAAGGGCATCAGGCGGCGGTTCATGATCGCGTCGCCGGCCGCGGCCAGCGACCAGCTGACATCAGGACCGGGAATGACCTCGACGCCCTTTTTCGCCGCGTCTTTACCTTGGGTCGCGACCGAAGACGCAAACCGCACGACAAGGAATGTCGCGAGCAAGAGAACGGACCACGAATGCAGACGTTTCATAATCGCTCCTCATGACGCCCTGCCCGGCTTGCCACGGCCCTGGCGACAGTTAGAAGTCGAAGCGGATCCCGATCTGCGACTGGAACGGCGGCAACGCGTACGTCGGCCGGCCGAAGTTCGTCGACACCATGTTCCCGACATAACCGCCGTAGGTCACCGTGTTGAACAGGTTGAACATTTCCCAGAGAACCTCGACTTGTCGGCTGCCGAACCGGATCAGCTTGCTCGCGCGCAGATCGAGGTTGAAGTAGGTGTCGCCCCGGCCCGCGTTGTAGCCGATACCGGCGGGTCGATCGTTCGTGACGCGGTCCTTGTTCGTATCGACGCCACTCGTGATGTTGTAAGGCGGCGCCGACGATGCCGTCATGATGCTGCCCACGCGGACGTCGAGCCTCGGCACGAGATATCCGCCGCTCAATACGACGCGCTGCCGGACGTCATTCGGCGCCGGACCCCAGTCGGCATTGCGGTCGTAGTTGTCGACCGGCGAGGTCGAGTAGATCCTGACGTTCATCCACGTATACGCGGCCCGGTAGGTGAGCCCGCGCGCCGAACGCTGATCCAGGCGCACCTGAAGCTGCTTCGCCGAGATGACGTTCCCGAAATCGCTGACAGTCATAATCGTGCCCTTCGGTTCAATCGGATAGCTCCCGTCGGGCAGGATCGCGTTCACGTTCCAGTCGCGCGGGTAGTGCAGTCCGCGCGAGTAGATGCCGTCGACCGACAGCGCCATGTTCGTGGCGAGCTGATGCTGGAAGCCGCCGCTGAACTGATTCGTGCGCGGATTGAGCGCGCCGGGATTCGGCATCTGTACCGACGAGCTCCCCTGTGCGCTCAGCGTCGACAGCGGCGGCAGATTCGGGAAGCTGGAGTTCGGGATGCCGGTCAACCGCGTGTCGTTTGCGTACTTGAACACGAACACGCCCGGGTAGTTCTGCACGACGTTGCCGGTGTCGTTCGTCCAGATGACGTCGTAGAAGATGCCCGCGCCGGCCCGCACGACGGTCTTCGTGCTCCCGAGCGGGGACCACGCGAGACCGACTCGCGGTGCCCAGTTTTTCTTGTCGTTCGGATAGGCCTGAAAGTTGATCCCCTGCAGATCGCCGATGACCATCCGCCGCCAGAACTCGGCGGCCGGAATGTCCGGAAGCGGCGTCCCGCGAAGATCGCCGCCCAGGATCTGCAAATCGTAGCGAAGGCCCGCAGACAGCGTGAGGTTCGGCATCACGCGCCACTGGTCTTCGACGAACGCGCCGTAGATCATGACGTCGCGGTGCAGCCATTCGGCGAGACCGTCGGGCGTCATCAGCGCCGGAACGCCCGTGCTGATCGTGAACACCGTCGGCCACGTGGCCGGGTTGGCGGCGTCGAACGCCACGGACCTGAGAAACGTGAACGCCCCGTTGAACGTGATGTTGATGGTGCGCGGTCCGAGGCTCTTGTTCACCTCGAATCCCGTCTTCAGATTGTGCTCGCCCGATTTCGTGTTCATGTGGCGGGTGAGCGTGTCCATGACGATGTAGTTGAACTGGTCGCGCGTCTGCGGATAATTCGTGGCCTCGCCGAAGCTGAAGCCGGGCACCGAGACTCTCGGGCCAGCGGCCCCGGACGGCGTGCGGTCGTGAATCACACGGCTGTACGCGAAGCGAAACTGGTTGCTCGTGTTGGCGCCGAGCACCGACGTGAGCGTGGGGTTCATGAAGAAGCTGTACCCCGTCTCGTTGAATCCGCCGTCGGCCGCCACCGTTCCGCCGTTGTTCTGCATCGTCCGCATGAACGTCTCATAGAGCGTATTGATCGCGAGAAAATTGTTCGGCGAGAGGTTCGCGGTGATCTTGTCGAACACGTTCGTCGTGTGGTACAAACGCGGCGCCTCGGTGCGCGGATCCTTCATCATCGGGATGGCAAACGCCGGCACGGCAAACGTGACCACGTCGTCATTCTGCTGACGCTCGAAGGTCGCGAAGAACTGGATCTTGTCCTTCTCGATCGGCCCGCCCAGCGTGCCGCCGCCCTGCTGCGTCCGGAACGGAATCTTGCCGCTCGCCAACGCGTTCTTCTTGTCGAAGGCGTCGTCGCGAAGGAAGTAGAACGCCCGTCCTCTGTAGTTGTTCGTGCCCGATCGCGTCAGGATGTTCATGACGCCAGAGCCCGACCGGCCGAACTCGGCGGAGTACTGGTTGGCGAGAATCTGGAACTCCTGAATGCTCTCCTGCGAGAAATTGTGGCGGGACGCGTTCGACTGCGTCGTTCCTCCGCGCGTCACGTCGTCGTTGATGTCCACGCCCTCGAGCCACATCGACTTGTAGCGCTCGTCGAAGCCGCCAAACGAGATCGAGTCGGTGTTGCTGTTGGCCGACGTCGTGTCGACGCCGACGCCCGGTGCGAGCAGCGCCAGGTCGGTGAAGCTGCGCGTCTTGAGCGGCAGCGTGTCGACCTCGTGCGATGACACCGTCGTCTCCACGGTTTTTTGGGTCGTCTCGATGAGCGGTGCCTGGGCGGTGACGGTGACGTTCTCTTTCAGGCTCGCGACCGCCATCTTCAAATCGATTGGAATCTCAGAGCCCATCGCGAGGACGATGCTTGTCCGCGCCTGTATTGCGAATCCCTGGAGTTCGGCTTTGACCGAGTACGTGCCGGGCGGGAGATTGGCCACACGGTAGTATCCACGCTCGTTCGTCACAGCCGTGCGGACGAGGCCCGTCCCCTCATTCGCGACCGTCAGGGTGACCCCAGGGAGCACCGCTCCCTGATCGTCGACGAGTGTGCCGACGATGGTGGAATAGGTTGACTGAGCGTGTGCGGCTAGAACCGCGACGGCGACGAACACCACGACGAACGAGATGACGCGTGTGGTAAGGCGCATTCGCATTCTCCTCTTTGCGGACCGGTTCGCCGAGCCGACCGGCGCGCAGCCTGTCCGCCTATCTGATCGGATCGGCGCTAATGCGCCGCGCGCTCGACAGCGTCTGATTCAGCTTGCCGACCTGGTCGGTGATGATCCGATTCAACGCGCTGACGACGCGGTCGGTCTCCATAGTCAGTTCCTTGAGGCGCAGCGCCTGGCCGTCGGTCGGGCGGTACGGTGGCCGCGTGACCATCCCGTACACGGACTGCATTTCTTCCCGCAGCCGCGGGTACTGGCGGTAGCCCAGGCCCGCCACGGGGCGCACCATCTGTTCATCGCGCAGCGTCCTGAGCGATTCGAGTGTGACGTTGGCGAGCTCGAAGGCCGCGCGCGCATGCGGCGACTCTGCGTCCGGTCCGCCGGGCTTGACGCGTTCGGCCAGCTGCATCACCTGCTGCATCACGTCGTTGGTGCGATCGATCATCGCAGTCACCCGGTCGGTGAGATCGCGCAGCGCGAGGCCGGCCTGAAGCTGCGCCGTCAGGTCTTCCATCGACACCGGCGTCCGCGGATCCATGTCCACCTTGACCGGGCGGCGCATCTCCTTGCCGCCGACGCGCAGCGTCACCGTGTAGTCGCCGGGCAGCACGTACGGTCCGGCGCCGCCGCCGAAGCGGGCAACCATCTCCGCGTCTTCATCGGCGAGGGCACGCCGCGAGGCGCTCGGCTGCTGCCGCGGGCCGTCGTAGCGGAGGTCCCACGTCGTGCGATTGACACCCTTCGCCTTCGGAACGTTGGGCACCGTCCTGACGATTGTCCCGGCCTTATCCGCGATGGTGATGGTCACGTCGCCGTTCTGGTCGGCATTGAAAAAGTAGTCGAGCACCGCTCCCTGCGGCGGGTTGGGCGCTTTATACACCTTCTGCGCGAGGTTCGCATCCTTGTTCCATACCGTCCATCGCGTCGCCGGTGCGATGTCGAAGAGAAACGCGTCGGTCTTCAGCGCGTCGCCGATCTGCTGCAGCACGCCGATGCGGTCCATGATGTACACGCCGCGCCCGTGCGTCGCGGCAATGAGGTCGTTGTCGCGCGGGTGCACCTTGATGTCGCGCACCGGCGCCGGCGGCATGTTGTTGCGCAGCGACGTCCAGTGCCCGCCGCCGTCGAACGACACCCAGATGCCCAGCTCGGTCCCGGCGTAAAGGATGTTGCGGTTGTTCGGATCCTCGCGAATCACGTGCGACCAGCCGGCGCGCGCCGCAGTGCCCACCGTCAGCTTCGTCCACGTCCGTCCGTAATCGGTCGTCTTGTAGAAGTAGGGCGCGTAGTCGTTCTCGCGGTGATGATCCGCCGCCACGTACGCCGTGCCGGCGTCGGCCCACGACGCCTCGATGTTCGGAATCCAGGCGTTCGGCGCGAGACCTGGAATGTTCCTGACGACGTTCGTCCACGTCTTGCCGCCGTCTCTCGTCACCTGCACGTTCCCATCGTCGGTGCCGACCCAGATGACGCTGGCGTTTACCCGTGACGGCGCGATGGCGATGATCGAGCAGTGGAATTCCGCGGCCGTGTTGTCGACGACGATCGGTTCACCCGATGATTTCTGTTTGTTCTTGTCGTCGGTCGTGAGGTCCGGGCTGATGACCTCCCACGATTGACCGGCGTTGGTCGTCTTGAACAGCACGTTGCCGCCGAAGTAGACCGTCTTTGGATCCTGCGGCGACAGCTCGATCGGCGAATCCCAGTTGAAGCGGTATTTGTGATGTTCCATCGCGTCGCCGACCGAACCGGCGCGATTCGGGTAGGGCGTGATGGTGCGCTGCGCGCCCGAGCGCGTGTCGATTACGCTGATCACGCCGCCCTGCAGATCGGTGTAGACACGCCATGGCTCGGCGAGATCGGGCACGGCGAAGAAGCCGTCCCCGCCGCCGACGGTGAACCAGTCGCTCTTGCGGATGCCTTCCGCGAGCAGCGAGTTGCTCGGCCCGCACCACGTGCCGTTGTCCTGCAGCCCGCCGCAGATGTTGTAGGGGCGCTGGATGTCGTAGTGGATGTGATAGAACTGCGTGAACGCAACGTTGTTCAGCACCTCGAAGGTCGCGCCGCGATCGTTAGAGATCTGGAACCCGCCATCGCTCCCGCTCAGCAGCCGCTTCGGATTCAGCGGATCGATCCACAGCGCCTGATGGTCGCCGTGCACGTCGCGGCCGATCGTACGGAACGTCCGTCCGCCGTCTTCAGTCAGATACAGCGATCCGGACAGCGCGTACACCCGATTCGCGTCCACGGGATCGACGCGGATGTCGGCGTAGTAGAACGGACGGAAATTGATGTTCGCATCCTTGTTCACCACGCGCCACGACTTGCCGGAGTCGTCGGTGCGCCACAGCTCGCCCTGATAGTCGAGCGTCTCGCTCACCATGTAGACGATGTTCGGGCTGCTGCGGGAGATGGAGACGCCGATGCGATCCAGCATCTGCGGAATGCCGTTGGTCATCTTCTTCCACGTCGCGCCGCCGTCCACCGACTTGTAGAGCGCCGTTTCGCCGCCGCCGCTGCGCAGGTGCCACGCCTGGCGCAGATACGTGTACATGCCGGCGTAGACCTCGTTCGCGTTGTCGGGATTGATATCGATGTCGGAGCAGCCGGTCGAGGCGTCGATGTAATGCACCTTGCGCCAGTTCCTGCCGCCATCGGTCGTCTTGAAGATGCCGCGCTCCTCGTTCGGCCCCCACTCGTGCCCCAGGGCGCAGACATACGCGACGTCGGCGTTCCGGCTGTCGACGCGAATCCGCGCGATGCGATCCATGTCGTCGAGGCCGACGTGCGTCCACGTTTCGCCGCCGTCGCCCGACCGATAGACGCCGTTGCCGAACGACGCGTTGTTGCGCGGATTGCCTTCACCCGTGCCGACGTACAGCACGTTGGGATTCGACGGCGCGATGGCGATGTCGCCGATCGACGAGACCGGCTGGCCGTCGAAGATCGCCTTCCAGGTGACGCCGCCGTTCACTGACTTGAAGATGCCGCCGTTGGCGCCCGAGACGTACAGCGTGTACGGATCGCCGGGCACGCCAACGAACACCGACACGCGGCCGGCCTGATTGGTCGGACCGAGCTCGCGCCAGCGCAGGCGTGAGAGCGCCTCCATCTCGGGCGACGGCCGGGTCGATTCCTGCGCGGTGATCGATCCGCGGTCGGGGAGGAGCAGAGCAGTCAGCAGAGCCAGCATCGCGACGAGCGGCCGGCGGCGGATGAGCGGGCGCATGAGTGCCTCCACAAGAGTGTCGCGCGAAACACACAGAGCAACGTTCTTGCTGCGAGTTCCGTGCGTTCTGCGTGCGATGTTTCAGTAGACGCCGGCGCGGCTGCACGCAATTGTCGTTCCCGTCGGATCCGCAGCGTGTGGTGCCGAACTCGCGGCAGCGGCGTGGTGGAACTGCCGGATATCCGGCGGCCGCTCGCGAAATCCGCCTATACGCCGGCGCTGCAGGACGGCACGGAAGCCGCACAGCGATTGCACTCGCATCCGAGACATCTCGTTTCCGTCGAAAGGATGGCCCAATGCTGAAGAAGAGGATCGGACTGGCGTTGCTGCTCCTGCTGGCATTCGTGGCTGCTCCGTCCCTCCAGGGTCAAGGGCAGATCCAGCCGCCAACGTTCGGGCAGTCTACGGTTGGAGACGACTACTTCCTCGCCAACTACACGCAACTGCGCCAGTACTGGACCGCGCTGGCGAAGGCGTCGGACCGCATGAAGCTGGTCGAGATCGGCACGACGAGCGAGGGGCGGCCGATGATCATGGCGATCATCACCTCGCCGGACAATCACAAGAACCTCGCGAAGTACCGGGAGATCGCCGTGAAGCTGGCGCGCGCCGAGGGGATCACTGAAGACGAGGCGCACCGGCTCGCCGCACAGGGCAAGGCGGTCATCTGGGAAGACGGCGGCCTGCACGCGACCGAGATCCTCAATTCGCAGACGCTGTTCTGGACCGCGCATCAGTTCGTCAGCCAGAACGATCCGGAAACCCTGCGCATCCTGAATGACTGCATCCTGCTCCTGACGCCGGTGAACCCCGATGGGCTCGAACTCACCGCGGACTGGTACATGCGCGATCCCGATCCGAAGAAGCGCAACATGCAGATCCCGCGGCTCTACAACAAATACGCCGGCCACGACAACAACCGCGACTCCTTCATGGTGAATCTGTCGGAGACGCAGGCGATCAACCGCCAGCTGTACGTCGACTGGATCCCGCAGGTCGTCTACAACGCGCACCAGACCGGACCGGAAGGCGCTATCCTCTTCACGCCGCCCTTCCGCGATCCGTTCAACTACAACTATGACCCGCTGGTGCCGATCGGGATCGACATGGTCAGCGCGGCGATCACGCACCGGTTCCTGATGGAAGGGAAGGCCGGCTCCGCGTCCCGCACCGAATCGTCGTACTCCACGTGGTCGAACGGCATGGAGCGGAGCACCACGTATTTCCACAACCAGATCGGCATGCTCACGGAAATAAGCGGCAACCCGACGCCGATGGAGATCGGTCTCGTGCTCGACCGTCAGCTTCCGCATGCCGACGTGCCGCTGCCTATCCCGCCGCAGAAGGTGTGGCACTTCAGGCAGTCGATCGACTACATCCTGTCGGCGCAGCGGGCGATTCTCGATCTCGCGTCGCGGAACAAGGACCTGTTCCTGTTCCGTATGTGGCGCATGGGCAGGAACTCGATCGAGCGCGGCGGCAACGACTACTGGACGCTGCAGCCCTCGTGGATCGACGAAGCGAAGGCCGCGGCCGCCAAGGAAGCTGTGCCGGAGCGCGGAGGCCGCGGTGAAAACCGCGTCGGCTCGAACCAGGTAGTGCCGTCAAAGTACTACGACCTGATGCGCACGCCGGAGCGCCGCGATCCGCGGGCCTACATCATCCCGTCGAACCAGCCCGATTTCCTCACCGCGACCAAGTTCGTCAACGCGCTGATTCGCGACGGTATCGAAGTCCACCGCGCAACGGCGCCGTTCGAGGTCAACGGCCGGAGCTATCCAGCTGGATCGTACGTGCTGAAGACGGCGCAGGCGTTTCGGCCGCATCTACGCGACATGATGGAGCCTCAGGATCACCCCAACGACTTCTACTATCCAGGCGGGCCGCCGCGTCCCCCGTACGACATGACGGGTTATACGCTGGCGTTCCAGACGGGCGTCGAGTTCGATCGCGTGCTCGATCCGCTCGACGCGCCGCTCGAGAAGCTGCCGTTCGGCGAGGTGATCAAGACGCCGGCCGGGACGGTGACCTCGACGACAACCGCGACGGCCGGCTATTTCCTGAGCCACCAGGTGAAGGACTCCTTCCGCGCCACCAATCGGCTGCTGACCGCCAAGGAGGACGTCTACTGGTTGAAGGAACCGTTCGCGAGCGGCGGCAGAACGTATCCCGTCGGCACGATCTACGTGGCCGCGCGAGCGACGACGAAGGGCGTCGTCGAGACGCTGGCGAAGGAAATCGGACTGACGTTCGAGGCGAGGGCGACCAAGCCCGCGGTCGACACGTTCAAGCTGAAGCCGGTGCGCGTCGCGTTGTGGGATCAGTACGGCGGCGACATGCCGTCAGGCTGGCTCCGTTGGCTGTTCGAGCGGCAGTTCGAGTTCACGACGTTCGAGGTCGTGTATCCGCCGCAACTCGACGCCGGCAATCTCAAGGCGAAGTACGACGTGATCATCTTCACCGGCGGCATTCCCGCCACCGACGCACCGCGTCAGGCCGCCAACGACGAAGGTCCGCGCAACGCGCCGCCGGCGAATCTGCCACCGGAATGGGCCGACAGGGTCGGGTCGATCACGGGCGAGAAGACGATTCCGCAGTTGAAGCAGTTCGTGGAAGCGGGCGGCACGATTATCGCCATCGGCAGCGCGACGAACATCGCATACCGCCTCGGGCTGCCGGTTGCCAATCATCTCGTGGAGCGCACCGCTGCGGGGACGATACGGCCGCTGCCACCGGAGAAGTATTACGTCCCGGGCGCCCTCGTCACTACGACCGTCGACAACACGAACCCGCTCGCATACGGGATGCCGCAGACGGTCGACGTCTTCTTCAACCGCAGCAACACGTTCAGGCTTGCGCCCGACGCGGCCTTCAAAGGCGCGAAAGCCGTGGCGTGGTACGACCGCGAGAAGCCGGTGCACAGTGGCTGGGGCTGGGGACAGTCCTACTTGCAAGGCGGCGTCGCCGTCGTCGAGACGACGCTCGGCAAGGGACACGTGTTCCTGTTCGGACCGGAGATCACCTACCGCGGCGAGCCGCACGGAACATTCCCGTTCCTGTTCAACGCGATCTACTACAGCGGAGCGGATCCAACTTCGCCCGGTGGTGCCGTCTTATCGAACAGGTAGCGCGACCGTCGTGTCGGGCGCGTCAGGGGCCGAACCGTTGTTCGGCCCCTCGCGCGTACGGCGGATAATGATCTCAGCCAGGCGGCAATGAACCGACGTCCCACGTACTTCATCTCGCACGGCGGCGGCCCGTGGCCGTGGCTCGAAGGACGATTCCGGCGGCAGTTCGATCGCCTCGAGCCGTCACTGCAGGACACGGCGCGCGAGATCGGCGCGCATCCACGAGCGATCCTCGTCGTCTCCGGGCACTGGGAGGAAGAGCGCTTCATCGTGCAGTCCGGCGAGCGGCCGGGAATGATTTACGACTACGGCGGCTTTCCGCCGCATACCTATCAGATGCGCTACGCCGCTCCAGGCGCACCGGACGTGGCCCGCCGCGCGCACGCGCTCCTGGAGCAGGCCGCCGTCGGTGCGGCCGAGCGCGAGCCGGCGCATCGCGTCTATCACGAGCAAAAATTCATGGCCGCCCTCACCGTATCGAGCTACCGGTTCGGCGCCGTCGCGTAGGTCTTACTGCGCGACCCACTTGTCCAGCCGGCTCGCGTACAGGTTCGCGAAGCACAGCGTTTTCTCGTCCGGGCAGGCCAGCTGGTGGATTGAATCGAGTGTGCCGGGCATCCGTCCCTGGCGGCCGAACATACCGAGGATCCTCCCGGTGAGGTCCATCTTGTAGACGCGTCCGACGCTGCCGACAAACAGCATCTGGCTCGGACCGTTCGTGAGGCACAGCGACCACGGCGCCGTCGGCAGATTTCACACCGCTTTGCGGTTGCGGTCCATGTCGAATGTCTGAATGCGGCTGTTGCCCCGATCCGCAACGTAGACGACGTCGCTGTTGTCGACGACGAGGCTGTGCGGCGTGTTGAAGTTGCCCGGCTGCGCGCCGCGTTCGCCCCACGCCTTCACGAAGTTGCCGTCCTTGTCGAACTTCGCGACGCGCGAGTTGCCGTAGCCGTCGGCGACGAACATGCTGCCGTCGCGGCTCCAGCCGATGTCCGTCTGCTGGTAGAAGTTCGCGCGTCCGGGCACCGCACGCTCGATGACGTGCGTCAGCCAGGTCCACGGCTCCGGATTCGTGCCGAGCGTGCCGACGGTGCGTCCTTCCTTGTCGAAGTGGAAGATCATGTTGTCGGCGGCGTCGATGTACCAGAGGTCGCCCTGCCGATCGAAGCGCAGCGTGTGCGCGCCTTCGAACATGCGCGATCCTTCGCCCCAGGTGCGGACGAATGTGCCGTCCGCCTTGAACTCGAGAACCGGATGATAGCCGCGGTTGAGCGCGAGGATGTTGCCGTTGGAACCGACGGCCACGCCGCTCAGCCGCCCGATTACGGAGTAGGCTGGGTAGTGAAAAAAGTTGTCCACCAGGTGGAACGGCAGCGCCGGGATCGGCGGACCGTCCTGCGCCTGAATCGTGGAAGTGGCAGATGTCGCCAGCGCCGCCGCACAGAGCGCTGACGCCCAGAGGCGCTTCTTCATGACAATTCCTCCTGCCCGGTCTCGCGTTCGCGGGTCGGCGGCGATCTTAAACCCGCTTATGCTTATCCCTCACATACAGGTGTGCTCTTGGAGGAACGATGCATATGCTGACGAGAGCGCGTCTGCTGGCGGCAGCGATGGCCGTGGCGTACGTATGTCCGCTTGGAGCCGCAGACTCCTTCGATGGGTGGTGGCGGCTGGACGAGAACGCCAGCACCGGCGTCCCCCCGATGATGCGCGGCCATGAAACGGTCGTGCACCTGACGCAATTCAGCAACCGGTTCACGATCGAGTTCGTTTTCGATGGTCAGAGCATGAACACGAGCGACTTCGTGCTCGACGGGCAAACCCATCCCGGGCAGCTCGGTGCCACCCAGGAGGCGCGCTGGACGCGTCAATCTCGCGCGATCGCGATTGACATCCACCGGCCGGCTGGCGGAGCGATGCCTGGTGGCACTGAACACCTGATCTGGGAACTGGAATCCGGCGGACAGACGATCCGCCGGATCAGCACGCGTGGCGACGCGTCAGCCGCGCAAGTCTACGTATACCGGCGCATGCAGAGCCCTCCCCGGCCGCGTGGGTGATCAGCCGCCAATTCTGACGTAGCCGCGCAGCTGCAGGTTGACCATCGTCGTCATCGCCCAGAGGTCCACCTGGACGCCGGGCAGCACCTGCGACGGCTTGAGCTTCTTGCCGAGCAGCCCCTGTCCGCAGACGCGCAAGTCGACGCCCGCTTGTTTCAGTTCCTTGAGGACGGCGACGTTCCGAGCAGCGCAATGGCCGGGATCCAGAGGAGGTGACGCACAGCGTGCCTTGCCTTTAGTCTGCCATCCTTCGCGGATGCTGGCGCCGCAGTCCAACTCAACGCAGGTTTCGTTGCCGTGATCCACAACTGAGTGTGCTGCGCACCAGGACAGTTGCGTGCGATTCACTTGCCAATTACACGATATTCGTGTAACGTGTAATTACATGTGATCCAGTCGGTTGCTGATGACACATCGGCCGATCTGTTTCAGGAGCGAAACACGCGCGCGGCCCGACGAATTCCACGCTCCGTGGGGCGTGGGGTGCAGCGCAAGCTGAAGCTGATCGACGCGGCGGGGCGGCTCGAAGACTTGGCGGTGCCTGCGGGAAATCGTCTCGAATTGCTAAGGCGCGATCAGGCGGGGCGGCGCAGCATTCGAGTGAACGAGCAATATCGGATCACATTTCGCTGGGAGAACGGGCATGCCTACGAAGTCCGCGTCGAAGAGTATCACTAGAGAATCCGATTGGCTGGGTCCCGCGATTCCCCCGGGCGAGATCCTGCTGCAGGAGTACTTGAAGCCGCTCGGTCTCGGGCAGCTCGAAGCAGCCAAGCGGCTCGGTATCTCGCTCAACCGCTTGAACGAGGTTGTCCTGGGGAAGCGCGGCATCACGGCGGATACGGCGATCCGGCTCGCCCGACTGCTGAAGACGTCTCCACAGCTCTGGATGCGGCTGCAGGCCGACTGGGACTTGCACGAGGCGATGCAGCGGCAGGCGCGCCGAGCGTCGTAACAGGTCGGGTTGGGTTGGGGGGTCGCCTGCTGTAGTCATGCTCGGCGAGAATCGGTGGCGTTGCCGTTCCGACGGTTACCCGATGGTTACCCGACACTAAGAATCGGCGATTTCCTTAGAAGAACAGGACCGGGTCGCTTCGGGACCGAGGGGTCGGAGGCCTGGCGCGCTGAAGCTTCAGCGGAGGCGGGTTCAAATCCTCTCGCCCCGACCAAAATTCGAATCCGCGGGAGCCGAATTTCTTAGGAGATTGCGGCTCTTTGCTTTTTGGAGCGCCGATTTTCGTCAAGGCTGGTCGGCCCCTCGGTTTTTTTTGCCGAGTGACCGGTGCTTGAATTCGGTCCTTCTGCACCATCACGAACGCCCGAGAGCGCCGTTTCTGCGGTTCGAACGGCGTCTCGTACTACCCTGATCACTACGCCGCGGACCTCGTTGACGCCTCCGGCGTGACGATGGCATCGTCGTCCGCATGTTCCAGGAAGCGTCGGCCACAGTCATCGCGGCTCAACCGGACTTTGTGTTTCGTCAGACTCGGACGGCGTGTCTGCGCGCCACACGTAGGCGCTCCGATAGGCGCTGGCAAAGGTAGCCGTCGCGAGCATCTACGCGACGCTCGTGTTTGTCACGAGCATGTCGAAAAAAGGCACGAGCCGTTCCGGAGGGGAGTACGAGTCGCCGCTTCTGATGCTCGCCGGCTCGGAATACGCAGCGATACCGTTTCAAGCGCTGCACGACAACCTGTGTGACGCGCTGCGCGGCGACCGTCCGCGGCTGGTTATGGAAGTGTTTGATGGCGATGGCCGCGCAACACTCATGTTCGAGGACGGCTCGACCCGTCCCGGCCCGCCGCTCACGAAACCAGAATGTTGACGGTATGCACAAGTGTGCATATACTGAGACTAGGCGATGAGCGACGACGTCGAATGGGATCCCCGGAAAGCGGCCGCGAATCTCAAGAAGCACGGAGTCGACTTCGCCGATGCGGCAACGGTTTTCCATGACGAGCAGGCCGTCACGATTCGAGAAGATGCGGAAGGCGAGGAGCGCCTACATCACCATCGGCATGGACGCGCCGGGCGACGTGCTCGTTGTCGTGTACACGTGGCGTGGCGATCGACCGCGCCTGATATCCGCTCGCAAGGCCGAGCCGCGGGAGCGCGAGCAGTACGGAAGCAAATCATGAAAGCACACTACGACTTCAGCCATGGGAAGCGCGGACCGGTGCTGAAGGCGCCGCCAGGGAAGACCCGCATCACAATCCGGATCGATGACGATCTGATCGAGTGGTTCCGCAAGCAGGTCCACGCGGCCGGCGGAGGGAGTTATCAGACTCTGATCAATGCGGCGCTGCGAGAGTACGTCCAGGCGAAGCGCGAACCGCTCGAGGCGACTCTTCGCCGTGTGCTTCGTGAGGAGCTGCCGCGTGATCTAAAACGTGTCGCGGGCCGGTGACGGTACGACCTCCATTCGTCGTCGACGGACGAGAATGGACCCGAAGCCGACGTCAATCGACTGCGATCACTGGCCGGCGCCGTCCGCTGACGACGACTACTACACGCTGAAGCGCTATGAAGCGTTTGAGGCAGCTGCGGACTATGTCGCCGGAGCATTGGGCGAGTCATCCAGCAGTGATCCGGATCGCCCTCTTCGGCTCGGTCGCTTCAGAGCCCAGGAGGGAGTCAGATCGGAGGCGGCGAGGTCTCGTGCACGAACCCAAAGACGTTGACCTGGCAGTGTGGCTCGATCGTGTCGGCGACCTGGATGATCTTCGAAGGCTTTCGGCGAGAGCACTGCAACGACTCTGGCATGAGAAGGAGTTCGGCGTCGCGCATCATCAAGTTGACATCTTCCTGTTGGACGCAAAGGGAAAGTACGTCGGTCGCCTCTGCCGATTCAATCAATGTCCGAAACACAAGCCGGAATGTCGCGCAGCGCGATGCGGAGACGTGCCGTTTCTCCAACAGCACGACGGCTTCGACTTCGTCTCCACCGGCGGCGGCCGGCGCGACGAGCTGGACGAAATGGAAACGGTTCGCAGACGGAAGTCCGGCGTACCGCCGCTTCATGGCGATCGGCAGCGTGATGCTGGCGGCGATCGGCGCCGTCTCCATTCTCTCGCTGATGATCGCCGCGGCGATCCACCGTCCCTGCGATTGACATGAGCCACTGGGTCTTCGATCCGATAGCGCTGGCGTGCCTGATCGCGAGCGGCGCGCTTTACGTTGCAGGAGTCTCGCGGCTCTGGTCGCGAGCAGGCCGCGGATGCGGCGTTCGTCCCTGGCAGATCGGCGCCTTTGCCGCCGGATGGATGGCGCTCATCGTCGCGCTGTTGTCTCCGGTCGCCGCGATCAGCGATGTGCTCTTCTCCGTCCACATGACGCAGCACGAGATCCTCATTCTGGTGGCCGCGCCTCTTCTCGTGCTCGGCCGACCGATTGTTCCGCTCTTGTGGTCGCTCTCGCCGCGATGGCGAGCGCGGGTGGGAACCTGGTCGCGAAACCGCTACTGGAGCGCCGTCTGGAAAACGCTGACGGGACCGCTGGTCGTCTGGCTGCTGCACGGCCTGGCGCTCTGGGTGTGGCATCTGCCGGCGCTCTACCAGGCGGCGCTCGGCAACGCGGCGATCCACGCGCTCGAGCACACCTGTTTTCTGGCAACGGCGTGTTTCTTCTGGTGGGCCTTGATCCACGGCCGGTACGGCCGCGTGGGACATGGAGCGGCCGTCGTGTTCGTGTTCGCCACGGCCGTTCATAGCGAAGCACTCGGCGCGTTGCTGACGTTCGCGCCGCGCGTCTGGTACCCGCTCTACGCCATGCGCTCGCCGGCCGCGGGTCTCGATGCGCTCGACGACCAGCGACTCGCGGGTCTGCTCATGTGGATTCCCTTTGGCATCATCTTTCTGCTGTTGGGGCTCGGGCTCTTCGCCGCATGGCTTGGTGAAGCGGAGCGCAGGGCGAAGCCCGCGTCGTGGATTCCCCTCGTCCTTCTTCCCCTGCTCGTTGCGCTTGCCGGCGACGGTTGCAACTCGAGCGACAGAGGCTACGCCGAAGAGATCACTCGCGGCCACGCCGACGCTGGGAAAAAGGACATCCAGCGGTACGGCTGCGGCTCGTGCCATCGGATTCCGGGAATCTCAGGGGCGGATTCTCTCGTCGGTCCCTCGCTCGAACGAATCGCGAGCCGCGTCTATATCGCGGGCCACCTGGTCAACGAGCCCAACGCGATGATTGGCTGGATTCGAGACCCACGGCATCTGCGGTCTCCCACCGCCATGCCGACCCTGGGCGTGACCGAGCAGGAGGGGCGCGACATTGCCGCGTATCTCTATACCTTGAAGTGAGACGAGGGTGCCGTGGTTGCATGCGTTTGCAGCCCGAGGAGGATGAAGATGCCAGGAAGAACGAACCATCGGGTCCGTTACGCCGTGGTCGGACTCGGCCACATCGCTCAGGTCGCCGTGCTGCCGGCGTTCGCTCACGCGCGGAAGAATTCAGTCCTGGCCGCGCTGGTGAGCAGCGGCCGGCGGAAGCGGAAGACGCTCGCGGAACGATATGGCGTGAAGCGCACGTTTGGTTATGAGGACTACGAGGCCTGCCTCAACGAGGTCGACGCGGTCTACATCGCGCTGCCGAACTCGATGCACGCCGAGTACACGATTCGCGCGGCGAACGCCGGCGTCCATGTGATCTGCGAGAAGCCGATGGCCGTGACCGTCGACGAGTGCGAGCGAATGATCCGCGCCACCCGCGAGGCGAACGTCAAGCTGATGGTCGCCTACCGCCTGCACTTCGAGCACGTGAACCTGAAGGCGATTGATCTCGTGCGCCGCGGCCGGATCGGCGCGCCCAAGATCTTCACGTCGACGTTCTGCGAGCGTGTGAAGCCGGGCGACATTCGCACACGGAAAGACCTCGGCGGCGGTACGCTGTACGACATCGGCGTCTACTGCATCAACGCGGCCCGCTACCTGTTCGGGGCCGAGCCGACCGACGTGTGGGCCTGCTCGGTGAACGCGGCCCCGCGGCGGCTGCCGCAGGTCGACGAATCCACCGCCGCGGTTCTGCGGTTCGATGGCGGACGCCTTGCCTCGTTCGTTGTCAGCTTCAACGCCGCCGACGTCGCGTCCTATCGGATCGTCGGCACCAAGGGCCAGCTGCATGTCGACCCCGCATACGAGTACGCCGAAGGTCTCGCGTACACGCTGACGATCGGCGAGAAGACGACGCGCGAGAAGACGCGGAAGCGCGATCAATTCGCGCCCGAGCTCGTGTACTTTTCCGATTGCATCTGGCGCAATCGGGAACCGGAGCCGTCTGGCGAGGAAGGGCTGCAGGACGTGCGCATCATCCAGTCGCTGTACGCGTCGGCGGAAACCGGAAAGCCGATCGAAGTCCCGCCGTATCGGCCGGCTAAGCGTCCGTCGGGCCAGCAGCGCATCGATCGGCCGCCCGTGAAGAAGCCGGAGCTCGTCGAGACGCACAGTCCGACCGAGTGATTGGTCAGTTGGGAGGGTAAGACAATCCAGGCGCGCTCGGACTCCTGACGGAACGACTTGAACGCATCAGACGGGTTGACCGTCGAGTTGGAGCGAGTTCAAGGTGAGCGGCGGCGTTGATGAAGTCGCCGGCGTCTCCGGAAAGAGGTTGAAGCCGTCCGTCGCGCCATTCAGCCGCATGAGCGCGACAAAGCCGCGGGAACCCTGGCCCTCAACCAATTACGAGAATTGATGGTGGAGGACATTAACGCCGTTGTCGGAGGCTTGCTGCGAGACCTCGCCCTCGCGCAGACGTCGCAGCAGAAAATGTTCGGCTACAAACGTGCGGCGCGGGCTGTCTTATCCCTCGAAAAACCGCTGACTGAGCTGGCCGACTCGAATGGCGCCATTCAGAAAACGCCGGGCATTGGACCGGCGTCGAGCCGCGTGATTCGCGAGGTGCTCGAGACCAGCATTTCGCCAACGGTCGAGGACGCCGTGAGGCGCAGTGGCCGCACCGCTGAAATTCATCGCCGGAGGGCGCTCCGGCGGACGTTTCTCAGCCGTGCCGAAGTGCTTCGCGTCCTCGGGGACACGTCGCTGACTGGTCCGACCAAAGCAGACTACCACGGCGATCTGCAGATGCACTCCGAATGGAGCGATGGGTCGTCGACGCTCGAGACGATCGCGCTCGCGGCGATCGAGCTCGGGTGGACATTCGCCGCCGTGACAGATCACTCCCACGGGCTGAAGATTGCCGGCGGCATGTCCATGGAGGACGCGGCGCGGCAGCATGAAGCCATCGACGGCATCAACCGGACGCGAGGTGGGCCGTTCCGCCTGATCAAAGGTATTGAAGCGAATATCGGCACGGACGGTGAGCTGGATTTGTCTGAGACCGAGACCGCGCAGGTCGAACTGGTGCTCGCGGCCCCGCATTCCAAGTTGCGCCTGCTCGACACCCAGACGGCGCGGATGCTCCGCGCGATCCGGACGCCTCGCGTGAAAATCCTTGCCCATCCACGCGGACGCATCACCGGGTCGCGTGCGGGCGTCATCGCCGATTGGGATGCCGTATTTGCCGAAGCGGCGGCGATGGGTGTTGCGATTGAGCTCGATGGCGACCCGTCGCGTCAGGATCTCGACTACGAGCTGGCCGCACGCGCGCGCAGCGTCGGCTGCCTGTTCGCGCTCGATAGCGACGCGCATACAACGGCACAATTTCAGTACGTCGAGACGGCGCTGGCGCACGCGCGGCTCGCCGGCATTCCGCCCGACTGCGTCGTGAACTGCTGGACCACGGAGCGGCTGATGGCGTGGCTGTCCAATGGCCGGAGGCGCCAATGGTAGAGTCGCCGTGCAATCGCGTTAGGGTCTCTTGGTAGCGGTCAATTGCATATCATGCCGAGGCATCGCGTCATTCCCAGTAGCATCGGACATGTGAATCAAGATCTCGTCCGGGCGATCAGCCGGAAGCATCTGATCGAATTCGTCTACAAGACGGGAGGATCGCGGATCGCCGAGCCGCACGACTATGGCATCAGCCAAGGTGTCGAGTACCTGCTCGCGTATCAGATCAGCGGAGAGAGCAGCAGCCACTCGCCGCACGGCTGGAAGCGACTCGCGGTCGACGACATCCAACAACTGCGGCTGCTTGACCGCACATTCCGTGGCACGCGAGCTGATGCTTCACAGCACCATCGTGACTGGGACCTGCTCTTTGCGCGCGTCAAGTAGTTGCAACACGTGTCAAGTAGGTGCAACACCCCAAATGGTGAGCGCGCATCGAACCCACGACCTTGACGGTATGCACAACTCTGATCACTGTTCGTTCGTGGGACGAGGATGTTCCGGATCCGCGTGGTGTCCGCGCGATGACGGGAACCGCTGCAGGCGTGGCTAACGCGCCTCATCGACGCCATGCACGGTCGCACCTATGGCGGGCTCGCGGGTGGCGCGCAGCGGGCGCCCGCAGGCGGCGCAGCGCGCGGTAAACGTTGACTGACGTAGCGCGCGAGCACCTGTGGGCTGCTGCGCGACGGGCCCCGCGTGGGTGCCCGCTCGGTAGTGATTCAGCGTATACGCGCCACTAGGCCACTAGGCGTCCCCTCGCAGCGCAGTGACCGGCTCGACCTGCATGGCGCGGCGCGCCGGGATCCAGCAGGCCGCGAGCGCCACCATAAGCAGCGCTCCCGAGACGAGGACGAACGTCAGCGGGTCGCGCGCGCTCACGCCAAACAGCAGGCCCGAGAGCACGCGCGTGAGAGCGAGAGCGCCGACGACGCCGATGGCCAGGCCGGTCGCCGCGATCCGGAGCCCGCCGATGAGGACCATCCGAAGGACCATCCGACGGTCCGCGCCGAGCGCCATGCGAATGCCGATCTCCTGCGTGCGCTGCGCGGTCGCGTGCGCGATGACGCCGTACGTGCCAATGATCGCGAGCACGAGGGCGACCGACGCAAACACTCCGAGCAGCAGCGTTGTGAAGCGACGGTTCAGTTCGCGTTGCGCGAGCAACTCGGACACGGAGCGGATGCTTGCGATCGCCTGATTACGGTCGATCGACCAGACGGCTGCCTGGGCCGCCGCGACGAGCGTGATGGGATCTCCGTTGGTGCGCAGCAAGACGAAGGCTTGCGGTTCGGGGGCCTGGCGCATCGGGAAGTACGTTTCCGCCCATGGCTCCCGCTCGAATCCGCCCCGCTTCGTATCCGCCACGACACCGACGATGGTCTGCCAGCGCGTGCCGGGCTGCGAGGGGTCCCCGAATGTCACGCGTCGGCCGAGCGGATCCTCGCCCGGAAAGAACCGTCTGACGAACGTCTCATTGACCATGACCACTTGCTGGGACTGCGCCCCGTCGGCGCGGGTAAACATCCGCCCTCTGCGCAAGGGGATCTGCAGCGTGGAGAAGTACTCCGGGGTTACCGAGTCGTACGGAACGGGAATGTTCCGCGCATTTGCGGCCAGCGGCGGCCTTCCTTCAATACTGATGCTGGCAGAAGTCGGCAGGCGCGACAGGAGCAGGGATGACCCTGCGGCGGCAGACTCGACACCGGGCAGCGCATCCAGACGTTCGACCAGTTGCTCGTAGAAGCCCGTGATGCGGGCAGGTTCTCCATAGGCTGCGGCCGGCAGGCGAAGGCGTAACGCCAGCACGCCTCTGGTGGCAAACCCAGGATCCTCGCTGTTCAGCGCGATGAAACTGCGGATCAGCAGGCCAGCACCGACGAGCAGCACGAGCGCAATGGCCAGCTCACCGACAGCAAGCGCCGAACGCACGCGGCCGCCTCGGCGGCCGTCAGTCCCCGTGCGTCCGCCTTCCTTCAGGTGCCCAACCGAGTCTCGTCGTGACGCGTGGAGAGCGGGGACGAAGCCGAACAGGAGGCTCGTGAATACCGATGCGCCAGCGGCGTACGCCAGTACCTGGCGGTCAATCGTAACGTCCGACAGCCGGGGCAATTCAGCCGGCGCGAGCGTCTGAAGCAAATCGGTGCTGAGCGTGGCGAGCATCAGCCCGGCGGTTCCGCCAAGGAGCCCCAACACGACGCTCTCGGTCAGCAACTGCCGCACCAGCCGTCCGCGGGCCGCGCCGAGGGCGGCTCGGATCGCGAGCTCGCGCTGCCGCGATGCGGCGCGTGTGAGCAGCAGGTTCGCGACGTTGGCGCAGGCGATCAGCAAGACAAGACACACGGCGCCAAGCAGAATGAGCAGCGGCCGCTTCACATCGCCGACCAGCTCCTCGTGCATCGTAACCAGCCGGATGCCGATGCCGGCGTTCGACGGATATTCCTTCTCGAGACGCGCGGCAATCATATCCATCTCGGATTGGGCGGCGATCCGTGTAATGCCAGGCTTCAGCCGGCCGATGATCGTCAGCCAGTAGGATCCACGGGCGCTGAAAAGCGCCTGGAGCTCGCCGACAGGCGCGAGGGGCATCCAGAGCTCGGCATCGGCAGGGTGCTTGAAGCTCGCGGGCATGACGCCAATGACTTCGTGGGGCACGCCGTCCAGCACGATGCGTCGACCGATGATGGACGCGTCCGCCCCAAACCGCCGCATCCAGAGCCCGTGGGCGACGATGACCACGTGCTCACCGCCGGCCTGACCGTTGGCGGAACTGAAGCCACGTCCCTGCAGTGGCGCGACACCCATCGTCTCGAAGAACTCAGGTGTGACGCGGGCGCCACGGATCTGCGCCGGATCCCCGTTCCCCGTCAGCGTCACGCTCGCCCCGCGGTACGCGGACATCCGCTCGAATGACTGACTCGCGCGGCGCCAGTCCTCAAAATTCGGGTAAGTGCCGACATCCTTGTCAAAGCCCTGCCGAGGGTTATGCGTCCACACCATCATCAGGCGCTCTGGGTGCGGGTATGGGAGCGGCTGCAAGAGCACGCCGTTCACCACCGTGAAGATCGCCGCGTTCGCGCCGATTCCCAGGGCGAGGGTCAGAATCACCACGGAATAGAAGAGTGGCTTCTTCGCGATGTTTCGAAGAATGTATTGAATGTCAGACCACATGGGATTCCTTTCCATCAACTCCGTGGCGCCCTGCTGCTTAGACGAGGTGGCGAAGGCCGGGTTAGCTGCGCGTCATGGAGCCCTCGATCTGAATGGCGCGTAAGCGTCGCTTCGAGATCTACGACCGATCGCTTATCCTTCCTGAAACCACTCAGCTGCCTGGCTGCAACCGTCCGCTTCCTGGTCTCAGACTGGCAGTCGAAACGCCGTCAATGCCTGATCAACCGCGTCGAACGGCGTTCCTCTGGCTCGTGCTCCTGATCTGTGGAGTGTACGCGGGCTTGTTCGCGTTCACGGCCTACGTGTCGGCCCGCTACTACGGCATCGTGAAAAATCCCGGCTGGACGGTCCGCCCAGCCGCCACAGGTTGGATTGTCGCGGACGTGGACGACACGGGCGCGGCCGCCGGGCGCATCGAGCGCGGCGACCGGCTGCTGGCGATCAATGGCGACGAGCGGTGCGCCGTCCTGGGCGTGTCCCTGTTCATCAACGTGCGCGGCGGCGATACGTACCGCGTCGATCTCGATCGTCACGGCCAGCGCGTGTCGGTCGAGTTGCTGTTGCCCCTCGCGGGTGGCCGATATCTCTGGCCCCTCTTCCAGTTCTGCGGCCTGGTGTTCTTCGTCTGCGGAGCGGCCCTGGCGTTTCTGCGTCCGCAGGACGCCCAGGTCCGGTTCGTGAGTGTGCTCATGATGTCGTTCGGGTTCACGACGCTCATAGAGGCGCTGGGACCTCCGCGGCGATTCCTCGTCGGGTGGGAGCGGCCCGTTCATCTCATTGTGGCGGCGACGTCGCTGTTCAGCGTCCCGATGACCTATCGCTTCTTCAGCCGCTTTCCGACGTGGCGACGTCCGGGCCCGCTGTGGCGCGCCATCCAATGGGTGCTCTACGTGCTGTTTGTGCTGGTGTTCTGGCCCGCCTGGGTGCTGAACTTCGCGGGCCTCGACGTTACGCCAGGCATTTCGCGGTTCCTCGTCGCTCATCCGTCGCTCTACCTCACCGGCTCGCAAGTGGCCGACCGTGCCATCTACGTGTACATCGGCGTATGCGTGATGCTCGCGCTGGTCGTCGCCGCGCGCAACTACCACCACCTGCCCGACCCGGGCAGTAGACGACGCATCCGATGGGTCGTGGCGTCCTTGATCACGGCATGCGTCCCGTTCATCGGGATCATCCTCGTGTATCGGGTCGCGGAGTGGATCAGTGAGGCGACGTACCGATCCTTGTATCCGACCGCCTTCCTCGCGATGCTGGCCATTCCCGCGTCGATCGCGACGGCGGTCTGGAAAGACCAGTTGTTCGATGTCCGCGTGCTCGTCCGGCGCGGGCTTCAGTATCTGTTTGCGCGCGCGGCGCTCCGCACGCTGCTCGCGCTGCCAATCGTGCTGCTGGCCGTCTCGATCGTGTCGAATCCCAACCGCACCGTGGCCGAGATCCTCACGCAGGGGTCGGGCTGGCTGAACCTCGTCTGGATCGGCGCCATCGCTGCGGCGCTCCAATCACGGCAACGGCTCCAGACGACGCTCGACCGGCGCTTTTTCCGCGAGGCCTATCAGCAGGAACAGGTGCTCGTCCAGCTGGTCGACGAAGTCCGGCAGCGGGACTCGCTGGCGGAGATCGCGCGGCTCGTGAGCACGCGCATCGGCTCGGTGCTGCATCCCACGTCGGTGCACCTCTTCTATCGCGCGCAGGACCGCAGCGAGACGTTCGAAGGCCATTCCTCCTCCGACTCGCTGATCAGTCATCAACTGTCGCAGCAGGCGATGCTGCTGCGCCTGATCGACGAAGCGAAGGCGATCCGCGATGTGCCGTCCGACGTCAACGAGGCGCTGCCGGACAGCGAACGCCGCTGGCTGGAGCAACTGGGCGTGCGCCTCATCGTGCCGATTACCGGCACGCGCGACCGGCTGGTCGGCGTGCTGCTGCTCGGCGAACGGATGTCGGACGAACCGTATTCCGCAACGGACAGGCGGCTGCTGCAAGGCATCGCCGCGCAAATTGGTCTCGTGTACGAGAACCAGCACCTGCAGGAACGCGTGCGGCTGGACGCCGACGTGCGGCGCGATGTGCTTGCGCGGCTCGAAGAGCGGAGCGTCAGCCTGCTCAAGGAATGCCCGGTGTGCGGCGTCTGCTACGACAGCGCGGCGGATCGCTGCGAACGCGACGGAGCGGAGCTCACACTGACGCTGCCGATCGAACGGACGCTCGATGGCAAGTACCGGCTGGATCGCGCGGTGGGGCGCGGCGGCTTCGGCGCTGTGTACGAAGCGCTCGACCTGCGGCTGCAGCGGCTGGTGGCGGCCAAGGTGATGATGGGATCCCTCTTCGGCGATCCGGCCGCCCTCCGTCGCTTCGAGCGCGAGGCGCGAGCCGCGGCGAGGATCGACCACCGCCACATCACACGGGTGCACGACTATGGCGCGGTCGGCTCCGGCGGGGCCTATCTGATCATGGAACTGGTCGCCGGCCGAACGTGGCGGGCGGCGCTGCAGCGATCGGGCGCGATTGCTCCCGCGGACGCATCGGAATGGTTCCGGCAGTTGCTCGACGGCCTTCAGTTCGCGCACACCCTGGGCATCGTCCACCGCGATCTGAAGCCGGAGAACGTGATGATCGTCGGAACGCCGGGCGGCGGCGACGAGGTGAAGATCATGGACTTCGGCCTGGCGAAAGTCCTCGACGCGGGGCCGGGCGCCACCGAGACGGTGACCGCGGCCGGCATGGCGATGGGCACGCTCGGCTACATGGCGCCGGAGGTCCTGACCGGCGGACCTGTCGATGCCCGGGCGGACATCTTCGCCATCGGGGTGATGGTGGTCGAGACGCTCGTTGGCGTGCGTCCGTTTGGCGGTCAGACGCCGGAAGCGATCCTCACGGCGCTGCTGCGCAGCGAGTATCACTTGCCTGGACCGTCGGCAGAGATGCGTGCGCTCGATGCTGTCGTGTCGCGATGCCTGGCGAAGAACCGACGGGATCGCTATGGTTCGGCGGCGGAATTGGCGGCGGATCTCGTGCCAACTCTGGCGCGCTGCGGAGGCGTCGACGCACGCCACAGCTTGACGCCACGCGACGCTCCAACAGGTTGAGAATTCACAGCCTGACTTCGTTGAACCGGTGCCGCTCGGCCGAGAACTATGTTCCGTCGCGGCTAATCCATCCCTAATCGCGTTGACATCAGCGGGTCGTGGGGCGACGATGACCGCATGCTTCGCGCGCTGCTCGTCGCGACGCTCTGCTTCATCAGCTCGCGCGCGGCCTCCGGCCAGGAGCTCAGCGTCCTCCATATCAAGGTGGTCGTGGTCGACGCCGAGCGCAAGGCAACGCCGGTGCCGCGCCATAGGCTGCTCGTCAGCGACAATCCGACAAGCGCGCCGCCGCGGGAGATCGTCACGGCGCTGGATGGCACCGCCAACGTGAGGTTGCGCCCAGGGAACTACACGGTGGAATCGGACCAGCCTGTCGTGTTCCACGGCAGGGTCTACCAATGGACACAGATGGTGGACATCGTCGCCGGCCGCGACGCGGTCCTCGAGCTGACAGCCGACAACGCGGAGGTCGAGCCCGCCACCGTCGCGCCCTCCGCGGCGCCGTTGGAGACCGACCCCGCGTTCCTTCTGCCTCAATGGCAGGACAGCGTCGTGGCCCTGTGGACGCCGAGGACCCACGCGTCGGGATTCCTGATCGACGCGAAGGGACTGATTGCGACGAACCAGCGGGTCATCGGCACCACGACGTCGGTGGAGGTGCAGCTCTCGCCGGACGTCAAGGTGGCGGCGAGCGTCCTCGCGGCAGATCCAGTGCGGGATGTCGCCGTCCTCTGGATCGATCCGAGGGTCGTTGCATCATCGCGGCCCGTGCCGCTGGGATGTGCGGAAGCGGCGACGCCGCCCGTCGTGGACGGGCAGAAGCTCTTCGCGATTGGCGCTCCGCTCCGTGAGCAGAAGGGGATCACGTCAGGAACGGTCAGCCGCGTGGAGCCGCATGCCATCCTGTCCGACTTCTGGCTCACGTCCGGCAGCGCGGGCGGACCCGTCTTCACGGCCGGCGGCAGCGTGGTTGGGATCACCTCGATCGTGGACGATAAGAATGAAAGCAGGCGGGGAGCCTCCCGAGTCGTCCGCATAGACCAGGCGTGCGACATCGTCGCGTCTGCGGAGAAAAAGATGAAGGATGCGGCGCCGCCAGACGGAACGCATCTTCCCGTGGAGCCGGCGCGGCCGTTTCCCGTGAGCGCGCTCAAGGACGCGGCCGAACGCCGCGCGGGCAGCCTGAGCCCCTACCAGATGTCCTCGTCCGACTTCGACGTCGCCTTCATCACGCCCGTGCTCATCTCCGGTGCGCAGCACCAGGCGGAGCAGGCGAGGGGACGCGACCGTTGGGGAGGCCCGCGCCCCCCAAACGCCGAGCCCGCAGTCGTGCGCCCGCTCATGGACTTCGGCAACTGGTCCGAGTACGTGGCGGACGTTCCGCCGGTGCTGCTGATCCGCGTGACGCCGAGGCTGGTGGAGGGCTTCTGGACGACGGTTGCCCGCGGCGCCGCGCGGACACAGGGTGTCGCCCTGCCCCCGATCAAGCACTTCAGGTCAGGCTTTTCTTGGATGCGCGTCTTGTGCGGCGACACGGAGGTGACACCCATCCACCCGTTCAAGCTCGAACAGCGCGTCTCCGAGAGCGATGCGATCTACGAAGGTCTTTACGTGTTTGAGCCCGGCGCGCTCGGGCCGCATTGTGGGCCGGTCAAGCTTGTGCTGTATTCGGAGAAGGAGCCGACGAAAGGCGACACCCGGCTGGTCGATCCGAAGATACTCCAGCAGATCTGGCAGGACTTCGCACCGTATCGAGACCCCTGAAGGCAGAAGCCGACGCCTTCCTGCTGAATGCTATCGCTTGGCGTTCCAATTGCAGAGGCTCAAGCGAAACGTCCCCACCGCAAGGAGGACTGTGTGACGCCCCGAATTCCTCTCGCAGGACTGCTGGTTGCCGCGCTCCTCGCCGCGTCCGTTGGAGCTCAACAGGCTGCGCCGCAGCAACCCGCTCAACCCTCAGCGCCTCAAAAGCAAACTCAGCCGCCCGCCGCGCCGCCTCAACGCGCCGCAACCCCGCGCCCTCGCCCGACCGTAACGCACATCGTCGTGCGCGACGCGAGCGGGACGCCGCTGCGCGACGTAGTCGTCGCCATTTCCGGCGCGGCCAGGCCGAGCACGTCGACGGGCGGCGACGGCGCCGTCGACGTCACGCTCGCCGACGGCGTGTACCGCCTCCGCTTCGAGCGCGAGGGGTTCGTCACTCTCGAGCGCGAGGTGACGATGAGGATGGGGCGGCCCTCTGAACTCGCGATCGTATTGAGCACCGCGCCGACTCCGCCGCCACCGCCTCCACCCCCACCACCTCCGCCGCCGGCGCCCGCGAAGCCGGTCGCAACTGCGGGTCCTTTGGGGCCACCGGTCACGATTTCCATTCCGATGTTTCTCGACAAGAACTTCATCGGGCGCGATCCGCTGAAGGAGTCGGTGCTCGGCTGCACGGCCGACGCGACGACGAGGCTGCTGCAGCTGCGCGATCCGCTCGCGACGCACACGCACGCCGACCTCGACGAAACGCTGTATATCGTCGCCGGCGAGGGCGAGGTGCACATCGGGGAGGAAACGATGCCGCTCAGCCCTGGTACGCTCAGCGTGATTCCGCGCGGCATGTCCCATTCGGTTGCGCGCCGCGGCAGGAATCCGCTGGTGATGATCTCGACGCTATCCGGCGCGCCCTGCGGCAGGGCGGCCGCACCGCAGGCAACCGGCAAATAGCGGGGCTCGGGCGTCCAATCCCCACAGCGTCTGAAGGAACCGCCTCGCGCGGTTCCGACGTTCGGGTTGACATCTAACCCGAACTCTCGCATGCTTGGGTCAGATGAAAACCCGAAGCGCCACCGAACAGGAACAGCTCGCGCTGCTGCAGGGCACGCTGGACGTCCTCATCCTCCGCACGCTGGTCTTTGGACCGCAGCATGGCCAGGGCATTGCCCGCGCCATCCAGGAGAGCTCCGAGGATGTGCTCCTCGTGGACCACGGCGCGCTGTACCCGGCACTGCAGCGGCTCGAAGCGCAGAAATGGATCACGGCGAAGTGGGGGACCTCCGCCAACAACCGCAAGGCGCGGTTCTACACCCTCACCAAAGCCGGTCGTGAGCAGCTTGTCGCGCAGTCCTATCGATGGCGGCGCCTTGCCGCCGCCATGGCCCGCGTGCTGGGGCCGGAGCTGGTGAAATGATGCGATTCTTGTCCCGGCCGCGCACGCACGACGATTTCTCCGACGAAGTGCAGGCGCATCTGGATCTGGAAACGGACCGTCTCATCGCCCAGGGGATGAGCGCGGACGCGGCGCGCGCCGAGGCGCAGCGCGCGTTCGGCAGCGTGGCGATCGTGAAGGAGCGCTTCTACGAAGCCAGCCGGTGGATGTGGTTCGAACAGCTGCTTCAGGATGTGCGCTATGCGTGGCGCGGCATGCGTCACAGCCCGGCCTTCGTCGCGACGACTGTCGTAACACTGTCTGTCGGCATCGGCCTGCTCACCCTCGCGTTCACGATCTTCAACGCCTATGTCCTGCGCCCCTTCGCGATTCGGAACCCTGAGACCCTGCACCAGATCGTCTGGCACTCGCGGGACGACGGCGGGCAGGGTTTCCGCTGGGAGGACTACGACGAGCTGAGCCGGCGGACGGATCTGTTCGAGGCCGTCATCGGCGAGCACACGCGCATGGTGTCGTCGACGGGCAACCCGCTCCTGACGGCGATCGTCTCCTTCAACTACTTCGAAGCGCTCGGCCCCGCGCTGCAGCTTGGCCGGCCCCTGGGCCGCGGCGACGCGAACGGCACCGCCAGTGCGGCGGTACTGAGTCATCAGGCATGGACGCGTCTCTACGCGCGCGAACCGTCCGCCATCGGCCGCGAGATCGATCTCAACGGTCGCGCGTTCACCATCGTCGGCGTCCTTGCGCCCGCGTTCACCGGCCTCGGCGACCAGCCGCGGGACATCTTCGTGCCGATTGCGCCCGAGTGGGCGCCGCCGCGCCGCGGCGCGGCGAAGGCGAGGCGCGAAACGGAGATCACGGTGCGGCTGCGGCCAGGCGTCAGCCGCGTGCGTGCGGAAACCGAGCTCACGACGTTCATGAAGCGCATCATCGACAGGCAGGAGCCACGGGCGGAAGTGCGGCCGCAGCCGTCGTCGAACACCCTGTCGTTCGGGTTGCTGGCGGTGCTCTCG
>WNFV01001417.1_pt1 | contig 43118 bp, 36 predicted proteins | sample 5400101 | NCBI WGS metagenome assembly WNFV01 (sample SAMN13153361, study PRJNA577476) | soil metagenome | isolation source: 115 cm soil or saprolite under grassland replicate 1 | place: USA:California | collected 2016-06-15 | reverse complement strand
GAAAGAACTGCGCCTAGACCGGCCGGGCGTCGAGGAGCGGGTAACGCGGGGCTGGGACGCGCATCTCCTACGCTTTCCCTCCTTCTGAGCCGGAGGTCTCGGCCGCAAGGTCAGCTCCGCGACGTGCCGCTCAAGCTCGCGCATCCTCGGCGCAATCTGGTGGGCGCCCCTTTCACGAGCTGCTGCCGCTCGTCGGCGAACGCATCGTGAGGCCGAGCGCCTAGGCGGTCTTGAGGTTGATCACCGGCTCGCCCTTCGTCGGTTGCTCCATTGGGAGGTCTCCAGGCCTGGTGCCCTTCAAGATCCATAGGTCGCCGCCCGCCGCAAGAAGTCAACGAGACTGAGCCCGTAGGACATCAGACCTCCAGCCTCGACGAGCCTGCGAAGACCGTAGACCCTCGGGACACCGCTCGCAGCAGCAACCTCACGATCTGGGCTGTTTGATCGACCATGCGGGGATCGGCCTGGACTCCGGGCAACCCTACTTGCGTTCGCGCGGCTCTGGGACCATACTCTTGCTCCCATGGGCATCACCTTGGTGAATCGTGCGATTGAGCAATGTCGCGCCAGCCAAGGGCATCTGGACGCCTCCCACCGCTTGCTCGCTCTCAGCCGCCGACTCCTCAATCGGGCGTGGTGGATTTCCGGCGGCATTGATGAGCAAGTCGTCGGCACGAGCGGCGTGATCCACATCGAATGCCGCAAGCACGCAGGTGAACCATCAGAGTATTTGGTCAGCTTTGGCGGACATTCGTCTGGGGTGTTCTACCTCGGCCGGGCAAGCGGCTTTGATCCGCTGACTGCGCTACTGCGAAAGCTCGAAGTGCCCGGTCCTGCGCTGCGGATGGCTCTTCAAGTGCTCGAGGCGGAGCCGCGCCACAAGATCCCGAACGTGACACTGACGCAGGATCAATTCCGCGAACTTGGCTTGAGCGACTGACTTTCACCTCCGGCGATGGGACGCCCGTACTGGGTCGATGAACACGGGCGGCGCGTCCCAACGCGCTCGTGCCACGTCCCGACCTGCACACGCGAGTGGCCTATACCCCGCTACCGCTTCGAGCACCTCGATTGGACTGGATGGCCGACGAAGCCGATGTTCGTCGCCGACTGGTGCGGTCATGGTCAGGAGTTCGTCCCGTGGCCCGACGCGGACGGGCTCTGGGCGCTGGTGGTCGTCGAGGCGACGGCGAACCGACTACGCCGGCGAAGCCTCGGAAGATCCCGGCTCGTAGACGGCCACCGTGAAGGATCTCGACGTCGCTGATCTCGGTAGTGGTAGTCAACTTCGGGTCAAGCCGTGTCACGATCCCAAGGCTCTTCCCTGATGATCTTGTCTTTCGAGATCGGTTTCAGCAGCGGGGGTACTAGCCTACGGAACCGACCAGAGGTGTCCGCCAATCCGAAAATGTGCGCCACGATCGACTGAGCTCCCTCCACCAAGATCCGACACCGCAACCGGTACTCGGCCTGCTCGAGAGCTGGCCCGGAACTTCCTTCACTGATTTCGAACCACGATGACGCCGACACGACAAGGCACACTTCCCGCTCAGGCACGTTTCTTTCCCTCCCGTCGGCCCCACCACTAGCCGCCCGCCCACTCCTGCTGCCAGAGCGCATCGCATGCCCCGTGCAAGTGGATCACGCGTCCGTCTGTAAGCGTGTAGGACAGCATTGGGTCAGGCTCGGCACAGATGAGGCACGGCTCCAGCGTCGCTCGTCCGATGATAGTTCGTGCCACGCGTATGCTCCGGCCGTGGATGATTGTCTCGGCTTGCGGTGGACTTGGTGGAAGCCCACCAGAAGCCATCAACTCCCGAATCCTTGCCCGGAGCGCCGCCTCGGACATAGCCAGGGGGATGGGCAAGAACGGGGCCACAGATAACACGTCAATTCACATGCACGGTTGAACGTACCGATCAGCGGTCGGGCTTCGGATCGTTCGATTTTTCGACAGCCCTGGCGATCGACACCAAACTTCGCCCTGAGGTGACTTCTGACTTCTGTCCTCTTCCCACGGAAAGGGATTAGACGTCGCGCCTGGGGCAGGGACGTCACGGGGAGGCGATTCCTGATCGCTATTGAAGTGAAAAGGAAGTGCAATGGAAGTTTCCCGCGAGGAGCGCTTGTACTCGCTCGAGGTAGTGGACTCGACTGTCGAAAATCCAGTCGATTCGAGGCCAGACCGCCTGTTGGCATAGTCCAACCATGCATCAATATTGCTGGCTGGCCGGTGGCCCCTTTCTTGCTCTTCAGCTCGTATGGATCACAGCGAGCTGCGCACCAGGATTCGCCTTCTCATGGCCTCGGGCGAGTTGCCGCCAGGCGGGTCGCTGGCAGACAAGATTCTTCCCGGCCAAGCCGTCCGCGTAACGAGGGTCGTCATCGGACGATCAATGTGGGGACCGTGCTTGATCTGCTGTGAGGCCGACCCGACGGTTTCCTACACGTATGCCGACCGAAAGGTACTTCGTCTTCACGTCGCCTGCGATGCACTTTGGCGCCTGGAGCGCGACGGAGGATGATCCTCACGTAACGGGCCTTGCGATTGCCCGGCCCCGAGACTATGCTCGCGCCCAGTGACGCAGAGGCCTCGGATAGCGAGTCCGCCAGCCCGTAGCCCTTCACCCATGCCTACCGAGCCTCGGCAACCTCATGGCACTCCGGGCGTCGTCCATATCGACAACCAGAACCATGCTAGTGGCTTGGAGGGATCGCCAGAGTTATTGGTCAGCTTCAGTGGCAAAAAAGACGGGATAGGGGCGTTCTCCCCGGTCGGGCGATTGGCTTTGGCTCTCTAACCGCGCTCTTGCGGAAAGTCGGCGTATCGCCCGCCGACGTGGAAATAGCGCTTCAGGGGCTCACGGCTCATGCGCATCACGAGATCCCTGATGTGACGCTGACCCCAAGTCTGATCCGCGAACTCGGCTTGGCCACGACACGAGAGAGGCTCCGCGCCGGCCGCTCTTCAGACCCGACCCAGATCATCCCGCCCGCTGACTGCTGTCGTAGTCGGTGACCGCCGCCCCCCCTCCGAGACGTTTGAGACCATAGCCGCAGGGGAGGCGGGCCCCTATGAAGAGAGTGCCTAGAACATGAAGTTCTTTCCGGGTGACATATGACATTGACGTTTCATCGCAGGAGCCACCGCGCTCTAGAAGTGCCGATGCAATCAGCGCTTCTTTGAGATTGCGATCCTCTGGCACTCCCCATGCTCTGAGATATGACGTCTGCGTGTCAAGAGATAGGAGTCGCCCATGGCGTTGCCTATACGCCGGCGTTGGTTGTGGCTGCTAGGGCTGTTCGCGCTGCTCGTTATCCTGACCTATGGACTGGCTCGGCTCACGGACGAGCCTCTGCGTCGCTACATGGAATACCGGGTCAACCAGCGCTTGACCGGCTACACCGTCCAGATGCGAGCTCTTCATGTCCATCCGTGGACCGTGTCATTCGATTTGGAAAACGCGACGATCCTCCAGGACGCCAACCCCGATCCGCCGGTGGCCAGCCTCACGAAGCTGACGGTGAGCGTCGATTGGCGGGGCCTCATACACCGGCGGATCGTTGCGGATATCACCTTCGATCGACCGACAGTCTACCTCGACCTCCGGCAGGTCCGCACCGAAGCACGGAGCGACGTGCCCTTAAAGGAGCGGGGGTGGCAAGAGGCATTGGAGGCGCTGGCCTTCGACCTCAAGATCAACCGCCTGCGGATCCGTGACGGTGACGTGACGTACGTCGACCGAGGCCCGTTCAAGCCACTGCACCTCAGTCGGCTTCAGCTCAACGCAGAGAACATCCGGAACATCCACTCGCCGGAGCGAGTATATCCTTCCGACATTCATCTGGAAGGGACGGTGTTCGATGCGGGGCGCTTGTCGATGGATGGGCACGCGGACTTCCTCGCCGAGCCCCACGTGGGGGTCCAGGCTGCGGTCCAACTGGAGCAGATCCAGCTCGACTATTTCAAGCCGATCACCAATCGGTACAATGTAGGCGTTCGCAACGGCAGCCTGACGCTCGCGGGCACCATCGAGTATGCGCCGAAGCTCACCCGTCTGATGCTCGAGCGGGTGCTCATCGAAGGCGTGGACATCGACTACACCCACACCCCGCGCACGGCGGAGGTTGAGAAGGCGCGAGGACAGCAGACCGCGCAGGTGGCGAAGCAGGTGGCGAATGAGCCCACCGTCCAGCTCCGGATCGATCGTCTCGACGTGGTCAAGAGCAACTTCGGATTCGTGAATCAGGCCGCGGCCCCCGCCTACCGGATCGTCCTCACGGATACCGCCCTCTCACTGGAACATCTCAGCAACCAGCGGAGCGAAGGACCGGCGGTTGCTCGCCTCAGAGGCCGGCTCATGGGAAGCGGTCAGACCCATGTGACGGCCACCGTGCAGCCCCAGACGGGCAGCGCCGATATGGATCTGACGGCCCGGATCGAAGATGTCGACATGGCGCGCATGAAGGATCTCGTCCGTGCCTACGGCGGCTTCGATGTCTCGGCGGGGGAGTTCTCCGTTTTTACCGAGCTGCGAACCAAGAGCGGGGCTCTCACGGGCTATATCAAACCGGTCTTTCGTGGAGTCAAAGTGGGTGACGGCGGTGAGGGGACCCAAGAGAAAACCCTCCGACATCGCCTCTATGAGGGCCTCGTGGCGATGGCTGAAAAGATCCTGAAGAATCGCTCCCGGGGTGAAGTTGCCACCGTGGTCACACTGTCTGGCCGAATCGACCAGCCGGGCGTTGATGTGTGGGAAGTGGTAGGGCACCTGCTGCAGAACGCCTTCTTGAAAGCGATCCTCCCGGGGTTCGAGCCTCAGAAGAGCCCGAAGGGTGGACAGCCGGTCGCGGAGGATGGCGTCAGACACCGCGATCAACGCCCGCTGGAGCCGAGCCCCACCGGGAAGGACGCCCCGTGAGGAGCCCTCGCGGTCGTCTCGTCGGGCCGAGGCGGTCACCCACAAGGGGATCACCGCGATCTGCAGCGCGAGCGAGGCAGGAGGGCTATCTTGAATTGGCTGGCCGCTTACGCCTGAGGCGATGGTGGCGCGCGGACCGCTCCAAATCGAACGCGCCGGTCCTGGCCCGGCAGGACGGTTGACAGCCTCCCATGGCAATTCTCCAAGCACTCCTCGCGCTTCTCAGCCGGTCGCTGGGAAGCATCATGTCGGCGCTTTTTGGCTGGGCGGTCAAGGCACTCTTCGGAGAAACGAGCGCTCGGGAGAAGGCCTGGCTGTCCGCGCTCGTCGGCGCCGCCGCGGCATGGCCTATCCTCCTCGTTGGGGTGGTCTGGCCGCGGCTCGCGACGCTCGCGCTCGTCTTCATCCCGCTCCCGCATTGGATACCCACGTGGGGAATCCGCGCCGTCTGGATTGCCCTTGCCGTTCTTATACCGTTCGCACTAGGAATCACGGTGGCCGCACGGTCGCGCGGCACCCGGGCGCCAATTCCGGGGACCGCACCCGCCATGGGGTCGGCGAGCGTGCGGGAATCGACCGTCCAACATTCCCCGCTGCGGGAATCGAAGGGCGTTCGCCTGCTCCGTGGGGTGCCGATGACGCTCGCGCTGGTGGCCGCCTTTTCCATTGTCTTCGTCACGATGCCCCTACGACGGCTCGTCGCGATCGTTCGCCGGCAGGTGGAGGTGCACGTCCCGCTGGTCACCGACGCGCAGGGATACGAGCTCGTCGCCAAGAAAGTCGCCGAGACTCTGGAGCAGCACGGGTTGGTCGTCCACGAGGCCACGCCGGCGTGGTGGGTCACGGCGCCCACGCGAATCCTCTTCCGTTTCGGCGGCCCCGGGTTTCGCGACTACGTGCCCGAGCGTTTCGCCTACTTCCGGGGGCCACGGCTCGACGTATTGCTTCGCGTCAACGGGCTGTCGCTGCGCGGCTCTGAGCAAGCGACGGCCTGGACTCACGGCCTCCTCGTCGAGGCGCTCACGGACGCACCCGCCTATCAGACATTTGACCCTGGAGCTCAAGAGATCGAGCGACAGATTCGCAGCGTGTGGGCAGTGTTTCGCCAGAATCCAGCGGCCCATGTCGGCGCGGCGCGGTTAGAAGCTCGCCTTGCCGACATCGCGCGAGCGATCCGCGAGCTGCCCGTGGACTACAAAGAATGGCAAATCGTCTATCGGCAAGCACTCCAGCTCGATCGCGCCCTCCGAGGCGCGCCGCAGCTGCTCGAGGCTACCGTGCGAGCTGATCACCTCGGAACTGACCACTCACCAGTGGAGGCAAAAATGACCCCCGAAACATTGAGGGACGACCACACCCGGGCCCTGTCGACACGAGCCCTTATCGGCCAGATCGTCGGGCAGGCCAGGGTACTCGTCACGAAGGAAGTCGAGCTGGCGAAGACCGAAGCCCGCGCCGACCTTGAGTCGGAGCTGTCGACGGTCAAGGGCCTGGCTGTGTCCGCTGTGGCGAGCATACTCGGGCTCAATATGTTACTGGTCGCCCTCGTCTTCTTTCTCGCCATGTACATGCCGGGGTGGCTGGCGGCGGTCGTCGTGGGCGCCGTCCTCCTGCTGATCGGCGGCATCGTCGGCTATCTCAGCTGGGTGAATCGCGTCTCGAGTCCGCTCGCGGTCACTCGAAAGACACTGAACGAGAACGCCCAATGGGTGAAGGAGCGACTGGCATGAAGGTAACGGCGATCGCGAATGGCCCCAGCCTAGAGATCTCACCACAGGAGAGTGTGCGGCACCTCAACGGCGAGATCGCCATGCTTCGCGAAGACCTCGCGCGCCTCGTGGCCGAGTTCGACCGCCGACGCCACGAAGCCCTCGACGTCAAGCGACAGGTCAAGCGACATGCGCTCGGCGTGATACTTACGGGGGCGGCGGTCGTGGCGGCTCCCGTAGGGTTGATGCTGGCCACCAGGCGCGCTCGACCACAGCGAGGCCTGCTCGCCAAGATCCGCCAAGTGCGCGATGGGTTGTCTCGGATCGTGAAGAGGCGGGAGCGGGTGGCGGCCCAGCCGGCCGTGTTGACCACAATTCTCACCGCAGCCGCTAATGCGGCAGGGGCAATTGTGATCAAGAAGATGCTGGAGCGCAGCCTTGAGAGAGCCGTGAATCGAAGCGTATCGCGACGGCCCTTCCTGGTCGGGACCCGCGACCAGAGATCGGATGTCGCATGAGCTCCATCATCGTGTCCACCTTTCAGCCTGAGCCTTTGTCGACTCAGGAATCCCGCACCGCCAGTGTTCCTCTGAGGAATGGAGGAGAACCATGCAAGACGTGCTCGAGAAGTTTCTGACGGCCTCCGTGCTCTTCATGCCCCGGGTGCTCGGAAGCCTGGCGATCCTGGCGGCGTTCTGGATTGCAGCCATCGTGCTGCAGGCCCTCGTTGTCAAGATCGGGACGGCTCGCCGGTTTCACGCCGAGATCGTGACGATACTCCGTCAGCTCGTGAAAGGAGCGGCCCTCGCATTCGGCGTGGTCACGGCGCTGGGGACGAGCGGATTCAACGTGTCTGCGCTCGTTACCGGCCTCGGTCTCTCAGGTTTCGTGCTCGGCTTTGCGCTGAAAGACGTCTTCGCCAACGTCGTGGCCGGTGCCCTAATCCTGAGCTACCGGCCGTTCCGGACCGACGACCATGTCTCCGTCGCCGGCTTCGAGGGTCTTGTCACCGAGATCGACATGCGCTACACCACTCTCCAGGCTGACGATCGTCGGATTCTCATTCCCAACTCGACGATTATGACTAGCCCAATGAGCGTGTTCAAGAAATAGCCTGTGACAAGGAGATTGTCTGCGCATACCCTACATGACACTGGAGGTTGCCAAGGCCGCGTGCGAGGCATTTCACAATCCACTTGACGTCTCGCAAGTCGGCGATCAAATCATCGTCGTTGGGCCACTCGTCGAGCATCGCGGGCATCACTCGTGGGGTTAGATCATCTCGTGACGAGTTGCGAAAGGAGTAGGTGAACATCGACGCCCAGCAGCTGGTCGGAGAGGAAATCCTTGGTCATGTGTAAAGCGTAGTGTGCGCGGAGCCCAAAACGCAGATAGACCGGTCGATCAAGCCTCCAAAGTGTAGCTGAACTTTACAATTTGCAACCCTCTCGAGAGGCACGGGTCCGTAATCACCGATCGTTTCAGCGTTCATAGTTCCGGCATGGAGGATGCTTCCAGAGGGGTATAGACGAAGAAGTGACGGAAGATCCGAAAGAGGAGACGCACGACCTATGAAGCGCATCTCATCCGGAACCACGCTGCGGCGCAGCGCCATTGACGAGCTCGACACAGACTTCCTCACGACCCTCGAGGAGCTGGACAAGCGACTCTATGCGGTATTGAGCAAGACCACTCGCTACCGAAACATTCTCGGCCACGAGATCAAGCGCCTGCGCTCGGGGAGCGCGCCGGAGGTGGTTCGCGCACTCCTGCTCCAGTGGGAGCCCCTCCGCCGGGAGATCAAGCGGCTCGGCCACGACCTGTAGGCTCTGAGAACCCCGGCACTGCGGCCCGACGACCTCCGGGCGCGGCTGATGCGGAGCCGTGGATTGGCCGCCCAGCGCCGGCGGCGCTACCGCGTGACGCCGCACTCGCGGCGCCCGTTTCCGATTGCGCCCAACGTTTTGGCGCGCCAGTTCGAGCGCGCCGCGCCCAGCCAGGCGTGGGTCACCGACATCACCTTCATTCCAACGGGCGAGGGCTGACTCTACCCGGCGGTGATCCTCGATCTGCTCGCGCTTCGCCGTGGGCATAAGTAGCGCCTCACGGATGACCTGACCCTCGAGGCCCTCGACTGGCGCTGGCGCGCCGGCGCCCGCCGCCGGGCCTGCTGCATCATTCGGATCGCGAGAGTCAGTGTGCCAGGGGCGGCGACTACCAGCACATGCTGGCGCAGTACGGGATCAGTCTGCAGCATGAGCCGCCGCCGGGGCGACTGCTGGGCAAGGCCAATTGTAAGGCCATGCTGTTCGGATGAACTCTCATCGGCTGGAGTTTTCGCAGGAGTTCTGCTTCCATACCCCGCCGCCGGCCTTACACCGTTCCTCGTCCGACTGTCCCGCGCATGACGTGAGTCCGAGAGCCGCGACCAGCAGGACCATCCCAACCTTCCGTATGTGGCTCACTGGTATTCCCCCGCTTGAAGCCGTATCAAGATCTGCATGACGACGATCGATCGAGAACAAACACGTAACTACGGCGCCGCCGCACCTGCGCGTTTCGACAGTCGGGCCCGCGGAGTCCCGGACCCAGGGACCCGTTGCACCAATGGATCGCCGGAAGGCCTCGAGCTGATGCGCGAGATCGGTGGAAGACTGGCTCGAGAGGAAACCGATCCGGGGGACCTTCTCCGCTTGCTGGGCCTCGACGGCGAGCGGCGCGGCGAGGAGCACCGCATCCGTGCCAGCGAGGAACGTGCGACGGTCGATCACTGGGTCCTCTCGCAGGCAGTCTGCGCGTCCAGCGCGAGGGGGATGGTGCTTGGGATAGTCGAATCAGGTCTATGCGGAGTCCTCCTCACCGGCTGCGCGGGAGTCTAGCAGAAGCCCCGCCACTTTGCTGACACCCGACGTTATCCTGCCATGGAGAGGGACGGGCAGGGGAGTGTTCCACCGGAGGGCGTGCCCCGCCGGGGGCACCAACCTCGTTGATGAGAGTGGGGTGGGGCGGTCAGCGGCGATCTGCCCCTTGACCGCTTTCATCGCCGGCTGAAGGCCTTCCTACTCGTAGCTCCCCACACCCTCGTATGTCCAACCGCCTTCCGGGTCAGGGCTGTACAGGGGCCCGGCGCCCGGCTATTGGATCACTTCATCGGCCCGCCCGAGGAGCGCTGGCGGGATGGTCAGGCCGAGCGCCTTGGCCGTCTTGAGGTTGATGACCAGCTCGAACTTCGTCGGCTGCTCCACGGGCAGGTCACCGGGCTTGGCGCCCTTAAGGATCTTGTCCACGTAGACTGCAGCACGCCGCTGCATCTCGGAAGCATTGACTCCATAGGACATGAGCCCACCCGGCTCAGCAAACACCCGGAGCTCATAGATTGCGGGGATCCGATGCGCGGCCGCAAGATCGATGACGGCCTTTCTATGCACGAACATAAAGGCTGGTGACATCACCACTACACCTTGGTCGTGATTCTTCTTCATGCCGAGGAACGCGGCGGCCAAGTCCCCTCCTCGGCGCACGATGAATGTATGAACCTCTATGCCGAGGCTCCGAGCCGCGATAGCGATCTCTTCACCGTCCCGAGCGCGGAGCTGGGGGAGTACCGAGGTTGTGACATCCTCTCGAAGCAGCGCGACCTTTGAAAGATTCGGTACAAGCGCCTTGAGAAGCTCGAGACGCTTCGGGATGAGATCATCGTTCAGGAGCTGTGACCCTGTGATGTTGCCCCCAGGCCTTACGAGGCTGTCGACGAGNNNNCCAACCACGATGGGGATCGTTTTCGTTTCCAGCTGAAGGATCTTTGCCAGGCCCGCGCTCGACACGAAGAGCACGTCGACCTTGAGGCGCACGAGGTCGGCGGCGCCTGCGCGGAGCTGATCGACTGATTCGCCGAATCGTCGCTCGACGATCATGTTCTGGCCATCGACCCAGCCGAGCTCCCTCATCGACAGCCAGAATGGGTTGGTCGCGACTGACTTCGCCAACTCCTGTGGGCTCGGAGCTGTACCGATGCCAAGAATTCCCACGCGAGCCATCTTCTCTGACTTCTGCGCCTCGGCGGCGAGGGGCGCGGCGAGGAGCACCGCCCCAGTGCCAGCGAGGAACGTGCGACGGTCTATCATTGGATGACCTCGTCCGCGCGTCCCAGCAGCGACGGCGGGATCGTCAGGCCGAGGGCCTTCGCCGTCTTGAAGTTGATGACCAGCTCGAACTTCGTGGGCTGCTCGACCGGCAGGTCGCCGGGTCTGGCACCTTTCAGGATCTTGTCCACTTGAGTTGCAGCGCGGCGGAAAAGGTCAGGAAGGCTCGCCCCATAGGACATGAGGCCGCCCGCCTCGACCGCCTCCCTGAATGCGTAGCTTGCCGGTAGCCGGTTCCTTGTAGCGAGGTTCACGATGCGCCTGTGCTCACCATAGAACATAGGGCTCGGCAGCACGATGAGGGCACCAGCGCGCTGTCTGGTCATCACGGCGAATGCCTCGTCGAAATCGTTGGGACCTCGCGCATCCAAGAGTTGAAGCTGCACGCGCAACGTCTGGGCCGCAGCCTCTATCTCCTTCAACATGTCGCTCATCGTCCGGTCGCCGTATGCCCGAGGATGCCGGAGTGCAGCCACGCGGGAGGCTTCGGGAACGGCCTCCTTGAGGAGTTCTAGGCGTTTGGAGACTAGCCCCGGACCAAGGAAGCTCGACCCCGTGATATGTCCGCCTGGTTGCGCGAGGCTGGCTATAAGCCCGTCGCTAACAGGATCGCCCATGGCCGGTGCCACGACGGGGATCGTGATATTCGCTTGCTTCGCCGCAAGGGCCGCTGGTGTGCCCCCCAGACTAAAGATGAGATCCACGTTGAGACGCACTAGCTCGGCGAGGAGATCAGGGAGCCGTTCGAACCGTCCCTGTGCCGAACGGGACTCGATGGCGATGTTTTGGCCCTCCACATAGCCCAGTTTGCGCAGCCCTTCCCGAAACGCGCCGGACAGCTCGCGGGTCTGAGGATGCTCTGGGGAGAGGGCCAATCACATACCTATCCGATAGACCTTTCCTGTCTGCTGCGCCTCGGCGGCGAGCGGCGAGGCGAGGAACACCGTACCCGTGCCAGCGAGGAAGGTGCGGCGGTCGATCAATGGGTCCTCTTGCAGGCAGTCTGCGAGTCCAGCGTGATGGCGTGTGCTGCTTGGGATCGTCCAATCAGGTCTATGCGGAGTCCTCCTCACAGGCTGCGCGGGAGTCTAGCAGAGGGCTCGCCGCTTTGCTGACCCCCGACGTTACCCTGCCATGGAGAGTGACGGGCAGGGGAGTGTTCCACCGCTGGGCGCTCCTCGCCGGGGGCGTTGACAGCGAGCTTGGTGACAGGCGCGAGCTACCCGGCCGCGACGACCACTCGACCCACGAACGGAACGGCCAGCGGGGTTCTCCAAGGCTCTACGTGCCGTGCCGGGGGCACCACTTCTGGTGGATTGGGCTTCTTGCCTGCAGAAACGCGGCCCTGGATCCTGCGCTGCCCCGCCCCACTCCCGGATCTCTCGCCCAAGGCGCTTTCCGGCAAGCTTGACCACCAATCCCGATTGTAATACAAAGTAGTCATCTTGGAAAGGAGGTCGTCATGGCCGTGACGATCAAGAAGAAAGCGGGGGTGAAGAGGAAGGCGGGGGTGAAGAGGAAGATGGGTATGAAGGCAGGACAGTACCAGCTGAAGAGCGGGCCCGTGTCCGTGCGTTTCGAACGCGCCGACCAGGGCCTGCTGCGGATCGTCGAGGCGCGCGCGGCCTCCGGCGATCGCTCGCTGGGCGGACAGATCAAGCACTACGTGCGCCTGGCCACCATCGCCGAGGACAACCCGGATCTGCCCATGTCGATGATCCAAGGGATTCTCGAGGCGCAGGCGGAGCTCCGGGCCGGGTTGGCCGAGCCTTACCAGTGGGGCGTGATTCCGAATGCCTGATGCCACACCCGCGCGCTTGGTCCTGCAGGCGCCCCGATTCGCGCGCGCCAAGCGCGCCTTCCCGGACAAGGTGCGGCTAGAGATCGACGAGGTCGTCAAGTCCATTGCGGCGGAACCGCTCGCCGGCGAGCAGAAGGCGGGAGCCCTCAAGACTGTGCACGTCAGGAAGTTCAAGGTCGGACCCCAGCAGCTCCTCTTGGCCTCCACCTTCATTTCGAAGACGCAGACGCTGGAGCTGCTCGACGTCGGGCCGCATGAGAACTTCTACCGGGGGCTGACGCAGTAGCTGGACGCGCGCTAGCTGGGGGCCTCAGGCTAGGCGGCACGAATGATTCCACCGATTTGCCGCGTGTAACGGTCGTCGGACCGGCCCGGGGGCGCCATTATCGTTACACCGACGATACGACCCGTTCCTCGAAGAGCATACCCGGTCCTGCCATGCGGATCGCCCTTCAAGTGCTGATGGCAGAACCGCAACACAAGATCCCGAACGTGACGCTGACGCCGGAGCAATTCAGCGAACTTGGCTTGTAGCGACTTCGTCTCCGGCGATGGGGCGCCCCTGCTCGGTCGATGAACGCGGCGCGAGAGTCTAGCAGAAGCCTCGCCACACTGCTGACGCCCGAGGAGACCCCTGCCATGAGAGTGACGGGTAGGGAACTCCTCCATCGTCATGTGCGGCAACCGTCCCGATTCATTTGCAGGAGCGCGAGACGCTGAAGCTGCTGGAGGCATCGGGTGCTCCGGGCGCCCAGCGGCAGACCTGCTTCGTTTTCTCTGGCGCCTTCCTCCGGACAGCGTCCCGTTGCTGATCGGCAAACTCTTTGTCAGGCTTTGGCTGATTGGGCTTGGGGCTCGGCGGCTCGCGATCCTGGCCCGACGTCTCGGATGATTGGGAAGGAACGTCACCCGGCTGGCTGGCGAGAGAGAGGCTCGGCGCGTTCGATCCCACCTGATGCTTCTGCCCTTGGCCGTCCACGTACTCGACAACCTGCGCCAGCGCCACCCCCGGACAGAGCGCCGCCAAAAGTGACGCGGCCGCTATGGTCTTGTTCCACTTGGTCATCGGGCGTTTCTCCTTGTTGAAGGGGTCGTCCTTCAACAGGAAGCTGCAAGAGCGATGCCTCGGGGAGGACGAAGACGCTCAGTTGCCGACTGTCACCATGGGGCTTCATGCCGCCACAATATGGGTATTGATGAAGAGCAGTCGAAAAGAAGAAGTGCGCACCTCATGGCTGGCGGAATCGGGGAGCGTCCGGGACGACCCGGGTCACGAGCGTGCCGGCTGCCTCCAGGCGGGCGAGCGCGTCCGCGCCAATCTCGAGGGCCATCATGGGCAGACCGTCGAACTTGCGTGCCACCGAGAAGCTCGTCCCGGCGAGGCTCGCAATCAGATCGTCCTGCGCCTGGGAGATGGCCCGGCGCTGCGCTTCCACGGCCGCGGGGCTCGGTAGCTCGCCCTCTGGTGTGAAGGCAGGCGTAAGACGGAGCTCGACGATGACGCGGACCGGCCCGGCGGCCGCCGCGGTCCGCACCGCGGGATCGATCACTTGAGCAAACGCGTCACCCACGAGTACACCTTGGGCGAGAAACAGTAGAAACAGGAGAGGGAGGCCCACAGAATGAACGGTGCGTCGGCACTTTCGAACAGGCGGCAACGAGCAGAGGCAGGGAAGGAAAAGCCGCGTTACCGCCGAGAGAATGGGAAGCATGCGTGCACCACTCATCGCTAGCATTCGCGGATTACCCTGTCAACTCCCACCGAGCGGCGCATGTTCCGTGCGTCGGGTGTACTCGATGGAAGCAAAGGGTGCGCGATCACGGCCGCCATCAGCACAGCCGCGATGATGGCGTATCGTTGGGCGCGATCGGCGCGCTGGCGCATCGCATCCCGACTCGCCGCGGCTCAGGTCGAGGCGCGGGCAGGCGACCTCGCGCTCACTGACCAACGCCGTGCTACGATGAGCGCGCGGGACGCCTTTTCCTGAACCGCGTCCCGGGTGCTCGGGTGACCCAAGGGCACCAGTCGGAGCAGGAAAGCGGCAAGGGGAGGCGGGATGGACGGGGAGGGGTCGAGGCGGTGAAGCGGTTCGTAGCTCGCTACGTCCCCACCCTCTGGCTCCTCGCCGTGCTGAGCCTCGTGGGCTGGTTCATCTGGAACGGAGACCTCGCCGGGTGGATCCTCCTCGCGCTCGTGATCGGGCTCATGGCCTGGCAGCTCACCGGACGTGAGAAGCGGTCGCGCCATACCCGCACCGAGAACGCCAATGGCCGCGGCGTGCACGACGAGTCGTCGCCATGACGCGCCGGGTATCGCTATCGCTACCCGTCTCCTCGAGCCTGCTCCTCATCTGGACGACAGTGGCCGCGGCAACCCCCGTTGACGTCGGGTCACCCATGCACTGCTCGACGTATAGCGTCGGAGCCGACACACATACCGAGTGCTCACCCGGCCCCTCGGCGCCTCCCGCGGCGGCCCTCACGTGCCATGACTACACCGTAGGCACGGACACCCACGTCGAGTGCAGTCCGGTGCCGGCGACCCGCCTCGCCCCGCTCAGAGGAAAGATCGCCGCTCCGCCGCCCGCCGCCGCCCCGCGCTGCTACACGTACCACATCGGCGCCTCGACCTACACCGAGTGCCGCTGACTCCCGCGCGGCGGCGCTGCCCGTGGGCCCGCAGCGGGCCCGACATCGCGTATCACGATCGCGAGTGGGGCGTGCCGGTCCGCGCTGACCATCGCCTCTTCGAACTCCTCGTGCTCGAGGGCGCCCAGGCGGGGCTGAGCTGGTCCACCATCCTCGCCCGCCGCCGCGGTTACCGCGCCGCCTTCGCCGCGTTCGACCCCGCCAAGGTCGCGCGCTTCACGCCCGCTCGCGTCACGCGCCTGCTCCGGGATCCGGGCATCATCCGACATCGCGGCAAGATCGAAAGCGCCATCGGCAATGCCCGAGCGTTTCTCGCCGTGCAACGCGAGCATGGAAGCTTCGCCGCCTACGTCTGGGGCTTCGTGGGCGGGCGGCCGATTCAGAACGGCTGGCGCCAGTCGCGCCACGTTCCCGCCGAGACGGCGATCTCCCAGGCCCTCAGCCGTGATCTCAAGCGCCGCGGCTTCACCTTCGTGGGGCCCACGATCTGTTACGCCTTCATGCAGGCCACCGGACTCGTGAACGATCACCTCACGTCGTGCTTCCGTCACGCACACGTGAAGCGTGGAGGCGCTCTCAAGGGCAGGGAAGCCGCGGTCGGACGCACAAGCTCCTTGAGATCGAGACGTGGAGAGACGTAAACTGGGCGCCGTGGCACCTTCAGCACGGAACGGCGGCATCGGCAACATCTGGCGTTTTCTGGGCTTGGCGAACTCTCCCGAGGAAGCAATGACGCGCCCCGCGATGCCCGCCCCTCACGCCGGGCCGACGGATCCGGGCCGCGCCGTGCTCGGCGGCGGGCTCGCGCTCCGGGGCGAGATCAGCGGCGAGGGCGACTTTCACATCTACGGTCGCTTCGAGGGAGAGATCGACGTGTCCGGTCGCGTGATCGTGGGCGAGGCGGCCCACGTCGACGCCAACATCAACGCCGCGGCCATCGTGATCGCGGGCAAGGTGCGCGGCAATCTCTCCGCCACCACTCACCTCGACATTCTCCCCAGCGGGGTGCTCACGGGCACGCTCAAGGCGGGCAGCTTCTCGGCCGCCGAGGGCGCCTCCGTCAAGGGAGAGATCTGGCTGGAGCGGGCCGAGCCCGCCCGGATGGGCGAGGCGGGATCGGGTGACGACGAGGAGGAGCGCCGGTGAATTTGGTCGAGCAGATCCGGGAGAGCCGACCGATTCTCTGGACCTTGGGGGCGGTGGCGGCTGTCTGCGTGCTTGGCATCGTATGGGGCGGCTGGGCGCTCTGGAAGACCCGTTACGAGGCCCAAGGCTCTATCGCGCTGACTCAGGCCCGGGCCCTGATCGCTCAGTCCCAGGCTCCGGGCGCCTCCGCGGATACGCGCCAGCGGGCCGAGAAGGCGCTCCAGGACACGATCACCGAGTATCCACGGCTCTCCACGGTCGGCCAGGCCGCGTACCTCCTCGGGAGCCTCCGCTTCGCCAGTGGTCAGTACGCGAGCGCCCGCTCGGCCTTCGAGCTCGCGCGGAGCAAAGCCGGCTCGCCGACCTTGGCCGCGCTGGCGGCCCTGGACGTCGGCTACTGCTGGGAAGCCGAAAAGAACTACGACGCGGCCGAAAAGGCGTTTCAGGCCGTCATTAGCGGGGCAAGTCCCAAGAGCTTCCTCTATGAAGAGGCCATGCTGGACATCGCCCGCGCTCAGGATCTCGGAGGGAAGCGGGCGGCAGCGATCGAGACCTACCAGCGCCTGCTGAAAGATGTGCCTGAGAGCCGCCGGGCCGAGGAGTTCCGCTCTCGGATGGCGAGCCTGCAGTCTCCCGTCAAGCCCTGATCTCGCAATCTTTCGAATCGCCTCGAAGAGCCCCCCTTATTGAACGTTGTGTATGTCTGATAAGAGGTATTATGTCAACCAGACTTCATCGAGCCACTGACTCTTCGGAAGGCCCGGTCACTGAATGGTCGCGGTCAGGATGAAGCTCGACTCGCTGGACCCCTGTTGCTCGCGATAGCCCAGAATCTGCCGTGTGACCTGGTTGATGCCGCGCGTGCCGCCGCCTATCCGCATGGGGCGCCCGTTGGGCACGATGACCTCGGTCGCCGCTTCGTTGAACTCCACGCTGCCCCCGCCCTCGGCGGTGAAATAGCTGACCTGGGGGACGAGGCGAACCCGGATCTGTCCATTGGCGAGGATGATTGGATTCACCACGAGGGTGGTGCCCACCCGCTGCCAAGTCGTCCCCTGCGCCACGTGGCCCTGACCCGTCGCATAGTCCCGAAACCAGCCCACGACGGTGTAGGGCACTTCGCTCGCCACCATCATCGACGACGTGCCGCCATCCTGGACCACGGTGAACACGCCGCTGGTTCGGGTCGTCCTCGTGGTCGTGTCTTCGACGGCCACGCCCCCACGGCCGCGGGCCTTGCCGTCCTGGATCACGACGCTGCCCCGGCCCTGGGCCCCCTGACGAGTCTCCTGCCCGCGCTGCTCGAACTCGAGAACGACCTTGACCTGGCGGCCGCTCTGCCCGGCGACGGGCAGGGCGGCCAGGAGGAGGGCGATCGCGCAGCAGGTGGCCGGGGCGCGACGCACGCCCCTACCCCGGAATCTGCGCCTCTTCGGGGAGTCGATCCCACACGGGCTTCCACTCGGGCACGGTGAGTCCCACGGCCTGCGCCTTGTCTTTCACCTCGTCGGCGAAGGCCTGGCGGACTTCATCGTTGTCGCGCAGCTTGAGCCGGTACTGGCGGTACACGGCGTTTCTGGCGGAGCCGGGCCGGCCGAAGATGTTCATGGTGCGGATGTACCACTTGTCGAGCGTGGCCTGGGCCTCCTCCCGGGTCTTCGGTTCCTCCGCCAGCTTCTTGACCCAGAACTCGCCGTGGCGGATGTGGAACTTCTCCTCCTTGAAAATGCCCTCGATGGCCCGCGCCCACGGCCCGTAGGAGCACTGCCGCACGTCTTCCAGCTGATGCCCCGCCCCGCGGTCCATGCAGAAGTTGAAGAAGATGAAATCCGCCCAGGTGTCGATCGGGTAGTAGAAGATGTTCACGCGCTTGTCCGCGGTGATGCGGGCGGTGCCAATGTCCGCCGACGCGTCGATGCGCATGGCGAAGGCCTCGTCGTGGGCCCGCACATGGGCCTCCACGTCCACCCCCAGGTCGGCGAGCAGGCCGTACATGACCGAGGCGTGGCGATGCTCGTCCTTGACGATCTGGGCCACCACGTGCTTTTCGTCGACGCCGGGCGCCTTCATGATCCACGGCACGTAGCCATAACCGCCCGCCAGCTCCGAATCGGCCTGCATGGTCATCAGATGAACGAGATTGTCCCGGTACGCCTCCGTCATCTCCTCGGCCGATTCGACGCGCTCGCCGCGCTCGATCCGGGCCAGGAGCTCCGCCTCCGTCACGCGCTGGCTCATGGTGCTCTCCTTTCCACCACCCGTACCGCCTTCCCCTCGCTGCGGGGGATGGTCTTGGGCGGGACGATGACAACTTCGGGGTTGAGGCTCAGGTGCGCCCGCAGGACCTCGCCCACCCGCAAGGCGAGCGTGGCCACTTCGGGCCGCCGCGAGTCGAAGCCACCCCATTCGCTCACCCGCTCGGGGGTGGGCTCGACCTGCACCGAGATGGTCGGGAAGCCGTGGCTTCTGTCCACCATGAGCTGATAGTGCGGCGCGAGGTCGGAAACCGTCAAGAGCGCGGCCTCGAGCTGGGAGGGGTAGACGTTGACTCCCTTGATCACGAGCATGTCGTCGCTCCGTCCCTTGATCCGCGCCATGCGTATCGACGTCCGGCCACAGGCACACGGCTCGGGATCGAGCGACGTGACGTCGCCGGTCCGGTAGCGGATCATAGGCAGCGCCTGCTTGGTGAGACAGGTCAGGACCAGCTCGCCCTCGGCGCCCGCCGGCCGCGGCTCGCCCGAGGCTGGATCGATCACCTCGGGCAGGAAATGATCCTCGGCGATGTGCAGCCCCCGCCGGGCCTCCGCGCATTCCACGGCGACTCCGGGGCCGATGATCTCGCTCAGCCCGTAGAAATCCACGGCCACGATGCCCCAGAGCGCTTCGATCTGGCCGCGCATGGCGTCCGTCCAGGGCTCGGCCCCGAACAGACCGTAGCGGAGGCCCACACTCCGCGGGTCGAGCCCCTGCTCTCGCATCGACTCGCCGATGTGCAGGGCGAAGGACGGCGTGCAGGCCAGGCCCTGTGGCCGGAAATCCTGGAGGAGCAGGATCTGCCGCAAGGTATTCCCCGACGACACCGGCACCACGGTCAACCCCATGTGCTCGGCCCCGTCGTGAAAGCCGAGGCCCCCCGTGAAGAGACCGTAGCCGTAGGCGATCTGTATCATCTGGCCCGGTTCGGCGCCGCCCGCCGCGAGCGAGCGGGCCATCACCTCCCGCCAGATCTCGAGGTCGCCCCGCGTGTAACCCACCACGGTGGGCTTGCCCTTGGTGCCCGAGGAGGCGTGGATCCTCGACAGCTCGGCGGGGGGCACGGCGAAGAGACCCCACGGATAGTGCTCGCGCAGATCGGACTTGGCAGTGAGAGGCAGCCGCCGCAGGTCGTCGACGCTCTTGATCGTGTCGACGGCGACGCCGCGGGCCGCGAAGGCGCTCCGATAGAAGGGCACGCGCTCGACGGCCCACGCGCAGGCACGTCCGAGACGCTCTCCTTGAAGGGCACGCAGGGTGGCTCGGGGCGCGGTCTCCATCTCTCGATTCCAGATCATCGGGATCTCACCCCACGGTCACGCCCGTCACGAGCCAGGCCTGCCGGCCGACGAAGCGCATGAGGGTATCGATGAGCCGCGCATCGGCGGCCGCCTCGAGTCCCACCCGATCGGGCAGGACGAAGCGCACCTCGGGATACGACACGAGCACGCGCAGCAGGGTGCGCGCCCGGGGATCGGGGGCGAAGAAGCCGCGCCGACCGGGATCGCCGGCTCCCGGATGCCACGCGGGCTGAAAGGCGGCCCGCAAATAGGTCGCGGCGGGGACCGGGCTCACGACGCGGAGCTGAGCAGGCCGCGGTACAGCCCGGCCATGACCTCGACCTGGCGCATCGCGGAGAAATCGCGCTCGGCGAGCTGGCGCGCGGCGCGGCCCATGCCGAGGCGACGGGTGCCGTCGAGGAGGAGCCCGATGGCGGCATCCGCCAGCTCCTGGGCATCGCTCTTGGTCAGGAGCCCGGTCTCGCCGTCTCTCACCACTTCGTCCACGCCCGAGGCCCCCACGGCGACTGCGGGCAGCGCGCAGGCATGCGCTTCGGCCAGAACCAGACCCTGCGTCTCCGTCTCGGAGGAGAAGAGGAAGAGATCGGCCGCGCGGTAGTACGGCGGCAGGTCCTCGCGGACCACGGATCCCAGGAAGTCGATGGCCGAGCGTGCGGGGCTGGCCGCGGCCACGCGCTCGAGCGCCACCTCGTGACTCCCCTGCCCGACGAGGAGCAGCCGGGCCCCCGACACGGCGCCCGCGATCAGGCCGAAGGCGTCGATCACGCGCTCCACGCTCTTCTCGCGGTCGAGGCGTCCCACGTAGAGGCAGAGCGGCACCTCCGCGGGCAGCCCGAGAGCGCGGCGCGCCTCGAGACGACCGCCGGGGCAAAAGAGATCCAGGGGCACGCCGGTCGGCACCGTCGCGATCGGGGCTTTGACCCCGCCGGCCGCGAGACCATCCGCGATCCGAGCCGAGGGAGCGACGACCAGATCCGCGGAGTCGGCGAAGCGGGAGGCCAGCCGCACGGCAGCGGCGGCGACCAGACGCTCGGGGAGCGGCACGTAGTGGGCATACTTCTCGTAGCGGGTGTGGTACGTGAACACGAGGGGCCGTCCCTCGGCGCGGGCGAGCCGGCGGGCAGTGACGCCCAGGAGAAACGGGTGCTGCGCGTGGAAGACGTCGAGCTCGAGCTCTCGGGCCGCGCGGCTCAAGCGTCGGGAGAACGGCAGCGGTATGGCGAAGCCGGGATAGGTAGGGGCGGGCGCCGACGGATACCGGAACACATAGGCCGGATCGGCGTGCCGGCCCCTCCACGCCGGCGCGAACACCCACACGCTGTGCCCCAAGGCTTGGAGGCCCCGGCGCAGCGTCTCTACCGCGGTGGTGACACCCCCGCGGAACGGCAGGTAGTTGTTGGTGAAGAGGCCAACACGCATCCGCTAGTCATCCGGAGCGTTGGGATCGCGGCCCCGCTCGATCCGGCCGAAGTCTCCCGGCTTGATGGAGTCGAGCCATTCCTTGATCTTGGCCTGATCGTCGGCCTTGCTGCCCCCGAGCTCCTGCTCCTTGGCCACCTCCACGTTCTTGGCCTTGGCCACCACTTCCTCGTCGACGTAGATGGGCGCGGCCACTCGCAGGGCGAGGGCGATGGCATCGGACGGGCGCGAGTCCACCGCGATCTCCGCCGAGCCCAGCTGCAGGTGGATGACGGCGAAGAAGGTGTTCTCGCGCAGGTCGTTGACCTCGACCTTGACCACGCGCGCATCGATGGACTCGAGGATGTTCTTGATCAGGTCGTGCGTCATGGGGCGCGGGGTGGGAATCTTCTCGAGCTCGAGGGCGATGGCATTGGCCTCGAAGAGGCCGACCCAGATGGGCAGCGAGCGCTTCTCTTCCTCGTCGCGCAGGATGATGATCGGCATATTGGAGAGAGGGTCGAGCGCCAACCCCTTCACCTTCATTTCGAGCCACATGGACGTCCCCTCCCCTAAACCGCGGTAGCGGCGAGCACGCGCTCTCCCGCGCCGGCGCCAGCCAGCTCGCCGCGCAGGCTGTGAGGCAGCGCCTTGGTGACGAGCACGTGCACGGTCCGGCCCAGGAGCTCGCGGCCGTGAGCGTCGAAGTTGACCACACGATTACACCGGGTGCGTCCCGTCATCTCCCCCGGGTCCTTGCGGGAGCGCCCGTCCACGAGCACGGGCATCACCCGCCCCTCGAGGGCCCGGCTCCGCTCCGCGCCCACCCGCTCCGCCACCTCGAGCACGCGCGTGTTCCGTCGCGCCTTGATCTCGTCCGGCACCTGGTCGGCCATGGCGGCCGCCGGCGTGCCGGGGCGCCGCGAGTAGCGGAAGGCGAACACATTATCGTAACGCACCCGCTCCACCACCGCCACCGTCTCCTCGAAATCTTCCTCGGTCTCGCCGGGAAACCCCACGATGAGATCGGTGGACAGCGCGATGTCCGGCACCGTCTCCACGAGCTCGCCGATGAGATCGAGGTACCGGATCCGCGTATAGCCGCGGTTCATGCGCTCGAGCATACGGTCCGAGCCGGACTGGAGGGGCAGGTGGAGGTACTCGACCACCTTGGGCACGTCACGGATGGCCCGGATGAGCCGCGGGGTCAAATTGTAGGGATTCGAGGTGGTGAAACGAATCCGGTCGATTCCCTCCACCTCGTTCACCAGCTCGAGCAAGGCCGCGAGGTCGGTGGGCGGCGTGAGATCGCGTCCGTAGGCATTGACGGTCTGCCCGAGGAGAGTCACCTCGCGCACGCCGGAGGCCGCCAGCTCGCGGATCTCGGCGAGGATGGCCGCGGGCGCGTGGCTGCGCTCGCGGCCGCGGGTCACGGGCACCACACAGAAGGTGCAGAACTTCTCGCACCCTTCCATCACCGTGACAAAGGCCTTGAGCTGGCCCGGGCGATCGGGCTTGGCCGTGAGCTTGATGAGCGGCGCCTCGCCCGTCTCGAGGACGGACGCGCCGGTGGCGCGCACCCGCGCGATCATCTCCCCGACACGGGCGACCGCGGCAGAGCCGAAGACCAGGTCCACGTGAGGGGCGCGCTCCTGGAGCTTGCCTTTCCAGAGCTGGGCCATGCAGCCCATCACGCCGATCATGAGATGCGGCCGCTCCCGCTTGAGGATACGGAGCTGGCCCAGGCGCGAAAGCACTTTGTCCTCGGCCTTCTCACGGATGGCGCAGGTATTGAGCAGGATGAGGTCGGCCTCCTCGGCCACCTCGGTGAGCTCGTAGCGCTCGTCCTTGAGCAGACCGGCCACGCGCTCCGAGTCGTATTCGTTCATCTGGCAGCCGTAGGTGATCAGATGGAGTTTTGGCATAAAAGATCGGCACTTACGTTAGCATCGGCATCGAAGGCTGTCAAACCTGGGACGTGCTCAACCGTTGTCCGCGAAGACACCTATCCGGCGAAACTTCTCGTAGCGGTCCGCGACCAGGCTCTCGGCACTGCGCGATTGAAGCTCTCGCAGCGATACGCGGAGGGCGCCTCGGAGGTTTTCTGCCGTCTCCTCCCAGTTTCGATGCGCGCCACCCAGCGGCTCGGGCACGATGCCGTCGATGACACCGAGATGCAGGAGATCCGGCGCGGTCACGCGCATCAGCTCGGCCGCCTCCTGCGCCTTGGACGCCTCGCCCCACAGGATGGCCGCGCACCCTTCGGGCGAGATGACGGAGTAGATCGCGTGCTCGAGCATGAGGACACGATTGCCCACCCCGATGGCGAGCGCGCCGCCGCTGCCGCCCTCACCGGTGACGACACAGACGATGGGCGTCCCCAGCCCGGCCATCTCGCGGAGATTGCGCGCGATCGCCTCCCCCTGCCCGCGCTCCTCGGCGCCGAGCCCCGGGTAGGCGCCCGGCGTGTCGATGAAGGTCAGGATGGGCTTGCCGAACTTGCCGGCCAGCTCCATGAGGCGCAGGGCCTTGCGGTAACCCTCGGGGTGCGGCATGCCGAAGTTCCGCGCGATGTTCTCGCGCGTGTCGCGCCCCTTCTGGTGTCCGATCACGACCACCGGGTCGCCGTCGAAGCGGGCCAGACCGCCCACGATGGCCTTGTCGTCGCCGAACACCCGATCCCCGTGGAGCTCCACGAAGTCCTCGAAGAGGAGGCGGAAGAAGTCGAGGGTGTGTGGGCGCTTCGGGTGGCGGGCGAGCTGCGCCCGCTGCCAGGGAGTCAGGCCACCGTAGACTTTCCGCTGCTGCCGGAGCAGGCGCTCCTGGAGCTTGCCCACTTCGTCGCGCGTGGCCTTCGAGTCCCCGGAAGCACGCAGCTCACTGATGCGATTCTCGAGCTCCAGGAGCGGCCGTTCGAAATCAAGCTCGTCCGGCATATTCGACGAGTATACTGCCCGGCCCGAGCAGGCCTTCGACTTTCGCCACGAGCTGCGGCTCAGGCGCGACGGAGAGGCCCTTCGCCCGCACCACCACTTCGTGATCGTCGAGCAAGACGTGCACGAAGAGCGGCGTCGATCCCGGGTGCGATTCGCAGATGCGCCGAACCGCCGCCAGCATTTCGTCCGCGCCGGTGGAGCCCGGGCGCACCCGGACCCGGCAGGTATGCGCGGCGGCCTCTCGCGATGGCGCGGCAGCGTACCCTGCGTTCCCGGCGCCACCGGGCACCGCCGTTCCTCCATCCGGAGCCGCCCGGGCCGCGGTCACCGTCGCCTCGTCGAGGGGCTTGACCTCTTCGGCGAGCACCACGCGCCCCTTGTCGCTGTCGTCGACGCGCCCGCGCACGAGCACCGGCCCGCGGTATCGGAGCGCCACCGAGCAGGCGCGATAAGGCTCGGGAAACACGGTGAGGGGCACCGAGCCGTCGACCAGCTCCAGCGTCGCGAAGGCCATGCGATTGCCGCTCTTCGTCGCGTTCTCCGTCAGCCCGCTCACCAGGCCCAGCAAGCGCACCTGCGAGGCGGCAGGCCGTGTCGCGAGGTCGGCGGCCGAGATGGCCTTGAGGCGCTGGGTGAGATCCCGGTACTCATCGAGCGGATGGCCGGAGAGGTAGAAGCCGAGCACTTCCTTCTCGCCCGCCAGCAGTTCCTCCCTCGACCACTCGGGCACGAGCGCCCCCGCGTCGCGCGCCGGCGCGGCGGGGGTGGCCTTGGGTCCGGCGAGGCTCTCGAACAGCGAGGCCTGTCCTTCCTCGCGATCACGCTGGCTCCGCTGTCCGCCCTCCATGGCCTGGTCGAGGCCCGAGAGGAGACCGGCTCGCGTGCTCCCGAGCGAGTCGAAGGCACCCGCCTTGATGAGGCTCTCCGCCACGCGGCGATTGACCAGCCGCAGGTCGACCCGGGCGCAGAAGTCGGCGAGCGAGACGAAGCGTCCGTCCTGCTCGCGCGTCCTGATGATGGACTCGATGGCCGCGCCCCCGACATTCTTGATGGCGGCGAGCCCGAAGTGGATCACCTGGGCCGCCACGGTGAAGCGGGCTCCCGACACGTTCACGTCGGGCGCCTCGACGCGCAGGCCCATGCTGCGGCACTCTTCCATGTACTGGACGATCTTGTCGGTCTTCTCCATTTCCGACGTGAGCAAGGCGGCCATGAACTCCACCGGGTGATTCGCCTTGAAGTAGGCGGTCTGGTACGCGACGAGGCCGTAGCAGGCCGCGTGGGACTTGTTGAAGCCGTAGCCGGCGAACTTCTCGATGAGATCCCAGATACGCTCGGCCTTCTTCCCGTCGACCTCATTGGCGCGGCAGCCCACGAGGAACTTGGCCTTCTGGGCGGCCATCAGCTCCCGGTCCTTCTTCCCCATGGCCTTGCGGAGGGTATCGGCCTCGCCGAGGGTGAAGCCGGCGAGATCGGCGGCCAGCCCCATCACCTGCTCCTGGTAGATCATGATCCCGTACGTCTCCTGGAGATGGCGCTCCATGAGGGGGTGCTCGTACGTGATGGGGGCACGGCCGTGCTTGCGGTTGACGAACTCCGGGATCAGCTCCATCGGGCCCGGCCGGTAGAGGGCGACCATGGCGATGATGTCCTGGATGCGCGTGGGCTTGAGACTCTTGAGCGCATCGCGCATGCCCGCCGACTCCAGCTGGAAGACCCCGAAGGTTCGCGCCTCGGCGAGCATCTGGTACGCCTTGGCATCGTCGAGAGGCAGCGCCTCCGGATCGAGGGCGATCCCCTCCGACTCCTTGACGAGCCGGGCCGCGTCCGCGATGACGGTGAGCGTCCGGAGCCCGAGGAAGTCCATCTTGAGCAGGCCGAGCTTCTCGATCGGGCCCATGGCGAAGCCCGTGATGAGCTCGGGCCGCTTGGGGTCCTTGTAGAGGGGCACCCGCTCCATGAGCGGCTCGTCGGAGATGACCACGGCCGAGGCATGGACCGAGGCATGCCGGGTGCACCCCTCGAGGGCGCGCGCCACCGCCCAGAGCTCACCCACGCGCTGATCGCGCTTCACCTGCTCGGCGAGGGGCGGGGACTTCTCGAGGGCGTCGTCGAGCGTGATGTTGAGTGGGAAGCCGGGCACGAGCTTCGCGATGCGGTCCGCCTCGCCGAAGGAAAAGCCCATGACCCGCGCCACGTCCCGGATCACCGCCTTCGCCCCCATGGTCCCGAAGGTGATGATGTGGGCGACCCGGTCCGCGCCGTAGCGGTCGGCGACGTACTTGATGACTTCGTCACGCCGGTCGTCCGCGAAGTCGATGTCCATATCCGGCATGGAGATCCGCTCGGGATTGAGAAAGCGCTCGAAGAGGAGGCCGTAACCCACGGGGTCGACATTGGTGATGCCGAGGCAGTAGGCGACGAGGGAGCCCGCCGACGAGCCACGGCCGGGTCCCACCGCGATGCCCTGGCGCCGGGCAAAGGCGATGAAATCCCAGACGACGAGGAAATAGCCGGAGAAGCCCATCTTGGTCACAATGGAAAGCTCGTAGCGGAGGCGCTCCACGACGGTGTCGGCCGGGGAGCCGCCGTAGCGACGCCGGAGCCCTTCGAAGGCCAAGTGCTCGAGGTAGGAGTCGAGGGTGTAGCCGGCCGGCACGTCGTATTTGGGCAGGTGGAACTGCCCGAAGCTCAGCGCGAGATCGCAGCGCTCGGCCACCGCGAGGGTGTTGCGGTACGCTTCCGGCACGTCCTTGAACACGGAGCGCATCTCGTCGGCCGACTTCAGATAGAACTCTTCGGTGGAGAAGCGCCACCGGCCGGGGTCGCTCATGGCCGCGCCCGTCTGGATGCACAGGAGCGCCTCGTGCGCTTTGGCGTGGCTCGCGTCGACATAGTGCGAGTCGTTGGTGCCGCAGAGGGACGCCCCCAGCTCGCGGGCGAGGCGCACCGTGCCTTCGGTGACACGGCTCTGCTCCTCGATGCCGTGCGACTGGACCTCCATGAAATAGAAGTCCTTGCCGAAGACTTCCTGGTACCAGCCGGCGGTCTCGCGCGCCTTGACCTCGTCTCCCGCCGAGAGCTGGCGGCTCACCTCGGAGTTGAGGCAGCCCGAGAGCACGAGCAGACCGTCGGCGTGCTGGGCGAGAAGCTCGTGGTCCACGCGGGGCTTGTAGTAGAAGCCCTCGAGATAGGCCTTGGAGACCAGCTTGATCAGGTTGCGATAGCCGGTCTCGTTTCTGACGAGGACAGTCGCGTGGCTCGCCCCCTCGTAGCCGCCGTCCTGCCCCGAGCGCTCGAAGCGGCTGCCCGGAGCGACATAGAGCTCGGCGCCGATGATGGGCTTGATGCCGGACTGCTGGCACGCCGCGTAGAAATCGATGGCCCCGAAGAGATTGCCGTGATCGGTGAGGGCCAGGGCGGGAAAGCCGAGCTCGGCGGCCCGCGCGATGAGGCCCACGTCCTTTTCCTTCCTTCCCTGCCCTTCGACGCGCTCGATCTTCTCGAGCTGGGCGGCCCCGTCGAGCAGGCTGTACTCGGAGTGGACGTGGAGATGGACGAAGTCGGCGCGAGGCGCGCCAGTCTTGCCGGAGCCCGCTACTCCCATTCGATCGTGCTGGGGGGCTTGGGGGAGATGTCGTACACCACGCGGTTCACGCCCTTGACCTCGTTGATGATGCGCGACGAAATCCGGCCGAGCAGCTCATAGGGCAGCCGCGCCCAGTCCGCGGTCATGGCGTCCTGGCTCGTCACCGCACGGAGCGCGATCACCTGCGCATAGGTGCGGAAGTCGCCCATGACGCCGACTGTCCGCACGGGCAAGAGCACCGCGAAGGACTGCCAGATATCCCGCTCGAGACCGGCGCGGCGCACCTCGTCCTGCACGATCGCATCGGCGTCGCGGAGGACGTCCAGGCGCTCCTCGCTCACCTCGCCGAGGATCCGTATGGCGAGCCCCGGTCCCGGGAACGGCTGACGCCAGATGATGTCGCCGGAGAGCCCAAGGAGGGCGCCGACCTCACGCACCTCGTCCTTGAAGAGCTCGCGGAGCGGCTCGATAAGCTTGAACTTCATGTCCGGAGGAAGGCCGCCCACGTTGTGATGCGTCTTGATGACGGCCGAGGGACCCTTGAAGGATACCGATTCGATGACGTCCGGGTACAGGGTCCCCTGAGCCAGCCACGGGATCTCACCGAGCTTCCTCGCCTCTTCCTCGAAGACGGCGATGAACTCGCCCCCGATGCGTTTCCGCTTGGTCTCCGGGTCTGTCACATCGACCAGACGATCAAGAAATCGCTTACTTGCATCTACATGGATCAGGTTGATCTTGAAGGCATCCCGGAAGGTCGCGACCACGGCCTCTGCCTCGCCCTTCCGGAGGAGCCCGTTGTCGACGAAGAGACACGTGAGCTGATCCCCGAGGGCCTTGTGGAGGAGCACGGCGACGACCGAGGAGTCGACACCGCCGGACAGCGCGCACAGGACGCGGTCGGCGCCGACCGTCTTCCTGATGGCCGCCACCTCGGTGTCGATGAACGAGGCCATCGACCAATCGCCGGTGGCCCCGCAGGCCGCGAGGAAATTGCCGAGCACCGTCTTGCCCTGGGCGGTATGCGCTACTTCGGGGTGGAATTGGACGCCATAGAGCCGGCGCTTCACGTCGGCCATGGCGGCCACGGGGCAGTTGTCGGTGGAGCCGAGTTGGACAAACCCCGGGGGCGGCTTCATCACCGTATCGCCGTGACTCATCCACACCCGGATGCGGCCGTCGTGCTCGGGCTCAACACCGTCGAGGAGCCCTCCCCCGCCCGCAAGCAGAAAGTCTGCGGGGCCATACTCGCGCCTCTGGGCCGGCACCACCTCGCCGCCCAGGAGATAGCCCATCGCCTGCATGCCGTAGCAGATGCCGAGGACGGGAATTCCGGCTTGGAACAGTCGCGGGTCGGGCAGGGGTGCGCCGTCGTCGTAGACGCTGGATGGACCGCCGGAGAGGACGATGCCCTGGTAGCCCTGGGCAAGGATATTCTCGAGGGGCTCCGTACACGGCATGATTTCCGAGTACACGGACATCTCACGAATGCGGCGGGCGATCAGCTGACTGTACTGGGCACCAAAATCCAGGACGCAGATCTTGTTCATGCGAAGCCGGAGCAGACCCTCTGCACGCCGCAGATGGCCTGGCTGTGCATAGGGCGGCCTAGCGAGGCGTGCCCAGCTTCTGGGCCCGCTGGAATACCTTGCCTTCGGTCTTGATGGAGGGCGCGATGATGAGCTCCGTCTGCTGAAGCTCCTTGATGTTCTGGGCGCCCACCGAGCCCATGCAGGTGCGAATCGCGCCCACCAGATTGAGGGTGCCGTCCTCGGTGAAGGCGGGCCCGAAGAGAATCTGCTCGAGCGTGCCCGAAACACCGACGCGGATGCGCGTCCCGCGCGGCAGGTTCGAGTGCGGCGTGGCCATGCCCCAGTGATAGCCACGACCCGGCGCTTCCTGGGCCCGCGCGAAGGCGGAGCCGATCATCACGGCGTCCGCCCCGGAAGCGAAGGCCTTGCAGATGTCCCCCCCCGTGGTCATGCCCCCATCGGTGATGATCGGCACGTAGCGCCCCGTGCGCTTGTAGTAGAAGTCGCGCGCGGCCGCGGAGTCCGCCGTGGCCGTCACCTGAGGCACGCCGAGCCCCAGCACCTCCCGGCTCGTGCAGGCGGCGCCGGGTCCCACCCCGATGAGCATGGCGTCCATTCCGCACTCCATCAGCTCGAGACAGGCTTCGTACGTCACGGTATTGCCGACGATCAGGGGAATCGACAGATGCTTCTTGAGCTCGCGCAGATCCACCGGCGTGTACTCGCTGGCTACGTGGCGCGCGGTGGTGACCGTGGACTGCACCACGAAGAAGTCCGCTCCCGCCTCCTCGGCGATCTTGGCGAAGCGCTCGGCACGCTGGGGGATGGCCGAGACCATGACCGGCCCGCCTCCCTTCTTGATCTCCGAGATCCGCTTGTGGATCAGGTCTTCTTTGATGGGCTCGCCGTAGATGCCCTGGATGATCTTGGTCGCTTCCTCGAGGCTGGCGGAGGTGATGCGGTCGAGGACCTCATCCGGATTCTCATAGCGGGAGAAGATCCCCTCGAGATTGAGCACGGCCAGCCCGCCCAGCCGTCCCATCTCGATGGCGAGCCGGGGGCTGACCACGCCGTCCATGGCCGCCGCGATGATAGGGATCTGGAAGCGATGGCCACCGAGATCCCATGAGATGTCCACTTCGTTGGGGTTGATCGTGAGCGCACCGGGTACCAGAGCGATATCGTCGAAGCCGTACGCCGCCCGGGCCTTGCGCCCGCGCCCCACCCACATGCCCATGCGCTGTCGTCCTCTCCAGACCCGGACAGCCTCGCCCTGCCTGCCCTCAGGCCCCGTATATAGAGAACCGCCGCCCCGACCCCACTGTATTTAGGGGGAGTATACGAGTGGCCTCCCCGGGTGTCAACACGCTTTGCCCTCACCTCACGTTGGTCGGATGCGTCATCTCCCATATCGTGCGCAAACCCTGGAGGGTGAGGTCCGGATCGACGAGATCGATGCAGCGGGAGACCCCGCGCATCTGCTCGCCGAGCCCGCCCGTGGCCACCACCTTCACCTGCGCGCCCAATTCGGCGCGCATGCGATCCACCAACCCGTCGACGAGGCCCGCCCAGCCGTACATGACGCCGGACTGGATGTTCGTGATGGTGTTGCGGCCGATGGCCTCCTTCGGCTGGAGGAGCTCGACGCGATAGAGGCGCGCCGTCCGCGAGATCAATGCTTCGGAGGCGGTCACGAGGCCGGGCGCGATCGCCCCGCCCACGAATTCCCCGCGCGCGTTCACGCAGTCGAAGGTGGTGGCCGTGCCGAAGTTGACCACGATGAGGGGCTTGCCATACAGGGTGATGCCGCCCACGATGTCGCACAGGCGATCGGCCCCGACCTCGTGGGGCGCGTCGACGAGAAGCGGCACCGCGTCGATCCGTCCCGGCTCGACGGTGAAGGGCTGGATCCCGAAGTACGAGTCCGCCATCGCCTCCAGCGCCTGCTGCACCGGCGGCACCACGTTGGAAATGGCGACGCCGGTGAGGCGCGGCCGCTCTATCCCCCGGGTGGTGAGCAGTGTCTGGATGAAGACGCCGTACTCGTCGGCCGTCTGCTCGCGCCGCGTGGTGAGGCGCCACGACACGAGAAGGCGCGGTCCATTGAAGACGCCGATCTTCGTGTTGGTATTGCCGACTTCAATGACGAGCAGCATCGGCCGCCTCTATGATCACGTCGCCCGCGAGGATTCGCAGCCTCTCCCCACTCTCCGTCCGCACCACCAGCGCTCCGTCGTCACCGAGGTCGATGGCCACGCCCGCGCGCCCGTCTCCGGCCGTCGTGCGGCGGCCGATGCTCTGGGCGCGGGCGAGCCAGGCCTCCCGGAGCCCATCGACACCCGCCGCGAGAAACCGCGCGTACCAGTGGTCGAGCGCGACCAGCACCGCCTCCCTCACCTCGTCGAGATCGCTGGCGCGGCCCGTCTCCAACCGCACGGAGGTCGCGAGCGCCTTCAAGGGCTCCGGAAAGGCGGGCTGGTTGACGTTCAGCCCGATGCCCAGAATCAGGTGGCCGAGGGCTCCCGGCCCCGAGGTGGCCGCTTCGGGAAGCATGCCGCAGATCTTCCGCTCGCTCACCATGACGTCGTTCGGCCAGCGTATGGCGGCCCGCAGTCCCCCGAATGCGCTGAGGGCATCGACGATGGCGACGGCACCCACGAGAGAGAGCTGGGGAGCCTGCCCCGGGGGCACGGGCGGCCGCAGGATGACGGACATGAGCAGGCTCTCGCCCTCGTGATCCAGCCATGGGCGGCCCCGCCGTCCCCGGCCCGCCGTCTGGTGAGAGGCCGTGACCACCGTGCCCTCCGGCGCGCCGGCGGCGGCGAGGCGTGCGGCGACGACCTGAGTCGAATCGACCGTGCCCAGAGCGTGGATGGTGTGGCCGAGGCGCCTCGAAGGATCTGGACGACTCACGAAAGCGCCGACAGGCTCGAGCTGAGCTTGGCGAGAATCAGTTGCTGCTCCTCGAGGCGGCCTCGCTCACGCGCCACGACCTCGGCGGGGGCGTGCTGGACGAACTCGGAACGACCGAGCTTGCCTTCGAGAAACGCGATCTCCTTGCGCGCCCGTTCTATTTCCTTGCCGAGGCGGGCGCGCTCGGCCGCGAGGTCCACCACGCCTTCCAGGTGCACGTAGACGTCGATGCCCGACGCGACGACATGGGCGGACTGCGGCGGCCGCTGCGCATCCGGCGCCACCGTCACCCGCGCCTTGGCGAGAAAGCCGATGAGCGGGGTGGCGGCCATGAGGAGATCCGCCGCCGCCCCCGAGGGGCGCACCGTCACCACCACTTCCCGGCCGGGTGAGATCCGGCTCTCGCTTCGCGCCGTCCGGATGGCGCTCACCACGTCGATGACGTGCGCCATCTCTCTCTCCGCGGCCTCGTCGCGCCCCTTGCGCCCGGCCTTGGGGAAGGGCGCGATCACTATCGAGTCGATCGGGCCGCGCCGGGCCTCGCCCGCCCGGGGCAGGCGCTGCCAGATGTCCTCCGAGAGGAAGGGCATGAAGGGATGGAGCAGACGGAGCGTCGTCTCCAGGGTCGCCACCAGCGTATGCTGGGTGACCGCGCGGGCCACGCGATCCTCGGTCTGGTAGAGGCTCCGCTTGGCGATCTCGAGGTACCAGTCGCAGAACTCGTTCCAGAGGAACTGGTACACGGCCATGGCCGCGTCGTTGAACCGGAAGGCGTCGAGCGATTTCCGGACGGTGGCCGTGGTGGCGGTGAGGCGGCTCGTGATCCAGCGGTCGGCGATGGAGGGCTTGCCCTTCCGGGCGAGGGCGGGATCGTAGCCCTCGAGATTGCTCAGCACGAGGCGCGAGGCATTCCAGAGCTTGTTGGCGAAGTTGCGATAGCCCTCGATGCGCTCCTCACTGATGCGGATGTCCCGTCCGAGACCGGCGAGGGCGGCCAGGGTGAACCGGAAGGCGTCGGTGCCGAACTTCTCCATGACCACCACCGGGTCGGCCACGTTGCCCTTGGACTTCGACATCTTCTGGCCTTCGGCGTCGCGCACGATCGCGTGGAGATACACGTCGCGGAACGGGACGTCGTCCATGAAGTGCATACCGAGCATGATCATGCGCGCGACCCAAAAGAAGATGATATCGGGCCCCGTGATCAGGACGTCGGTGGGATAAAACGTCTTGAGGTCGGGCGTCTCCTCGGGCCAGCCGAGGGTGGAGAAGGGCCAGAGGCCGGAGGAAAACCACGTGTCGAGCACGTCGGGGTCCTGGCGGAGCGGGCCGCCGCATTTCGGGCACTCGCTCAGGTCGGTGCGCGAGACGTGCACGCTGCCGTCCGCGTCACAGTACCAGGCGGGAATCCGGTGCCCCCACCAGAGCTGTCGCGAGATGGTCCACGGATGGATGTTCTCCATCCAGTGGTAGAAGGTCTTGATCCACGGCCGCGGGTGCAGCTTGATGCGCCGCGACCGCACCGCCTTGATGGCCACTTCGGCGAGGGGATTGACATTGACGTACCACTGGCGCGAGATCAGCGGCTCCACCACCGTCTTGCAGCGATAGCACACTCCCACCGCATGGCGGTACGGCTCGATGCGCTCGATCAGCCCCAGGCCCTGCATGTCCTCCACGATGCGCTTGCGCGCCTCGAAGCGATCGAGCCCCGCGTACTTCCCCGCCTCCGCGGTCATTCGTCCATCGAAGCCGATGACCGTGCGTGTGGGAAGGTTGTGGCGCCGCCCGATCTCGAAGTCGGTGGGGTCGTGGCCGGGGGTGACCTTGATCACGCCCGTGCCGAACTTGGGATCCACCGCGGTGTCGGCGAGGACTTTCAGGGTGATGGTCCCGTCCACCGACGGGACCTCCAGGGACTTCCCCACGTACTTCGTATAGCGCTTGTCCTTCGGATGAACGGCCACCGCGGTGTCGCCCAGCTTGGTCTCCGGTCGCACCGTCCCCAGCGTGAGGGGGCCGTACTTGATGTAGACGAACTCCCCGTCGCGCTCCTCGCGCTCCACCTCGAGGTCCGAGAGCACGGTCTGGCAGCGCGGACACCAGTTGACGATATAGTCGTCCTGATAGATCAGGCCTTCCTCGTAGAGGCGGACGAAGGTCTCCCGCACGGCCCGGCTCAGCCCCGCGTCCATGGTGAATCGCTCGCGCGACCAGTCGCACGAGGCCCCCAGGCGCTTGAGCTGGCGGATGATGGTGCCACCCGATTCCTCCCTCCACGTCCACGCCATCTCGACGAAGGCCTCGCGGCCGATGTCGTGCCGCGTCTTGCCTTCGGCGGCGAGCTGCCGCTCGAGGAGCACGTGCACGGCGATGGAGGCATGGTCGGTGCCGGGAACCCACAACGCGTTGTAGCCGTCCATCCGCTTGTAGCGGATGAGGATGTCCTGCAGCGTGTTGTTGAGGGCGTGCCCCCAGTGCAGCGAGCCGGTGACATTGGGCGGGGGGATGACGATGCAGTAGGACTTCTTGGGTGATGCCGCGTCGGCGTGGAAGAGACCGCGCTCTTCCCACACGCGGTACCAGTGCGACTCGACGCGGCCCGGGTCGTAGCGGTCCGCGATGTCAGTCATGATGAGCCGTCATTCTAGCACGGGCGCTGCACCCGTCAGTCGCCACCCCGAGGGGCCGCGGCCCCACCAGAGGGACCACGGCGAGCGCGCGCCCGACGGATGCGGCGCGGCCGCGGCGACAATGGCCGTCCCCGGTGTATCGGGATTCTGCGCGTCGCACGCCGCCTCGGGCAGGAGCCCCCGCGGCAGCCGAGCGCGGAGGGAGGCGTCGGGCACCAGCTCCGCGAGCCTCTTGCGATCCCCGGTGGCGAGCGCGGCGAAGAAGCGCGTCGCCGAGCGCTGCAGCTCCCGGTGCCAGCCGTTGAAGACCTGGCGGCCGACCAGCGCCAGCCCTCCGCCCGGGTCCGAGCGATAGCGATCCTCCTGCTCCGCCTGCACGTCGCAGCCCGGCTTCCAGCCCGGGTAGCGGAGCTCTCGACGAAGCGTGATGCGGCCGGCCGCGATGTCCACGTACGAGACCCACAGCCCATCGGGATAGCGGTCCGCGCTCCGCCACATGGGCGCGAGCGTGCCTCCGCGCATGCGCCACAGCTCCAGCCGGAGCGGCCAGCTCTGGGCGCCCGCTTCGCCTGCCCAGGCGAGGAGGAACTCGACGCCGCCGCCTTTGGGATTGGTCCACCGGTACGCTTCGGGCACGCCGCCCTCGTTCCAGGCTCTGAGCAGGGCGGCGTCCTCACGCGTGGCGCGGTAGAGGCGAACCGAATTGCCTACTCCCTTCGCGGAGAGGCGGAATCGTCCGAGCAACAGCCCGTCGCCGAGGGACTGGATGCGCAGCGACGCGCCGCCCCACGCGTCGCTGAAGGAATCGAGGCGCTCCCGGATGAACTCGGCCGAGGCGTAGGGACCACCGGCCCGGAGACTGTCGAGGACCTCGCCGTCCAGGATGGCGTCGATCTCCCCTTGCACCGACGGATCGAGGGCCCCGCCGGTGTTCTCGACGACGGCCAGACGCGATGTCGCGATCTCCCGGAAGCGCTCGAGCCTGTCGGCGGCGGGAGCGGCCCCGGCGGGGACGACGAGGGTGAGGAGGAGGAGCGCCCCGAGGAGCGCCCGAATGGCCATGGCGCTATCGTACAATGGAGGAGCATGCTCAAGATTCTCGACCGGTACATGATCAAAGAGGTCGGCCCGCCCTTTGCGCTGGCCGTGGGCGTGCTGACCTTCTTCCTCGTCATCGACCGTGTGTATCAGCTGACCGACCTCGTCATCACCAAGAGTGTGCCCTTTCACCTCGTGTTGGGGCTCCTCATCTTCATGCTCCCCGGCGTCCTCGCCCTCACCGTGCCCATGGCCCTCCTCGTCGCGGTGCTCCTGGCCGGGGGCAGGTTAGCCGGCGACCTCGAGGTCGCCGCCCTCAAAGCGTCTGGGGTGAGCCCCCTCCGGATCTTCGCGCCGTTCCTCGGGCTCGCCATAGTGGTCAGCGCGGCCGTGGCGGCCCTGACCCTCCTCTTGGCGCCCGCGGCGAGTGGGGCCTTCCAGAACCAGCTCTTCCGCATTCTGCAGACCAAGGCCACCACCGGCATCAAGGAGCGCACCTTCAGCGCCTCCTTCAACCAGATGGTCATGTACGTGGACGACATCAGCGCGTCGCAGGTCGCACTGCGGGGGCTGCTCGTGTCCGACGAGCGCGACCCCAAGCTCTCCCGCATCATCGTGGCGCGCGAGGGGCGCCTCTTCTCCGACGCGAAGACGCGTCGGGTGATCATGCGCTTCATCGACGGCACCATCAGCGAGACGGACGCGGGCGACGCGCGCCGCTTCCGCATCACCGGCTTCACCCTCTACGACCTCAACCTGCCTCTCGACAATCCCCAGAGGGCGGCCGAGCGAATCGAGAAGCCTGAAAAGGAAATGAGCCTGCGGGCCCTCCGGGAGAGCATCGCGGATCTCAAGCGCCAGGGCCAGATCGTGACGCCGCTGCAGGTCGAGCTGCACAAGCGGTTCTCGCTCCCCGTGGCCGCCCTCGTCTTCGTGCTCGTGAGCTTTCCCCTGGGTATCCGGACCCACCGGGGCGGTCGCACCCTCGCCCTCGGCTCGAGCCTCGCCATCGTGGTCGCGTACTACGCCATGCACACCTTCCTCGAAAACATGGCCCTCCGAGGCAGCATGCCGGTCGGAGTGGCCATGTGGCTGCCCAACGCGATCTTCGGAGTGGCGGGCCTCGTCCTGCTTCAGGCGGTGACCGACGGGCTCCCTGCCTCCTGGGGGCGGCTGGTGTGGCGGGTGTGGGCCGCGGCGCCCCGCGCGCTTCGCCGGATCGTTCCCAAGCGGGCGCCCGTCGAGCGCACGCGGGAAGCGGTGGGGCGGACGCGCGGCCCGCGCGCCTCGACCTATATCATCGACCGCTACCTCGTCGGGCAGTACCTGACCTTCATCGGCACGGGCATCGGCGTGGCGTCGGTGCTCATTCTCGTGGTCGACCTGATCCAGTACCTCGACCGGTTCCTCCGGAGCAAGCCGCCCTTCACGTATATCCTCCAGCATCTCCTCTACCGCCTGCCGGGGTCGCTCTACGAAGGCCTGCCCATCGTCGTGCTCATCTCCACCGTCCTACTTTTCCTGACCTTGACCCAGCAGCGGGAGCTCGACGCCCTCAAGGCGGCGGGCATCAGCCTGTACCGGGCGAGTCTGCCCATCCTGCTCGTGGCCTTCAGCATCAGCCTCACCTCCGGCCTCCTCCAGGAGACGGTGCTGCCCGGCCTCAACGCAAAGGCGGAGGAGGTCGACCGCGTCAAGATTCGAGGCAATCAGCCTCGGCACCTCCAGCGCCAGACCCAGATCTGGTACCGGTCCTCCGACACGCGCTTCCTGCGCATGGAGCTGCTGGATCCGATCGAGCGCTCGCTGGAGGGTCTGCTCGTGGTGGACATCAGCCCGCAGTTCCGGCTTCTTGATCGCCTCGACGCGAGCAAGGCGCGGTGGACCGACGCGGGCTGGATGCTGAGCGACGGCGCGTATCGCCAGGTCGGTCCCGGCAATCGGGTGACGGTGGACGCATTCACCCAGCGGCTCGTGAGCATGCCCGAGCAGATCAATGATCTCGTCCAGGTGCAGAAATCACCCGAGACGATGAGCTTCCTCGAGCTGCGCCTCTATGTCAGCCGGCTCGCGGAGTCGGGTCACCAGGTGGGCAAGTATCTGGTCCAGCTGGACTCGAAGCTTTCCTTCCCGCTCGTCCACGTGATCATGGCCCTCGTCGCCATTCCCTTCGCGCTGGTCTCGCCCCGGACCGGCGGGCGCGGGGTGGGCATCGCCGTGGCCATCCTCATCTCGGTCGGCTACTGGCTGGTGCACTCGGTGGCCATAGCCTTCGCCAAGGCCGAGCTCCTCCCGCCCGTGCTCGGTGCCTGGACGGCCAACATCGTCTTCGCGGGAATCGGCGCCACCCTCTTCCTCCGCGCCCGCACGTAGACAGGTTCCGCGACCTCGAGACCGCGCAGAGGGCCGAGAAGGGTCCAGATGCGAGGCGCCGCCCGAAGGCAGGACGCGAGGCGTACTCCTGTACGTTGAGCGTCCTGCCGAGGGCGGCAACGAAGCAGATGGGCCCTTATCGGCCCTCTGCCTCTGCTAACGGGCTTCGCGGAGCTGGCGAAGGTTCTCCTCGACCTGCTTTTGCGCTTGGCCGTAGGCGGCCCAGTCGCCGCGTCGCAGCGCCTCCTGCCCCTTCTGCCAGGCTTCCCACGCTCGTTGGGCCAGCGGGCCCAGGGTCGAGGCGGCGGCCGCCTCCTGCCTGCCTCCGTCGGTGCCGCGGGGCTGCACGCCTTCCTCTCCGCGAATATGCGCCCCGAATATCCGCTGTATCGACTGCTCGAGCGTGGGCTCCATGGCGATCTGGTTGCCGAAGGCCACGATGACGCGGCGAAGCTCCGGCAGCGCCCCCTGCTCGGCCGAGAGATAGATCGGCTGGACGTAGATCAAAGAGTCCTCGATGGGGATGGCGAGGAGGGAGCCCCGGAGAACCCGCGACCCTTGCTGGTTCCACAGCGAGAACTGGGAGGAGATGACGGGATCCTGATTCACCCGGGCGTCGATCTGGCGGGGCCCGTAGACGAGCTTCTGCTTGGGGAACGTGTAGACGATGAGGCCGCCGTAGTTGGGCACATCGGACCGCGCGGCCATGATGGCGATCATGTTGTCGCGCCGCGCGGGGTTGAAGCCAGAGAGCAGGACGAATTCCTCCGCCTTCCCGCCGGGCAGCCGCATGACGGTGAAGTACGGCTCCATCTCGCGGTCCCGCCCTTCCATGGTCAGGCGGGGAATGGTCCACAGGTCTTCCTTGTTGTAGAAGACCTGCGGGTCCTGCATGTGATACGTGCCGTACATCTTCGCCTGCAGGCTGAACAGATCCTCGGGGTAACGCACGTGGGCCTTCAGGTCCGCGGGCATCTTGTCGAAGGGGGTGAAGAGTACCGGGAAAGCGCGCGCCCAGGCGCGGATGAGCGGGTCCTTGGTGTCGACGACGTAGAAGACCACGTTGCCGTCGAAGGCGTCCACCGTCACCTTGACCGAGTTGCGGATATAGTTCAGGCCGCGGTCGGGCTGCGCATACGGGTAGCGGTCCGTCGTGGTGTAGGCGTCGAGGAACCAGACGAGGCGTCCCTCGCCCGTCACCACCAGATAGGGGTCCCGATCGAAGCGGAGGAAGGGGGCCGCCTGGCGCACCCGCTCGGCCACCCGGCGATACATCATCACGCGGCTCTCTGCCGTCAGGTCGTCCGACAAGAGGATCTTGATCTCGCCGAATCGCATGGCGAAGGCCAGCTTCCGCAGGAACCCGCTCGCGGGCACGCCGCCCCGCCCCGTGTAACGCGAGTAGACGTTCTGATCGCCCGAGGGATAGTCGAGCTCCTGCGACTTGGTGCGCACGATCACGTACTCGTTGCTGAGCTCGCCGTAGTACAGCTCGGGCCGAGTGATCTTCGGGAAGCCCCCGACGGCATTCGGGGGGATGTCCTTCACGAAGAGATCGGGGAGGCCTTCGGGGGTGACCCGGTTCACCGGGCCCCCGACGAGACCGAAGCCGTGGGTGAAGGTCAAATGCTCGTTGATCCACACCCGGCTCGGCAGATGCTGATAGGACAGCTCACGCGCCGAGAGCATGATCTGCCGAAGCTCGCCGTTGATCATGTACCGGTCCACGTCGACGTCGGCGAACTTGTAGTACGTCCGGATCTCCTGGAGCTGGGCGAAGGTCGTGAGGAGCGGCCGGTGGTCCCAGAGCCGGATGTTCTTGATGGTGAGGCTGTTGCGCTCGAGGGCGGCGGCGGTGAGCCGTTCTTCGGCCGCGAAGTCCTGCTCCTTGACGGCATTGAGCCCATAGGCCTGCCGGGTCATGCGGATGTTGTGCTCGATGTACGGGCGCTCGGCCACCAGCTCGTTGGGGGTGACCTGGAAGCGCTGGAGGAGCGCCGGCCATATCCCGAGGCCCCCCACCCATGCCACCGCGAGCACCACGAGCCCCGCCACGAGAAAGCCCCAGCCGGGCCGCGTGATCTGGAACAGGCAGGCGGCCGCGCAGAGGAGGGCGAGGGCGGTGAGGGCGCCCAGCACGGGAAGGGACGCATGCACGTCCGTGTACGACGCTCCGAAGACCACGCCCCGCGGCGAGTAGACGAGCTCGTAGCGATCCAGCCAAAAGCCCACGGCACGCAGGAGAAGGAGGAGAGCTCCCAGGGCGAGGAGATGGGTGCGGGCGCCCGCGGCGAGGCGTGGTCCCTGCGCGGTCAGGACCAGGCTACGGAGCAGGACATAGGTCGCCACGCTCAGCAGCAGCGTGCCGATGACGAGGGTCATGGCCCCGCCGTAGAGGAAGCGCCAGAGGGGCAGATCGAAGACGAAGAAGGCGATGTCGCGGCCGAAGAGCGGATCCGTGCTGCCGAACGGCGTCCGGTTGACGTAGCTCAGCACCATGTCCCAGGACGCGCTGGCGCGGAGCCCGGACAGGATGCCGATGACGGCGATGACGGGCAGGAGCAGCTTTCGGATCAGCGGCTCGAGCACGGCCCGGCCGGGGAGGCCGAGCTGGTCGTCGAGCTCCCAGAGGACGTCAGGGGCCGCGGTGCGGGCGGCGAGCCAGAGATTGCCGTAGACGAAGACGAACACCACGCCGCCCACCCCGAGCAGGAGCCAGCCGCGGAGCGACAGCACAGTGGTGAAGACTTCGGTGAAGCCGACTTCGTTGTACCAGAGCCAATCGGTATAGAGGGGCACCGCCTGGCCGGCGCCGGCCAGCACGATGAAGCCGATCAGCAGCCAAAAGCCGAGCCGGGGAGGGCGTCGTCCATTCGCCACCGGGAACCTCCACCCCCCGGAGCCGCATCCTCCAGGGGCGTCAGGACCAGATCCGCCCTGGGGCGGTTAGGTACCGTGGGTCCAGGAGGAGAGGTACTCCTCCTGGGCGGGCGTGAGCTGGTCGATCTGGACGTCCATCGATGCGAGCTTGAGCCGGGCGATTTCGAGATCGATATCGCGAGGCACGACGTACACCTTCTTGGCCAGCGTCTTGCCGTGCTTGACCATGTATTCCGCGGACAGCGCCTGGTTCGCGAAGCTCATGTCCATCACCACCGCGGGATGGCCCTCGGCCGCGGCCAGATTGATGAGCCTTCCCTCTCCGAGCACATAGACGCGCCGGCCCCCGCGCAGGCTGAACTCCTCCACGAACGGCCGGACGACCCGGCGCGACTGGGCAAGCTTGGCGAGAGCGTCGAGATCGATCTCGACGTTGAAGTGGCCCGAGTTGGCCACGATGGCGCCGTCCTTCATCTTGACGAAGTGCTCCTCCCTGATCACCGCCATGTTCCCGGTGACGGTCACGAAGATATCCCCGACCTCCGCCGCCCTCGACATGGGCATGACCCGGTAGCCGTCCATCACCGCCTCCAGCGCGCGCATGGGCTCCGTTTCCGTCACGATCACGTGCGAGCCCATGCCGTGGGCCCGCGAGGCCACGCCGCGTCCGCACATCCCATATCCGGCCACCACCACGGTCTTCCCGGCGAGCAACACGTTGGTGGCGCGCAGGATGCCGTCCACCGTGGACTGGCCGGTGCCGTAGCGATTGTCGAAGAGATGCTTGGTGTCGGCATCGTTGACCGCGACCACGGGAAAAGCCAGTACGCCTTCCTTTTCCATGGCGCGCAGGCGGATCACGCCCGTCGTGGTCTCCTCCGTGCCGCCGATGACGTTCTTGAGGAGGCTGGTGCCGGCGTTGTTCTCCCCGTGGAGCTGGGAGATGAGATCGGCCCCGTCGTCCATGGTCACCTGGGGCCCCGTCTTGAGCACGGCCTCGAGGTGGCGGTAGTAGCGCTGGTTGTCCTCCCCCTTCTGCGCGAAGACCGGAATGCCGAACTCCTTGACGAGCGCCGCCGCCGTGTCGTCCTGGGTCGAGAGCGGATTGGAGGCGCACAGCACCACCTGGGCCCCCCCCGCCTTGAGGGTGATCATGAGCACCGCCGTCTCCGTGGTCACGTGGAGACAGGCCCCCAGGCGCACGCCCTTGAGCGGCTGCTCCTTGGTGAAGCGCTCCCGCACCTGCCGCAGCACGGGCATCGCCTGCTCGGCCCACTCGATCTTGAGCTTTCCCGAGTCGGCCAGCGAGAGATCCTTGACGTCGTGATCAGTCATGCTCCGTCCTTTCGTGCGCGTAGTCTGCGATAGGGGCGACGGGCGCCCAGGCGCCGGTCGCAGTCGGGCCCCGCGCCGGCTCCTCGTGCCGACGGCGGGGCCCGTTCGTTCGCTCTTGGCGTGTCGCTCAGATGCCCGCGTCGTCGCGCAGGTCCTTCACCCGATCCGTACGCTCCCAGGTGAACTCCGGCTCGCTCCGTCCGAAATGGCCGTAGGCGGCCGTCTTCTTGTAGATCGGGCGGCGCAGATCGAGGTACTTGATGATGCCCGCGGGCGTGAAGTCGAAGTGACGACGGATCATCTCCTCGAGCTTGGCCGTGGGCACCTTGCCCGTGCCCGCGGTGTCGACCATGATGGAGACGGGATCGGCGACACCGATGGCGTAGGCGACCTGCACCTGCGCACGCTCGGCCAGCCCCGCGGCCACGATGTTCTTGGCCACATGGCGCGCCATGTAACAGGCGGAGCGATCCACCTTCGTCGGATCCTTGCCCGAGAAGGCCCCCCCGCCATGCGGGCAGGAGCCTCCATAGGTGTCGACGATGATCTTGCGCCCGGTCAGCCC